>Ga0116229_10009666_pt1 | contig 14667 bp, 7 predicted proteins | sample S1TSphgellanicum_3_FD_87313 | JGI IMG/M metagenome (GOLD analysis project Ga0116229, IMG submission 87313) | Host-associated microbial communities from peat moss isolated from Minnesota, USA - S1T2_Fc - Sphagnum magellanicum MG | ecosystem: Host-associated > Plants > Peat moss > Unclassified... | reverse complement strand
TTTTTTTTTTTTTGCAAGATTTTCTAAACTTGGATATAAACTACAAACCCCATTACCTTTTCTAAAAGTTTAGAAAATATATCTATCTTGTTTTTGTAAATTCTCAGAAGATAGATTGCATCTTGTAATTGCTTGTAAATGCTCATTTTTTGATAGATCATAAATGTTTTTTTTTAAATTCACTTTTCATCAAGGCATTAATTTTTAATTTCAAATTAAACATGGAACAATCTTCTAAAAAAAAAAAATACATGTGATATATTTATGAATGAAATAAGGATGAAAGATTAACCTTTGCAAGAACCTAAAGAAAATAAAGTGTTCAAATAGAAGGAAGTAGGAATCTAGAAAATAATGAAAGAAAATTTAAAGAAGTTACATGGCCAAAGATTATTCTAAAAACCCAATAGCAAAATGTTTTGTGTTGAGCATTTTATTGTGTTAATAATAACAAAGAAATTAACTTAACAACTTTCCAAATCATGTGTTGTATTCTTTGTCACAATAGTCTAATTTTAAATTTAAATCCAAAAACTCAAACTAGGAGAAGGTTAATCATATATATACATTGAGAAAACATGTAAATTCAAATAATTGTAAACTTTTTATAAAAATAAAAAAGTAAATAGTCCTTTGAAGGAAGAAGAAAGGCAACCTTTCATAAAGAAACCAAATTAGTCTTCTAATTCCATGTCCAATTTTTTTGCTACAAATGAATCTTTTTAAAAAGTGATTTGGAACAAAAGCAATTTCTAGAAAATTTAAGTCTATTAATTGTCAAAAACCATCTTCTTTTATAGTTTGTGGAAAGTAGTTGGTTGAAAATATTTAGTATGAATTTGTGCCCAAGAATTATATATCCATCCCGAAAATAATTTTCTCATGAATTACTATTTGGATTAATGGAAAAAACTAAACAACTATATGTTTTACCAACTTTAGCATAATGTCATTCTATAACTGCAATCTTTGATTTGTGCATGTCAAAAGGTGGATATGATATTTTTACATTCATGATTAATTTTTTAAAAGTTGATTGGCAACCAAAACACATTACACTTGGTCTTTTCAATGCAAAAGATAATAGTGGACAAACCTTGGCCAAAAACTTGACAAAATTTGTTGGTTAGTTATGCATTAAAGAGAAAATTTATTACTTACATCAAGGATGAGGGATTTAATCTAAAAACTATGATTACAACCCTAACATCAATTGTAAATTGAAATGTGTTGGGTTTGGAAAAAAAAAATTAAGGGGGTGCAAATGGGATAACACAAACCACACCCGCCCACTTTTTGATTGCTTTTGGGAAAATATGTTTGGAATATTTTTGAAATATTTTTGAAAAATCTTCGAAAAAATCTTTAAAACAATTTTAAATTATTTTCATACTATTTTATTTAGGTTTATGTTAAAAATTTGACAAAAAATGTCGTTTTCAAAAAAATTGAAATCCATTTACAAGTCATTTTATTACTTAAAAGCAAGCGTTATAGTGCTTAATGAGTGTTTTTGTTTATTTTTTATTCATTGGATTTAATTTCAAATTAATTTACATGTTCCCATGATATATTAAAAATACAACTATGTAAACAAATCTTATGATTTTAACATCTAATTAAATTACAAATTTAAAACATGAAAAAACCAAACAAACGTTATAGTTATTATGGTATGTGTTATTGTGACTACACCCAAGGCACTTATGTTGGTCATGCATTTTCTAAAACATGCTAATATGCAACAATAGATTAAAAAGTTTGCAAAGGTTTATGATATGTGTCAATCAAAATTGCCCAAAAACATTTGCAGAAATGCATAACTTGGCCAAAAAAATCAAGAAAGGGTGGGCAAGAATGGAATAAAACATGTGTCGATTCAAATCTTCCTCCAAGGAAATTGAATACTCCAATGAACACAAGGTAACTTTTTGTTTTCTAAAATGTTTTCTATTTACATTTTTTGTTCAATTCATGTTCTGCATATCATAACCTAGGGTCAATTTCCACATTGACGTAATGATTTTTTTTTCTCAAAAAATGAATTCGTATTTAAAGTTTGAAATTACATTTTTTTCCATCACCTACTATAATATTATGATATGAATAGTGAAATTATTTAAAATGTAGCCTATGATAATTAGGATGATGTTCAACATGTCAACTTCATTTCACTATTTTGAAGATTATTTAATGATGAAACTAACCTTAAGGTGAGGTAGTTTAACATTTTTTTTCTTTTGCAAATTTGCTAACAAAATTATCCTTTTTCAAGAAGCTTTGTGATACAACGAAGCAATTATATTATATTACAATAGGCAGAATTTTGTGAAAATGAGTGCAAATGTACCACCCACTTTGACATGGCACATTTGTCTCGTTGTTGATCATTCTCTTGACCCTATTGTGTTGCTTGTATTTTGAACCAATCTAAAGGTGATTGGTTGTTAAGTGATGCACTAAACTTTGCCATATCCATGAGTTTAAAATTCAAGGATGAAATTGTTTCTACAACCTTTAATAACTTAATGAAAGAAGATGGAAATGTTGTTTATGAATTATCATGTTTAGCCTCCAATATAAAAAAAGAAGTTATGGGTGTTTTGGATTCTTTTCTTTCCTTCTTATAAAAATATGACAAAAAAAGGCCCATAATATGTTTTTTTTAATGTTGGACCCTAGGTTTAAAACTTTTCATCTTGTGTCCTCACCTATTGGTCATGAACAAGGTAAAACAATTGTTGAAGAATATGATAGAAAAGTTTTGTTTCCAATGTTTCTTAAGTGTCATTATCATTTGCATCCTCTAGCTAAATCTAAAAGGGGTGTTATTGATCAAAGGGTTGAAGACAACAATTTGGATATTTTTGAAATGACATTTAGCACAAGTGAACCAATAACGGATTTGATGAATAAAAAGCTTCCAATTTTTAAGCGTTATCAAATGGATGTTAAAAACATCAAGTGTCCATTGCAATGGTGGGAAAAACATGAGAACATGTTTCCTACAATTGGTTTTTGTGCTAAACAAATTTTAAGGATAGTTGGATTCCAAATTGAAACAAAAATAATCTTTTTTTTAATTGGAATCCTTACTTGTCTTGACTTTTAGGAGATGTTTACAATCTGAAAATTTGGACAAATTGACCTTTGTCAACAAAATTTGGCCCAATGATCTTAGGATAGGTTGTAAATCCCCTTTTAGCTTGATAGATTTTATTGAGACTAATGCAAATTTAGAAAATAAGTTAGAGTTTGAAATAGCTTTTGAAAGGGATGAAGTTATGGAGTTGTAAATTTTGAATTAAAACTTTTTTACAAGTTTCCATCTATTTTTAGTCATTTTTTAGTTTAAAATTGTATTTTAATTAATAAATATAATTAATTTTAATTTTCGGAAAATGTAATAACCAGGTTGTGAAAACCAATTTTGAAAACCAACAATTATGCAAAAACCACCTTATTTGAAAATCAAATGAATTTGGAAAAATTTTAAATCTTGATACCTTGATCAATTCCCACCAACCCAAAAATATACATATATTAAAAAATTGATGAGGTTCTCATGACATGATGTTAGAACCGGAATTGGCCAATTCTCACAAAAAAATGAAAATCGCCCAACATTGGGTATAAGCTTCATTGGGATCTTTTCAATACCATGTTGCAAGTTTCTATCAAAGGTTCTTTGATCCTTGTTTATCATGTTTTATTAGTGGTCCAAAGTTGAAGTACCAATTTGACTTTCAACCCTTTTTTTGACTATAACTCTGAACTTATAGTGTGAAATGAAAAATGCAAAGTCACTTTGATAATTCTTGATTTGAACAAAATTTATCCCTTATAATTTTGGCCCAAAAATTCAAGACATTCCAAATCTTTTTCTCCCTAGTGTTATTTTGGTTCAATTCTCCTTAAGGAAGTTGATTCCTACCAAAAATTATTTTTTCCCTTAGGGAGTTGCTCCTTAGGGAACTTGGTTGGTGCAATCACTTAGTTCCCTTCTCTCTAGAAAGTTGACCCTAGGGAACTTGTTTAGGGTCATCACTTAATCCCTTTTCCTTGATGAACTTGGTTTGGACCACCACATAACCTCCTTTTCTTCCAGGTAACTCCCCTCCTCCCTAAGGAAGTTGCTCCCTAGTGAACTTGGTTGGGCCACCACATAATCCCTTTTTCCTTAAGGTAAATCCCCTTCTCCCTAATGAAGTTGCTCCTTAAGAAACTTGATTGGGCCCATCACTTAATCCTTTTCTCCTTAAGTAAAGTCATTTCTCCCCCACGGAAGTTGTTCCCCGGGCAACTTGGTTGCAACTTTCAAATCCCCTTTTCCTTGAACATCTTGGTTGATATTCCAAGTCCCCTTCTCTCCCTTAGGCAACTTGTGGGGGGTATCACTCACTCACCTTCTCACCGAGGAAGTTGCTCCTCAATGGGCAACTACTTTGAAAAAATTGCCCAAGGATTTTATTTGCTCACCCATTTACCTACTCACCCATCTACCTACCCAATCACCTAAGCTATCTACCTATTTAAGGTACGTAGTTACCTAAACTAGGTAAACTACCTACCTAGGTCACTTTGTACCTAGGTTACTTAATTATTTAGACTACTTGTCTAGGAGAGCAACCCAAAAATGGTTTTTTCACAAATTAAGGCTTCAAACTTATGTCAAAATGAAGTGTTATTTTCAGTTTGATTCCCTATATTTTCACAATATAAAAATGACTGTCATAATTTCAAGTCCTATGCTCAATTTGAGCCCCAAACTGACTGTGTAGACCCCCTGTCCATGCTACTCTACGGATATTTTTAATACATCAGAACTGTTTCTCTGATTTTCTGAGAACAGCAGTTAATATAACAGAACCTCCCTCACAACTGGCCATTTCTGATGCCTGCACAATGCTGCTTTTACCTTAACAAACACTTACCTAAATTGACGAGCCCTTGAAAGAGTTTCAGTGGAATTTCCATCTACACTATTTTCCTGAGGGAAAAACTTCAAAGGGAGACACTATCATCTTGATAGGATCTCCACCACTGCTAATTATGTGACCCTCCAAACATATTTCTCACATTCAAATAGGTGGGAGACTACTAAGGGCAAACCACCTGGACCAATCATTATGATTCACCAATCAGAAACAGGGATCAGCAGTTGGATCATATTTGGTTACACTCTTCTCTGGTGTGTGTAAGGCTTTGCCGCGTCTTTTGCGTGGCTAAAACCATTTTGGTGAGCCAAACCTGCCATGTTTTATCTTTTCTTCATCCAATTTTAATTTGCAAGGTCACATTTTGAGCACCTTGGAGTTGTTCTCACAAGCTGGGTCTGATTACCAGCTCACAAGGTTATATGGTTATCTACTAGGTAGCCATAATGACAATTTGACAATGTGGACTTGGCCAGAAAATAAAATTAAAAATCAGGGATGGCCAAACTAGTGTAGTGGAAGTGGACTCTGGAGTTGGCAAACAAGCAAACTTGTCAACTTGGCAAATTAGATTAGCAAATGGGATTCATAATCTGATTTGTGTTTATAGTGTAAATTCAACTACTTTTGCTAAATTTTTTGGAAAATTCATCATCAATAAATTAAATATTAAAAAAAAAAACCCTGTTGATGGATTACAAAAAGCAGCATTTTCATGAAATAGACTTATTTGTAGAAGTTTCATTATGGCACATGTATTTCAAAAAAATAAGATGTATTAGCACACTCTACCCATATCTCCATTTCAACCTCTTGGGGTCATAATTACTACTTGGGCTCTACATTCCCTTGCACAACTGATGGAAAAAGTGGATTGGTTTTGTGAAAATTAAATTTCATTTGAACGAAAATATTGAATGACATATAATTCAAATCTTGAAAATTGAACTGAATTAAAATCAAATTCCTAAATTGAATTCAAATATGTTGTATGGAATTCAAATTTTATTGAATTTGAATTTCCTTAAATTGAATTCATTTTGGTGAATTGGAATTTAACTAAGTGATTAAAAGAAATGGGATGCAAATTGGTGTAAAAGGTATTGAAAATATGCTCATGACAATGGTGTTGGGGAAAAAAAAAACTTAAAAAAGATATCTTTTCATTCCTCTTTATTTGGGAATCAGTTGATCTCAATTTGGAATTGCCATATAAAGGAACAACTTATGGAGTTGTTATACTGAAACTGGCTCTAATGAATCATTGTCATTGAAATATTTTCATGTTGAATAAATAGGTATCATCCATTAAAAAATGGAACCAATTTCTTATGCAAAAAAATATGAAATAAAAATTTTCAAGCATCCTTCTATATCATTAGTGATTGTATTTCCAAGTAAATGATGATGATCCATAACAAGATGAAGCCATCTTTTCATGTGAAAAGGAAATGAAGTAGAAATATTCAAACATTTTTTTATATCATTCGTGAGTATATTTCAAAAAACAATTGCCAATACATGTAAAATTTAGCCACCAAAAAAAATTCAATTTTTAAATTTGAATGTATTTTATTTGTGGAGTTGAAAATTACTATCTAGATTAATGTTGTCCAAATCCAACTTTTGAGAAAAACCTCTAGGCTTAAATCTAGCTGGTTTTATAAATTTCAATGAATTTCTTTTACCTCAAAATGTTTAAACATTCTTTTAAGTCCTTCAACTTATCTTTATTTTGAATCCTTGAACATCTTCTAGCTCTAGGATCTTTTTATAATCCCAAGGGAAATTTGGCTTGTCATAAAGTCTATCTTGGTCCATTCATGATTGGGGTACCAAAAAGGAATGATCTATTTTTAAAGAACTTCAAAAAATAACTTTGGATTTTTGTTTATTTTATAAGGTGAAAGCATGTTCAAGTGGACCACTTGGTGTACTTTTAGGGATTGAATTACAAGTATCACAAAACATTCATAGAAATTTTAAACATGTAATTTGATTGGATTATAAAATTAAAATTAGTATGATTTTTAATCATACACAATAATATTCTTTTTTTTAAAAATTAATAGGTAGTCAAATAGGTTATTATGAAATGCAAATATGTTGAAATCTATTTTGTATGATGTCAATTTTCTAAAAGTAAGTGTCAGTAGATTAAAACAATGTCTAAATCAAAAAAAAATTAAATGTAGTCTTAAAGTATACCATAGACTATGTGAAAACATGTAATTTAAAATTATTCTATTATATATTTGGAAATGAAATATGTTTCTAACAATTTACATAACTATTTTTTATACATTTTTATGATGCAATGCTTTTCAAAAAAATTAATATGAGATCAATAGAGGTTACAAGATTTTGCATTACAATAGGAGTTTTTGAAATACTTTGATGCTAACATATAAATTTAGATTATTTAATTTAACTATCAAATATTACTTTTTTGGTCTAATTGAACGTACTTTCACCCTACATTATTATAGTTGTGATGGATTGTTGTATGCCAATAGATAAAATGATGTCTTGTTAAATTAATAAAAGTATTTTAAAGTAATTTGAATATTATGTAAATGTCATTTTGAATCCTTTCAACTAACTATATCAAGTGTTTAAACTGTATTTTTTTTTCAAAGTTATCTAAAGGAATGCATAAAGTCATATGATTGATTTCAAATTTCTTTAACAACAAAAACATATCCCCTTCTATAAAAGTACATGTTCATTTAATGAACTTGATGAAAAACCAAATCATACAAAAATTTCAAAGTTTTGAAATTTTCAAAAAAATGGCTACAAAGCAAAGGACTCATTTCTTTAACCATTCAGCAAAAAAATTATGTTCAATGGGTTCAAAATGTCTAACTTTAGGTATAGGTCACATGTAGAAATTAATCTTGCTAAAAAAATATGTTTGGTTATCCATTGAAACTCATTTTGGGTTTTTTTATGTTCTTGTTATAAACCAAAATATTGATACACAATTATGTATACATGTGAAAAATCACCATTGTCATATAATTATCTCAAATTGGACTATTCGATTTTTCTCACTTAAATTTGTTCCAAGTAAATGTTATTTACAAAAGGTAGCCCTACAAAAATCCTAGAATCCTTTTTCTTGTTTTTGGAACCCCAACCTTGACTAGGCCTGACTTCACATTTCTTTAAGAGACATTGGTCTCATTTCCATTGTTGCCACCACCCCCACTACATTCTTGAAGAGTTGAACATTAATTACTTCATCCTTGGCCTCTCAATTTTTGCTTGTCACCATCATTTTCAGTTGTAAACTTTGGTTCACAATGATTTTAGCACTCTCCTTTTCCAACACCAATTGAAAACAACTTGGGACCTCCTAACCCCACCAATTCATGGGTGTTTTCCCTCCTTTGAATATCTTATTTATATAAAATAATTGAGTTCTTCTTCTTGATTCGGTTATTCCTAATTGGTTGCAGCCCCCCCCCCCGGCCCCCTCCCTTGAAAGTCATGAATGGAAGTATGTGGGCCTTGCATCCCAATCACGAGGAACCCACTAAATCAATAGTGTCTTTGCCAACCTTTAGTGGGAAGGCTCATTTGCCAACTCATGCACTGCACTATTATGTGCAAGAAGATTGGCCCATTACTCCCAAAAAAATGAAACTATGGAGGCTCCTCAAAATAGAAGGTTCTATGTTGATTTATATAGTTCCTCCCCTTGGGCCCACCTATATAGGTGAAAGGAGAACAACATTTGCCAAAGCACATGGGCTAGAAGTGAGGTGCTTATACGAAAAACATGTTGGGGAACACATTATGAACTTGGGGAACATTTTGGGAACCCATTAAGAACTTAGATGGAACACCGTGGGAATACATTAGGAAATAGGGAATTTTTTTTTTAAAAATTCATCCCCCCCACACACACACTTAAAAGAAATAAAAGCAAGGCACCTTGGCCCTTCCTATTGGCTAAAAGGAAAATAAATCCTCCCCCTTCACCTTCGTTGACCTCAATAAAACTTGCATGGAAAGTCCAGTGTCCAATGTTTGAATGGACACTAGACAGTCCACTCTCCACACCAATACAACTTGAAAAAAAAAACCTCCCCTCCAACCTCTCGACCCTAAACCCAAAACTTAAAAGGAAAAAATCCAAGGCACCTTGAGAACATGATTGCATTTCCCATTGGCAGGATGAATTTCTCTCCTCAAGAGGGTTCATCACAATTTTTCGCATGGGCTAATACCCATTATTACAACGAACACCCATGTATATAGGTGAAAAGGAGAGGATTTTGGGCAAAACATATGGGTTTGAAATCAGGTGCTATTGGGAACATCCTTGGGGGACACATTGAGAACTTGGGGAACAACTTGGAAAAATGGTAGGAACACATCAGCAACACAAAAAAAAAACCTTTCCCCCACAACCCAAATTAAAATGCTAGGGCCTTTGAATGGATGTTGCACCTTCCCATTGGCTGCATGCAATTTCTATTTCCAAAACTGTTAATTACATTTTTGGCCTAGGCTAATGGCAAGGAAATAAATTTGGGGACATAGTCACCTCTCCTATTAATTAGATGAGGTGCCTCCAAGTTTTTTACTTTCTATTTTTTTGGCGACATGCCAATTTGATTGGCCCATCATTCTAAAAAAAGTCGCTGCAGCAAGCTTTGATGCACTAGTCATTTGGACACACCAAGTATCAGCTGTAGTAGCTGAGGCAAATTTTTTAGCATGAGCAACAAATAGAATAACAAACACTACCGTCCTTCTTTCTCTCCTTTCTGTTGCTTCTTCTTCTTCACTTGGACATGATCAGAGAGTTTCGACACACAAGCAAGCAAACAAGCAATTCTCTAGATGGGCTCTTGGGCAAAGAGACATAAAACACAAACATTGAAAAGAATAGTAATGAGCAAAGAGCTTTTTTATATGAAGAATGAAGCCATTAGCATAAGGCCGGCGATGAGTAGAAGCACTGGCAAGAAGGGATACAATGTCTGAAGTATGTAAACTTAAAGAACCCATCATTGTCATTATCATGCATACAAATACTCAAGGTTTTTGGTGTATTGTCATTACTAGTATAGAACCCACATACATTGAAACTTGAGATTGCAAAACAATGAATAATGATCAAGTTGTTTTATTTGCTTAGAATATGTATGCAATCATTTAGAAAGGAGTTGGATATCAAGGGATTTGAAGTGGACTACTCTGTAAGTATACACTTTCATGGTGCTACTACACTTGCATTTCTTCAATTCTAGACAACCAAATATTTTTGGTTTCAATCAAGAGCACCAATTAATCCTCTGGTGGCATATGTATCTAGAACATAGAATACAATTTCTCAGCAAACAATAAAAAATCCATGAGCATTATAAGCACCATTGGTCAGGATGTAAAATTGTTTTAAGAAAATTATTGGGCATCTAGATGAGTTTTTTCTATTTATTGCATGCAATATTGTAGGATGGTGTTCTAACAATACAACTTGGGAGCAAGGGTACATATGTGATCAATAAATAGACACCAAATCAGCAAATCTGGCTTTCATCTCCCATTAGGTCAGTATGTATGTATGTATGCATGTATGTATGTTCCCAACATTTGTACAGTTTGGGTTTGTAACTTCCTCTCCTTTAGCGTAATGGACACCCCTTGCTTTTTCATCTAATGGTTTTTATTGCATCTGAGTGTAGTGGTTTAGCCAGGTTTGATTAGGATGGATTGGAACAGGAATTAAGCCAACTCATGGGCAAATCCATCACTTTTAAGGATTGATACAACCTTTTTTTTGTTTTGACTTAACTCTCTATTTTGAAAGAGGGAGAGGGAGAAAAATGGATCTAAACAGAGGGATGCTCACAGTGCCTACTACACCTCTTTTGAAAAGGTTACCATTATTTTCTTTTTTAAGATGGTGGACCTGCTTTTGATTTGTGCCCTCTGTGACCAAGAGATCTTCATAGCTTGTCTACTTTACACACGGCCACTCTGCAAAGACCACACCCACTTAATTTGCATTGAGCATGACATGGACATTGCCAATTGCCACATTGCCCGCAGATATGCTGACCCCAAGGTTAGACTTGTGTTTGTCGTAATGGTAATTAAATATGAACTTATGTTATTGTGTTTTTAGAACCTGACTCCATTTTGCTTCCGACTAAAAGAATCATAAACAAGGCCTTGGAGTGCCACACAAATATGCAAACAACGAAAAAGGCGAGCAGTTGCTCGAGAACGCCAAAGACTCCACTGTGTTACAATAGCTCTCGAAAAGGTTACGTGTAATGGGGCCTAACATGAGGAAGCATAATGTATGACTGATATTATTGAGGATCAACTTCAAGCTAGACAACACATGGCCCTGTGAAATTCATGGTACCCCTTGGCCGACCCACAAGTAGACTAACAAATGCTCGGGCGCCTGAATGAACAATGCAACCATTGTGGCTCTCGCTTCTAGATCAAAGAACACATGAGGGGCTCTCTTCGAAAACCACACTATAGTAAATGTTGTGCCTCAAGGAAAATTCTTTTGCCTCCTATTCGCACCTCGCCAAAATACATGGCGATGTTACAAGATCGACAAAATGCCGAATTGCGTAAACATCTCCATTCATACAATGTTGCATTCGCATTTACATCCATAGGGGTCTAAAGTGTGGGCTTCAAACTCGGACTAGGAGTGCATACTTACAAATTGCAAGGAGGATTCTACCACTTGATTGGTAGTATGGAACCCACAGAAGGGTAGTAGCCATGCTTTCTTTAGGCCTATGTGCATGATGCAGCAAATGAAGGTCCAAATCAGCAAATGTATAACCCCAATCTAAGCCCAGTGCATTTGACGACACTTCACACTATCCTTGGGCGCGTTAATCCTTATGTAAATGTCTTCGTTCGTGCAACCGACCATCTCACCACAAACCCTGCAGAAAAGGTCCACATTTGCATTACAACTAGCCGTACCCTGAAAAACGGAGATGTTCGCCATTACAACATCCCTATGGCAAACGAGGTTGTAATGATAATTCCTAGCAAGCCAAAAGAGGCTGGAAATTGCGATGTCATTGTATAGTAGCGATATGGAGGTGATTTACAACAGATGAACGAGCTAACACGTTCTTACGATCCTTTACAATACCTGCTACTTTTCCTCGCCGAGGAGGATGGGTGGTTTGAAAATCTGCGACTACAGAACAATCAGGACGTAGCATGCACAAGGGTCTCAATGGCGACTTATTACGCACAAAGAGTGCACTTTAACGGCAAACTTTCCGCTCTGCATCTTAATGGTCGCCTTTTTCAACAGTATATCGTTGACGTTACTATTAAAACAGAACAAAACATTCTTAACTTTTTGGTGTTAAACCAAGTTCAACTTCATGCGAAACTTTACCAAAGGCTGGCAGATATGGTCGAACATGGATGTTCGATTAGATCCTGCAAAAGTGGGTCAGCAAATTATTCTCCCAGCTTCATTTTGCGATTATCCAAGTTTCATGATGCAAGGATATCAAGATGCGATGGCTATTGTGCGGAGCAAAGGACTTCTGAATGTTTTCCTCACATTCACTTGCAACCTGAATTGGCAAGAAATTATTGTGGAGCTCGAACCCAACCAAATAGCCTATGACCATCCAAATTCGGTCGCTCGCGTATTTCAGATGAAGGTGAAAGCCCTTCTTAAAGGAATGGCAAAAATTGGATGGTTCACCAAAGTTATTGGGAACATCTAGACAAGGGAATACCAAAAATGAGGCCTACCTCACATCCATTTGCTCCTTATCTTTCTTCCAGAGCAGAAAGTTTCCACAACCAAAGACATAAATCACTTAGTGTTGGCAAAACTTCATTTTCCAAAGAACGCACCTCTTTTTGAAACAATCATAAAATGTTTGTTGCATGGATTGTGCGACGAAGAATACCCTAACACACCTAACACACCCTGCATGGTCAATGGTGTATGTAAGAAATGTTATCCGCGAGCTTTCTCCAAGGAGACAACACAAGGCGAAGATGGTTACCTTATCTACCATCAACAAAACAATGGTCGAACGTTTTGAAAGACTCCAGATGGCTTTGCATACGACAACCAATGGGTGGTGCCCCATAACCCCTACCTTACCAAGATGTTCAATGCACATATTAACATCGAGGTGTGCGTCGGTATTCGGAATGTCAAATACAAATACGTTTACAAAGGTCCTGACCATGTTGTAACAGTGATCGCCAGTCCAACAAACGAGATCCAGCAATATATTGACACCCAATATTTAAGCGCTACTAAAGGGGTCGATTCCTTGCTTTCGTTCAAAAAGCATATGGAATGGCCGCTTATCATTCGATTAATTGTTCATTTGCTAGGATAGCAAAATGTCATTTTTAACAAAAATGAAGATTTGGCCATTATGGCGGAACGTGATCATGTTTGGAAAATTCGAGAAAAAATTTGGTCGGCCTGACAACGAGGAGAAAAAACTGTTAGGCGAATGTATTTCGTACACCCCACCATTGGTGGACGCTTCTTCCTCCGCCTCCTACTTACTATCGTATCGGGCATGACCTCTTTTAACGCGCTCCCAAGTCCCTAGTTAGCCCTATATTGGGGCTAAATCACTCAAGTTATAGAATTTTTGGGACTCGGGGCACGCTCCCAGCTTCTAGCACTAAAGGGGGTAAGAGGGGCGTGCTAAAAGCTCCGGGATTAGACTAGGAAGAAGGACAAGCTTACTCATTTATTTGGTCCTGCATCCAAATCCAACCAACAAGTTGGTTAGAACTCATTCTGCACACTTTCAGTGTTGGGACAAGCCACGGGTGACCTTGGATTCACTTGACTCACCATGGCCCGGACTCGAAGGAAGCCACCACCTTCCCCCATATAGTATTCTCTGCAGCTTTCCGTCGCACTTGCATCCAAATGGCTCTTTTTCCCGGGACTCCCAAAGTGGAGTCCCGAAACTGTCCCGGTTTGGACTCCCGAGACTTTGGGCGTTCATAACTTCTCACCCCAAACTCGGATCGGAACGAGGTCCCAACCAAAGTTGTAGCTCTCCTCAAGAGCTTTCCATCGGTGTGTTGCACTTCACTTGCACGCACCGGAATCAGGTCGATTCCCGACTTTTAATGGTCGGGAGTCAAACTGCCAATTTGACTCTTGACCTTTCTTTCGACCATAACTTGTGCTGCAGATGTCCAAATGGCTCATGCAAGGCCATTTTGGACATCTACACTTCAAGACCTTTCCAATGGTATAAAGAACGCCTCAATGCAAGGTGTTTTGACCCTTGCAATCGTGCTCTGAGTTTTTGGGAGTCCCGGAGGACTCCCAAGTCCCATTTTCGGGAGTGTGAGTGGCGACCTCACACTTCCCTCAAAGTGGGGTTGCAACATCTTTCGAACATCTCTAGACTATTGACGACATAGAACATCCGACTTTGAAGTTGCTTGCGGAGCATTGGGATTAGTACAGGACAACGTAGAATGGGACATGTGCATGCGTGTCGCGCTCCCAAGTTCCTCGTAGACCCACTTGAGGGTCTAGGTGTGTGGCAATGCGGAAGGAGTTGGAACTTGGGACACGATCCCGACTTCCAGCACTAGAGGGGGTGAGAAGGGCGTGCTAGAAGTCCCGGGAAAGACTAGGAAGAATTGACAAGCTTACTCACTCACACGGGCCTGCATGGAACCACACAAAGTGGTTAGAACTCATTCTGGA
>Ga0116229_10009665_pt1 | contig 14667 bp, 11 predicted proteins | sample S1TSphgellanicum_3_FD_87313 | JGI IMG/M metagenome (GOLD analysis project Ga0116229, IMG submission 87313) | Host-associated microbial communities from peat moss isolated from Minnesota, USA - S1T2_Fc - Sphagnum magellanicum MG | ecosystem: Host-associated > Plants > Peat moss > Unclassified... | reverse complement strand
GCCCATGCCGGCGGTGGGCTCGTCCAGCAGCAGAAGTTCGCACCCCGTGGCCACGACCATGCCGATCTCCAGCCACTGCTTTTCGCCGTGGGAGAGCTCGCCCGCCAGCACGTCCCGGCGATCCTGCAAACCAATCAGCGCCAGGGTCTCTTCGACCTTGGCCCGGGTCTCGGTGTCCAGCTTCAGCCTAAAGGCGCGCCACCAGCGACGGTCGCCCGCGGCGATGGCGATGTTGTCGAAGACGCTGAGGCCTACCAGCACGCCCGGCGTCTGGAACTTGCGGCAGATGCCGCGCGCGACGATTCTGTGCTCCGGCAGGCGGGAGATGTCTTCGCCGCGAAACAGCACCTGGCCGCCGGTGGGGCGCACACGGCCAATGACGGCGTCGCACATGGTCGATTTGCCGGCGCCGTTGGGGCCGATCACCGCCGTCAGGCTGCCGGCCTCAAGGCTGATCTCCAGACGGTTGAGGGCCTTGAAGCCGTCGAAATCGACCGTAACGGCCTTTAGGCTGAGAAGGGGCGAAGACATCAGAGAGGCGCCTTGGTCTTCAGCTGCGGCAGCCGGATGGCGCGCAGGCGCAGCTCTGGGACGAGGCCCGCGAGGCCCTTGGGGGCGGCGGTCACGGCGATGATGAACAGGGCGCCCAGCACATAGAGCCAGAAGGTCGGCAGAACGGTGGAGATCTTGTCCTTGGCGAAGTTGACCAGCAGGGCGCCCGCGATAGCCCCCGCCAGGCTGGTCCGGCCGCCCAGCGCCACCCAGATCACCATCTCGATCGAGGGCGCCACCCCAACGAGCGCCGGCGAGATCACGCCGGCGTGCAGGGTGAAGAGCGCGCCCGACAGGCCTGCGAGGACGGCGGCCACGGTGAAGGCGATAATCTTGTAGGGCGCCGGATCGTAGCCCAAAAAGCGGACCCGGTTGGTTCCATCCCGTGTGGCGCGCAACAGCTTGCCAAAGCGCGACGCCAGCAGAAGCCGGCCGCCGATCAGCGCGCCGGCGACAACCGCAAGAGTCGCCCAGTAGAGGGCGTGGGTCATTCCCGGCTTGGACAGGCGAAGGCCGAACAGGGTTTTGAAGTCCGTCAGACCGTTGAAGCCGCCCGTGTAGGCCTGCTGACTGATCAGGAGGATGGAGAAGGCGAGCGCCAGGGCTTGGGTGATCAGGGCGAAATAGACGCCGCCGATCCGCCGACGAAACATCAGCCAGGCGAACACCGCCGCGACCAGAGCCGGCGCCAAGACAATCGCGGCGATGGCCACGAAAGGGTTGGCGAACGGACCCCACCAGCCGGGTAAGGCCTTCAGGCCGGTCCAGACCATGAAGTCGGGCATGGTGTCGCCGCCCGACAGGGAGGCGAGCTTCAAATGCATGGCGATGGCGTAGCCCCCCAGGCCAAAGAAGACCCCCTGCCCAAGGCTCAAAATCCCCCCCTCGCCCCACAGGATGACCAGCCCCATGGCCGTGAGCGACAGGGCCAGAAAGCGGCCCAAGAGGTTGAGCTCATAGGGCGCCAGCAGAAAGGGCGCGGCCGCCGCCAATAAGAAGAGCAGGACGGCGATGAGGGTCTTTGGCGAAAGGGCTGACATGTGCGCTTACGAGTCCAAGGCGCGGGAGCGGACCGCGACCACGCCTTCTGGGCGAAACTGGAGGAAGACGACGACGAACAGCAGCATCAGCACCTGGGCGAAGCTGACATCGACGAAGACCTGAGACAGGGCGGAGACGAGGCCGATGGCGACGGCGGCGATGGCCGTGCCGGTGATGCTGCCCAAGCCTCCCATAACCACGACCAGGAAGGCCGGCACGATATAGCTCTGCCCCACGCTCGGCGTGACGGGGCCTAGCAACGCCAGGATGACGCCCGCGACGCCTGCAACGGCGGCGCCCAGGCCAAACACCAGCATATCGACCCGCCTAACGCTGACGCCCATGGCCGACGCGGTGGGGCGATCCTGATTGACAGCGCGGACCAGCAAGCCCAGGCGCGTGGTCTTCAGAAACACTCCAAGGCCGCCCAGCGCCAGGGCCGCGATCAAGATGATAAAGAGCCGGGTATAGGGTAGCGACACGCCGCCGAGGGTCAGGACGCCGTCAAGCCACGAGGGCGCGGTGACAGATACGCCCGTGGCGCCGAAAATATCGCGCGCCGCCTGCTGCGCGATCAGGCTGACGCCCCAGGTGGCGAGCAGCGTATCGAGTGGGCGCTCGGCCAGTCGACCGACCAACACCACTTCGAGCGCCGCACCGAGCAAGCCGGCGCTGACAAAGGCCGCCAGGATCGCCGCCGGCAGGGCGAGCGGGCCTGGCACGATGTGCATGGTGAGATAGGCGACATAGCCGCCAAACATCACGATCTCGCCGTGGGCCATGTTGATGACGCGCATCAGGCCAAAGCTTAGGGCGAGCCCCAAGGCGGCGAGGAGGTAGATCGATCCAACGCTCAGGCCGTTGAAGACCTGTCCGACTAGGAAGGCTGGATCGATCATATGCTCATACCTCTTTCGTTTTCAAAGATTTACAATTGTATTAGACCTAGCTGATGGTGCAGGTCTTGCCTGGGAAGGCCTTAGGATCGTAGGGGTCGGGCTGGATCTGACCCTTGGAGGTCCAAAGGATCTTGAACTGTCCCGTCGCGTCGGCCTGGCCGATGTAGCCGGTCTGAACCAGGCTGTTGTTCGGCGCGAACTTCACATCCCCAAGCGCCGTGGGGCTGCCGGCCAAAGCCACCGCGGCGGCCCGGACCTTCGCAGGATCGAAGCTGTTGGCCTTCTCCACGGCCGCCTTCCAAAGATAGACATCGACATAGCCATGGACCATCGGGTCGGTGACCACGGCGTCGGCGCCATATTTGGCCTTATAGGCGGCCACGAACTTGGCGTTTTCCGGCGAGTCCAGCGTCTGGAAGTAGTTCCAGGCCGCATAGCTGCCCGCGACCAGGGACGGGCCCATGGACTTGGCTTCCTGCTCGCCGATTGAGAAGGACATCACGGGCAAGACGCTAGGGCCAAGGCCGGCCGCGGCGAGCTGCTTGAAGAAGGCGACGTTGGAGTCGCCGTTCAGGGTGTTGAAGATCACATCGGGCTTGGCCGCGCGGATCTTGGCGATCACGCCGCTGAAGTCGGTGCCGCCGAGCGGCTGGTATTCCTCGCCGCTGACCGTCAGACCGGCGCCCGTGATGTGCTTGGCGACGATCAGGTTGGCGGTGCGCGGGAAGACGTAGTCCGACCCGACCAGGAAGAACTTCTTATAGCCCTTTTCCTTGGCCCAATCGAAGGCGGGGAGGATCTGCTGGTTCGGTTGCGCGCCGGAATACATGATGTTGGGCGAGCATTCGTTGCCCTCAAACTGCACGGGATACCAGAGCAGGCTCGCGTCCTTTTCGAACACCGGCAGCATGGCCTTGCGGCTCGACGACGTCCAACCGCCAAAGACGGTGACCACCTGATCGCTTTCCAACAGCTTGGACGCCTTTTGAGCGAACACGGCGGGGTCTGAGGCCCCGTCTTCGACCACGGGCGCAATCTGCTTGCCCAGCACGCCGCCAGAGGCGTTGATCTCGTCGATCGCCAGCAGCTCGGCGTTTTTGACAGTGACCTCGCTGATCGCCATCGTGCCGCTCAGCGATTGCAGCACGCCAACCTTGACCGTACCGCCCTTGTCGGCCGGCGCCGGCGCGGTCGAGGCGGAGCCGCCCCCGGATTTGGAACATGCAACGACAGCGACCCCCGCCAACAAAACGGCGATAAGACGCCCAGCCCTGACCCCCTTGTACATATCAACGATCCTCATTTTCAAATGTTTCAATAAATCCGGGAATATTCGGTCGCTAAGCTAAAGCACTCGGCGATCCGTCATATCGGCATGTGACTATCGTCTGGTCGTGGCCATGGGGCGATGGGCTATTTGACGTAGTTAAACCTGAGCTCAAACCGGACTTAATAAATCTGCGCACCTTCGATTTCATACCGTCAACGTGTCGTTCAATCCGAACGGCGCGCATTGACGCAATACGTCAAACGCCCCCTGTCATGGATCGCGATCACGTATAGACTTCAGTTTGAAGTCGGTTCGGGGTGGACGCTTCGCATGTCGTCGGCCTGATCTAATGATCCGTGAGGCGCAGATTTGTTTGGATTGATCGGTCTGCACTACGACCGGGTAACCTAGTGGCCGGCGGCGGCGCGTTCTCAACCGTTGCATCCACGTCGCGCCACGCAAACCGGCGTCAGCGAGTGGTGCGGACCCGACGACAATATAATCAGTGGGCGGCCGACCAGACGTTGGAGGACTTCGCCCTTCGCTTCACCGCGCTCAGCGCGCGCAAGTGGACGCTGACGCGGATCGCCAATACTGCGCTCGGCTCCATCGCCTTTTTGGCCTGCGAGGCGGTGGGCGCCTCCATCACGCTCGAATACGGCTTTTCGAACGCAATCGCCGCCCTGGTGGCGATGACGGGCGTCATACTGCTGACCGGCTTGCCGATCTGCTACTATGCGGCGCGATACGGCGTAGATATGGATTTGCTGACCCGCGGATCGGGCTTCGGCTATATCGGCTCGACCATCACCTCGGCGATCTACGCCGGATTTACCTTCATCCTGTTCGCGATCGAGGCGGCGATCCTGTCGGCGGCCTTGGAGCTTTGTTTCAATATCCCGCTGGCGCTTGGCTATGTGTTCAGCGCGCTCATCGTCATCCCCATCGCCGCCTATGGGGTGAAGCGGATCAGTTGGTTGCAGACCCGGTCGCAACCGATCTGGCTTGTGCTCCAGACGGCGCCGTTGATCTTCATCGGCCTCCATCACAAGCTTCTCGATGGATGGACGGCCTATCCTGCGCCGGGCGGGGCGGGGTTTAGCGTGGCGCTGTTCGCCTCAGCCTTGGCCGTTCTGCTCTCGCTGCTGCCCCAGATCGGCGAGCAGGTCGATTACCTGCGGTTTCTGCCGCAGAAGAGCTCGGCCGGTAAGGTCGGCTGGTGGTCGGCGCTGATCTTCGCGGGGCCAGGCTGGATCCTGATCGGGGGGGTGAAGATTTTGCTGGGGTCGGCCCTGGCTTACATCGCGATCAATCAGGGCTTTTCGTCTTTGCGGGCCGAGGCGCCTAGCCAACTCTACAACATTGTTTTCTCAGGACTTCTGCACAGTCGGTCGGCGGCGCTGGTCATCACCGGCGTGTTCGTGGCGGTCTGCCAGGTCAAGATCAACATCACCAACGCCTACGCCGGCTCCATCGCGTCCTCCAACTTCTTCTCGCGGCTGACCCACAGACACCCCGGTCGCGCGGTTTGGCTGATCTTCAATACCTTGATCGCACTTCTGATCATGGAGGCCGGCATCGCCAACGCGGTCTCGGGGATATTGGCCCTCTACGCCAACTTCGCCGTGGCGTGGTTGGGCGCCGTCACGGCCGATCTTCTGGTGAACAAGCCCCTAGGCCTCAGCCCCAAGGGCGTAGAGTTCAAGCGCGCCCATCTTTACGACATCAACCCCGTGGGCGTCGGCGCCATGGGCTTTTCGCTGTTGATCTCAACCGCCCTGTTCTGCGGCGTGTTGGGGCCTGCCCTTCGACCGTTTTCGCCCATCGCCGGCCTGATCGCCACCTTTATCGCCGCGCCGACCCTCGCCTGGGCGACGCGCGGTCGATTCTACCTGGCGCGGCCCGACACCTTGCCGACCGGAGGGGAGAGCCTGGTCTGCACCATCTGCGAAAACACCTTCGAGCGGCCGGACATGGCGTTCTGCCCCGTCTATCAGGGGGCGATCTGCTCGCTCTGCTGCACGCTTGAGGCCCGCTGCCACGACGCCTGCAAGGACGCGTCGCCGATCTCGGGGCAGTTCAAGGCCGTCAGCCGCAAGGTCTCGCACATCTGGCCGCTGAAGGGGGGCTACGCCCTGGTCGGACGCTTTGCGGCGGTGCTGGTCTTGTGCGCCGTGGTGATCGGGGGCGCCTTGAGCCTGATCTATATCCACCAGACCGATAGCGCAGCCAGCGCGGCCGATATCCGATCAACGCTCATCATCGTGTTCGTGACCTTTGTCATCCTGGCGTCCTTCGCCGCCTGGTTCCTCGTGCTGGCGGTGGACAACCAGCGCGCCGCAGAAAGCGAAACCGGCCGCCAGACCGACATGTTGCTGGATGAGATCGAAGCCCATGGGCTGACCGACGCGGCGCTCCAGCGCGCCAAGGAGGCGGCGGAAACCGCCAATCTCGCCAAGAGCCGCTATATCGTCGGCGTCAGTCACGAAATCCGATCCCCGCTGAACGCCATATCCGGCTATGCTCAGCTTTTGGAGCGCAATCCCGCGGCGAATTTGCCCGACGCCATCCGGGTCATCCGGCGCAGCGCCACCCATCTGTCGGACCTGGTCAACGGCTTGCTGGACATATCGCGGATCGAGAACGGCACCCTGCGTCTAGAGCGGACGCGGGTGAATCTGGTCGAGCTGTTGACCCAAATCGTCGACATGTTCCGCCTTCAGGCTACGAGCAAAGGTCTGGCGTTTCGACATGAGTGGCCATCGAACCTGCCCGAGTACATCTACGTGGACGAAAAGCGGCTGCGCCAGATCCTCATCAATTTGCTCTCCAACGCGGTGAAATATTGCGACGTCGGGGAGGCGTCCCTGGTTGTCCGGTGGCGCGGGCAGACGGCCGAGTTCATCGTCTCCGATACGGGCGTCGGCATCGCCGCCGCCGATATCGAGCGTATCTTCGAGCCCTTTGAACGGGTCGGCCAGCGTGGCGAGGCGGATCGTCCTGGCGTCGGCTTAGGGTTGACCATCACCAAGGTGCTGACGACGGTTCTGGGCGGCGACATCCAGGTGCGCAGTGAATTGGGCGTCGGCAGCACCTTCACCGTCAAACTCCTGCTCTCCGAAACCGCCCCCCCGGCCGACTCGCCCACCTTGGCTCATGAGATCGATGGCTACCTCGGACCCCGCCGCTATATCCTCGTAACTGACGACGATCCGGTGCACCTGGACCTCCTGAGCGAAATCCTTCAGCCCCTTGGCTTTGAACTGGCCTTCGCGCGCGATGGAGAAGCCTGCCTGGAGCTCGCGGGGCGGCGGACGCCGGATCTCGCGATCATGGATATCGCCATGCCTGGCATGGGCGGCTGGAAGGCGGCGCGGGCCTTGCGCGACCGGTACGGAGATCAACTGGCCATACTGATGATCTCCGCCAACGCCCATGACTTTTCGCTAGGTCGGCGCGAGGAGGACCCCCACGACGAGTTCCTGATCAAGCCCTTTGAAATCAGCGACCTGATTGATCGATTACAGGTCCTGCTCGACCTGGAGTGGACCTACGGCGCAGCCCCTGTCGAGGCGACGGCGCGATGATGACGGAGCCCACAGATCTGATCATGGTCGTCGACGACGACCTCGAAACGCGCCAGATGCTGGCGAAGGCCCTGGAGCAGGCGGGGCTGAAAACCCTGGCCGTGCCGGACGGCCAGGCCGCGCTCGATCTCGTGGAGGACATGCGGCCCAATCTGATCGTGCTCGACGCCGTCATGGCCGGGCTATCGGGTTTCGACACCTGCCGTCGCCTTAAGGCCAATCCCGACCACGCCCATCTGCCGGTGATCTTCATTACTGGACTCACCGAAACCGAGCATGTGGTTGAGGGGCTGATGGCCGGCGGGGTCGATTATGTCACTAAACCCATTGTGCTGGATGAACTGATCGCGCGCATTCGCGTGCACCTCTCCACCGCCAGACTGGCCCATAGCGCTCGGGTCGCCCTGGATATGGCCGGCCGCTCCTTATTCGCGACCGATGCCGATGGGCTTTTGCTTTGGCGAACGCCCCAGGCGGCGCAACTTCTGGCGGACCTCAGATTATCGGCGTTGGATCGTACGGAATGGCCCCCAACCCTGGTCGAACATGTCCGTCGTTTCATCGCCAAGGGCCAAGACGTCGGCGCCGGTCCAAGCCTCGTCCCCTTCGGCGTCGGCCAATTGGAGATCGCGCTCCTCGGACGTGGTGGATCGAACGAATATTATTTTCGTATGAGCGAGCCGATCGGCGGACGCGAGGCGGGCATCTTGAAGGCCGCGCTTGGCCTGACCGTCCGTGAATCTGAAGTGCTGGTCTGGATTTCCAGCGGCAAATCAAATCGCGACATCAGCGATATCTTGAACATAAGCCCACGGACGGTGAACAAGCACTTGGAGCAAATCTTCACAAAACTTGGGGTGGAGAACCGGGCGGCGGCCGCTGCCGTGGCGACACGTATCGTCGCCGCCCAGAGCTGACGGAACGCGTTAGAACTGAAGCTGAAGGCCGCCGGTCACCTGATTGCTGGCAGGTTGGTCGGTGGTTTGAATGTGAGCGTAGTCCAGCGACAGCCGCGCCTTATGCCCTTTGATGATGTAGTTGACGCTGGCGTCGGTCTGGCGCGTATCGATGTGGGTCAGGGTGGCGTCGAACTCTTGATAGCGCACGACCGGCTGGAACTTGCCGATCCCGATTTCCTGCGGAAACAGGAGGCCGGCCGAGATCAGATAGGCGTCGCCCTGAGCGACGCCGCCGACATTGGCGGTGGCGCCCGCGCCGTTGAAGTTGGTTGGCACGTCCGTGACGCCGCCTGTATCGTAGTGATAGTAGGCGCCTTCCAGCGTGACGGCGCCGCCGCTGAACGCCTTTTTCTCCAACAGACCATCGACGTTCCAGGCCGTATAGTCGCCACGCTTTGTGATCGTGCCGACGCCATCCTTTTGCGACTGGCCGACGAGACCGATCGTCAAGATATCGGCCGTACCGTAATAGGTGCTGCTCTCATAATAGCCGGGGTTATCTTCGACATCCCAGAAATTATAGACGACGCGGCCGGCGAACAGGGGATTACCCCCTTCGTTTGCGGCGCCTTCGATGCGGTCGTGGCCGTTAAACGCGCCGACAGCATAGGTCAGACGCTTGCCGAAAAGCTTACCCCAAACCGTAGCGCCATCGTCGCGACCGTCGAACTTGGCCGGATATTGCGACACGGCGCCGGGGTAATTGTAGGAGCTCAGGTAATAAGGGCCATCCAAGTTGGAGCGGTCGCTAGGCGGCAGCATACGGCCGATCCAGACGTTGAATTCGTCGCGGGGCTGATAGCGGGCGTAACCGTCCAGAACCTCTATATCGCCGTTGGCGGCGCGCTCTGTGTTGAACGTCGCGCCGATATCCTTGGTCAGCTGACCGTTCACATAGAGCCGGATGCTATCCAGGCTGAAGCTCGTCGAATTTCCACCGTTGGGCGCTCCCTCGCTGTCGCTGGTGACGCTGGCGCGCATGCCCATGCCCAAACTCAGAGACTGCCCATCGCCAAAGTTGAAGGTCGCGTCCGCGTGCGCCATGCTGAGCGGCGCAAGCAGAGACGCGGTTGCGACGCCTGCACACAAGATCTCTTTGATAGACAGAAAAGCGCTCGAGGCTCGAGCATCAGCTCGCAATTTAGGCATAATAATCCCCCGGTGATGAAGACAAAAATTGTCATTAGAACAACACGCCCTAGAAATTATGCTTTCCGGTCGTTTGGTTGGGCATGTCGAAATTTATGATTTCTAAAAAAACTTTGAATACGTCAAAGTGCGTAGGGGATTTCAAAGTCGGGGCTGGGACTGGACTATTCGCTACTGTGGTCGTTTGAACTTGTCTGCGGCATGGCGCTCGCGGTAGGCGGCTGCGCATCAGGGGCTCAACGAGGCTTGCATCTTTGCAGATAGGTCGAGGCCCGACGTCCTTAAGCCCCGGTTTCAACACCGTTGGAACTGCACAGGTCTCTGACGGCGCCTTCCATCATGGCTGACAGGCGTTCGACTGTGGGGTGGGGATCGCGGCCGATGTGGCGGGTGTAGGCGACTTGGGGCAGGGGCGGCAGCGGTGGCGCGCCAGGCCCTTCGATATCGATCTCGCGATCTGAAAAGATGCGGGTGCGGCAGGTAACCGCCAAGTCGGCCTCCAGGGCGGCGCGCAGCACCGATAGGCTCGGCGTTTCCAGAACGATGCGGTAAGGCCGCCCGGCCTCGTCCAGCGCGGCCAGCGCGGCGTCTCGGAAGCGGCAGGGGCGCTCAAGCACGGCGAGGGGCAGGATTTCCTGGTCGGCCAGGGTCGGATCGCCCAGCCATTTCATGGGCGCGGTTTCGATCGCGGCTGGATCGTCGTTTGGCCCCATGCAGAGCACGACGTCGAGCCTGTCGGTGGCCAAGAGGTCGAGGAGTTCGGCCGATCCGCCCACCCGAACCTGCAGCTGGGTTTCGGGATGGCGGCGAGCAAAGCGAGAGAGAACGCCGCTCAGCAGCGTTTCAGCGAAATCCTGCACCGTGCCGACCCGCGCCGGGCCAGCCAGCGCGTCGCCGCTCAGCGCCGAAACCGCCTTGTCGTTCAGCGCCAGCATGTCGCGCGTATAGGCCAACAGCAACTCGCCGGCCGGGGTCAGAACCAGGCGGCGCCCGTCGCGATGAAACAGGGGTGATTGCACCGTATCTTCTAGCCGCTTCATTTGCAGGCTGAGGGCGGATTGGGTGACGAAGACGCGCTCCGTCGCCTTCAGCATTGAGCCGGAATCGACGATTGCAGCAAAGCTGCGCAGGAGTTCGGTCGGCAAATTTACCGGCATCGGACATAGCCCTTATCAGTATCTCTAAAGCCAGCCTTGAAGAGAAGTCCATTGCCAGCCGCGGCTGGAAAAGCGCTCTTATTGGCATCGTTGTCCGCTCCATCGGTCTGGAGCCGGAAAAGGGCAAGCCAGTGTCTGTCGTCTCCCCCGTTAGATTAGCTGATAAGGTCAAGGCGCCTTCGATCAAGCTGTCGTGGCCAGATCTGTCCGGCCAGCGCTGGCTGTCGCCCCTGATTCTGCTGGCGGCGTGGGAGCTTGCATCGCTATCAGGTTGGATTCCAAGCCGAATTCTCGCCGCGCCTTCTGCGGTGCTGCAAACGTTTTGGCGCCTGACGGTCGATGGCGAGTTGCCGAGCGCCCTGGCAGTTTCTCTGGCCCGGATGGGCGTGGGATTGGCGATTGGCGTGACCACGGGCTCGGCCCTGGCGCTGGTCGCGGGCCTGTCCAAGCTCGGCGAAACCCTGGTGGACCCGCCGCTGCAGATCATTCGGCCGCTGCCGACCCTGGCTTTGACGCCGCTTTTCATCGTTTGGCTGGGCATCGGCGAGACGCCCAAGATCGCCCTGATTGCGCTAGGCGTCACCTTCCCGGTCTATCTGAATCTCTTCAACGCCATCCGCAGCGTCGATCCCCGCCTGATGGAGGCGGGACGAAGCTTTGGCGTGCGCGGTTGGGGGCTGATCGTCAATGTGGTCCTGCCCGGCGCCATGCCCGGTTTTCTGGTAGGTCTGCGCTATGCCTTGAGCGTTGCGCTCCTGATCCTGGTGGTGGCCGAGCAGATCAATGCGTCGGCAGGCCTTGGCTATCTGATCAACAATGCGCGCGACTTTATGCAAACCGACGTGATCGTCGTTTGCCTCCTGGTCTACGCCCTCCTGGGCCTTGGCGCCGACAGTTTGGTGCGGGCCATTGAACGACGCGTGCTGGTTTGGCGCCCCGCCTTCCTTAAATCCTGATGCCACAAGTCGAACGGAACGATCCCATGGCGCAAGCGGCCCGACGCGACCCGATCCCGGCCTCCCCACGCTTTACGACGTCTCCCGCCGCCACGGCGCCGTCCGTGCGGGTGACGGGCTTCACCCGAACCTTTGGCGCCACAAGCGTCCTCAAGAACCTGAACCTGGACATCCAGCCGGGTGAGTTCGTGGCCCTCTTGGGCGCCAGCGGCTCGGGCAAGACCACGCTGTTGCGCACCCTGGCGGGCCTTGATCCCGCGCCCGCCGATCAGGTCGCCGTGCCGGAAGCGCGGGCGGTGGTGTTTCAGGATGCGCGGCTGATGCCGTGGAAAAAGGTGTGGCGCAACGTGGCTTTAGGCCTTGGCGGCGGCGACATCCGCGCGCGGGCGGAGGCGGCCTTGGGCGAGGTCGGCTTGAGCCATCGAAGCGAGGCCTGGCCCGCCACACTGTCGGGCGGAGAGTCCCAGCGCGCCGCCTTGGCCCGCGCCCTGATCCGCGAGCCTAAACTGCTGTTGCTGGATGAGCCCTTCGCGGCGCTCGACGCCCTGACCCGCATCCGGATGCACGAGTTGGTGCTGAAGCTGTGGCGCGCGCACGATCCGGCCGTACTGCTCGTGACCCATGACGTGGACGAGGCCATCACCCTGGCCGACCGCGTGCTGGTGCTGGAGCAGGGCCGCATCGCTGCGGAAGAGGTGATCCATCTGTCCCGCCCCCGCGAGGTCGATGGCGAGTTTCAAGCGCTGCGTCGCCGCCTTTTGGGGCATCTCGGGGTCCACGGCCATGGGCCCGCTGAACCGGCGGCGGCCGCGGCGGGCGAGGCGGCTGAGTTGATCGCCTTTCGTCAGCGTCAGGAAGTCGGCTGAACGCCGGTATCGTCATGACCACGCCTAACATCGCCCGCCTGCGGGATTTCATCGCCGATTTCACCCGCCTGATCGACGCCAAGCCATCGGAATCCGACGCGCTCGACAGCGGCGCAGCGCTCCTGCGGGACCTGATCCGTGTGGATGACTGGTTGCCCCCCGCCTTCGCCGCCGCCGACCCGACGCGCTATCAGCAACACCTGCTGCATTGCGATCCGCTGGAGCGGTTCAGCGTCGTCAGCTTCGTCTGGGGGCCTGGGCAGCGGACGCCGATCCACAACCACACGGTCTGGGGCCTGATCGGCATGTTGCGCGGGGCCGAAACCTCCCAGCCGTTCGAGCGCCTTGAGGGCGACCTCATCCCCGTCGGCCCGCTGCACCGGCTGGAGCCTGGCGCGGTTGAAGCGGTCTCGCCCCGTATCGGCGACATCCACCAGGTGTCCAACGCCTTCGCTGACCAGGTCTCGATCAGCATCCATGTCTATGGCGGCAATATCGGCGCGGTGCGACGCGCGACCTTTGGCGAGGATGGGCGGCCCAAGCCCTTCGTGTCCGGCTATTCCAACTTGGCCACACCTAACCTCTGGGATCGGTCTGTAGAGCTGCGGGCCGAGGCGGCGGCATGAGCCTGGCGACTGTCTCTCCCGCCGAGGTTCGGTTCGCCTGGATCAGCCGCGCCGAGATCGCCCTGGTCGATCTGCGCGAAGAAGATCCCTTCGCCAAGGCTCACCCCCTGTTCGCCGCCTGCATTCCCCTCAGCCGGCTGGAGCTGGAGGCGCTGGACGCCATCCCGCGCCGCGATACGCCCATCGTTCTTTATGACGACGGCGAGGGCCTGGTCGATATCGCGGGGATGCGACTGACGGCGCTTGGCTATACCGACGTGAAGGCGTTGGCGGGCGGTCTGCAAGGCTGGCGCGACGCTGGGCTGGAGCTATTTCAGGACGTCAATTCCGCCAGCAAGGCGTTTGGCGAACTGGTCGAGCACCGCCGCCATACCCCCTTTATCACGCCCCAAACCCTGCAAGCGCAACTGGAGCGGACGGCCGATCTGGTGGTGCTGGATGCGCGCCGATACGACGAATTCAATACAATGAGCATCCCGACCGGCGTCAGTACGCCGGGGGCGGAGTTGGTGCTGAGAGCCAAGGCGCTCGCGCCCGACCCCCGCACCACGATCGTCGTGAACTGCGCCGGCCGGACGCGCAGCATCATCGGCGCCCAGTCGCTGATCAACGCGGGCGTCAAGAACCCGGTGCGCGCCCTGCGCAACGGCGCCATTGGCTGGACCTTAGCGGGTCAAAGCTTGGAGCACGGCCAGACCCGTCGCGCCCCCGACGTCGCCGCCGAAGAAGCGGCGGCCGCGCTGGAGGCGGCCGCCCAGGTCTCCTACCGCGCCGGTGTGCGGCGGCTGGACCCCGCGGGTCTCGCCCAGTTGCAGGCCGACACTGCACGCACCCTCTATCTCTTCGATGTCCGTCTACCCGAGGCCTATGTGGCCGGCCATATCCCTGGATTTCGCAATGCTCAGGGCGGCCAGTTGGTGCAGGAGACCGACATGTTCGCGCCCGTGCGCGGCGCTCGGATCGTGCTGGCTGACGACATTGGCGTGCGCGCCCACATGTCGGCCTCCTGGCTCGCCCAGATGGGGTGGGAGGTCTATGTGCTGGAAGGTGGGTTCGAGGGCGCCCTTGAGACTGGCCCTTGGGCGCCGGCTCGCCCCGCCTTGCCCGAGACGCCGTCGGTGTCGCCCTCGGCCCTGGCGGACTTGATCGCAAACGGCTCGGCTTTGGTGATCGATGTCGGCCCCAGCAAGGCCTATCGCCAGGCCCATATTCCCGGCGCCAGGTTCGCTATTCGCGCCCGCTTGCCGAGCCTCGTGAGCCAGCTTGCAGAGCCGGGGCGTCGCCTCGTCGTCGCCTCGCCCGACGGCGCCCTGGCGCGGTTGGCGGCGCAAGACCTGGGCGGTCTGACTGGGTGCGCACCTGAGGTTTTGGAGGGCGGAACGGCGGCCTGGCGCGCCGAGGGGCGTTCCCTGGAAGCCGGGTTCGATGCTGCGCTCTCGCCGCCCGACGACATCTATCGCCGCCCTTATGAAGGGTCTGACCACCCCGTGGAGGCGATGCAGGCCTATCTGGACTGGGAGTTCGGCCTCGTCGATCAACTCGCGCGAGACGCCTCCCATGGGTTTTATGTGATTTGATGGCGCCTCTAACGGCCTCATGGATGAG
>Ga0116229_10009661_pt1 | contig 14675 bp, 16 predicted proteins | sample S1TSphgellanicum_3_FD_87313 | JGI IMG/M metagenome (GOLD analysis project Ga0116229, IMG submission 87313) | Host-associated microbial communities from peat moss isolated from Minnesota, USA - S1T2_Fc - Sphagnum magellanicum MG | ecosystem: Host-associated > Plants > Peat moss > Unclassified... | reverse complement strand
GAATATTTTTTTTTCTTTTATTTTTGTTATGTGTTTGAAATTTTATTGTTTATAATTATAAATTATAAGTGCCTCTTTTTTTTTTTTTTTCTTTTTTTTTTTTTTGTAGAAAGAGAGAGGGGGGGGGGGGGGGGGGGGGGGGGGGGGGAGAAAAGGTGACAGATCAAAACACACACAGGTGTTGAAGCAGCCTGCATCTGAGTTCGGAGGAGCTGTAGTTGAAGCTTCATCTCACGTATCTGGCTAGTGCTCTGGTGCAAACCTGCTTGAAGTAACTTCACCTGCATTGCAAAATCCAAAGTGCCAATAGGGTCCTTAATACTTATGTCCATGTCCCCGTATAATTCAGCACACTTGGACTGAATACATGCGAAAGACTGCAGCTTTGATTCTTTCATAGAAGGGTTTTCGTCTAGGAGATGAATGATCACTAGGAACATATATAAAATTGCAAATGTATAAAAAAACTAAGCCAAGAAGTTCTTAACGTAAAGGTTGTTTTTGGCAACTGTACAGCCAGTAATTTACTGCAAGTTTTGTAGTTTCAAATCTCAGAATCTGTCGCCTTGTTCCATTTGTTGCAATTTTTTCTGAAATGGGTGGGATTCATTTGTTGTCGATATGATCAGAAACAAACAAACAAACAAAAACAGAGAAGTTCAGCTCTCACCTCCTTGTTAGCTGTAGTCTCTGGATGATTCAACTCAGCCTGCATATAAAAATGGGTACACCCACAAACTTCAAAAACCATCATGCTCTTATTTTCTCTTGTTTAGTTTAGAGGTTTTGCTTCAGATTTTGATTACTGGTCAGCATGTTTGATTACTGTACCTTCAACTCATGTTCAGCAAATCTTCTCAAAATAATTAATCTTTTTGAAATAACAGGGGGTTCAGCAACCCCAATCTGAAATCTTTCAGAAATTTCAACAATAGTCTCTAAGTATGCTAAAGTCCACACTAGTAAGTTTCAAAAGTTGTCATCCCATTTTGAACCGACTTTGATTTTCTAGAATTTTGACAAATTGCTCTTAGTTTTTCTTTTTCCTTTGTTTTTTCCTTCAGCTTGACCTCATGGGAATTAATTAGTATTGAACATGAGTTGTAAGTATGGTATAAATTTGTATGGCATCATGTGTGCATTTGCTTCCGCATGTTGTTTTTTGAACTGAGCAAAAATGGGTTTTAGAGGATGAAAGAGACAAAGAGCAAGTAGATTAAGAAGAGAGGAAAGCTGGGTAGTTTACTAGGGCATTTGTGAGCTCATGGTGCACTTTGGACTTGTATGCCATGAATGTGAGCTTGCTCTCTTCAGCACAGGTCACCCCTTTGGGGGGGAAATGCTTGATCCTTCCTCTCAAGTGCTCATCAAAATTAGTAAACTTTCAATCTTCCACAAATGTCCACGACTATCTTGTCCACTATCTTGAACACTTCATGTTGGTCCAAACATGCAAGATTAATTAAAGCTGCTTTGCTTTGCTTTCCATCCCCCAAAAACCAAAGATCACTGACGATAGCTTTCTTTCTCATGTTACCCAACAAGTGCAAACAAGGGCTTGAAAGAGTCTAAATATGTGTGTGGACTTCCAGGAGCCAGTGCAAAGAGTCATTGAAAGAGGAAGAAGAAGAAGGTTCTGTATACTAACACGGGGTCATTTCATCATTCTGAAAAAAACCTTCACAAATTGGATCAACCTGCTGGAGAATTATCAACAACAACAACAACAACAACACGATGATGATGATGGAAATTGGGGGATCATTTGTAAAATTGATTGAGACCCAAAACCCATAATTGGGGATGATTTGCAGAAGGCATTTTTATGAACCCAAAACCCATAGTCGGGGATGATTTGCAAAAGTCATTTTTATGAACCCAAAACCCATAATTGGGTATGATTTGCAAAAGGCATTTTTATGAACCCGAAACAACTTTCTTTCTTTCTTTCTTTCTTTCTTTCTAAAAGTATGAACAAACTTTTCTTCAAAGGCCCACTTATCTCTCTCTCTCTCTCTCTCTATGAGTTGATTTCTCACACTTCAAACTCCTTGCCAGAAATCAGGGGCCTACAAAACAAAACGACAAATGCGCATCAATTATATATGTGTGTGTGTGTGTGTGTGTGTGAAAAACAAGCTCTTTTTGAATGAATGATTTTACCTGCAAAAGTTGCTTCTAGGTAGGTTTCCAATTCCATCAACTAATTTCTCCTAAAGACCAAGGAGATTTTTTTTTTTTCAAAAATTCGAATTAAAAATTGGCAGCAAGAATTGGATGCAAATTTCTTACTCTCAAACACTGATGATGATAATGCTAAGTAGGTGCAAACTGTGTGCTTTTGATGCATGAATTTTCAAGCTATGAAGTTTAGGGAATTCATATATATATATATACCTTTGGTTTTTTGGCTATTGGATTGGAAATAGGTACTTTTGTGAGCACTTTTGCAACCCCCAATAACAACAACAACAACAAGAGCTCACAAGATCATTTGACTTCCCTTTCAAAACAAAAGGGCATCTACCTTTGATAGAGAGGCGCTTACTAGTCTCAAGTTTGAAGAGGCATATCTATATAATAATAGAAAAGCACCCATTTGGTCACTCATATGGGTCACCCATTTCACTATATGACCCATATGAATTAAACTCTAGATCACCATTTTTCTATATGACCCATATGAGTTAAACTCTAGATCACCATTTTTGAAAAGGCAAAACATATGAGTTTTTGCATTGAGAGTAAAGTAAACCCACCGACCCACCCACCGACCCACCCACACCAAGTAGGTATGTACATGGGCCTCTACTTAGTATCTACCACATTTAAAAGGTATCGTTGTGCCTTGGTAACGTCAACACATGTTTGTCTAATAATCAATTAATTTTGAGACTTCCATTTTGACAAATGATATATTTATTTATTTCTCAAACAAAATTTCCTTCAGATTCTTCAATATTATTTCATTAAAAAAAATTATTTCTGAAAATAATCTACTACAAACCTTGTACTATGAATTCCCACATGGCCACGGTGAACCAACACCTACTACATTGGTTAGCTTCATGTTCTCGAGTGAGACCTTTTAGTGGCCATATTCAAGCTAGGAAATGTTGAAATTGGACTCAAAAACCTTGATTTAGTCTTACGATGAGATATTAACCATGGTTGAAGCAACCGAAAAAAAATTTCAAGATCTTTACCATGGTGCCAATCAAATTGATTATATGGTAGATTCACATTGTTTTTAAAAAAGTTTGGTGTCCATTTCTTCAAGATCCATTTGTATGTTAAACCTAAAGATAAAAGTTGTAATAATTTCCTAATACATAATGTCGATCATAAATCCGAACAACAAATTACATATTCTAGCCTACCGATATGATACTTGGATACCTATAACTAGAGTAATATAACTATGAATCCACCACATGTTAGCGAGTTGTTTAATATCGTACTTACAATTGATGTTTGGCACTTCTTTGTTGAATATTTATTTACTTTAAGAAGTGCGGTTAGGCAATTTCAAATTTAATTTTTCAGATTTTCAACTATTGGGGAATAAGTATGCAAAATACATTTTTTGGTCATGTATTTGTAGTAATAACCCAATGGTTGGGACAATAAATAGTTTTTCACAAGTCTAGGGTCTCCAAACTAGAGATTATGAGTTTTGTTGGAACTTAATCAAACAACCAACCTAATTTCAAAATTGAATTAAAATTGAACGTTGCCCCATTGTAAATAAGTTGTGAATAAGTTCATGTCCATTAAGTAGATAAATACAATTAATTTAATTATAAAAAAAGAAATATAAGCTCAAACACTCACAATACCACATGACCAAAACTAACAAATAAAAAAAAACCACCACATCTTCCAACCAACCAAAAGTCTTGAACCTTCTATTGCTTAATTTTCGTTTGTCAACATCTAAAGCATCCATACCACCATACAAAAAGATGGGTTATAATAGCTTCAATAGCAAGTCAAATTACAATGTGAATTGAGATAAACATCCAACAATAATTAAAGATCTTTAGATTGCTTAACAAAATCGATTATGATTTTTTTGTTCATTGTAAAATTTGCATCATGATCAAATAGTGGAAGTTTTAGCTCCAAACAAATTTTGTAGATGCAAAATTGAAGAAAACATCGATGGTCAACATGTACAAAGGTTATCACGTGTACAAACCTTAGTTTGATAGTGCATTTGATTTCAAGTGCCTTGTGGAAGTCTTTCTCATTGTAAGGTACATATATGTCTTCTCCATGTGATCTAAAGATTCTTGAAACATTGAATCTATATGGAACTTCTATTTTGTCTTCCAACAACTTTTCTTCACAATTCAAGGCTTTTGACCTCTTCAATTGAGAAGTTTCATCACATTGCTCTTTTCGTTCTAAATGGTGTTCATCATTCATGCGATGGCCCATCTTGTGCTCCAACATCCCACCCCATGTTTCACAAGCCTTTCAAGTACTACCTTGACATAGGAATTGAGAGTCTCAAAGAAGGACTACACTCCGATTGACAAGTGATCTAATGTGAATGTGGATAATGTTGAGATGAGGTGAAGATGAGGTGTCTACGACATGACAAATTTGGTAAAGTCTTGAACTACACAATTTTGCTTGCTTCATTTTTTTTACTACGTGTTTCTTTCTTCCTTGGCCTCTTAGCTCAAGCTTTGGGATCTTCCAACTTCACCTATTAGACTCCTCTTTTGCTTTGATTTGCCCATCTTTTTCCTCCATTTGGTTTAGTTTTGCCCCATCTTCCTCCCCATTACATGTGTAATTATCATCACGTCTTCTTTTCCTCCCATGCATATAATATAGGAAGTTCCCTCCCTATAAAGCCCTTCACTTGCATTGGGGAGAAGTAAGAACTTCTTGTTTATCTTCATTTGTGTTGGTTTGTAAGAACTTCTTGTTTATCTTGATCTTTGTAAGCTTCAACAACTCCTAGTTCATGAGATTTGCAATTTTTTCTCCTTTCATTTAGTATATGCATGGATCACTAAATTATTTACATAGAGCAATTGTAGAGTCACAAACAATGTAGTAGATAACTACAACATATTCAAGAGCTTGAATACTTCAAAAGTGAGGTATAAAGACTAGAACTTAATGCTCAAAAAACATTGAAGTTGAAGAAATTAAACAACAATCATTACAACAACAACAACGATAACAATACAAAATAGATTCAAGATTGCCAAAACATTCCAAACAAAAATTCAATATACCCACTTAGAAGAACTAATTTGTTGTGTGAGATTTGGATGATCTCCTTCTCACCGAGGGTTGTGTTCCATGAATCAAGACCTATCACATGTAGTCTACATTGTCCAATTTATTTAGAAGTTATTAAATTTTAACACTAAATCATGTTTCAATCCTTAGATTATTACCCCAAAAAAAAAAAAACCTAAAACCTAAAACCTAAAACATTTTGTTCCCATTTGAATCAAAAGCTTATACTATGGCAATCCAACACAATTTATTTCATGTCCTTTCAAGCACATTAAAGAAAACCGATGAATTCAAACCTCAAACAAGAACATCTCCATCATTTTTGGGGTTCATGACATTTTTCGAGACCAATCATCACTGGTAGTGCACACACACCCGCATGGAGCCCCAAGTGAGATGAAGTGTGTTGCTATTCAGGAACCAATTGAGAACTTCGGGTTCCATTATCGCATGCACCAGGTGCTTTGTTTTGATGGCTGATGAAGGGTTTAGGGTTTAGATTAGGGTTTACTGCACATATTTCTATTTTGATTGTGTTTTCAAGTATATATATTTTATTTCTCTTCAAATTTCATCTTTGATATATAGATTTCTCTTCAAATCCATCTAAGGATTGCAGCAGCAAGACTCTGTCCTTCTGTTGTTATCGTGTGACAAATGATGATACATAGTTCGTCTACTTGCACATCTTATATAAGAGGCAGCAGAACAGTTGGTTGCACACAACCTGGAGAGCTCCAAATTCTGTTATCCCAGAGGTTAAAAACTCAAAGAATCTTTCTAACTAGTTCAAATTCAGAACGAGGTTTAGAGATTCGAAGCCAAGGTCCTGATTTAAGGAAATAGGAAAATGCTCAGGCACCAGACTTTGTTGTGACTAGGGTGCGTGTCAATGGTGTGCAGTATTTTTGCTTGTTTGCAGGTGATTTGTTGACAAAGGCTGTCATGGAGAAACTGTGGATTTATGGTCATGTGGTGTCATTCTCCTTTGTTCTTAAGAAAGGCCATAAGATGCTTTACTTTTTGATAGAAATGGAAAGTGAAAAAAAAAAAAACTAACCCAACAACTAGAACTAGAAGAACACTTACCCTAGAAGCCAAGAAACAGGCAGAGAGAGAGGATTGAGCAAAGAGAAAGCAAGACAAAGTTAGAGAAAGAAGAGAAGCAAATACCCAAAACTCGAGAGAGAGTACAAGACTAATATTCCACACATCCACGCCTTAAAGTGAAAACCGACTATCCACAGAAAGTGCAAGACAATGTCAAGCAAGGCTAATAAAGAACACAGAAAATGTGCAATGCACAAAATATTTGTTGGCTCCGTCAAAAAGGAGGTGCCACAAATCTACCAGAAGAAAATTTTAAAACTCCTAAAATATGGACCACAAAATGGTCTAATAAGATTCCTCCAAATAGCCAATTCAAGCCCCCTCAAAACCAGCCTGTTGTAAATCTACACATCCTGATGAGTCCTCTGGGAGCATTAGGTTAAGGTTGAAATTCGAAACCAGATCTAAACTCTGTAAGATGAAAGTTTCAAACCTGGAGCCTGAAAGCTGTGCACCACCATCTTTGGCAGTGCACCAGAGTCTTCGGCAGTGCACAAGTGTCTTGGGCAGTGGAGATTTCCATCGAAGAAAATTTTGTTGGGATTAGGTCAAGCTGTGGGCTCTGGTTTACTTACTGTGAAGTACCACCTGAGGATGGTCCAAGAACAGGTCTTGAAATACCCTGCGGTGCCGTTGTTCTGGGTCGTGGCTGTGATAGAGGGGAAGATGTTCCAGGCATGGCCATCCTCCCAGTTTGGCCTTGTACTCCAATTGTGGAAGATGCTCCTCCAACCATGCTGGTCCTGGCAGTTTGCCCTTGTAACAGAGTTGAAGGTGTTGTTCCTGAGATTGCTGTCCTCCCAATTTGGCCTTGAGGCCCTGCAGAATAAGCTCCTCCCGCAGCCATCGGTCTCCCAATTTCTTGGGCCCCTGCTGTCGTTCCAACACTGCTCACAGCTTGACCTAGACTTTGAGCCACTGAAGCTCCTGCTCCTGCATCTCAGTAAAAATGCAATCAGCCAACTCCACTACTAGATGGGTGTAAAAGACCTTGGTGTGTGCTGACACATGGTTGTAGACAAAAAGAAGGATGCAGGGCATTTGCTCACCTACAGTTGACCCTGTTATGGGAGTGACCACCCCACCAGTTCCAAATGTAACTGCAGCTGGTCTGGCTGCAATCATCGGGTTCTGAACTGCTCCCGTCCCGGATGGCACTGAGCTTCCAGCTGTATTAGTACCGAGACGGGTGGCGACAACTCTTGCATGCTCTGCATAAACTTTCTGTCTAGCTCGCTCCACTGACTCACACTCTTTTGCAAGCATACTCTCAAGATCACTGAAAGTCTTCAATTTCAACTCCAGCTTCTTCAGCTGCAACAGACCCAAAATGGTACGTTTTTGGAATCCAGGTAACTCCTGTCGGAGCATCTGTGCTACTGTAAAGATTATAAACCTACAGTTCAATTCTTGCTTGGTGCATATGGTAGGCAATGCATTGCTAGAGAGGCCATAACATTTCCCACATAATGGAAGAACTATCAGCATCCAAAACCTATTTGAAAGTGATCACAAATTGGCATTGGTTGCTTGCTTTTCACACTCTCTACAGAAAGGATCTTGTGTCAAGGTTCTATTTGAGAGAAATTTGCACACTCCATACATACCTGGTGCTCAATTACAACTGAGACCAAACGTTGCACTTCACGCTCCTCCTGGTCTGCCAACAATTTAGCCTTCACTGCTGCTGCCGCCATTGCGCTTGCTGCTGCTTGCTTCACACGGACTGCATTTATAGGTCCTTCCCGATTTTGCACCTTCTGAATCTCCTGCACTCCCACCTGAGCTGTATCCCTCCCTGCAATTTACCATAACCCATTCCTCAAAAACCTAACCTAGAGTTTCTTCTTTCCTAAGACCTGAACCCAAAAAAGTAATCACAGAATGAACCCTCCAGGACTAGCTATCAATATTGTTACATATAAAGGCCAAAAACCAGGTTAGTATTTACTTGAAATTGGGTGAACATGAGACTCTTCTTTTCCTGTGAGAACATCACTGTTGCCTGACACAAGCAACGATGGCCCACTTGCTGGCCCAGACTCAGTGCTAGTGGGATTAGGGCCATCCTCAACCAACTTTTGCAGTGTCACATCTGATTTAGCTACCCTGCCAGCTTCATTGTCACAACCCATTAGAATTTTTCTATTCAAGCAAGCTCATCACATGGAATACCAATAGAGATTTCTTCTTCTACCAAGCAGTTGAAACATTTTGCTTCAGCAGCTTATCCAGCAGTCATTTTTTCCAGAACTATACAGCAACTGTCAATTACTAAGTTATTTGAATGGTGGGTTTATGGAGGTGTAGTGTAGAGGTCACTTACAGAGAGCCAGGAATTTTTTCTGTTAAGGAAGCTAATGCCGCTTGTGCTGCAACAGCAGCTACTTTAGGCCCAATCATAGCCGCAATGAATGCCACCTACAAGCAAACAAATAAACAATGAACATTTGGGCTAACCCTAAACCACCTAAACACTAAACCCTAAACCAAACCCTAAACAAATAAAACTGTGTAAACAGCAACAAAAGTAGATTCCACGCTGGGTGGATTCCCAATTGTACATTAGGCTGGACAGTAAATCCAATGCACAACCAACACTGCTTGCAATTACATAGGCGCAAACAAATAGTACATGAGTGTGGCTTCTCAAGACCTCTAGGAACTTGTAGCACAAATTGGAACCTTGGATATCCTTCAACACCATGAGAATTACTACTACCCTGCATTGGTGACCTCCATCGAGTATTTCATAACAGCCTCCAAAGGAGAACATTTAGGGCATTTCCAATACCTGGGCCATGACAGGGTTGCCAGCATCGGCAAATGCTATAAGGCTAGGTGGCACAGAAGGGACTGCCAACACCCCATTGGAAGCATCTCGCACTGTAGTAGCTACTACTTTCGGGGGGGTCAAACCATCTGATCTCATCTCCATAGACGGCTCTACACTTGGCTCTTTTGACAAAGATGAGGGTGGTGGTGGAGATGGGGCACGGAGCAAAGTCCCTGGAGTCTCCATCTCTTCCAAAAAGGGGTCCTCAACTGGCAGTTGGATGAAATGCAAGATACACTGTGACTTTGACTTAGTTCCAACATGTTCAGCAATTTCATGCCAATTGTCGCCGTACAGCTCCAAGGCCTCCAGCAAGAGCAAAGTTTCCTGATCTGTCCAGCCTGCATTGTTTACATTTACCCCCTCTGTGACATCCATCCTCGTGAAATCCGATGACACCATGTTGGGTCCAAACTTGCCATCATTATAACAGTCTGAGCACAAATCAAAATCCACCTGCCACTCCCACAACAAACCTTTTTTAGTCACCATCAGCTATCTCAATGGAGTTGACAATCCCTGCTGATTGAGCATGGTTTATTTCACAATCCCTGCCCTTTGTAGGATCATGCAGGTTTTGGATTTAGGGTTTATGCCATTTTCAATATGAGCATGGCAATCCCCTAACTCTCATTGGACACAAAGCACAGGCATAAGAAAACATAAACACCAACAAACACAAATCCATCATCAAGGGAGTTTGTAGAAACTGGGAAAGGAAGCAGCAGGGATGACTCTTGCTTCTTGGTGTTGTATCTACTTGTCATCCTATGTTTTTTGAGATCACATCCTACTATGTCATAACAGAGAGTAGTAGGTAGTGCAACAGTAGAAGACAAAGAGCAAGGAAGTCACACCTGCTTCTGAGAGTGATAGCGTTGCTCATAGCAAAAAGCACCACAGGACTTGCAGTGATACTCAACTGCTGGTCCTTGGGGCTCTGCCAGCACTTCGGAAAGCAGCAGACCAGTTGCTTTGGATTTGGTGGAGCTTTGCTTCGGAGTGGGAGCTTGAGGTTTTTCAAACTCGTACAAGCTTGCTTTTGTTTTGGAAACCATACTTAGAAGACCCAATCCATCAGCCTCCACAGTCAGAGCTGGTCCTTTCCAGACAGGCAGGCGCTTGGGAGGTGCCTGATAGTTTATAAGACCCCAGTGGTCCAGGAATTCAAGAACCCTGGACATGGCCTTCTCATCCCCAATAAGATGATGCTGCCCCCCTCCTTGCATGAAATCGGCACTTGTGATCAGATTGCTTGGATTCTCCCGACACTTCTTTATGATTACATTTCTGAACTCCTTATACACCTCTGGTGTCTTTGCCTGCAGCTTTCCTGTGAAAAATTCCGGAAGACCCCGCCTCTCCAGGTGGTGTATCTTTGTCCATGAGAACCAACCTGTGAGAGAAATGACAAGAAAACTGTAAAAATGAACATCACCCAAAGTCTTGGTGGATAGATATGCAAGGCAGATTTGAAACCTATGGAAAATAGTCTCAAGTAGCCTGTCTCACCTGCGTGGCTGGGAATTGCATGTGAGACTGCCTCTGAGCTGGGCATCCTCATCACTGTAGTTGGCCCAACTACTATGGAAGGGGGCACTTGAGAAGCAGGGGGTGCTGAAGGTGATGGAGTTCCAAAGCCTGCAGGATCAGCACCTACCCTTTTTCTGGGATTCAGGAAACTTGCTTGTTGACTTCCTCCTCCTCCACCTCCACCTCCTGAAACCGGAACAGACTTCACCTGGAGCTGGCCATGTGAAATATTCTCAAGGTATGGTGTTGCCTTCTTTAGCTCATCAGAAGGCTCTCTTTCCACACCACTTTGGATTGCTTGTTCAGCATTGAGAACGACACGCACTGAGACATGAGGTTGACCTATCCTCTGCTTTATGACATGGTGATCTGTGGCAATACTCTCACCTTTCCCAGGTACCACCTCCACAGGTTCCCCATTTGGACCCAAGGGTATAATAATAGGAGGAGACTCTGCTGCTGCACGAGGCAAGTTTTCTCGAGGCAGTTTTTTGCTAGGCACAGGAGAGGCAGGTGGTGTTGTCCTTTTGCGCTTGAGTGTGCCTGTGCCTGTGCCTGCTACAACAGCATCCTTACTCAATGTGGTGGCAACATCTACTGCAGCAGCAGCAGCAGCAGCATTCTCACCACCCCCCACTGCTTCCTCTGCCGCACTCTGCACCACCTGGTTTGCCTTGCTTGGTATTGCTGCTCCAACAGTTTTCAGCTTGATCTTGAGGCCTGATGTCAATACCAATGGTGCAATTTGTGCAACAACCACAGAAAAACAAAAAAAGCTTCAGTGCAGCAAAAAGTAAGTCATCATTGCAACAAGAGAGCCTCATGGGTGGCCATGAAAAGCTCTGCATCCATGCTCATTCATGGGTAGTCATGAAAGGCTCTGCATCAAACTGTGTGCTTACTGGTGGTGATGATCTACTTATGTGTGTTTGAAGATTCTTATGTGAATTCTGAGAGAAAAGCTTCATTAGCAGCAGAGATGTAAAGTGCAGTCGATAATAAACTCTCAAAAAAGAAATCGCTGGTGACACGCAGTTGGAATATCAGTTCTTGTGGAACAAAGAGAGGGTTTAGGGTTTAAACCCTAGGACTATAGAGAGAGAGAGAGAGAGAGAGAGAGCCTGTGTGATTGCAAAGGAAAGCTGCCAAGAAATTGCATCAGCAAGCTCCTCAGGCAACACGAAAACAAAATCGAATAAGACCCAATGAATCCATTAGGTCTCTCTGTTCTGAGATTCAGAAATAGGGTTTGAGACTTAGGGTTTTGCAACAAGGGTTTGAGGGTTTGCAAACAAAATCGAAGAAGACCCAATGAACCCAATGCGTCTCTTCTCTGAGATTCGGAACTAGGTTTTCCAACAAAAGGGTTTGAGAATAAGGTTTGCGACAAAAGGGGGGAAGCGACAGAGAGTAGAGTTCTGGGAAAGCAAGAAGAATTGCCTGGAGAGGAAGCTGGGGCAGGAGGAGGTAAACGACGAGCAGCCATATGCGAAAACTTATGCTCCTCCAGCTTCTTCCTAGAGGGCTATGGATTCACCTCCATACACCAGGGCGAGAAAAAAAAAACACCCACCACGGATTGCTCACCCACAAATTGCTCCCATCTTCTTCTCGCCGCCAGCGACACAATCGTTCAGGCAATTCTTACACCCATAAGCAAAACCCAACAACAACAACAACAACAACAACAACAAAACCAAATAGTAGCAGAGGGAGAAAACACAAGAGTAGTGGAGATGCAATGGACTAGTAGCCTGATCATTCTGGTCATGACCCTAATTAGGTTTTTGTTTCTCTCTTGCAGTTGGTTTCTTTCTTTGGATTTGGCCTTCTTCAGAAGAAGAGGGTAGAGACATTGTGATGATGGCACACATCACAGAACAATGAATGGGCCAAAGTTTGGTATTCCTACATTTTCACATGAGTTGAATCGTCCACTTTTTTTTCTTCTGATGTAGGATCCTAACTTTTAAAAGGATTCACTTGGGCTTTTGACCATGGTAACCACCACCGTGTGTTTGAATAATACCCCAGTAAACTTAGTACCTTAGTAGGCTGGTTCCACAGCCTAAGGTGCCTGATAATTTAGTGGCCTTGCCTACTACCAAGGCAAAAAAGGATATTGTTGTGTTTAGATTCATTATAGAGTACTAGTTTGTAAACCCATTTTGCAAGCAAAATGATCAAACAAGCAAAAGACTATAGTGTTATGTATCAAACTCCATTTTGTCCACTTCTACCCATCAATTATTTTTAAAAATCAAATGTGCCCCAACACTGAATAAGTGGGGTTCTCCTTGCAAGGGGTGTTAGCCCATGCCAAAAATGGTGATGAAGTCTTTTGAAAAGAGAAATTTCATGCAACCAATGGGAAGGCCCAAGCATGCACTCAATGCGCCTTGTTTTTTTTCCTTTTATGTTTTTGGGGCGGGGGAGAGGAAAGATTTTTTTTCATTTTCCTGACTTCCCAATGTGTTCGCACTATGTTCCTTTCAAGTTCCTAATGGGTTCCCAATATTTTCCCCAACATTTTCTCCATACCTCCTCACTTTTATATGCCTTGGAAAATGGTGTTCTCCTTTCACCTATATAGGTGGGCCAAAGGGGAGGAACTATACAGTTCAAAATAGAGCCTTCTGTTTTGGGGAGTTTCCATTATTATTATTTTTTTAGAGTGATGCGTCAATCAAATTGGCATGTTGCCCAAAAAAAAATAAAAATTTGGGAGGCACCTCATTTAATTAATAGGAGAGGTGACTATTTTCCCAAATTTATTTCCCTACCATTAGCCTAGGCCAGAAAGGTAACTAATAGTTTTGGAAATAGAAATTGCATGTAGCCAATGGGAAGGTGCAGCATCCATTCAAGCACCCCAGCTTTTTAATTTGGGTTTTGGGGGCAAGGGGGAGGGGGGAGAAGTTTTTTTTTTCATGAGTTGTTCATGTGTTCCTACCATGTTCCCAAGTTGTTCCCAAAGTTCTCAATGCGTTCCCCAAGGGTGTTCCCAATAACACCTAATATCAAACCCATATGTTTTGTCCAAAATCCTCCCCTTCTCACCTATATAGCTGAGGTGTTCGTTGCGAGGGGTAATAGCCCAAGCGAAAATTTATTATGGGGGTATTAGTCAAGGTTGAAAACGGTGCCAAAAAGTTTTGGGAATAGAAGTTTCACGCAGCTAATGGGAAGGCTCAACCTACACTCAAGGTGTCTTGTTTTTTTCTTTTAAGTTTTGGGGGGCGAGGGGGGAGAAAAGGGAAGATTTTTTTCATTTTTCTTTTGTTCCAACAGGTTTCCAATGTGTTCCCTATGGGTTTTCTTTTACGTTTTGAGGGGTGAGGGGGGGAAAGACGAAGATTTTTTTCATTTTTTCTATGTTTCGACAGGTTCCCAATGTGTTCCCCATGGGTGTTCCCAATCGCACCTTGCTTTAATCCCATATGTTTTGCTCAAAGTCCTCCCCTTCTCACATATATGGGTGGGCCAAAGGAGGAGGCATTCCATCTGTCCATAGAATCTTCAATTTTTGTGAAACTTCATAGTTTCAATTTTTTTTTGCCGAGGCCAATCAAATTCAATAAAAAAAAGTTAAACTTGCGAGGGGGTAAAGGTCAGGCCAAAAACAATGATAAATTTTTTTGGGAGGAGAAATTTCATGCAGCCAATGGGAAGGCCCAAGCACACACTAAATGTGCCTTGCATTTTTTTCTTTTAAGTTTAGGGGCCGGGGGATTCAGAGAGGGATATTTTTCAGTTTTCCCTGGTTCGCATTATGTTGACCATCCCACTATGTTGACCATCCCACCACCATTTGTTCACTTTGGCCGACCAAAAATGGTGATAAATTTTTTTGAGAGTAAAAATTTCATGCAGCCAATGGGAAGGCCCAAGCACACATTGAATATGCCTTGCATTTTTTTCTTTTAAGTTT
>Ga0116229_10009660_pt1 | contig 14676 bp, 18 predicted proteins | sample S1TSphgellanicum_3_FD_87313 | JGI IMG/M metagenome (GOLD analysis project Ga0116229, IMG submission 87313) | Host-associated microbial communities from peat moss isolated from Minnesota, USA - S1T2_Fc - Sphagnum magellanicum MG | ecosystem: Host-associated > Plants > Peat moss > Unclassified... | reverse complement strand
TTATTTATAACACATTATATATAAATAATGATATTATGAAATTATACATTTCAATACATATTTATTTAAAATTATATATATATATATATATATATATATATGGTTATGTATATTGCAATTATTTTTAATGAAATTTTTTTTTAATGTGATTTTTAAAATTCCAAAAATATTAATAGCTAGGTATGAAAATGTTCATAAATTCTTAAAAGCCATGCCAAAGTTTGTGTGGATTTGGAAGCTTTGTGAAGGCTAAGTTGTTATGTAATGTTTTCGACACCTTCAGAAGTTGAAACATGACTCGACTATCCAAAAAACACAATAGTGTTCATTAAAAAAAACCAAGACTCTATAGCCTTGACAAATTACTAACTTCAACAAAAGCTCATTGCCAAGGTTGTAAGATTAACTAAAGTGTTGACATTGACCAAACTAAACAACCTAGCCTAAACATGAGTAATAGGTTAGTAAGCTACTTGTTAAGTAACCTAATTAACTACCTAATAGGCTACCTACGTAATAGAGGCCAATTATGTAGTTTTTTCATTAGTGTAGGCCTTTTAGGTTAATATTTTAAATAGTTTATGTAGGTATTGAAGGCGGTTGAACTTATTTAGTAAACATATTAGTTATATAGGTAGTTTACTAGCCTAGGCCATGTAAGCCTAATAAGCATTTATGATGGTTAAATGTCTATTCCTTATTATATTATAACATAATAGATTTGAACTAAAAAACTTTATTAAAAAGAAAGCACATTTTTTCATATAATTGTTATAAATACATATTATTGGATTATGATTCAAATTTAAAGCTTGGGAAACCCTAAATTAATTAACAATTTTTTTACAAGTCCATAGTAAATAAAATAAACCTACGGTGCATTTTAGGGGGAATTTTACATGCAAAATAATGCAATATATATTTTTAAAGAAAGTGAAAAAAATCAACTTGGAGATATTAACAAATGGCTTAAAACATACCTTTTTAAAAGTTTTGTTATAGATTTTATTTAATTATTAATAAAATTAAGGCTAAATTTGTAATTGGTGAAAGTAAGTATGTGTGTGGATATTGCAAAATTATATGAAACCTTAACCCTAAATGTAATATTTACATGTAAGGTCACTTTGAAATACCCAATATGTAGTTTGGGTGGGCCTTTGAAAGAAAACCAAGGCCTAAATGCAATACCTACATGCAAGTTCATACTGAAATAATCCATAAGTGATCAATGCAAACCTTATGTGAAGACCCAACCCTAATTGCAATACCCGCATGTAATGTCATTTCAAAATAACTAATAAGTGGTTTGGGTATCCAAAATATGTTTTTTTATAAACTTAAATTAATTATTATTTTGAATTAAGTTTATGACAAGATGCGAGTTTTGTAATGAATAAAAAAAACCAACGACTATTATGGGACCTTATATTTGGGTATTGCAATGAATGTAAAAACCAGCGAGTATTATGGGACCCATATGGGGTGTTGCAATGAATGCAAAAAACCAACGACTATTATGGGACCCTATATGCAGATATTATAATGAATGAAAAACCAGTGACTATTATGAGACCCTATATGCGGGTATTGTAATGAATGTAAAGACTAGCGACTATTACGGGATCCTATATGTGGGTATTGCATTGAATGTAAAGAACCAGTAGCTTTTATGGGACCCATATACGGGTATTGCATATTTGTAAATGGCCTTATGAAAGCTATAATAGAAAATGATGTAAGTATTATATGTTTAAAATGTGTGTATTATTTTAAAAGTTTTTAGGTGATGTGAATCTTATTACATTAGACATAAGTATTACACAATGTTCATTTTGATATTTATAAACCCTATACAAATTAATGTTACCTATTCATATGGGCCTATTTAAGGTTTGATTCTTACATCTTTAATATTAAGAAAATTATGACAAAGAAGACATATATGATTAACCATATACCCATCAAACAAATGTGACTAGAAAAAAATATTATATTGATAAAAGATGTACAAAAATGGGTGGATGAAAAATTGCTAAAGGACCCAATGAAAAAAAAGCTTCCCCATAACATATCACAGGACTAAAGTTCAAAATTGGGTACTCCAAAAAATAAAAGGCCTGAAAAAACCTAGCTAACTATATAAAGTGAAAACCTTAAACCGTATTACTATCTATAATCTCGTGTTTAGTTCGATAAGCAATTGTTGCATTTGCAGCCCTTGCTACATGATGAGCAGTGTAGAAATGGCGGCATTACATTTTAACCTGAACTACATTTACAACAAACTCTTCCTTTATTGTCTCCTCAACCCTATAAACATCCAAAACCACCAAATTAAACCCTAACACGCCTTGGATGAAACAAAATTATAAAAAAACAATAAACATAGATTATTATTCTTTATTACCTTCCATGAATCATTTTAGATTCATGAAAATTCAATACAGTTGTCAACTATTTTGTTTGATTTGTTTTACTGGACTCTTGATCCCAATTTTTTACATCCCATGCCTTTTTCAATTCTCGTGCATATACACAACGAATGGATCAAATGATCTCTTGTAAATCTTCATTTTTTTCCATTCGTGATGTTGCATCTCGAGCCACACTTCCCACGCCCCAGGCAGCCAGACTCAACACCTACAATAGTTGCTCCGAAGCTAATTTGACTAAAGCTGGTTTTGGGAATGGTGGAAATTGTTTTGCAATAATTACTAGCTTTACCCACTCCTTCTCTGCTTTGGCACGTGCGTGATTAGTAACCTTTTGATCATTCCGCCTTTGCACAACCTGAACATTTCCCAAGATGCGAGCATTCATTTTAGCATGGTTTTGATGTTGAGGACCTCCTGCAGAAGTTGAAGGCCTCCTAGGTTTGGCCTTTTCTGCCACCAAGCCATGCACCTCCTTCAAATGTTTAGTCAACAACCATTTGGCACAATATACGACAATGCAAGTGCCAACTTTGCACTTCCATTTCGACCCAACCTTTGTCCATTCTTTGTCCTTCCGAACCAAATTAGGCGGACAAGGAAATGCTAATGACTGAGAAACCTGGTTGGTTTCAAGTTCCAAACCTAAATAAAAAGATATCAAAAAGTAAATCATTACTTTGTAATTAAAAAAACCCTAACCCTAAACCTAAAACCTTGCACATGAAATGTTCAAAAACAAAATGCAGGTATTGCAAAACATAAAATCACACAATTAAATATAATTCCCACAAACTTTAACTACTTTCAGGTATTGCAATAAAAAAATTTTGACAAAAAAAATCCTGCACCTTCCATCAAATGATGGAAGGTGCGGATATAATTAAATGTAAAAGACTTGTATAATTTCTTTTATCTACATATAATTTAATATATGTAAATTTTAAAACAATCTAACTCATCATTTTTCAATCAAAATTTTCAATCTACATTACAAATTGTCATCCTTATTAACTTTAATCCACATAGATTGCTTACTACATCAATTTTCAATTTTCATTTCTGATGAAACAACATTTTGTTCTTCAAGTCTCAATTCTAATGGAGCAACATTTTGCTCAACAATTACTTCATGTCAAAAAACAACAATTTGCAATTGATTTGTTGGAACAACATTTTCCTCGGCAATCACCTGATCTAATGAAACAACATTTTGCTTATGAACTTCCAAATCATCATCATCACTTTTCTTCAATCTCCTTTTCCTAGCCATTATAACCTTCAACCTAAACAAAAAAGCCCACCACTTCATTGTTAATTGTTAATTCTAATGAACTAAACCATAAGGACCAACAAAAAAAAGAAAAAAAATCACCAAATGTCATTGCCTTCTTCACATCGTCACCACCACCATAGAAGAAGGCGATGACATTATTGCCGTCACCTTCTTCGTAGCAAAACCAGCAAAAAGGCGCAGGTCGCCAATTTCTTGCAACAAAGCCATCAAAGAAGGTGACAGAAGTTGTCGTCTTCTTCTTTTTTGCTACAATGGAACCACAGCAAAACAAAACCAGAAACAACTTTGCGCTGTAATAAAAAATTAGATAAATAAATAAAACAGAAACTTCCGTCGCTTTCTATTTTTTTAGTTTTTCCTCTTCGTTTTGGTACCATCGGCTTCTGAGCTCCAACAAAAAAAAAAGAAAAAGGAAGGCGACAATAGCGTTGCTGCCGTCGCCTTCTTTGTTGCGTTGCAACAAAACGAAAAAAAGAAGGTGACAGTAGCTTTATTGTCGTCACCTTCTACACTCCAAAACAAACCAAGAAAAAAAGTCATTGACAGCTGCCGTCGCCTTCTTCGTTGTGCTACAACAAAAATAAAAAGGCGATGGCAACGTTGCTGCATCAAAACGAAAACAGAAAGCGATGGCAATAAACTACCATTGCCTTCTACGATGTAAAAAAAATAAAAATTTAAAAGGTAACGACAACGTCGCCTTCTTTTTCTTACTATAACAAAACCAAAAAAAAGGTGACGGCAACAAAGCTGCTGTCGCCTTTTGCGCTCCAAAAAAAACCAAGAAAATAAGGTGATAGTAGCTTCTTTTTCTTGTTGCAACAAAACAAAAAAAAGAAGGTTTTTTTGCTGTGTTACAACAAAAAAAAGAAGAAAGAAGGTGAGGGAGCTTACCTTGAAGCTTGAAAGCTCTCGTGTTAGGGTCCCACGTTGCCTTTCGCTTGGCTCTCGCTCCAAATGGCTCCCGGCTCTAGCAATGGCGATCCGCTTCGTTTTCGCTCCAAACAGCACCCAGGCTTTGGCTCTGGTGATGGCGATCTACTCTACTCTAAATGGCTCCCAAGCTCTGGTGATGGGAGGTAGGAGGGGGGAGGTAGGAGAGAAAAATTTTGGGGCAAAGTAGAGGCGGGGGAAAAAAAAAAACTTTGGGTAAGGAAGATGTGGTTTTGGTTCATCCCCAAAACGGCTTCAACGGCCTCATCCTCAATCGATGCATTTGTGGTTGTTGGTTCACTCCAATCGTTTCTGGTGTATCGCTGCACATGTATGTTTGATTCAAAACCTGACCATAAACGTGATTTCAAGTGCAAGATAATTATGTAGTGGTAGCAGAAAAACTATGTGGATTCTCTAGTTCTATACTAGGGTTGTTCGGTTACGCATGCAACTTAACAATGTGGGATATTTGCAGAGGTAACAATAGTTAGTTTCTAACAACTCATCATGATTTTCATCAGCTTTGGTGGAAGCTCCAAATTGTGAATGCCCATCTACAAAATAAACACAAAGTAAGTGGAAACTACCATCAAGGATTAGACCACTCTTAGAATCATAATAGTATCTACAATTAGGGATTTAAGACAAGGATTCAAGCATATGAAAGGAATTAAATAATATTAAATTAATTCAAGAAATGAACTAATAACATGCATTCATTTCATGAATTAAACAAATTAGGAACCTCCATCAAGAATTACATTAGGATTTACTTCAAAAGTTGAACAAATTAGGAGCCTCCATCAAGAATTACTTCAGGAGTTGAACAAATCAGGAACCTCCATCTGGAAAAAAATCTTGATGGTTCCTTCCAACATCCATCCCAAAAAAATTAGAGGAACATATCCTCTAAGCAAAGGAGTTGGGTGGGAATGGTCTCCTAAAACTCATGACTAAGAATAAAAGACATGGAAGGGGGATGAGGGTATTTGCCTAAAGGCTGGAACTCATGACAAAAAGTTGAAAAAATGGTAGGAATCACATGTTGAATCCTAGGTCAGGATGTACATTTCTCCTTCAAGAAGTGGATTTCACATATGGTTCCTTCCAATTTGTGCCATAGTAGGACACTAGCTTGAAGAAAGTTAGAAGATTGCAACTATTTCCTCAAATTGGCACTATCAAATAACATTATGAAGTTAATGAATATGACCTAGGGAAAAATTGGTTGGATACTAACAACCCTAGGTAGGTAAAGAAATCCTAGGTAAGCATTGAAACCCTAGGTACCCACTAAGTGTGCCACCTATTTTACCTATCTAAATAGTTAACCTTTTACATTCCCTACCTAAGTACCTATGACACTCACCCACTTGGGTATCCAGTTAACTACATAATTGTGAGGTGAAAGTAAGAAGCTTCACTTTGCAACTACTAGGTTACTGAGTTGTTGTTCATCTGCTTGGGAGCTCACCTGTGGTTGACACACAAGTGAGTTCACTACCAGTTCCAAAATGGATAGTGCACTGGTGGGTTTAGGGGTTTAGGGTTATCTACCCATTGGATACTCGTGCACTATCCACACAATCTCAAGAAATTCAGCATGTGGCAAATTCAATTGATGAGAACCAATTCATGAAAACCGTCCGGGAACCTTAGAGGCCAAAATTGGTAAGGACAAAACCACCCATATCCTGCAAGCCATGTTACCAAGAACCAGACTACTGAAAACTTTCTTAGAACTTGGGAAACATGCCAACCACGGATAAATCCCCTCTTTAAGATAAAGCTTCACTTTTGGGGGTAGCTACTAGTTACCAATGTTGGCGGGTATTTGAAACTTCACCAAACCCTCCTTAGCAGCAGCGTTTTTTTTCCCTTTTTGCCTTGTGGCATAGGTGGCAACGGCAACCAAAGTGTGGATGTAGAAGTGGCAAAAATTGCACTTTTTTGGAAGACCAAAAATGGCTATAGCCATTATATTCAAAGTGGCTTTGGGCGATTTCTAAAAAAAGTTTAGTGCTCCTATTCACACCCATTATTTATACTTGCTATATATGTTCTAGCTAATACATTTCAAAAACTATTGTATTCTGTCTACTCAAATTGCTTAGGTCCTAATTATCTGTCGAAAAACATGACATGTAGAGTGCACAATAGCACCCATACCAAATCTAGCTACATCCAACACTTGCTACAACCATGGAAACCATGAACAAAAAAAGTATTAATAAACTTATTCATATCGACCAAATATAATAGCTATCATAACACTTGCCCAATTCTCAAATGTTGTTGCATAAGGAAATGTGTCCAATGTGAAAGAAAATTGTGCATACATAGGAACAACCAACTGCAAATGTGGATTTAAGTGATTTCACATCTTGCTTTTTAGAAATGAAATAAAATTGAAGCATTGTTCATCCTCAACAAATACCAAAGCATGCTTCATAGCAATCTCGGCTAATTTTAAATACTTTGGAAAGGTATGGGACAAGATGAAAAACATTGATCACATTCCACAAATAAGTCAAAGGATTCACAATTTGTGGATTCACCTTGTTAGCTACCAATGCCACCACTTCTACCATTGCCTGAGAAGTATTTGATGTCATGGTAAGTTTGAAAAGTCTTTGTTGTGCATCTAAATCCCAACTTGAAAGAACAACAAGTACCACTGAAGCAAATTTGCCATTTGTTTGAACTCTATATGTGTGTTCACTACCATAAAAGTCCATCGACACCTCCAAATGCCAAGGAAATGTCATGTTTGCATTAGCTTGCAGCAAATATTAGGGATAAACAATTCGCATGGCATCTAATATTGTCTACTCAAAAATTGAACATCAAATTTTTCAATCAACCCAGTGGATGTCTTTGCCATTTCCAACCTCAATCCACACTCCAAATTTTTGCAAAATTAGATTTTTACTTAAATTTAAACCTTTATTCCCATATAGTCAATCCAAACAAAGTAAAAAAATGATTCTATAACTAATGGAATTCAAACAACCTTTGGCTTCACAACAAACCAAATTCATGATGAAGATTTTAAAGTTAGAACCTTACTTTTACATTTAGCTTTTACATTTAGGCAGCCTATGTCACTAGAAGTGCCACACTTGTTTTTGAACATATGGCACCCCTATGTGCCTATATTTTCTCCTTGTTCAATAGGAAAGCAAGGTGTTTTATGGAATCATTGTTATAGTTTGTGACCCACTTCATGTGAATTTGCTAATGGTCACATACCATCAACCCATTCCATGACCAAAACTCATCACCACTAAAAATTATGTTGCTAATTTGTACAACTAACCTTGGCACACCTTTACTGTTGTAATGAAATCGAACATAAAAACATTTTCACCTTTGCACAAACTTCAACAAAGAACCAATTGCTTCCATCAATGGAAGCACAACAAGTCCAAGGAGAATATGCATGTTTGTGAAAAGGTCCAATTGACTTGAACAAAAAATTCCATCAAGTTGAAAATTTTGAAAATTAAATAGATTGATGCAAACTAGATTCCAAACATTCTTAATTATAATAAATTTAGACTTATATAAAAGAAACAAACTCCATCAAATTTTGGAGTTGCAGATTCAAGTTCATGGCATTTGGAGTCTAAAGATCTATATAAACAAACACAAGAAATCAAAGCATATTCAACCTCAAACATCATCAAGTTCTGGACATGAGTTACAATTTATTCATGCAATCAATGTCTCTTAGATGCCATAAGCTTTAGACAAGGTCTTATTTCAAATTGGAATTATGCAAATTATCTCAAAATGGAATTCATGCACAAATACAACATGCAAATAAGTAAGCCAAACAAGGCTAAAGCTTCTCATTCACCAACAACTTAAATTACCACAATTAAACTTAACAATCTAGATTGAATCAAACCACCTAAATAATCATGTTATAGAAATGAAATTTACAATTGCGCCATTCAATGAAGTTGCAAATCAATGGTTTTTGGAAAATAAACTAACTAAATGATAGAATGAGAAGAATTAATCAAATGAAATTTGAAATTATGCCCATTGCCATTGAAATTAACTTACATCAAGCTTAGGAAAAATGGTATTCCCATCAAAACAATCTAAAGAATTTACCTTTGTCTAACCTTAATACCTCTAATCACCAATGTTTTAAGAACCCAACAATAAAACTCCTTTGCAAAATTTGTCTTACAATTCAATCTAGTCCATTTAAACTCTTGAACAGAGCATAAGCTTCAATACTTTTCGAGCTACCTAATAAATTACATCATAACTTGATAACATAAAATTTTATAACTTGAATTTCTTGTTGCCCATTGCTCGCAATAAGACCAATTATCTAGCAACATTCCTCTCATGAATCCACTCATGAAACTTAGAAGAGAAAGAAGCAAAAAAACTAGAAAAAGAAAACAAAATGAAAAATCACATAATAAACCGGAAATAATAGAAATTTTAATTACATTTACCTTGGCCATTTGTGTAGAAATTTGATCAACTTGCATGATTACAAACAACGACTTGTACTCAGCCATGATCTTCTTCAATGGATCAAGCATGGACATCCAAAGTGTCTAAACAGTCTTGAGTATCTTGTTGCCCTTGGTTTCCATGGTAGTAATAAAATTTTGAAACTCCAAATGCCACTTTGGAAAATGTGAAAAATATGAATGCAAATTTCCATGAACACCTCCAATTCAGCAAACAAAGTCAAATTAGACAAGAATTGAACCGCAAGGTTAATCCAATGAGCCACACAATGGACACCCATTGAAAAGGGTGCCTAAGCATCCTTTATTTGCTTTGTGACACATGTTTCCCCCCTGAAAAACAAAAGTCCCATCTGCACCAAAGCATAACAATTTTTTCGCCACCTTTTCCCTTGTTAGCCCTCCACATTTCATCAATGCCACCATTATAACTTTAGTAAAATTATTGCTGCCCAACCCATCCACAACTCATTCCACTTGAAGTGCAATAGGAAGACTAAACCACATATGCATGAATACAAATCCACGAACGAGTATCTATGGTGGTAACTTCATCACACAAGATTGCTATGAACCTAGCAATTTGGATGGCCTTGACAATGACCTCTTGAACTTGGATATGCATGAATTTAGCAAAAGCCCAACCACTAGTGTTAGACCAATGCATTGAGGGGTTATTTGGGACATTCAAACATTTGAAGAGCTCATACAAGGACTCATACTCCAACTTTGGATGACTATGAGACAAAATATGAAACAAAGATTTCATTCAAACAATTTTTTGATTCCCTTCCCCTATAGGTCTATTCACTTGTGCCAAGATTAACTTCGAACTTCTCTACATATACAATTTGTAATTTTTCATGTGTGTATAGTCTTTCACAATGTATTCATGCCCTTTCTTGACTCGCAAATTAAACATACCCTGTTGGGCAATGCAATGGCCTTGGTGTTTGGTCAATGTATTTCATTTATAGCCCATGATTTTTTACTTCCTTTTAGTCAAAGAACAAATTTTGTACATCATTAAATTAATTAATCCATCTTAAAATACAATGCCTTTTGCCCATGGCATTTTGGCTACCCATTCAATTCGGAACTTCCTAATGTTATCACATGATTTTTTTGCTATTCTTCCCTTAGTGGATTTTTCTTCTTACAAGGTGGGTCAGATTGAAAATTAGACATATTGATAACAGGAGGATATGGCTCATGGTCTTGAAAATCTTACAACCTAGTAGTAGTAGGAAAAAAAGAAAGAGCAAAAGGATTAAGAATAGTAGAAGAAAAAGGAATAATGGGATTAAGCATACTAACAGAACTAAGAGAAGAAATGGGATCAGAAACCAACAAAGGAAGGTCTTGATCATCAAAATCTAAACTTGAACAACCCCCAAGCCTTATGAAAGATGGTGGACTCCAAGCCCCTTTAAGATGCAATTTTGACCCACTTGAGATGGGTTAAATATGGTTGAATTTGAAATTAGCAACAAAGGATATGTAAGGCATGGGTTTTTGCCGGAATTGAAAAAAACACGTAACACTTTTGACATTGAAAAGTTTGGGTTTCAAATACACCAAACTTGAAAATTAGATAGACATAAACACAAATAGATTGAACAATTTTGAGAAGCACTTAAGAAGTGGACATACACAAACATCAAAACACAATTGAACCCCCTTCAAAGATTAATAGACACAAAAAAAAGATGACAACTAAGCCCCCCCTGAGAGATCAACATATAAAGACAGAAAAATTTAATGACCTAGAAACATCAAAAGACACAAACACATTAACACAAATAACAAGCTTGAGAAATCAATAGACATTGACTAATTGACAATGAGCCCCTTTTGGAAAATGACAGACATAAACACAAACATAGAAAAGATACAATGATCGTTTAGATTGAAAAAAAAAATGTTCTAAAGTTCCAGAACTTAAACTTTTCAAACAAACATTATGTAACCTACAAGGTAGGTCTTGCACCCATTCATTTGACATTTGTGAATTGAAAAACTTGTTAGAAGACCATCCCCTACACAATCTCTACCACCATTGCCATTGTTGTTATTGCCTCCAACTTCCAAATTGTGCCTCCAATTAATCTTCAATATGCATGTTGGAGTAATTTCAACAAACTAGGTACACATTCAAAGCTAGAATGGTGCTTGTGATTAAACATCCCATTCATCCAACCTTTTTCCCTCTCTCATTAAGCTAAGCGATGAATCCCTATGTTCGCTAGTACAAATTTAGCGATTTGAATGTTGTAGTTCAACAAACAAACTAATAAAAAACTTGCACCTTAGAGTGCAAATTGAGGCACGCTCATGCAAAGTCTATGTTGCAGTTTGGCTCCCTAACCTAACACATGAAATGTAAAGATTAGGGTTTAGGTGATGAGCCAATTGGGACTATTGCAGAATTGACAATGGATGTGAGAATATGGAGTTCAATAATCGATGCAAACCAACAACATTTAGCCATTAACAAAGCCTTGATTGGTGAATTCCCCTTTGATTTGGTTGCTAAGGTCATCGCACAGCCTTATCGAAGGGCAAAATCTAACATTATTTCACCAAAAAAAAATAAATTACTCCCAAGTTATCAATTTGGTTCATATGGTTGATAATCATGATTTTGAAGAAATCACACACCAATGTTGGGTGGTTCTGATTGGGTGACTTGGTTTTCAATCCAATTTTCACATGAAAAATCAATTGTTCTCATTTTGGGTGAAAATTGAGCTAAAAATTGGTTTTAAGGTTTTCACCCATGTGAAAACTGATTAGCAAAACTGGAATTGGAATTTTTTTTAAAAAAGGAATTCAATAGGTTTTCACATGAAAACCCAAATCTAGTTCTCAAGGTTAGGGAGATATGTTGAAATTAGGTTTAGGATTATAAGTTTTAAGGTTAAGGGCAACACCTCCACCAAGGGAGACCATGAAAAGAGAAGAATATAAAAGCCAAGAAGTTTTTTTGTTTGATTAACGTGTGTTTTTTGTGTTTTTGTTCATTGTGTTTTGTTTTTCTTTTTTTTTTTAAATTTTGCATTTGCTCCTTGCCATCACTGTTGTTGTTGTTTGTTATGCTATGTCATTCCACGCCTTACATTGCAATTATTTGGCATGGTACATTGTTCCTTGCTTTGCATTAATGTTGCTTGGTGTGGTGTGTCACCCTCACCTTACACTCCTACTACTTGTTGTGGTGTGTCATCTTTCACCTTGCACTGCTATTACTTGTTGTGATGCATTACTTGTGCCTTAAGTTGTCATTATTGCTTGTTGTGGTTTGTCATCCTTTGCTTTGCACTACTATTTTTGTGGTTTTTCACTCTTCGCTTTGCGCTAATGCTGCTTGTTGTGGTGCGTTGTCCCTCGCCTTGTGTTGTTACTGTTTGTTATGGTGTGTCATCCCTCACTCTACACTATTGCTTATTATGGTTTGTCACCTTTGCTTTGCGCTACTATTACTTTTGACTATGGTATGTCATCCCTCACCTTGCCCTACTACTGCTTGTTGTGGTGCGTCACCCTCGCCTTATGCTATTGTTGATCGTTGTGGTTTGTCATTCCTCACCTTGCGTTAAAACTAGCGCTTGTTTATTAAAATGATGTACTTCCCCCCCTTTCTCACCATGTGCAGGTTTTGGAGCTTGGAGCATGAACCTTGAAGTGTCTTGTGTCATTTTAGAAAAATAAAATAGTTTTAAAAAAAAAAATCATTCAAAAGATTTGTTGTTTTGTTTTGAATTTGCACTTTTTTCTTTGTTGATGTTTTTGGCTTTTCTTAACTTAATTTTTTCATCAACCTTTGATTCTTTTCTTTCATTTTTTGGTTGCAAGATTATATTTTTTCTAAACTCAACTCAACAATTTTCACACAGAGTAATAAAGTAAGCTGTTATGTATTATGTTCCTTGGATATTGAATGCAGTTTATCATTGTTTCAAAGCTTTATTGTTAATGGGTAGTAGTGATCATAGCATTAATGTTTGGCAGGTCACTCAACCTCTTTGACCAGAAGCCAACCTTGCATCTAAATCTATATATGCACCTCTGAAGAACATTCAGCTGCCAAGAATTGTGTAGGATATGGGTTTAGGATCCTAGATAATCTTCATTTGAGAGATGGGTGATTTGGTTTTCTCAAAGGGTTAGCTACTATGTTTCTTTTGCACCCTTGCTACTTTGTTTCTCCATTTGCATCCTTGTGTACATGTAGGCAGTCCCTTGGAGAACATTCTTCAAAAACCGAGCAGTGTGGGCCATGATTTATGCTCATTTTTGTGGAAATTGGGGTCATTACACTTTGCTTTCTTGGCTTCCTACATATTTATGGTGAGCTTCACCATCCCTTCCCATGTTGATCGCATATCAAAAAATGATGCATTTTGGTCTTTTCTATTTCTAATATTTTTGCAAATATTTTATTCACCCATGATAGTGTTTGGAAGATTTTCTACCACTGCTGCTTACTTGGATTACTATAATAGTTTCCGGCCAATTCTTCCTCCTGTTACACTCACATTTGCTTTCAGCTGGCTCTTAGAGATCTCACTTTTCAGTTTTTTCTTCACTTAAAGCATTATGATTGTACTCTAAATGCCCTGTTGCTTGGACTTATAGTGAGGAGCTCCATCTTGACCTCACACATGCAGCCTTTGTGAGTTTTTTTTTTGGCAATCAAAATAGAGGCATTTTTTATTATTTTAATGGGTTATACCATCTTTTTCCACCTTGTATAAAATCTATTCTGGTTGTGCATGACAATTGGGGCACACAAGAGCTTAGTTTTAGAATGCAAGCAACACAAAATGTTTGCAAAATCTGAATTTAGTGGTGGAATTTTAAGTGGTTTTAGGCATTCTGAATCGAGTGTTTGTAGCTAGATTATCTAGGAGCAGGACCTACTCTTGTCTTGCAATTTTTAGAATGGATTCATATTTCTAATGAATATTATGTTTTGATCATTCAATGAAAGAACAGGTATCATTACTTCCACCCTTGGCATCGGTTGTGGTGGCAACCATTACAGCACCCCTTGTTGATCACTTCATCTCTCGTGGTATGGACATCACCCTGGTATGTTCACAAACTCAAACTCAAGACCACATGTTTTCTGAACTTTTGTGTATATAAATCGATGTTGGTCACGTGGGCCTTTTTTTTGAAGTCTTTTGGATGGGTTTCATTTTGGGTGAATTGGGCCAGGCACAGAAAGTGTGCCAGTCAATTGCTTTTCTAGCCCTAGCAGCATGCATGACCATTGCATCTGCAACACCCAATATCAATCCTTGGGTAGATGTAGCAATTCTCACAGCTGGCATTGGTCTTTCTAGCTTTGCAATTGCAGGTCTTGTAATTTCCTCTTTTTGGTTCCTCTCCCAGGTTCTGTTGATCTTCAAATTCTCCTTTGATTTCTCTGCATAAATGTAATCTGTTGTTACCCTCCACTGAATAGTAGAAGAGGAAAGAACAGAGCCCTATAAACCCT
>Ga0116229_10009658_pt1 | contig 14680 bp, 6 predicted proteins | sample S1TSphgellanicum_3_FD_87313 | JGI IMG/M metagenome (GOLD analysis project Ga0116229, IMG submission 87313) | Host-associated microbial communities from peat moss isolated from Minnesota, USA - S1T2_Fc - Sphagnum magellanicum MG | ecosystem: Host-associated > Plants > Peat moss > Unclassified... | reverse complement strand
TACCTCCTGGTTGCTGGCCGACGCCGTTTGCATCTTGGGAATGGACGCCGTTACCTCAAGAAGCTTCTCGTTTTGTTCCTGAAGGCTGGTGGTAAAGGAGTGCTTCATACCTTGGTAAGCAAAGATGAAAACGATAAGCCAAAACACGAACGTAACGCCGAGGCTGCCTAAAAGTATCTGCCGCCAAGCGATCTTGAGCAACAGGTCGACGATTTTTTCGACCTTCTTGATTAGGCCAGCCAAGAGATCAGTCATCTTCAGCAATTCCAGATTCGTCTTTCTTACCGGCTCTACGGCCGATTCCAAAACAGTCTCCGTGATCTGCTGCGTGAGCGCCTTGGTATCGACCTTATCGAAGGCGTGTTGGACCCTATTTTCAACCTTGGGAACGATACTGTCCAGCCGGTCCATGACCTCGACAGACCGCTCCGTCGTGCGTTCATTTTGCACTGCAATTTGCCGTTGCGCCTCGAACTGCTCAACTGAGCTTTTCTCCATGCGCAGAGCGTGCTCCCGCATCGGATGAACCAGTTCCCGGTTGAACTGTCCCGGCAATTTTTCCAGATAACAGCGATTGGCTTTAAGCAGAAGAAAGACATCACCGAGAATTCCTGTGCCTTTGCCATCCTGCAAATCAATGGTGAGGAAGCGGGTCAGCCGATCCCGTTCCTCCTGCGAGTCCAGTGAAGCGATCATCGCCTGGGTCGCGCCATCCAGGACATAGCTGCCGTTCACAGAATGTTCTCCAGGTTTATGCCGGTGGCCACCACACGCTCCCGCTTCTGACGGATGTCGCCCGGAGCAGTAATCTTCTCGGCGTAGGCGCCGGGCACGAGGAGCGATTTGATCGCATTAAAATTGCGGAAAAGTTCGGCTAGCCACTTTTGAAGAACGATGCGGTGGACAAGATCAAGGCCAAGATCACCGTTGGCGACAGCCTCCGCGGGGGAAATGGTGCGGCCCAGTTTGACCTGAACGCCGCGCAAATGATTGCGGGTGTCTGTCAAAAGAGCGGGTATTTCGAGGGACGCCGCATGGTAGGATAACAACTGCTTTTCAAGCTGGCTGCCATCGAAAAACTTAGTCGTGGGAATGCGCTCCCGATTGCGGACGATGGCCCAATCGACAGAATCACCAAGCGTATCGACTGTTTCGCTGATGTCCTCCATGTCGGAAACTTCGTCGATAGGAAAGATCAGGACGGTCGCCCTGGCCTGTGCCTGCGCCGCGAATTTCGGAAAATCGACTTTGGCCATTGCCGACAAAATGGTCTTATTCATATGGGCCTGCGGGTCGACGACCGACACCGGAACTTGTGTCACCTTGCGCAGTATTTTGATGATGTCGGCCTCCGGCTCCCGGCTGGGTTCAATCGGCGTTACGGCATCAGGATAGGTGTCGCTGAGAGTACGGTTAAAGACATCGAGATCGTACCCTCTCCAGGGTACTCCGTGTTGGTCCATCCACGCGCACTGCGAGATGGCGACGGTTGATTTGCCAAGACCGCCTCGTGTCTGGATGGGAACGACGACGCGGAACTTGATTTCAGAATTTGATATTGTACTTGGTTTTTCGGATTTCATGAGGTTTAGAGTCGGGGGACGGTTCAAAGAACCCGCCCGCCGTGGTTGTTTCTAAGGGTTGGGATGAAGGTTTTGGTGGAAATTCTACCAGTCGGCGCTTGCGCGCCCTCACCTTCACAAAATTAAAAATCGAGCTGGGCGATGCTTTCAGGCTGTACTGTTCCAGCAGGGCCGCCGCGATGCGTGGATAGCTCCAGCGTTTGGCGCGGCCCTCGCGGATAAAATCCTCGTGCGGGATGAGCTTGGATTGATAGGGGGCGGTCATGGTCAGGGCGTGACAATTCGAGCACATGCGAGCTTTGTTCGAACCGATGCGAGCTTCCCGGCCCGCTCCTCAGTCGAATGCTCGAATCGGCTCGAACGCCAATCGAGCTTCGTTCGAGCAGGGAAACTTTCTAAGCAAGGCTTAGACCTATTGCGTCTCTCTTCCTCCCCTTCTTTCCTGCTTTTGAGGGCCATGTAATCGGTCATTCCTTTGATTGTCTTGGTTTGGACTTTGAGACTCGGATTTGAATCTATACGTTCTTTATATGCATTGCACATTATAGGAGAAATGTTATCTTGTCAAAAGATTCCATGTTTACCAGAGCCAAGATTTACAGTGGAGAGACCTATTTGGAGAATCATCTCCGTGCTAACGACTACTATTCCAAAGGGGAGAGGGTTTCAGGCGAATGGGTAGGTTTGGGAGCAGAAAAGCTAGGTCTTCGAGGTGAAGTGGCCCCTGAACAATTCGAAGCGCTCCGTTCCAATCATCATCCCTTGAGCGGGGAACAACTGACTCCTCGCACCAAGGAGATGCGGGTGGCTTCGACTCGTGAGGCTGGGGATGACTTTCGCAAAAGGAATCATCGCCAAGGGAGTGAATCGGAAGTCGAGGCTCACCGCTTGAAAATGGGACCTCAACCGAATCGCGTGGCATTTTATGATTTCCAATGCTCAGCGCAGAAGTCGGTCTCGATCATGGGGGTACTGGCCGGAGATGATCGGTTAAGGGAGGCCCATGAAAGAGCGTCTCGGGCGGCCCTTAAGGAATTGGAAAAGTTCGCTTCTCGGCAAACGAATACGGCCACCACGCGAGGGAGTGAATTGACCGGCAACATCTGCGGGGCGGCCTTTACCCATGATGCCAGCCGTGCACTCGACCCCCAGCTTCATACTCATTTCGTCCTGGCCAACGCGACTCAGACCGAATCGGGCAAATGGTATGCACTCCATGAGAACGGAATGCTCGAAGCGGTGCGTTATGCGGGAAAGGTCTATCAAAATGAACTGGCTCGTGAGGTAAGGGCGTTGGGATACGAAACTCGCGAGGTGCGGGAAAAAGGCGAAATCACCGGCTTCGAGATCAAGGGCGTCTCGCAGGAACTTTGCGAGCGGTTCGCCAAGCGGCGGGAGGAAATTGAAAAAGAGATTGATACGTTCGAAAGTAAGCATGGTCGGGAGCCGACTCGGGCTGAGGTGAGCACCATTACCCGACAGACCCGGCCCTCGGAGTTAAAGGAAATTTCCACCACGGAGGTGCGCAAGCTTCAGTTCGGGCAGTTGCAGCCGGAAGAATGGAATCAGTTGCGGAAAGTCCACGCCGAGGCGCTGGACCGGTCAAGGTTGGGGGTGATGCCTCCCTCTGGTCACGAAAAGCTGGCCCTGAAGGCAGCGGTCGATCATCTCTTCGAGCGGCAAAGCGTCTTTAAACAGCACCACATTCTGGCTGAGGCGCTGAACCAGAACCTCGGTTCCCTCAACCTGGCCAGACTAAGTGCACAGGCGAGTTCCGAAAAAGCGGGTCTCATCCGATTGGCCGAGGTGTCCAAACAGCCGTTGCTCGCCGATTTCGCGACGAAGGATGGTCTCAAGCGCGAACTCTGGTCGGTCCATTTCGTGAACAAGACGAAGGATTGTTTCCCCGCGCTCAATCCCAAATTCGAGCCGAATGGAAAATTAACGGCAGAACAGCGTGGCGCGGTAAAGACCGTCCTGAACACGACGGACCAATGCTGCGGCGTCAGGGGTGTGGCTGGCGCTGGCAAAACTACCCTCCAGCGCGAAGTCCATCGTGGCCTGAGTGCGGCGGGGCATCGCGTCATCGCCGTTGCGCCCACGGCTTCAGGGGCTGATACGTTGCGAAAGGAGAGCTTTCCCACGGCGACGACGGTGGCCGCTTTTCTCCAAAATCCATCGCAATTTGACCCGCACCGGGCCGTGGTCATTTGCGATGAGGCGGGCCTGCAATCGAACCGGCAGGGTGAAGCCTTACTCCGGCTGGCTCAACAGCACGAGATGCGGATAATTTTCGTTGGCGATGTCCGGCAACATGTTTCCGTGGAGGCGGGAGATTTTCTCCGAGTGCTGGAAACCCATAGCAGGCTGAGCCATTGCGAAGTGACGGAAATACAGCGCCAGCAGCATCAGCAATACAAGGCCGCCGTGGGACTGCTTTCGTCCGGCGCGGCGCGTAAGGGCTTGGCGGCCCTCGACAAACTCGGCTGGGTGCATGAAGGGCAGGGAGATTATCTCAAGAGTGCGGCGGCGGCTTATTTCCATGCCACCGATGACGGTAAAAGCTTGGATCGCTGTTTGGCGGTCTGTCCGACCTGGGAGGAGAACCGGCTGCTTACTCAGGAGATCCGTTCCGGCCTCAAGGAACGGGATTTATTGCCCAGGGAAGATACTGCCTGCACCGTGCATGAATCGCTCAAGTGGACGGAGCAACAGCGGAGCCATTGGCGCAATTACCAGCCGGGCCATGTCGTGACGTTCACGAAATCGGTTGGCGGCTGGAAGGCGGGTGAATCCGCCACGGTCAAACAGATTGAGCACAGCAAGATCGTACTGGCCTCCTGCGACATGGAACGAGTGCTGCCTCTGAAAAGCGCTGGGCTATTTGATGTCGGACTGCAGCGCCAGATCGACATCTGCTCTGGCGATAAAATCCTGATTCTCGCCAATCAGCGTTCGCTCGGGCTCATCAATGGGCAGGTGCTCACCGTGGCCAAAATCGAGCCAGATGGCTCGTTTTCGACGCAGGAAGGAATCACCGTGCCGCCAAACTTCAAGCAATGGACGCACGGCTATGTCGTGACCTCGCACAAGGCGCAAGGCCGAACGTGCGAGAAAGTCGTCGTCGCTGCCGCCCGGCTCGATGCGAAGTCAGCTTACGTCGCATGCTCGCGAGGCCGCGAATCGTGCTCCGTGCACACGCCGGACAAAACAGCGCTCATGGCTCATTTGCCGGAGGGAAATCGCCCGGCGGCTCTCGATCTCATAATTGCCAATCCCCGCGCGGAGTTGGCCGTCGAGCAACGCTTGCCCGCCTACCGCGAAATCATGGCCGAAATCAGGCGCACCCATGCCGAGGTCAATTCCCGCACGGAACAGACTCGGCAGATTAACCTGCGTCACGAAGCGGAGCGTCAACGCATCGAGCGAGCCGAGCGTATCGCACCGATACGACAAAGGGCTGTCGCCGCTGAATCTCCCCGTCTTGACTTTAACCCCGTTCAATCCCAGCGCCTGGGGACGGGCATCTAACCTCAAACCTAAAAGGAAAATTATGTCACTCAAACTCAAGGGATCAGCCTCGAATCACGAACCAACCTGCTATAAACTGGTAACAAGCCTGCTCGGAATCAATTTCGAGTTGGACGATAGAACCCAATTATTCGCCCACTATTCATTTTTATCCCACCTTGAAATGCAGGGAAACGAGGAAATTGCAGTCCACTACACCTTCGGCGTGGTGCGATTGACCGGCAATGGCTTGGAACCGATCTACTCACTGCTGAAACAGCACAATCTTGAATTCGCCCGCCGTAGCGATGCGAACGATCCCTGTCGGGAAGAAGTTGAAATCATACGGATCGTCAAAGAAGATGCCCCGCTCAACGCATCCGATATTTAGAATATGCAAGATCGGCAGACTATGCGTTGTTGCGTGCCAGTTGGCTACCTCTGCCCTCGAAGATTTTCTGGATGGCCGCTACTTGCCGACCATGGGATGATTCAACGATTGCTCTGCCTTGGCCAGATTATTTTGAGCGGTCAGATAATCCGGTTTTAAATCCACGGCCTTTTGAAATTCCGCAACTGCCTGGTTCATATGTCCCTGTTGGGCCAGCACAATGGCCAGATTGTTGTGGGTTTCAGCTTGATCGGGAGCAATCTCCAAGACCTTGTCGTATTCAATAACAGCTTCATCCAGTCGTCCTTGTTGTGCCAGGGCCATACCAAGATTGTTATGGGCTTCGGCAAAATAGGGACTGATGGAAAGGGCCTTTCGATATTGAACAATCGCCTCATCCAACCGGCCTTTTTGTGCGAGCGCCAGGCCAATGTTATTGGGAATCTGAGCCGTGTCTGATTTGAGATCTTGAGCCTTTTGGTATTGCGTAAGAGCGTCGTCCCATTGTCCTTTCTGGTAAAAGGCTAAGCCGAGGTTGTTGCGGGTTTCGGCCATGTCGGGATTTATTTTTAGGGCTCTCTGGTACTGGAAAATGGCTTCGTCCAGTTGTCCCTTTTGGCAAAGGGCCCATCCAAGGCCCGAGTGCGCCACGGCAGAATCAGGACTTACTTGGAGCGTGTCGATCCAAAGAGAAAAGTCACTCGCAAAGACCGTCTCCCGTTGGAGCGTCAATGTGGCTAGCGGCATGAGCGCCACAATAAGTGGCCCCAGGATTCCCCAAAATAGTCGCGAAGAAGGTAAAACGATTAGAAGTAAAGCAAGCACCTGCATCGTGAAACCAACCAAGGGCAAATAGTAAAACCGGTCCGCAAGTGGCCGATAGAGTGGAACGAAATTGGACACTGTCACCAGACCGGCCCAGTAGGTGGCCATCCCGAGCGCACCAAGTCGGCTTCTTACGGCTAGCCAACTTTCCAGCGCCACCACGATGACAAGGATTGCGAAGGCGAACAAGGTCGGTGGGCCGATCTGATCGATCGGCGTGTAATCGGCCGAGAGCTGCACTGGCCAAATTATCTTGCCCATCATAAAAACCCATAGCCGTGGCTGAATAAAAAAAACTTCAGAGAATGTCCCCCCCAGGTAACTGGGGTGTCCTGTATCGGGCGACGCAAGTTCAAACTGAGCCACCAAGAAAGCAGCACTAATCGCACTTGCGGAGGCTAGAAATCCGATCCACGGACCTTTGGATTCCTGCTGCCGATAAAGAAACCAATAAATACCGAGTAGCAGTGGTGCGGCAATACCCGACTCTTTGGCGGTTAGGGCACCAAGGCAAAAAAGGGTTCCCAAGCTTGCAATCAAGAATGCGTTTTTTTTATTCTTTGGATCAAAAAATGTCGCAGTAAGCAAAGTTGAGAGGGTGAAAAATGCCACCAGAAGGCTGGACGAATAGCTCACCTCAGCGACCGATTCGACCGAGAGAGGATGCAGTGCAAAGATCAAGGTCGCCGTCGTTGAAGCCAGCAAAACCATCCACGTTTTTCCTCGATCCAGAACCCCTTTCTCTGCGGTTATAAGCCGTTTTAGCAAAACAAAAAGCAGAGCAACATTCACCCCGTGGAGAAGGTCACTGCATAAATGATAACCGAAAGGTTCCTTGCCGCTAAAGACAGCAATTAGCATCAGATAAAGAAGCTGTCCCGGACGATTAGCGAGCATGAGATTCATGCCCAAAACTTTTAACGAAAGAACGTCCGGCAGGTTTGAAATGGACGTGATAAAACCTTCCTCGACGATTTCCTTGTATGCGTCGTAAACGAAATTGGAACTCAATGACGGCGTATAGACGAGGAAAGTCACCACCGCGAGCATAGAGGCAGTCCAAAGGGTTCGGCCATAGCGCACGGGTGTCTGCACTTGTACGGGTGATGATCCTGACAAAGTTCGTTTCTTCTTAGATCGTTTTGCCATTGAGACTTTAACCTAGAAGTTATGATATAAAGAGATCAACCCGAAACACTAGTGCCGCGCTGCGATCACCTACGTCCTAATTTTTCTTGTCGCGGTAGGTGAACTGCGGATCGAAATGCTAATCGCAATGATGTTTCATTTACAGCCAAGGTGACTCTCTTGAATCGATAGCTTATTTTGCTTCGCTCATACAATACTCAGAAGATGACTCTCACGTGGCATTTAACGAAAAAAAGTTAGAAGCTGGCTTAACTTGTTCTAACTAGCGGACCTAAATTTTTTTTAAAGTACGTTTTCATTAACTTTTTAGCCAAAGAAATTTTTTCTACTTGTGCGGCAGGAATTATTCCGCTTTAACGCGTGCCGGTTGATCGAACTTCTAAAGCAAGTTGATCTGCCGCAAAAAAGAAATGGACGCAGCCCGCAATTTCGTACGCGGTATTGGCCGGATCCCGGCGGCGGTTTCGTTCCTTCTCCTCTTGTTTATTGGTCTGGCGCACGCTCAAACCTGGACAGGAACAGATATTGGCTCTGTGGGAGTTACAGGTACTGATAGCTACAATTCCACTACTGGAGTTTACACGATTGCGGGTAGCGGCACAGACATTGGCGGCACGGCAGATGCCTGTCATTTCGTCTATCAAAGCCTCACAGCCGATGGAGAATTGGAGGCGCGGGTAGCGAGCGTTCAAAATACAAGTTCTACGGCCAAAGCGGGCGTCATGATCCGTCAAAGCACAGCGGCAGGTGCAATTGAAAGCATGATTGCTTTAGAGCCAGCCAGCTCTGTTCTCTTCCTGAATCGCACCTCCAGCGGCGGTAGCACCACCAGCACGTCAGTCGGCACGTCTTCCCCTCCCTATTGGGTACATATCATCAAAGACGGTACGCTCGTCACTATTTATCAATCGCCGGACGGCGTCAACTGGACCTACGCGGGGCTGATGCGGTTGACGGGATTGACCAATCCCGTCGATATCGGATTTGCGGTCACGAGCGATAACAATTCGGAATTGTGCACAGCAACTTTCGACCATATCACGCTTTCGAGTCAATCCAGCTATGCGCCAACCTCTCCCTGGCATGATCAAGATATAGGTACGACCGGCCAACTTGGCCAAATTCACCTTGAGAGCGGCGAGTGGTCTCTGTATGGGGCTGGTACCGGACTGACCGGGACAGCCGACAGCTTCCACTACGGCTATCAGGCGCTCAACGGCAATGGCGTGGTGATGGCCCGGATTGACGGCCTGGATACGAGCACGACGTCTTCGGGGGTGATGATGCGCCAAGATTTAACCGCGGGAGCAGCGGAAGCCGCAGTATTACTCAATTTTACCAGCGGCGTCAGTTTCGTCACGAGAGCTTCGGCTGGGGCCACTGTCACTACGACGGCTGGCGCGGTTGTCTCGACCCCCTACTGGGTTAAGCTGGTTCGAGCGGGCAGTGTTTTTTACGGCTATGAATCCCCCGACGGCAGGACTTGGACGTTGGTGGGTAGCCAGACCATCAGCTTCTCCGGAACCATCTACATCGGTGTGGGTACGACTAGTGGCAGCACCAGCACCTTGTCTCTCGGTGTACTGGATCGGGTGGCCGTTATACCGACCGGCAATTATCTCGTCAACGGCGACATCTCGTCGGGCCTCGCCCATAACCTTTACTTAACCACGGGCGGATTAATCTGGGCGTGGGGACTCAATGGTGACGGCCAGGTCGGCGACGGAACGACAACGCAACGCAATAGCCCCGTGCCTCTAACAACATTGAGTGGAATGGAGGCGATCAGCGCCGGGGCGTTGCATAGCCTCGCCCTCCAAAATAACGGCACCGTCTGGGCTTGGGGTTACAATGGCAACGGCCAGTTGGGAGATGGCACGACAAATCAAGAATCTGCTCCTGAACAAATCTCCACCTTGAGTGGAATGATGGCGGTTTCGGCAGGGGCCTACCATAGCATGGCTCTCCGGAATGACGGCACCGTATGGGTTTGGGGCGATAACGACAATGCTCAGCTAGGTGACGGAACGACCCTGCAAGAGGACAGCCCGGAACAACTGACGACCTTAAGCGGTATCGTTGCGATTTCGGCCGGCGCCAATCACAGTTTGGCGCTCCGCAGTGACGGCACTGTCTGGGCTTGGGGCTTAAACAGCAGTGGCCAGGTCGGCGATGGAACCACGATCCAGCGCACGAGTCCAGTTCAACTGACCGGTATCAGTAATGTAGTGGCGATCAGTGCCGGGACCAATCACAGTCTCGCCGTCGACGTCGATGGCAACGTCTGGGCCTGGGGCGACAACAGTTCGGGCGAAATCGGAAATGGTACCACCATTCAATCCAATAACCCGGTTGAAATTGCCACACTGGGCGGCATAACCACGGTCAAGGCAAGTAATTTATTTAGCTTGGCACTCAGCAGTACAGGCGCGGTTTATGCGTGGGGTAACAACACCTACGGCCAACTCGGAAACAATACCACAACCCAGGAAAACACCCCGGTGCAAACCTCGGTTCTCACCAGCGCAGTGGCCATCAGCGCCGGTTACTGGCACAGTTCGGCTTTGGCCTCGAGTGCCATTTGGACGTGGGGCAATAACAGCTACGGTCAACTCGGCAACGGAACGACAACGGGGAGTCTGGTACCCATTTCGATTAATCCCGGAGTTCCGGTCATTACCAGTGCGGCGGCGGCCAGCGGCAACACGGGAACTGGGTTCACCTATGCGATAACCGCGACCAACCTGCCGACCAATTTCGCGGCGACCGGATTGCCGAGCGGATTGACCGTAAGTACCCAAACCGGGGTGATCTCAGGTACACCTGCTTCGACCGGATCGTTCACGATACCAATCAGTGCAACAAACATTGCGGGAACGGGCACTGGAACTCTCACACTGACGGTAAGTTTAGGTAGTCCACCTGTCATTAATAGCTCGGCCACCGCAACTGGCACCACCGGCATGGCCTTTAGTTATACGGTCACGGCAACGAATTCTCCCACGAGTTTTACCGCGGCGGGATTGCCGGCAGGTCTAAGTATTAATTCTTCAACGGGGGCGATTACCGGGATACCAACGGTAACTGGAACGTCGGCAGTTGTCTTGGGAGCCACGAACGCAGGTGGCACGGGAACGATGACCCTGACAATCACGATCAAGCCTCCTGCCCCGGTGATTACGAGTGCAGCCACGGCCATCGGAGCGACCGGGTCGGCCTTTACCTATCAGATCACGGCCAATAATGGCCCGGTAAGCTACAGCGCTTCCGGTTTGCCCGCAGGCTTGAGCATCAATACTTCAACGGGTGCGATTTCCGGCACGCCCTCCGCAACCGGCATATCTTCAGTGTCACTGGGAGCAACGAATACAGGCGGAACGGGGACGGCTACCCTGACCGTAACCATCAATTCGCCGACACCAGTTATTACCAGTGGCACGACGGCAACCGGTACGCTCGGAACCGCCTTTAGCGGCTACACCATCACCGCGAGCAACACTCCGACCAGCTTCAGTGCCACCGCGTTGCCCCCAGGTTTAAGCGTCAGTTCCTCGACGGGTGCTATTACTGGAACTCCAAGTGAAGCCGGAACTTTTTCAGTCAAAATAGGAGCAACCAATGCGACAGGGACAGGTACGGCGACGCTGACATTCACGGTCAATAATCCCAAGCCGGTGATTACCAGCCCCACTTCCGCGATTGGCGTCACCAGTTCAGCCTTCAGCTACTCCATCACCGCCAACAACAGTCCGACCAGTTACAACGCAACCGGACTACCAGCCGGTTTGAGTGTCAGCACTTCCACTGGTGCGATTACTGGCACTCCGACGACGGTGGGAACGTCGAGTGTTTCGCTCAGCGCCATCAATGCATCCGGCACGGGAACGGCCACCCTAAGCATCACGATCAACGCGCCAAAACCGGTCATAAGCAGTGCCTCCACGGCAACGGGCACAACCGGATCCGCCTTCAGTTATACGATCGCCGCCAGTAACACCCCAACGAGCTTCGGCGCTACGGGATTGCCTGCGGGTTTGAGCGTCAACACCAGCTCAGGTGCGATCACAGGAACCCCCACCACTCCCGGCAGTTATCCGGTGACAATCGGGGCGACCAATGCTACCGGAACTGGAACCGCTACTTTGACCATAACGGTCAATTCACCGACACCGGTGATTAATAGTCTGACGAGCGCACTCGGTAACACCGGCGCCGCTTTCACGTACTACATCACGGCGACGAACACACCCACGAGTTATAGCGCCACAGGTTTACCGGCAGGTCTAAGCGTCAGCACCAGCACCGGTAAGATTTCAGGGACGCCAACGGCGACGGGAACGTCGTCGGTAACGATTGGAGCCATCAATGCCAGCGGGACAGGCACCGCCACGCTGACCGTTACCATCAATGCGCCGACGCCGGTCATCAGCAGTTCCACCACCGGCAGCGGAACAATTGGCACGGTTTTCGGCGGTTACACGATCACGGCCAGTAATACACCCACCAGTTACAGTGCCTCCGGACTGCCTTCGGGACTAACGCTCAATACCGGCACGGGAGTGATTTCTGGGACTCCGACTGCGGCGGGCACTTTCACGGTCAAGATCGGGGCTACCAATGCCAGTGGTACCGGTACGCTCACCTTGACTTTGACCATCAAGCCGCTGGCTCCGGTGATCAGTAGTTCGCTCACTGCCACGGGGACGCTAGGCGTGGCTTTCAGCAGTTATACGGTGGCAGCCAGTAACAATCCGACCAGTTATAGCGCCTCGGGTTTGCCTGCGGGCTTGAGTATCAACACGACCACGGGGGCCATCACGGGAACACCGACCACGGCGGGCACTTCTTCGGTCACTCTCGGAGCGACCAACACCGGTGGCACCGGCAATGCCACGCTTAGTTTCACGATCAACCAAGCCAAACCGGTTATCTATAGCGCGGCCAGCGCCGCCGGAACCGTCGGAACGGCTTTCAGTTCCTACACCATTTTGGCCAACAACACCCCCACCAGTTATGGAGCGACCAGCCTGCCCGCCGGTTTGAGTATCAGTACCTCAACCGGTGCAATTACCGGTACACCCACGACGGCTGGCACCTCGTCGGTCACATTAAGCGCCACGAATGCCAGCGGCACGGGTAACCTCACGCTGTCGTTCAAAATCGCAAGCTCGGCTGTGCCGGTAATTAGCAGCGCGACAACTGACACCGGGACGACCGGCACTGCCATTAGCACTTATACAATTGCCGCCAGCAACTCTCCGACCAGTTACAGCGCGACAGGGCTGCCCGCCGGTTTGAGTGTGAGCACCTCGACCGGAGCGATCACCGGTGCGCCGACCACCGCTGGCGTGTCGTATGTGACCCTGGGCGCAACGAATGCGAACGGAACCGGCACGGCGACCTTGACCTTTACCGTGAATCCGCCAAAGCCAGTGATCAACAGCCCGACGACAGCCACGGCGGTACAGGGGACAGTCTTCAGCGGTTATGCTATTACCGCGACGAATAATCCCACCACACTTGGCGCGACGGGCCTGCCCGCAGGCTTAAGCGTTAATACCACGACCGGAATCATCAGCGGCACGCCGACCACAGCCGGCAGTTCCAGTGTCTCCTTAAGCGCAATCAACGCAAGCGGCACCGGTACTGCGACGCTGACCTTTACGATCACAGCGCCACTGCCCGTGATCACCAGCGCGGCCACCGCTACGGGCACGACTGGAACGGCCTTTAGTTACACCACTGCGGCGAGTAATAGTCCCACCAGTTTCAACGCCACCGGTTTGCCCGCCGGTTTGAGCATTAATACCACATCGGGAGCAATCACTGGCACACCAAGCATCGCGGGAAGCTATTCCGTCACGCTCGGCGCAACTAATGCCACGGGAACAGGAACAGCCACACTGACTGTGACCATCAATCCACCCACGCCGGTCATCACGAGTGCAGCAACGGCCACGGGCGTGGCGGGAACGGCCTTCAGCAGTTATACAATCACGGCTAATAATAGTCCGGTGAGCTATAACGCGACGGGCTTGCCAGCCGGGTTAAGCATCAATACGACGTCGGGAGCAATCACCGGAACGCCCACCACCGCTGGCACCTCCACCGTTGCGTTGACTGCGACGAACGCAGGCGGTACTGGGACTGAAAATCTGACCTTCACCGTCAATAATCCCAAGCCGGTGATTACCAGCGCGAGCACGGCTGCGGCAACCCAAGGCGTATCCTTTCCGGGTTATACGATCACCGCCAGCAATACTCCCGTAAGTTTCAGCGCGACGGGCTTACCGGCGGGATTAAGCGTCAACACGACCTCTGGTGCCATTTCTGGCACACCGACCAGCGTCGGAACCTACGCCATAACGATTGGGGCCATCAACCCGACGGGAACAGGCACAGCCACCTTGACCCTGACGGTTAGCCCAGCGACTCCGGTCGTGAATAGCTTGCTGACCGCTGTGGGTGTCACCGGGTCATCCTTCAGTTATACGATCACGGCGACCAACACTCCCACCAGCTACAGTGCCTCCGGCTTGCCCGCCGGATTAAGCGTGAGCACAACCACGGGCAAAATTACCGGTACACCCACGGCCACGGGCACGTCGTCCGTGACGCTTGGCGCAACCAATGGGAGTGGCACTGGTTCAGCCACATTGGCGTTGACTATCAATTCGCCCGCGCCCGCGATCAGCAGTGCCAGCACCGCCACTGGCACTACAGGATCCGCCTTTAGTTATACTATCGTAGCGAGCAATTCCCCGACCAGCTACAGCGCGACCGGTTTGCCGGCGGGTTTGAGCCTTAATACGACCTCAGGCGCCATCACCGGTACTCCAACGAATGCGGGAGCATCAACCGTGATCCTGGGAGCTTCCAATGCCACGGGGACGGGCACGCTTTCCCTCTCTCTGACTGTTAATCCTCCACAGCCCGTCATCACCAGTTTGACGACCGCGATCGGCACCACCGGAAGCTCCTTTACTTACGCAACCACTGCATCGAATACCCCGACAACCTATAGCGCGACCGGATTGCCCGCGGGTTTAACTGTCAGCACGTCTACCGGAAAAATTACCGGGACTCCCACCGCAGTTGGAACCTCAACCGTGACCTTGGGGGCGACCAACGCGACAGGTACTGGCTCGGCTACTTTGACTCTGACCGTTAATCCTCCCGTTCCGGTCATCAGCAGCTCCAACACGGCGACAGGAACGACTGG
>Ga0116229_10009657_pt1 | contig 14680 bp, 10 predicted proteins | sample S1TSphgellanicum_3_FD_87313 | JGI IMG/M metagenome (GOLD analysis project Ga0116229, IMG submission 87313) | Host-associated microbial communities from peat moss isolated from Minnesota, USA - S1T2_Fc - Sphagnum magellanicum MG | ecosystem: Host-associated > Plants > Peat moss > Unclassified... | reverse complement strand
GGCCTTCCGCGTCCGCGGTCGTGTTGCCGCCGCCGGTCGCGCCATCTGCTCCGGCGCCACTCATCGAGAGCTCGCTGCCCGCGGCGTCCGATACCCAGGCGGACACTGCGGCGGCGCCCAGCGGCTTCCCGTCGACGCCGAAGACCTGGCCACACATCACGGGCCGGGCAATTACGGATACGCTGAGATCTCGAACGTCGTCCTGCGAACGGAGGACCAGGGCCCGGCCGGCGAGCTCGGGTCCGCGCGCGCCCCATTGCGCGCTCAGCACGCCGGGCCCGTCGACCTGAACGACGTAGATGCCCGCTTTCACGTTCGCGAAAGCGAACCGCCCCCGCGTGTCGGGGTTGGTCCGCTGCGCCTCTTGCGAAGACGTGTTGGGCAGCGAGCCGACGTCGCGAAGCGTTACTCGCAGGACGCTCAGCGAGCGGGGCGGACCGTTAAGTTGCACTTGGCCGCTGACGCGAGCTGCCCGCGCGCCCGTCCCCGACCACAAGACGATCGCTAACACCGCGATCCACCGGGACCATCTTGGACCACGCGCGAGCGCGAGCCTCACCGGAACGACCTCCGCCATCGAGGAAACATCATCAGCCGCATCTGTAGGTGGACGAGTGTTGGTAGGCTTTGAACGACCTCCTGCGGTGTGAGGTAGCAACGTGACTTATCTGGGGGGCAGTCGCCTCGAGTCAGCGGCGCGCGAAAGCGAACCCGCCGTGCGAACGCGATCCCCGCCGTCGAAAAAGCGATCCTCGCCGTGACGACGAAGAGTTGCTTCCAGCGTCCCTGGCCGTGAATTCGGTGCGCGTGGAGTTAGACATGAACCGACCCAAAGCTGAGAAAATTTCGCTGGCCAACTTCCTGGCTTGGGAACAAGCGCAGAGCGAGCGGCACGAGTGGATTGACGGAACGGTCGTCCCGTGCGCGGGCGTGAGCTTCGAGCATGCCACCATTAGCACGAACCTCAACGCAATCTTTCGGTCAGCCGTGAATCCCGGCCCCTGTTTCGTCCAGCCATCCGATCGCCAGTTGGTTCCGCGAAACAGCGCCGGCGAAAACCTCGGTTCGTTCTACGCCGATTTGTTTGTCTCGTGCGCTCCTGAGGATCGCACCGGGCCAGCCGCTCATTTCCCGAAGATTGTCGTCGAGATTCTCTCCGCCCACGCTGGCGACGAGTTCACGCGAAAGAAAGATGCGTACCTCGGGTCGGCGGTTCTAACCGAGTACATTATCGTCGACTCGACCCGTCGATACGTCGTCCGGTATGCTTGGAAGGAAGGTCGCGCTGACCGCCCGCGCTTGGTGACCGCCGAGTATCGACGAGGTCCCGTGCCGGTACCGACGCTCGGCCTGACCATTTCGTTCGACGAAATCTATGACGGTACCACGGTGCCGGCGATTCTTCACCCGATCAGTCCCGATGACATCGAGGATAGCGCGATCGTGCTCGATTGATCTTGCCGGCGGCTAATATTCTTGCGCCGCCGGGACGCGAGTTGCCCGTCATGCGTGCAGAGGCCGGGCGCGCCGGTTTGCGCGTGACGCTGCGGTAAGCGCGTGGCAGTCTTTTCCTGGACGACCAAAGATGGAAAGCCGGTTGTCGCGATCGGGCATGTGAAGGACTACAAGGGTTTTCGGGACCGGGGTTCGTTTCCATGGTTTCTGCACATACAAGTAGAGATGCGGACCGTCACGGAGAACGGTTTGCCGGACGGAAACGAGTCTGAAGAGCTCGAGGCGTTCCAAGAAGCGATATTCGGCAGGCTGGCGGAGGTAACGACCGCGCACGTGCTCGGCCGCGCGACGGGCGAAGGCTACCGCCAAATCTACGCCTACTTGCGCGAAGCGGTCGCAGCGGACGCCGTGCTCAGCATCGTGGCCCGCGATGCTCCGGCTCGTGAGTTCCGATTCTCGATCCGGAAGGACCCTGACTGGAAGAACGTTGCCTGGATGGGGCTGTAGTCAGCATTCAAACGCGCTACGGAATAGCCGTGCCGGCGCTTCTGCACCTGAAGAGTCGCCACGCGATCGAGGCCGGCACGTTCTCGATCGAGCTCGTCGCCGTCTAGCGCTGCGAAATCAGAATGCTCGCTACCGATAGGATGAGGGCCGGCGGCATGACGAGCGCTCCCGTGCGCAGGAACGTCCAGGCGTTCACGTCGATGCCTTCGCGCCGGAGGGCGATCAGCCACAGCACTGTGGCGAGCGATCCGGTCACCGAGAGATTGGGGCCGAGGTCGATGCCGATCGCGAAGGCCGAACGCAACGCATCGTGGCCGTTCAGTCCCGCCACGCTCGCGCCGGCGAGCAGTCCCGAAGGTAGATTATTGATAACGTTCGAGGCAACCGCGGTTACGGCGCCGGCACTGAGAAGTGCCGGAATCGGCGCCCACGTGGCCAGCGTTTCGACGCCGCGTCGTGTGACCTCGAGCAAGCCCGTGGTCTCGACGCCTTGCACGAGTACGAAGAGCCCCGCAACGAGCGCGAGTACGGTCCACGAGACCGAGCGCAACGTATCAACGAATGCGGCACGATCGCGCAGGCAGGCGACCGCGAAGACTGCGACGCCGCAAAGACAGGTCACGGCGCCAAGCGGTGCGTCAAGCGCGGACGCCGTCACGAGCGCGACTGCGGTTACCCCGATGCCGCCGAGCGCGATCGCGCCGCTGGTCCCCAGGTTCGAGTTCTCCACGCCCGTCGCCATCGATCCCCGCAGCTCGCGGCGTGAAATGAGCCCGAGCACGGCAAACGTCGTGAGGATCGAAACCAGCGACGGCAGCGCGAACGCGGCCAGCCAGCGCGGTAATGCCGGCATCGCGCCCGCGAAGACCACGAGATTCGCCGGGTTGGAGATCGGAAGCACGAAGCTCGCCGCGTTCGCGATGAACGCGCACGCGAAGAGATAGGGCAGCGGTTCGGCTTTCGCTTTCCGCACGGCCGCCGCGACGGCCGGCGTTAGCACGACGGCCGTCGCATCGTTCGAGAGCACTACGGTTACGACGATACCGACGCCGTAGACGAGCGCGAAGAGGCGGACGCGCGATCCGCGGGCGGCGTGCACCGCGTGGCTTGCGACCCAATCGAACACGCCCTCACGCCGCGCCAGTTCCGCCAGCAGCATCATCCCGGCGAGAAAAAGGTAGACGTCCGTGCCGCGACCAACGGCCGCCGCGACCTCGGGCAGCGGCACGAGGCCGAATCCCGCGAGCAGCGCCGCCCCGAGGACGGCCCACACCCACTCGGGGATCCCGCGCGGCCGCATCAGGACGCCGCCGATGCTCGCGGCGCAGATCGCCCAGATGACGGCGTGCGCCCAGATGACAACGTGATCGGGTGTCACGTCTCCCCGGTACCCCAATTGCCGGGCGTCACAAGTAGCGCTGCGGTCGAAGCACGGATAGCGCGAGCAGTAGGCCGAGCAGACCTAGGCGGAGCGAACGCCTTCTCTTAGCCGCACGTGCCGCTCGGCCGCCGTCGCCAAGGCGTTCGAGCGAATCAGTTCGCGCGCGAGCTCGATGTCGGTCGCCTGCACTCGGTCGGCCAGCAGCGGTGCGATGCGCTCGCGGGCGACGTCGTACGCCGCCTGGGTGCCTGCGCCGCTGCGCAACGGGCGCCGGAAATCCGTCGCCGCTAGCGCGCACAGCAATTCGCAGGCGAGCGCGCCTTCCGCATTATCGAGAATCTTGTCGAGCGTGCGCGCGGCGATCGTGCCCATCGAGACGTGATCTTCCTGGCCGGCCGAGGTCGGAATCGAATCGACCGACGACGGCATCGCCAGCGCCTTGCTCTCGCTCACGAGCGCCGCCGCGCAGTACTGGGCGATCATCAAGCCCGATTCGAGCCCGGGCTTGCGCGAAAGAAATAACGGTAACCCGCGCTCTTCGCCGTTCAATAAGAGATACGAACGCCGCTCGCTGATCGAGGCGACCTCGACCATCACGGCCTTCAAGAAATCGCACACGACGCCGACCGGCTGGCCATGAAAATTGCCGCCGGTCAGGAACTCGTCTTCCTCGGGAAAGATCAGCGGGTTATCGGTAACCGAAATCGCCTCGATCTCAAGGACGCGGCGGACGTGTTCGGCCGCATCGCGCGCGGCGCCGTGCACGACCGGGATGCAGCGGAACGAATACGGATCTTGCACGCGCCCGCAGTCGCGATGCGACTGCATCACTTCGGAGCCGGTCACGAGCGCCCGCAGGCGATCGGCGACATGCGCTTGCCCCGGGTGCGGGCGCAGCGCGTTGATCCGGCGGTCGAACACGTTGTCGGTCGCCAGAAACGCTTCGATCGAGAGCGCACCGATCACGTCCGCGGTCGTGAGCAGCCGTTCCGCTCGCAAGAGCGAGAGCACGGCGATGCCCGTCATCACTTCGGTGCCGTTAATCAAGGAGAGCCCCTCCTTGGCACCCAGCCGAATCGGCGCGAGCCCCGCTTCGGCCAACGCTTGCGCGCTCGGCATCCGGCGGCCGCGGTAGAACGCCTCGCCTTCACCGATCAAGGTCAAGGTCATGTGCGCGAGCGGCGCGAGATCGCCGCTTGCGCCGACCGAACCTTGGCCGGGCACGACCGGCGTGACGCCGCGATTGAGGATCTCGACCAGCAGGTCGAGCGTCTCGACCCGAATTCCCGAGTGGCCGGCCGCGAGTGAACTGGCGCGTAGCACGCCGGCCGCGCGCACGAACGCTTCGCCGAGCGGTTCGCCCGTGCCGGCCGCATGGCTGCGCACGAGATTCTGCTGCAAGACGTCGACGTCGGCGCGGTCGATCACCACGTTGGCCATCCGCCCGAAGCCGGTCGTGACGCCGTAGATGATCGCGCCGCTGCGAAACTGACGTTCGACGCAGTCTCGTGCCGCTTCAACGCGCCGGCGCGCTTCGTCCGCGACCGTAACGTGCGCGCCGCCGCGCGCGATTGCTTCGATCGCTTCGAGCGTCAGCCGGCGTCCATCCAGTTCGATCGTCGTCGTATTCACGGGTCACGACCTTCCGCGCCGCCGCGGCCGTGCCCCTCGTCTAGCACCCTCGCTTAGGACCGGCCGCCGCCTCGACCGTGCGCGCCTCGCACGGGAGTAGCCGGGTTGGCGCTGGAAAGGTAGCTACTCGAGAGGGCGCGGCTACCCGCGCGGCCGCGAGAGAGTCCTCGATCTCGAAACAAAACTACCCTGCCATGCCATACGTTTGAAACTTTGAGATCGCGAAATAGATAAACGCGTGTGGGCAATTAGTAAGATGCCTCTCGCTATAAAATTTCGCGCTAAGAGTGGTCCGGATCTCCCCCTCCCCCCGATTAGCGAGCGGTCCCCCGTTGCCCTGCTGGTCGGCGGCGTCGTTTCGATCGCTTGTGCGGGACTGTATTTTCATGACGTAGCCCTTCCCCGGTTCGCGCTGTTCGGCCCGATGGCGTTGTTTGCTACCGTCCTGTGCGACGTATGGACCGCCGTCCTGCTGTTGGAAACGTTGCGTCAGTCGCGGGCGCGCCGTTCGGCCATCGTGCTCGCCCTCTCGTTCGTGATAAGCGCTGTCCTGACGATGCTCGACCTACTCGTCATTCCGTCGCCTTCGGGGGGCGCGATTATCGGGGCGTCGCTTCAAACGGGACCGTGGCTATACGCTTGCTGGCACGTCACCGCAGCAATCGGAGGTCTGGTGTACGTCCGGCTGCGCCGCGAGCAAAGCACCGCTGGAGTTTCGGGCCGATTCGTAGCTACGGCTGTTTGCGTCGCGGCGGCGTTCTTGATATCCGGCATCGCGCTCTCGTTTCTCTGCGTCGCACACCTGCCCGTCTTGATCGTGGGCACGACGTATACAGCATTTTCCAGCTTCGTCGGCCCGTTCACGATCGGAATTTTAGCAGTGGCGACACTCGTTGCACTCCGAGTTCGCCAACCGTCGTTGATCGATCGGACGCTAGCGATCACACTGCTAGCACTTACGTTGGACAGCGCGCTCCTGTGGATCGGCGGGCGGCGTTTCACCGGCTCGTTCTACGCCAGCGCTTTATTGCTCTTATGTGGTTCCATGTGCGTACTCGCGACGACGATCCAAGGCCTCGTGGCTTCGCGAGCGCGACTGTCGGATGTCGAGTCAACGCTTTCCGAGGTCGCAGGAGAGGCCGCGAAGCGGGTTAATCGGATTCGCGCCTTGTGGGAGATCGCGTCCGAGTCGGCGCCGTCCGAAGGCGACACGTTACAAAGAATTCTTGCAATCGCCGCGGCTACGATCCGACCCGGTAAATCCATGGTGGGCGGCCTGAGTCATGTCGAGTTCGAAACGGTTGTCGTCGACCAAATTTCCCATGGCACCGAATCCGCGGGGCTCAGCGAGTCCGTCCGTAGCGGCGCGAAATTCCCCCTTCAGAGTTCGATCGTGAGCTTGCTACCGCCGGCCGGCGGCACGCGGTTCTGGGACGATCTGAGCGACCTCGAAGAGCGAGGGCTCGTTGTTCAGCAACTAGGGTGGCTCAGCTTCATCGGCACGCCGGTTACAATCGCCGAGCGGACGTATTACATCACGTTTGGGTCCACCGAGCCGATGCTCGACGAACCGTTCGCGGCGGACGACGTCGCCTACGTGGAGGTTGTCGCATCTTTCATTACGAGCCGCGTCACCCAACGGATGCAGTTCGAGCAGATCCAATTCGAGATCGAACACGACGCTTTGACCGGTCTCCAGACCCGCGTCCAGTTTCGCAACGCCGTGCGCGAGGAGATCTCCGCAGACCGCAGTTTTTCGATCGCGCTGGTGGACCTCGACGGATTCCGCCACGTCAACGCTCTGGAAGGCCATCAAGTCGGCGACGACGTGCTGGTTGAGGTCGCCGCGGGCTTGAACGCGATTGCCGGCGGCGATCTTGTGGCTCGCATGAGCGCCGATGAATTCGCCATACTGCTGCGCGGTTCGGGCTCGCCGGCTTCCGCCGTCGCGGCAATCGAGCAGTATTCCGAACTGTTTCACGAGCCCTTTCGCGTAGGCACATCTGAAGGGACCAACGTCCTAGCGGTAAGCGCGTCGATCGGCGTCGCGCGTTTTCCGGATCACGGCGCTTCGGTTGAGGATCTGATACGCCGCGCTTCGGTTGCGTTGACCTTGGCAAAGAGCGGCGGCGGTTCGACGACGACGGTCTTCGACGACGCGATGGAGGTGATCGCCCAAGAAACGCACCTCCGCAGCGTCGAACTCAGCGACGCAATCGCGAAGGATCAGCTGGCGCTGGTCTACCAGCCGACCTTCGACTTGGCCACACGCGCGTACACTGGCGCCGAAGCTCTGGTTCGCTGGGACCATCCCACCCGCGGGCGGCTCTCGCCCCTCGAATTCATCGAATTCGCAGATCGAAACGGCTTGATGGGCGCGCTGACCGGCTGGGTGCTCGACCGCGTGGTCCGCGACGTCTCCCGAAGCGAAGGCTCGTTGCCACCGGGCTTTCGCGTATACTTCAACCTCGCGCCCCGCATGCTCGACGACGTTCCTTTCATATCCAAACTAAACGAACTGCTCCGGGCATCGCCGGGGCTCGCCGGGCATCTTGGCGTGGAGGTCACCGAGACCGGCGCCATGGAGAACGTCGAGCGCTCGATGTATACGATCGAGCTTTTCCGGCGTTGGGGTCTCTCGGTCGCCATCGATGACTTCGGCACGGGTCACTCGTCGTTATCGTATCTCAAACAGCTGAAGGTCGACGTGATAAAGGTCGATCGCTCGTTCGTGATGGGGCTGCCGGATGACGAACGCGATGCCGCACTCGCGGACATGCTTCTGCGGATTAGCGATCGTTTTGGCTTCATGACGTTGGCCGAGGGAATCGAAACCGAGGCACAGGCCGCCTGGCTCCTCGAGCACGGCTGCCGGCTCGGGCAAGGGTATCTGATCGCCCGGCCGGGCCCATTTGCCGACCTGCTACGTGGGATTGGTGACTCCATGCAGCCTCGGATCCAGCCGGAAAGGATGCTCGATGTTAACCTCTCCTAGCGGAATCGCGGGTCTCGATCAAATCCTTCGTGGCGGTTTTCCGTCCGGTCGCACCACGACCGTCGTCGGCGGCCCCGGATGCGGGAAGACCGTGCTGGCGATGCAATTTCTCGCCAACGGTTGGACGGAATTCGGCGAACCCGGACTGATGGTTTCGTTCGAAGAGTCGCCTGCGAGCTTGGCGGAGAACTTCGCGCACATGTCGATCCCGTTCTCCGACAAGATCGGCAGCGGAGTCCATTTGTTCGACGGTCGCGTGCCGGTGGATACCGTCGAAGCGGGCGCGTTCGATCTAGGCGGTCTGGTCTCGATTCTGTCGTCCCTCGTCGGGGACGGTGGCGTGAAGCGCGTCACGATCGATGCGATCGACGCGCTGTTCGCATTCTCCGAAGTGGGATTCCAGCGCCGGGAATTCCTGCGCGTGCTCGAGTGGTTGACGGATTCGCACGTGACGGCGTTGCTGACGATCAAGGGCTCCGAAGACGCCGAGGGCGTTCCCGGATTATTAGGTTTGGCGGAATACGCCGCAGACGGCGTGGTGCAACTGCGAAGGCGAACGATCGGCGAACTTTCGCGACGTACGTTGTCGGTCGTAAAGATGCGAGGCTGCGGGTTCGAGGCGGGCGAGCATCCCTACGTGATTTCAAACGAGGGCATCCGAGCGTTATACAGCCCGAAACGCACGACCGCAGAACTGGGCGCTTTGGAGGTTCGACTTTCGAGCGGGATCGACCGCCTCGATCGTATGCTCGTGGGCGGCTATCGTTCCGGTACGATGACGTTGGTCTCCGGCTTACCGGGAACGGCGAAGACGACGCTAGGCGCTGCCTTTCTCGATGCCGGCTGCCGCGCGGGGGAGCGGTGTCTCTTTATCGGATTCGACGAACCGGCGGAACAGATGATCGTGGACGTGCGTTCGGTCGGGATCGATTTCGAGGGCGCCGTCCGCTCCGGACTGTTGCGCGCCGAATCTTTCGCCGGCGGAAACGTGATTGCCGACGAGCACTTCGTGACCGTCGAGTCCCTCGTCGACGCGCACCGCCCGAGCCGGGTCGTGATCGATCCGCTCACGGCCTTCAATAAAGCGGGCGGGCCGGACATCGCGGGCGTGGCGGCCGAGCGCCTCGTGGCCTTATTCAAATCTCGAGGAATTAGCGCGATCTTCACGGCAGTCACCGAAACACTGCGGGGCGAACTCGAGGCAACGCCCTTGCGCATTTCACCGATCTCCGATACGTGGATCAACCTGAGTTTCGCCAATCGCAACGGAGAAAGAAACCGGACGTTGACGATCGTGAAATCGCGAGGTACCGGGCACTCGAACCAATTGCGCGAAATGCTGCTATCGGCTACCGGCATCGACCTCGCCGACGTCTATCTGGCAGGCGGCGAGGTCCTGTTGGGAACCGCGCGCGCGCAGCGCGAACAGCAAGACGTCATGGAACAAGGGCTTGCCGCAGCGAAATTGTCGCACGAGTTCGAATCGCTCGATCGCGAGCGAGAAGAGCTGAAGCTGCGGTTGATCGAGGCGCAGCTGGGGCTCGATCAGATCGCCGCCCAGCGCGCGGAACTCTCCGCGCGAACGAACGTCACTGACCGGGCGCAAGCCCGCGACGCGGACTTGATTCACGGCTTGCGCCGTGGCGACCCGACCGAGTGAGCGCGTTGCGCGAGGCCGTTCGGCTGCTCCTCTTCATCGCCGGAGACACGCCGAGATCGACCGTCGCGGTCGAGAACCTGCGGCTCGCGCTGATCGAATACCAAGAGCGGAAATTTGACGTCGAAATCGTCGACGTGTTCGAGAACGCCGGACGAGCGATCGCCGATCGAGTCCTCGTAACACCGACGCTCCTGGCGCCCGGCAGCTCCCGTCGCCTAGTCGGCGATCTGAGCGAGAAGAGCCAGTTGCGTTATTTCTTACAGTCCCTCGATGACGGCTAGCGACTTTCCGAGCGGCCGAGGTGCCGCCCATCGCGCATGACGAGCCGGCCAGCGGCGACCACGTCGCGCACACGCCACGAGCCGCTGCGGAAGATCGCGGCCTCGAGTAGCTCGTCTCCCGCGAAATCCGCACTAGGCGGCAACTCCAGTGCGACGGCGTCCGCGCGATATCCGGGCGCGAGCGCGCCGATCCGACGACCCGCGGCCTGCGCGCCGCCGCGCAGTCCGCGGCTTCCGTTCACGGATGACTCCGGCGCCGTTGTGCATGCCGCGGTCGAACAGGCCGCGGTTGCCACCGCTGCCGGGGCGTGTCCGGGTCACGGTTATGCACCCGCGCACACGACGCTCGAGTCCGCTTTCCGGGCAAACACGGCCGTGGTACCCGACTGCCGCGTACCTGCCCCGCGAGCAGGAAACGCCGTCGCTCGCGGTCCTCAGCCTCAACCCCGGTATCGCGAGCGCGACCTTTCTCCGCAACGCCCTTGGGGCCGCCTGCTCCTGCCCGAGCGGAGTCGCGCTGATGGTCGGTGCCGGCGATGGCCAGGCCTGCACTTCCGATGACGGCGCAGTTGGGGCGTTGGCTCGTCCGACGCCGTAAACGGCGGAGTGTGAGGGGGCGGAGGCGGTCCCACGCAGGGTAGCCACGGTGGCGGCGGGGGGCGATATGATCGGTGGGCCTAGTGCATCGGGCATCCTCGCGATCACCGAACCGCCGCTCTACTTTCGGACTGTTGGCCGCGCGTCCGGTCACCCGAGATGCCGCCCTTCGCGCACGACCAGCCGGCCGCCGGTGACCACGTCGCGCACGCGATACGCGCGCAACGCCGCGCCGTTGCTTAGCCACCGCTGCATAAAAGGAACTCCCTCGGCGAGCTCTGCGATGCGCGCGCGAGAGAGGCGGCAGGCTCCTGCATGATTCGGCTTTCGAAGAGCGAACCCGTTCGATGAGTAAGCATATTCACACTAACAATTTTATTCATACTAACGAGCGGGGCTTCGATCTTGATAGCGCTTTCCTCTATCGCGTTGAGTCCCGACCTCCAGCTGTCCCGGAAGCTGTGACAACCGCAATCGAAGCGCTCGAAATCACGACGCTTGGCGTGTTCGGTCTGCGCTACAAGCATCAGGAGCTCGCCGTGCCGCCTACGAAGAAGGCTCGCGCTTTGCTCGCGTATCTCGTGATGAATCGTGAAACGAACGTCGCGCGCGAACAGCTCCTGGAACGTTTCTGGCCGGACTTCGATTCGGACCGAGCCCGCGACAATCTCAAGGTGACGCTGTGGTCCGTGCGGCGTTGCTTTCGCGGCGCCGGACTCGACCCCGACGCCTTCGTCCGCGCCGACCGGTCAGTGGTTCGTTGGATCGCGCCCGTCTCGCTCGATGTCGACCGGTTTGTCGAACTCTGCGCTAGCCCGAGCGACCTGGAGGCGGCGCAGGCCGCGCTCGGCGTCTACCGGGGCGATTTCATCGAGGGCGATCTCGACGACTGGACCGTGGCGCAACGCGAGCGCCTCGCCGCGCTTTTCGAAACTGCCCTCAGCCGCGCCGCCGCAATATCGAACGACGTCGGCGCCGCCGAAGCCCTCATCGCGCGCAACCCCTACGATGAGGCCGCCTACGCGACGCTCGCCGCCGCGGAGTTGGGCGCCGGGCGGCCCTGGGCCGCCGCGCTGCTCGCGCAACGCTGTCGCACGGCGCTCGCCGAAGTCGGCACGGAGCCCTCGGCCGAGTTCATCGCGCGCTTCGGGAGCTTACGCAGTCCCGACGAATCGGGCGCGAGCGAACTGCGTCTTCCGTTCGTCGCGCGTGAATCCGAGCTCGGACTCTTGGATAAGCGCTTCGCCGACGCGTGCGAAAACCGGGGCTCCACCACGATCGTACACGGCGATGCCGGCATCGGAAAATCGTCGCTCTTGCGACAAGCGATCCGCCTGGCGTCCACGCGCGGGATGCGCGTCGTCGAATTAGCGTGTCGTGGCCGCGAGACGCAGACGCTCGGCGAGTGGGAAGGGCTCTTCGAGCAACTCACCGCCTCGACGTTGGCCGGCGTGGTCGCAGCCGCCGGCTTCCAAGCGTCGCAACGCGCGGCACATGCAATGTCGGCCGCGCTCGACGGGCCGGCGGCGCTCGTCATCGACGACGCGCACCTTCTTAGCGGCGAATCGTTCACGCTGCTGTGCGACCTCGTCGCTCGCGCCGGAGCCGAGCGGTGCATCTTGATCGGCACACGCCCCGAAGGCCTCGCACGGCTCCGCGCGTCGTTGCACGAGCGCCTCGTTCCCACGGAGTTGCGGCTCGACTGCCTGAGCCGGCGTGACGTCGATAGCGCTTTGCGCCAGGTCGCCGGAGGCGAGGTAGCCGGCCTCGCAAGCGCTCTGTTCGATCGCACGAAGGGGCATCCGCTCTACGTCGTCGAGCTGCTCGCGTCCCTCGTGGACGACGGCACCTTGTCGCGCGGGGAACGTGGCTGGCAGGTCCACGGGAAGGTCGACGAAGCGCTGCCGCTCCCAGCCTCACTGCGCTCCTTCATCGAGGCGCGGCTGACGGCCCGTGGCAGCGTCCCGGCGATGGTCGCAAGCGCCCTCTCGATCGAAACGTCCGCATCCGCAACCGAACTGCGCGCGGCCTTGAATATGGACGAGGCGCAATTGCTCGATGCGCTCGACGACCTGCTCTCGCTCGGCCTGATCGTTCAACCGGAAACGGGCGCGCAATTCGCATTCTTCCATGACGTCGTCGCGGAAGTCGCCCTCGCGATGCTCAACGCCGGCCGGCGCGTGCGCCTCCATGCAGCCTTCGCGCGCAGCTTGCAGGGCAGCGCCGATCGCGACGCGCCGATGCGAGCGGCGCGCCATTTCCGCGCGGCGGGCGAGCCGATCGCGGCGGCGTCAGCATTCCTGAAGGCGGCCGGGGAAGCGCAGGAGCGGGGCGTCTCCCGCGACGCGGCGATCAAGGCGCTCGAGGGTATCGAGGCGGTCGACAGCGTCGAACGTTCCGCCGAACGTGACGTCGTGCTCGCCGAGTTGCATCGCGTGCTCGCGGTCGCGCGACTAACGGCGCACGAACTCGATGCCTCGCTCGAGGCGGCAAACGCGGCCGTCACGCTCGCGCGCGAGGCGTCGCCGGCCTCCGGAGTCGTCGAAGCCCTCCTTGCGCGCGCGACGATCGCAGGAACGATGGGGCGGGTCGCCGAGCAGTCCGTCGACGCGAGCGACGCCGCAGCGATTGCCGAACGAACGGAGGGCTACGCGTTGCGCGCGCGTTCGCAGCTCATGCTGGCGGAGGCGGCGCGCGCGAACGGCCGCGGCGACGACGCAGCGTCCTTCGCACGCGAGGCGTACGAGACGGCGAAGAACGGCGAGCACTGGGACGTCGCCGCGCGCGCCTGCGCCGAAATGATCCTCACGTGCAGCACGTGGTGGAACTTCCAAGAAGCGCAGCGTTGGGTCTCGTCGGGCAAGGAGTCGGCGCTTCGTGCCGGCAGCGCCGCGCAGGCGATTCACTATGCGGCGTGCTCGGTGCTGTGGTATCTGATGGAGCGCCTCGACGATGCGCAAAGCGAATTGCGTCTATCCGAGCGCCTCGCGCGGCAGTCGACCACAGCGCCAGGAATCGACGCGCTGCAGGTCGTCCCATCGATCGCGACGTTTACCCGATATATGGCGGGCGTGATTGCACTTCGAAGAGACAACGCCGGCGAAGCGCTCGCAGCCTTTACGGACAACGCGCTGGGGAATCCATCGGTCGCGGTCGGCTTACAGTCCGAGGCTGCGACCAAAGGGTTCATTCTGGCCGCGCTGTCCCGGCATACCCCGAGCGACGACGAAGCGGCCCGGGCCGCGAGCGACGCGCTTCCTCCCGACGTCGCGCCCCAGAGCGTGCTCGGCTTCAGCACGAGCGCGCCGCTCGTGCGCGCCTGCGTCGCGGCTCGACGCCGGGACCCGGACGCGTTTTCCGCGTTGCGGCAAGCGCTCGATGCGGCCGAAGGGCACGCGCGCCGCACGCCGCTCGAAGCCGATGTCGCGTTCGCGCGGCTTTCGAACGCCGCTAGAGAGACTTCCGAGGAAGCCGTCGCCGTTCGCGCCGCCCAGCGCGCGGAGCACTACCGAGCCGCGCGGCGCGCGGCTGCCGGCGCTGCCTGGGGAAGCACCCCGTAAACTCGCGCCGCCGCCTCCGCGAAGACGGCAGCGAGCCCGCGCATCTCGTCGCCGTCCAGGGCCGTGCCGCTTCGGCGCGAGCCGATGAGAATCGCGCGTTCGATTCGACCGCCGCGACGCACGGAGATCGCCATCAGCGGCCGGGCGGCCGCGGCCGGCAACGAAATGTCGTGGGCATCGTTCTCGGTGAGCCGCACGAGCCCGCGACCACGCGCGAGCTTCCGGCAGAGATCGTCCTGCGGCAACATGTGCCACGCGGCGCCATCCGACCACCCGCACGACACCTCGCGCACGAAGCCGCCGTCGCTGGTGCGCCCGAAAACGGCGACCGATGCAAGCCCGAGTGCCGCGGCAACGTCGGAGGCTATGCGTTCGTCGGCACTCCGGACCCCGCTGCGAAGGGCCTCCCGGATGTGGTCGAGCTCGACGCCTACGGCGTAGCGCCGCGGCAAGAAGATGCGGTCAACGAGCCGGATCGCGCGGCGAAATTGGGACTGCATCAGCAAGCCGGCGGCGAAGGCCGCGCCGAGCGCGAGGCCGATTCCGAAGCTCCCGTAGGTGAGCTCCGAGCTCACGAGCCAGTCGACGAACCCGAACAACATACCGAGCGTT
>Ga0116229_10009653_pt1 | contig 14684 bp, 28 predicted proteins | sample S1TSphgellanicum_3_FD_87313 | JGI IMG/M metagenome (GOLD analysis project Ga0116229, IMG submission 87313) | Host-associated microbial communities from peat moss isolated from Minnesota, USA - S1T2_Fc - Sphagnum magellanicum MG | ecosystem: Host-associated > Plants > Peat moss > Unclassified... | reverse complement strand
GCTTATATCTTTACGCCCCCAGCACTGCGAGCCAAGCTCACAATTCACACAATCCCGCCAATCCATGCAATCTATGCAATTCTTGCAATTATCGCAATTGACACAATTAACACAATCAGAGCAATTCGTACAATCCTTACAACCTACTAGTGATCCTAGAGCATACGCTGCTTCATAGCCTCCTCCAAAATATTCGACAGAGCAGCTATTACTCATCGCATCCTTGATCCAGATAGTCATTTTATTTCTCCGCCGTAACCGGTTCGCATCTTTTGTAATTAGGTACCTCACGAGTCTCTAGTTTTCTTTTTTCTTCACAAAAGCATATCGCACGCTTGATTTGTTGTTTTTCAGCAAATGATAGCGGGCGTTGTGAAAAGTGAATTTCGCATTGATTTTCGTCTCCCGCATGAGCTTTTATGTTAAAGCAATACAGGATCGATATTATCATGACGATACACAAGATAATCGCGTTCGTGAGATCAAAAAAGGCCATCACTAGAAACGAGATCAAGCACGTTGTGAGAAATAAAAGTATGTAACCTAATATCATTTTATCCTCATTTCTTCACGCATCTTACAAACGCAACCCCGAAACCATTCATTTGCTGCCTAGTGAGGCTTACATAGTCTATTATACGTTTTTCATCGATATGAGGATAAAAACTCAACAAAACACATAACTTTACGTAATCCAATACGCGTGCATCTTGGTTCATATCTTCCCCCATCCGATAAATGTGCATTCGAGAAAAGTCATTCTCTGCCTGTCTTCTCTTACGTATTCTATTATACGTTTTTCATCGATATGAGTATAAAAACTAAGCAAATTACTGAATTCCATGTAATCCAATACGTGCGCGTCTTGGTTCATTTTTTCCCCCATCCTACAAGGGTAACCCCTATGTCATTCATTTGCTTTCTGGTAACTCTTACGTATTCCATTACTTGTTTTTCACCGGTTAGAATATAAAGACTCATCAACTCTTTAAATGCTATAAAATCCAATTCATGAGCGTTTTGTGTGAGCATCTCGTTTTCTCCGGTTATTAATAAAAAACCCCAGTAATTTCTTACTGAGGTCATAATATCGTTTTGGACTAGATTGTCAACTACAATTAAGAGCTTCCTCCAGAAACAGGTGCTACAGCCGCTTGAATCAAACTTGACCCTCCAGATGTTACCGCTTGAATAATATTGGAAGTATTTGCTTTTTGCGAAATTATGATTGCGACCATAGCCAAACCGATAATCGCTGTAAAAACGCCTATGACCGCTCCAAGTCCTGGAATTCCATCTGAATTATCTGACATTCTGTTTTTTCCTTGTTCTCATTAGTTTTTACGTTATTTTCACGAATTTCATCCAAGGCCGCATGAATGCCTTTTAGGTACTCATTAAGCAATTCTTGTGTGACGAAAGGAGTTTGAAAGCGTTTTTTATCGTAATAATGCCTCATGTAATCTCTATAACCGGATGCGAAAGCGTAACCGTTTTTTTCCATTTAGCTATTTCCGACTAGAGGAGGATATCCGAGCGCAGGTGATGACTGCATGATTGCCGCTCTTTGTTGCATATAATAATTAGCCGGACTTTGTGCCACGCCAGCCGGTAGCCATAATTGGCTCGATGGTGCGGTGCTCACGCCATTTTGAGCGTCTAGAGTTGCGTTTGCTGATCCCGGCGAATTTTGTGTCGAGTTTATAATCGAGTTGGTAGCCATGGCATGTTGGAATAAAATCACGAGTGTTGCTGAAAATACGATGATAGCCGCCATCATCCCAAATGTTTTATAATCCACGTTTTTCCCCTTTCTTTACGGTAGAACGATCCAGCTAAAAAGAATTGCCTTAGCTACCGGTTTGCCTTTTAAAACAAAAATAGACAATATCAGGACCGAAGCAGCTAAAAATAGACAAATATTGAGAAACAGCTCGCTTCTTCTTTCAAACCATTTGATGGCTGGCATTTCTGGAGCCATCCAGGTATCATAGAGACGGCTCAAAATCCCAACCCCGTTCCGATTTGGGCGAAAATAGGAAGTGCGCTTTGAGCTTGAGTTGCGATCGAGCCGATTTGTGCTTGTGACGCGGTGCCGGATGGCGTTGAACCGGCCGTTGCCGATAAAGTTGGGCTCGCTCCGGTAGCAGGATTTACATCTGTGGCTTGTCCTTGCGAGACAGGGCTTACGGTGGCTGACGCTTGTGCATTGCTGATTTGAGATGGGATAGAGGTGACACTATTAGGATTTTTGAGGACGAAAACCATAATGAGAAGCCATATGAAGCCTTGAGCTGTTTTATCGAGTCCAGTAATTTTGCCTATAACATAAATCGCGAGAAGCAGGCCTCCCCAAACAAAAAACCCGTTTGGTCCGATCAAATCCTTTTCTAGCTGACCTAACAGATTGCTCACATTATTTGTGATCGCAGCAACTATAAAGAGTGATCCTGCGACGAACAAGATAACAGCCATTTTTACACCTATGAAGTCGAGCTCCCGCCGGGATTAGCGCCGGTTGCGGCGGCTCCTGTAGTGGTTGTCGAGGTATTAGCCAAAGTGCCGGTGGTTATTCCGTTAGCAACTTGTGATATTCCAAGCAAAGGATTGTTAAAATTGATGAAAGATGGGGCAGATGCGGCGGCCGTTGCCGCATTATTGGTCACCCCATTATTTGTCATGTTCGAGGTAGCGGCTTGTGAAGACGAACTCGCCGCCGTACTCGCGCTCATGGCGTTGGAAACCCAAGAGGTTAGAGACGAAAAAAAGCTAGTTAGAAAATTCGATACGGAATTATTCGTGCCGATAATGACCGCCACAATCGCAAGCCCGATCAGCGCATAGCCTAATTTGTCGATGTCTTTCGGCATTTTGTTAGCTCATGTTTCCGCCGCCGCTGCCATCGGCGCTGTCCTGTCCTGCCTGATAATAGACGGTTCCGGGTGCTTGTGAAAATGTGCCAAGCGTTTGCTGAGCCGCGACACCGGCACTTGCGTTCGGCACGTAAACGCCCGGAGTGAGCTGACCGGGTAACCTGCCATAGACAGCATTTGGATTTGATTTCTTTTGGTTATACCAAAACCAAGCCGAGGCGAGCACAACAGTCGTTCCGATAGCCCATAAAGGCAATTTTTTCGGCATTTTTATCTCCTAAAGGGCTGGCGTTGCCATGAAGAGGTTGAAGGGAAAGTATAAAGCATCTTGGGAAATTTGGGGTTTTGTTTCCGGGTTAGCGCCACCCGCAAGAGGCTGGGATGAACCCTGAGACGCGGAATTCGTGAAGAGAGTTTGTTGTCCTGATCCGCTTACTCCTTGGATTGCGGTATTAGCGGGATTGGCTTGTTGTTGCGCGTTTGTGGCGACGGTAGGCGCGGCCGGTTGGGATGGAGTAAACGTCAGAAATGAAATGTAGAGCCCGATCTCCCCTTTCGCCGCGATAAAAAGAATAAACAGAAAAATAAGTTCCGCCGCAAGCAGGTTCGAGGTGACAGTGAAAACGGTCTTTGCAACACTACTCACGCTATACCCTCTTGCTTTCCGATTACGAAAACAGCTCCAGCCAAAAAAACGAGCCCTACAAGGACTAAAATCGACCTGCCGAATAGGTTGGAAATATTGGAAAAGGCGCCATTCGCAATTCCGGCCAAAGCACCTACCATTGATGACGTATCGGCCTGATTTGTTTGGTTTATTGATTGAGTATCGCTTTGCGCTGTTTTATTCGCCGAATTGCCGGTATTCGTTATGGCAGTCCCTATCGCCTGATCGCCTTGCAATGTTGTGGCGTTAAGTTGCGGATCTTGGACAGGCATTCCGGTCCCCGGCACCGGAGTCCCGGCTGAAGTTAAAGACGTAGCAGCGGTTGCCAGCGGCGTGGCGATATTTGTTCCCGGAAGCCCGGATGCCATGGAAGGCAGGCTAGCAGCGGCACCCGATTGCGGCGCATATGTAGAAGGGTCCATGCTCGTTCCGGCAAAGGACATCGAACCGCTTGCCGATCCTTGTGCTGTTGATGGAGTAGAGCTGTCATAGACAGGCCCGGAACCGTTGGAAATCGACGGGTAGGAACTCACATATTGCGCGCCGATGTTTTGAGCCATTGTTTGGCCGGCCACGGTATCATTGCCCCCGGTCCCCGGCGTATCACCTACAGCATTCCACGGCTGAGTATTATAATAGCCATCCGTACCGGGGCCGTTCCACATAGCCGCCGCTGCGACATTGACTTGATTTGCCGGGGACGTATTTCCGCCTAGATTTTGGCCTAGGCCGCCGCTATAAAGTTGAAAAGGACCTACAGAGGTCCCGGACGCATCGGGATTACTCGACCACGGGTTTGCTTTCATCAACCCTTCGCCAGAGGCAACGCCCAATCCCATTTGTGCGAATTGACTTGCTTCCGTAGGCGTAGCGCCTTGGTTGAGCGCATATTGGTTGAACCCGCCATAAATTTGCTGGGCGGCGCTCAATTGAGCAGGCGAGAGATTGTTGAAACCCATTGCCATGTTTTATCACCTGCAAATTTGTTCGCCACGGGGGCGAGAGGGCAACGCCGCTGGCCTCGCTCCCGTGGCATTTACCGCTAGCCGGACCCTAGCGGTAAACTCATAATTTCGAGACAACACCCGCAACAGCGGTTTCAGCACTTTTTGCGTCAGCCTCGACAGATGCCACGACGCCCTTGGCGCTTGCCACAACTCCTTTGATCGCAGTTGTAACATCCGCCACGCTCGTTTGCACGCCCCCCGATGCCGCCGCCGCCGCGGCCCCTGTTTTGGCCATGCTAACAACCGAACTCACAACAGATATACCACCTTCGAGCGCTTCGATGAACGCAATAATAGAAGCAAGCGATCCCATTTTTATCTCCTAAAAAAGGCCGGTCATGGCCTATCGTTAAATTTTACCCTCTTTTCGCATAATCGCGACTATGCCGAAAACAGCTTTAGCGAGCTGTAAAACGCCATTTTTCAAATCAGGGTCTTGAACATATTTGGCGACAGCATCATAGACAAGACCACCGCCTGCATAGGTCGACGGCTCGTTTAACCTGGCGATGATCCAATTGATTATATAGTTTTCCATTTTTATTCCTTCGGAGGAGGTCTCATGTAGTAATCGGCTTCGGCTATCCTTCGCTTTCGATTGATCCCGTTATTGTCCCCAGCACGCGCTTTAATTCCTATGGCCGTGCGTTCAGGATCGCCGGGGTAGATTTCAACCGGCAAATGGCCGTAGTTGTAACAAAGATCGATCAAGGCGACTTGCTGCCAGAGGTTTAATTGCTGAAAAATACGTGCGCCTTCAGGGGGATGACCGAGTTCTGTGATAACCATTGTCTTGAATTGGCCTACGCGAAGGCTAAGATTTTGCAGGGCTCTTTCTACAGTTGTCATCATTCCTTTGACAACCGGCACTTCGTCCGGCCCCTCTGTGTCACTGCCATAGCCTATTCGCCAATGGTTTACATCCCAGTAGGCATGAGCCCGGAAGCCTTCCCAGTTCGAAATGAAAAGGGCGGCTTCGCTATTCAACGTGTTCATTTTTCTCAACCTCGCTTTAAGAGCCAATCCCCGTGCCGCCCGGCAAGTTAGCAAACGCATTCGTTACCCAATCCGTATTGTAGCCCTGTATGTACATACCATTGCCGAACAATGACGTTTGAGCTTGCAGGTTTTGAGAGGCTAGGCTTCCTTGAATTGAGTCTTGCAAACTTTGCAACTGAGTAGCGTTGTTATTTTCATTATTCTGCAAACTCAACCCGGCGACTGTAGCAGCTAATGAGTCATTGTTGTTGTTGATGCCTAACGAAGTTGCATTATTCGAGGCATTCATCGTCACGGCGGCGGAATTATTATTCGCGTTCATGCTCACAGCGGCGGAATTATTATTCGCATTTATGTTGGCGGCTGTCGAATTCGTGTTGTAAAGCCCTTGCAATTGTATGTTGGCAAGCGAGGTTTGCAGGCCCGCGTTGATATTTCCGAGGTTCACGAGTGTAGCATTATTGCTCTCAGTGACGGCTTGGTTAGTGCTATTCGTGCTCTGCGTAGCAGCTAAGGCATTATTTGAAGACGTATTATAAATCGACTGTGTAGCAGCTGTTTGAGCAAGAGCAACAGTTTGCGCGGCTTGTGCCTGAGTATTGTAGATCGATTGAGCCGCGCTTGTCTGTGCTGTCACTTGAGCTGTTTGCGCATTCAGATCGGCTTGGTTCATTTGAATTGCGGCGTCAGCCTGTAGCGCGGTGTCATCTACCCCGCTCGTAGTGGTCCCGGCTGTTGACGAACTGGAGGAACTCGAAGACATAAAGTAGTAGATAACGATGACGCCTATAACACTCCCTCCGATCAAATAGGGGTGCGCTTTGACGATATTCCAAAATTTTTCCATTTCTACTACCCTGCCTTACCGCTCTCTTACTTATTTCCCCAAAAACGGCTTAAAAGCCTATTGTCCTGGATACATTGTTGTCGAGGGGTTTATCGCGATGGGCTGATAAGTCAAAGGTGCTGCTTGTATGCCTCCCGCGATTGTAGGCATTCCATTTTGAACGAAAGCAGCGGACGCCACGCCGGGGCGTTGAAACATGCAGCGTTGCATCAACGGGACGTCGCCCGGACCATTTACATCGAACGGCACCGCGCAAAAAGTGTCGTAAACCATTTGTTGCGCAGTGTTGATATTCGGCGGCGCTTTATAAATCCATGTAGGCTGATAGCCCTTGACATGAACCGGCATCCCCTCGCGCGCCCAAGGAGATACAGGGTCTAAAATCTGTCCTGAATTATCAGCAAAACCAAACATGGAAATCCTCTCTACATATTGAATTGAGGCGCGCCGCCGCTCATCGATCCAAAACCGCTGCTTGATGGGTAGGACGTGTTGATCGACACGCTGTTACCGGTCACTGGGCTTTGAGCAACCGCAAGCGAGTTGCTGAAGCCAGACGCAATCGACTGGATCACGCTGGAAGTTTGCGCCTTTGGCGACACGAGAACTGACAATATCGCAACTCCGATAATGGCGGTGAAAACCGTAACAACCGCCTCCGTAAGTTTATCCATTTTTGCTCTCCTTTAGTAGGACGGCAAGAACGTAGCGTATTGCTTGATCGTGCCTGAGAAAGACGCGCCTATGAGAATGAAAATCGCGGCGAATAACAACATTTTGACCAATTGAGTATCTCCCTTAAAAGCCTATCGCTATGCCTCGATTGTGCGAAGTATAAGTCCCCACAATATCATTGAAACAATAATGAGACCGAGGAACAGGAACCAGTGTAAAGCGTCCATCCCCGAACTAAACGGGGATGATAGCCAAGTTTGGAACGAACTAAGCATTTTACGTCTCCTAGGTTGCTGCGCTAGACGCTCGCAATGACGTTAGTTCATTTTGAGGCATTGCACGTTGCCGTAGGCTTTAGGTGCGGTGCCGGTAAAAGATGCTTGAGTGACAACGTATATTGGTTTACTTGCACCGGCCGAGTTCGGCACTTCGATAATCGTAGCAGGCGTTGCGCCAGCCGGAAGTGTCGAAGCCGCTCCACCGGACGTCGCGAGGTAGCCGCTTTGCTGGCCTGTCTGCAATGTTGCGGCAACCGTGCTGAAAGCATAATAACCGGAATTAAGCGTGGTGCCTGCCGGGGTAAAATTAACCGTGCCGAAACACAGCCAAGTGCCCGGCGATAGGTTGAACGTCATCAAAGTATAGGTTGTAGCCGTTGTTGTTTGTGTGACGCCATTCGCGCTCGTAATGCTTTGTTGAAGCAAAGGGCCGAAAGCGAAAGCGGGGGCACAAGCAGACGCGAGACCGAGACCGAGCGCTAAAGCGAGACCGAGTTTTCGAAGTGACTTAAGCATATCTTTTCCTTTAAGAAGACTGTTGACAAGAGATGAAGACTAGATTATGACTGGAATATAGACCCGGCGTTGTTCATGATACCAAGCGGCGCGATAGCCTCATAGCCGATTTGGAATGACGAATTCGCGTTCACCGCATTTGGATTAAGAACGAGCTGGCGGTTGCCATATTGGAGAGTATTAACCGGCTGATTTCGAGTACTGATATAGTAAACACCCGCCGGGAAATCGTCTCCTATAAGATTTCGAGTCAACAAGCTTAAAGTATAAGGATCGACTTTAAAGAAATACGTAGAGTTAGCCGATTGCATCGCGATATAGTTAAGATCAGTCCCCGGATTAAGAGCACCGCCATTGTCGTAAATGACAAAGGTACTCATAAACTGCCTGTAGTTAGCATAAGGGATGGCTTGATCCAAGTTAGCGGTAAACCCGGAAGAGTTCGTATTCAGAACAAGGAGGGCATATTGCAAATCGAGAGAGGGCAACATGACCTGCCCATTATTCGTGGGCAATTGGTCGAGGCAATTCTGATAGACCGTAATGGTCATCGAGGTAATCGACCCCAAATTAGCGTTGCCAGCCGCCATTTGATAGACCGAATTGACCGTATCGGTAGCATTCCCCGACGCGAAAAATACCGGGTTTATTGTCAGCTGCAAATTGGCGGATGCGTTAACAACGTTCATCCACATAGACCCGGTCAAATCGCTGTCGCTATAGCTGACCGGCACCTCATAGAAAAAATTGAAGACGCCGCCATCCGTGCCGCCGGGCGGGATGTTCACGGCCTTGTTGATCCCGAGATTGGCTCCAATACCGCAAGGATCGGTTGTCGAATAGGCCGCGCCGAATACCGTATTGCGGCGCGCAGTCGCCAGCATATGCAAATGCCAGCCAGTCGTTTGAACGCGCACTTGGTTGGAAGTATCGGTCAACAAAATCTGAGACAGCACATTACAAGGCCCCAAAGGCGTCAGATTAGCCCCAGTCGCGCCGGATCCGTCGGCGATTGTCCCGGTGATTTTCACCCAAAAACGTTTGACCAAACCAACAGTATTGACCTTGACGTTGATAGGGTAGGCCTGCCCTGGCGTGTAATTGGTAATCGTGGTGGTGAAAATTTGTTGAGTCAAATCGACAGCGGACCCTGTAATCATATTACGGATCGCCATATTTTGCTGGACTGCTTGCTGAGCTTGCGAAGCGGATGAATTCGCGCTGGAAGGGGTAGCTGTTGCCAAAGTACGTTGCTCCTTGGAGTTAGACGCTAGGAACGAGCCCAGCATTTTGAGAAATGACGAAAATCGAATAGGAAACAAGGATCAAGATGATGATGATCATCAACCAATTTATTGGACTGCCCAAGATTTCCCAGTTGATAGGGAGAGCTAAATCAATGTCCATTCCGGCATTAGCTCCCCTTGGTTGAAGAAGTCTGGGAAGGAGAAATCTTTTGGAGCAACATGCTAGACCCCACTAAAAGCATGTAGCCCAAAACAGCGGCAAGACTGATCGTTATCACGTTCACAATGTTGAGCGAAATATAGCTTTTACCTTCCACATTATAGCCCTCTGTTTAAACCCATCGCCGTTTTGGCTTGAGCCGTTCATCGAACACGTTTTTAATCTCTTCTACTTTAGGAGCCGGTTTTATATGGCAAGAGAAATCGTTCCCATTATCATACCACCTCGCATGATATTTAGGCAAGATTTGCTCCAAATCCCAGACAGAATTGTCTGGAGTGAATTCACACACAGTCTTCTTATCACGGGCGTCGTTCAAATGGAAAAGAATGTAAAAATTAGCCTCGCTAAAAGCAAACCGGGAAACATAAGACGGACGCTGAGTTATGATAAATGCCGGAATTCGCAAACTCCGGCCTTGAGTCAAGATCGTCCTGAAAGCGCCACTATTGCGTGGCACCATGTAACCTTCATCAAAGACAAGTCCCGTCCGATGTTTTCGCCATACCCGCCACAACCATTGCTCTAAGCCATCTTCGTCATGCGGGTCCGGCCAGATTTGATAGACACCCGGCTCGGACGGCAGTTTTTCGTTCATGCCAATAGGTTTAACCCGAGGCAAGCTATCAAATAATTCATCATGCTTGTGGTTGACGATAATCCAAGGCTGTTCGTTAAACGGCATTCTCGACAGCAAATGAGCGGCAAATTGAGTCTTGCCGCTTCCAGTCCTGCCATTAATCGTGACGCGATGGCTATTGTCCGGCAGAAAAAGCTTGCTCATTAATTGTTCTAGCTCTTTCCGCTTTAAAACGAGCATTCATAGCCATGACTCTTGTGCCGTAAACAGCGGCTATTGTCATGATTAAATTAGCCCAATCAATCGTTTTTTGAGGCATGTCAGGCAAATCGTAATGACGCGCCACGTTTGCGGCTGCTTTCGCCAAACTCTCAGCTTCTTTGGGGTCAAGAGCCAGCTCGGGTACTTTCAAGAAACTCGAAAGCCCCATATGGATCGACAGCAAAAGAGCCTCGATAGCATTGACATCCATTGGAACGCCTTTGGATGTCCTTGACCTTCTCTTTCGCCCAAGCGGGACGTCAGGCTTATTGCCACCTTCATCACCCGTTTTTTCAAGATCGTCAGGCTGGCTTTCGCCCATCGCCCCTAGATCGAAAACAGGAATTTCGCCGTTTTCATCCGGCTCGGCTTTTTTTCTCCTAGGCATCATAACTCCTTAAAAAAATCCGGTTTTTTTCTTGGGTTGAGGTTTCGGTTCCGGCTTTTTGTTTTCCGGCTTAGAGCCCTCGAATTCGTCGTGATCGTCAAGAAGGCCCTCGAGAATATTAATTTCTTCCTCGCGCGCCTTGCCTTCCTTGAAGCTCATTTCTTCCGTTTCCAAAGCATGACGCAAATCGGTTATTTTTTTCCGCCAAGCAGTTTTGTGATCTTTCGTAATTTTAGGCATTATTACCCTCCGGATTGTAATCGAGTTTGACAAGCCCTTGATTGATGTAATCGGCTGAAACGTCATCCCCCATTGCCGGGTGGCACGTAACCGAATAAATCGCCGAAACTTTTACATTCGTGTCTTTTGACGTCGCGCGAATGTCATCGAGCGAAGCCAATAATTCCCGGCACATGGAGCGCGCTTCCTCGCCATATTTAATCATCATTTGGGGATCGATCCCCATCGATTTCAACATAATTTCAATTCCGGTCATTATAAAGTCCTGCTATTTAAGAGAAAAACAAGGATGCTACTTGAGACGTTCCGGGAACATAAACAAGACCGTTTTTAAACGTTATACCGTTCGTGTCAACATATTGCACACTAGCCGGGACAACAGCAAGCAAAACCGAAGCTGAAATAGCTCCCACCGTCGCGCTATCATATAGAGATCCCGCTGTGGTACCCGCAGTCAAAACAGAAAAGCCGCGTAAATTTCCGGCCGAGCTTTTAACAACTACGGAAGCGGATTGCCCTAATAAAGAATTTCCTATTCCAGGGGAACTGACAGTCCACGTACCGGATTGGGTCACCGCTTGTGTCGAAGGGAAATTATTGATTCCGATAGACCACGTGCCTGATTGAGTAACCGCTTGCGTAGCAGGGAAATTATTGACTGCAACAGACCACGCGCCGGATTGAGTAACCGCTTGCGTAGCAGGGAAATTATTGACTCCGATAGACCAAATGCCTGATTGAGTAACCGCTTGCGTAGCAGGGAAATTATTGACCGCAACAGACCAAGCGCCATATTGACTAGCCGCTATATTACCGCTCGCTACGGTAACACTTTGAGGTTGAGCCGGGAAATCGGTCACGTTTACGTTCCAAGTCCCCGCCTGAGTCGCTGCTATCGATCCTGAAGAAACAGTCACCGAACCGCTGACAACTACTTCAGGCGGCTCGCTATTGTAAACAAACGGTTGAATTTCGACATTTAAAAATTGACAAATGATTTTAGCATTCCCGCTCGAGGCAATCGAAACATTGATTTGACCCGAGGCGCTCAACAAAGGATAAAAACCTTGTGTGTTGCCTTGTGCGGTAATGATTTGTCCGGTTCCGATGATAGACAAATCGACAGACTGCGAATTCTCTGAATTATCTATAAACACGGTTTGGACGAAACTAATTCCGGCAGTCACTAAATCTATGTTACACGAAGAAGAAAGCCCGTTGATAACATTGAAAGTAACGCCTAGGGCTTTTGGTCCCTCAGGCGGTTTAAGCCCATTCTTGATAGGCAGCGCTAAGTTTGAAGTTGCTACACTATTCACCATGTTTTTCGCCTGCCACGCTCAATTTAGCCGTGCCCCGCTGAAATCTATCGTTATGTTGGATACTGTGGCTCCTGGCGATCCTGTCCCTGTATACATAACAAAGTATCCTGAGGTTCCTGTTAAATAATAACCATATGTATCCATGGGAACCAGACCTTGCGATATTGTCAATAAATTAGCCACTTGTGTAGATAGCTCTATTCCGAAAGTTGCGCCAGACGCACACATACAAGTACCAAAATCGATAATAAACCCGGTTGTTGGTGCTGTAAATTCTACTTGTGTTTGTATCGCCGATACAGTCGATGCTATCTGTCCCGCTGTCAGTGCTTCTATGTCTAATTCATATCCATAATCGACACCGCCGGAACCTGGAAACGCTGTAGATGGCATGTTGCCTGTAAAAGGATTTAGGGCAGGCGCGTTGATGTGATTTATAAATTGGATATACTCGCCCTTGTTTTGAACATAATTACCTAGCCCCAAATGCGTGCCGAACGCCAACATAGGCTGACTAATGTAATATACGTCGTTCTGTACTCCTAAAGTTTCTATAGTAACATATACAGGGTTTGTATTATTTGGTATAGTTGCGGTCACTTCAAGCCATTGAAACCCGCCGTATGACTGTCCTGTCCCCGAAGCCGAACATATGCTAATTATACAAAGTTGAAAGGTGCCCGCTCCGCCTTGAGTTCTCTGATAGACCCAAGCGCCGAAAGTAATTGTACGCCCCCAAAATTGTTGATACTGATTTAACGGGACATCGTAAGTAAAATATTCGGTTGTGTTGGCACCTTTTTTTAAAGCGAGACTATATAAAGAACCGGGCTCCAAATCGCTAGGGTCTTTTTCACGCCATAATAATAGAGTATTTGACTTTTGCCATGGATCAGGCCCATCGCCTGTAGTACCGGTCAAATCACCTACTGTATATACGCCACAAGTCATGGCATGTGAGGCGGCCGGAATGCCTTGAAAAGCCATATATCCAGAAAAAGACGTATTAGCCGTTATGCCAGTAACACGAAACGGCGCGCGAATAATCGCAGCATCTACGCCAGTTCCTGCACAAGCCACTACGTCGCCAACTAATAGACCTGTTGTACTAGAAGTAGAAAATGTGGTAAGATTATTGCCTGTCGTGTTACTCGTAACAGACAAGGGAGTCACTAAACCGCCGCCGGTGTTAGTTGGTTTCTGTATGAGGGATAGTTTCGAAAAAATTTGCCATTGCGTATTTGGCAATAAGTTCTGTGTAATGGTAGAGGCCGCCGGGTTAGTGCTGGTAACAACAGGCACGTAAGCCCCAGTTGATGGACTTAAGAAATACAACGCATTATTTTGTACTCCTAATATCGCTTGCACCATACTAGACTGAGAAAATGCTCCTACACAAAATAAGGATAAGAAGCAGCCAACTTGAATTGTGCGAGAGATTGTGCGCTTGAGAAACCTAGCTGAGACATTGCGAAATTCCATACTGCCCCTCCAAAAATGACTACATTAGCATTCCAGCCAATGTTGATTGAATTATACGGCGAGACAGGAATATTGCCTGCCACAAGAGGAAACGTACCCGCATCCACTACAGCCAAATATTGCCGGAATTGTGCTTGTGTTATTCCGGTTCCTCCCGATCTCCCTATGACCGGCTCTAAGAATTCATTCAGCGTGATGATTTGCGGCATCTTTTTCCCACTCGCTTTTCTTTACACATTCCCTCTGAAGCAGGAAAATTTCGGAGTGCAGTTCTTTGAGTTCTTCTTTTGCAGGAATGACAAAAACAGTCCATTCCGCGCTCAACAAGAAACCATTCACAGACAACACCATAGCAACCGCCGATATAAATGTTGTCCAATTCATCACGAAACCCCTGTCCATACCACGCCGCTGATAATCACATTGGTAAACCAACAATTAACGGTAACAGCACTTGCCGCCGAAGCCGTAACTTGTAACATGAGAGGGAGAGCCAAAACTTGGTAATATCCTTGTGAATTTGCGGGTGCTTTAATAATTTGGTTAGTACCGGGGAAGGTAAATTTAACCTCTACAGCATTCGACGAATTATCTACATACATGGTCTGAATAGGAGCATACATCGACACATCGGCCAATGTCACGTTGATGCTATCCGAAGCGGATGCTGTAGGTGTAAAAGTTACTTCTAGGCACCTGCTATCGTCTTGGGAAGGATTGGAATTAAAACCTATAGGGACAGAACATCTCGCGCTAGAGCTCATTTAACACCTTTGGGCTGAATTTATTGCCTCGGACCGAGTGGCTATATACTTTAGATATATCTGTGCTTCTCCTTGTCCTAGCTATCGACATTTTGTTTGTTTTCAAAAACGTTTGAACGCTCGTAACACTGTCGTAATTCGAGTTCAAAACCTCGCCGCAAAAAATTTTCCTCAAGCGCTCTTGTTGAAGCTTAAATTTCACCTCGAAGTCAGGATCGTCTCTAGAAGGCATGTTCAAGTCCTTTTGAGGTATGCCTTTGCAGGTTCCGCTATACCCGTCCTCTTCCTTACCCAACGTGATAAAAGTATAGACCTTCG
>Ga0116229_10009650_pt1 | contig 14686 bp, 17 predicted proteins | sample S1TSphgellanicum_3_FD_87313 | JGI IMG/M metagenome (GOLD analysis project Ga0116229, IMG submission 87313) | Host-associated microbial communities from peat moss isolated from Minnesota, USA - S1T2_Fc - Sphagnum magellanicum MG | ecosystem: Host-associated > Plants > Peat moss > Unclassified... | reverse complement strand
GCGCTGCTGGAGAAATTGGGCGCGCCGCTGGCCCGCGAGTCGCATGCGCTCGATTTGCTGCGGCGGCCTGAGCTGGTCTACGAGGATTTGCGGCATGCGGCACCGTCCGCTGGCGAGGAATGGCAGGCGGATGAACGTCTTTGCGAGCAGGTGGAACTGCAAGTCGAGGTACAGGCCAAGTATTCTGGTTATCTGAAACGGCAGAGCGAGGAGATCGATCGACAGCTGCGGCATGAGACGTTGCGGCTGCCGCGCGACATCGATTACGGCCAGGTGAGCGGTTTGTCGAACGAAGTGCGACAGCGTCTGGTCGATGTGCGTCCCGAGACCCTGGGACAGGCGGCGCGCATTCCCGGGCTGACGCCCGCTGCGGTGTCCTTGTTGTTGGTGCACCTGAAGAAACGCGAGCACGCTGCCTGAGGAGGAGCGCCCATGAAGAGTTTTTACGATTTCAACGTACCAGGTTTGGACGGCAGCGCCAACATTCTCGAGCCGCTGCGCGGCAAGGTGACTTTGGCCGTCAACGTGGCGAGCAAGTGCGGATTGACCCCGCAGTACACCGGCCTCGAGGAGTTGTACGAGGAACTCAAAGACAAAAATTTCACGATCGTCGGTTTTCCCTGCAATCAGTTCGGTGCGCAGGAACCCGGCACCGCCGGGGAAATTCAGCAGTTCTGCTCGGTGAACTATGGCGTCACGTTTCCTTTGGCGGCAAAAATCGACGTCAACGGTGCGCACCGCCATCCCGTTTACGCGTGGCTGACCGCGCCCGAAAACGGCTACTCGGGCGACATCGGCTGGAACTTCGAGAAATTCCTCATCGACCGCGAGGGTCGGCTGTCCTGCAGATACCCACCCACCACCAAGCCCACGGATCCGGCGTTTTTGCAGGACCTGGCCAACCTTCTCTAGAGCCGCCGGTGCATTAGGTGGCAATTTGGGCTGCCAGTCTTTAACATCAGCGCTCCCGGAAGAACCCGTGTGGTTCGGAGATGTAGATGCTCTTGCGATCGAATGCCCTGGCGTTGCTTGCCGGCACAGCTTTGAGTTTGAGTCTGTCATCCGGCGCGCATGCAGAGGGCGGACCGACGGCCGGCGACCCGGTGATCGGCGAGAAAAAGTTCTACACCTGTTACGGGTGTCACGGCCTCGACACGTACAAGAACGCCTACCCTGATTACAGCGTGCCGAAGCTGCGTCACCAGACCGCCTCTTATCTGATCGCGGCACTGCAGGAATATCGCAGCGGGGAGCGCCCGCACGCCACCATGCATGCGCAGGCGGTGTCCTTGAGCGACCAAGACATGGCCGATATCGCGGCCTACCTGCAGGGTGGGGAGCCGATCAAGCCCAGCACCGCGGTGGCGGGCAAGGCGCCCGCACAGGTGGCTGCCTGCGGTGCCTGTCACGGCGCCAATGGCGCGGGCGCGGAAAATCCCATCACGCCCACCCCCCCGATCTTGGCGGGCCAGCACGAAGATTACCTGGAGCAGGCCTTGACGTCCTACCGCAACGGTCGGCGCAAGAATGCTGTCATGGGCAGCATGGCGCAATTGCTCAAGAACGAGGACGACATCAAGGTTGCCGCCACCTATTTCTCCGAACAGCCTTCGCCGCTGCACACGGCGTCAGTCGACAGCAAGTAGGGGGGCGCGAGGTAGTCTGGCGGGAGCGGGAAAGGCACAGCTCCCGCCAGACTACCTCGCGCCCTCGTCGGGGAGTGAGCCGCTCAACAGCGGGGCGAATGGAGCCGCGCTCGTCGGCATGCCGCTGGCGGGGCGCCCCTCTACTAGTGCCGCATGATGTCGAGAAATTGTGCGAACACGGCGAGGTAGGCGTCGCGGTTCTGCTTCTTTCGGTAGCCGTGGCCTTCGTCGGCGGCCAACAGATACCAGACTTCGTCGCCCTTTAGGCGCAACCGATTGACGATTTGTTCGGCTTCGCTCACCGGTACGCGCGGGTCGTTCTTGCCGTGCACCACCAGCAGCGGTTTGGTAATGCGCTCGGCATTCGTCAGCGGCGAAATGCGCCGCAGGTAAGCGCGCATGTCGAGATCACGCTCGTCGCCGTATTCCGCGCGCCGCTGGTTCTGCCGATAGGGCGCGGTACCGGTGAGAAAGCTCACGAAGTCAGCGATACCCGCCACGTCGACTCCGCCGCGCAGGCGATCGCTGTAATTGACGAGCGCGGCGAGCGACATGTAGCCGCCGTACGAGCCGCCGGAAACCACGATGTGCCCTGCATCGACGTTGCTCTGCAGCGCCAGCCAAACCAGCAGCGCACCCACATCCTTCACTGCATCCTCGCGCAGCGTGCCGTTATCCAAGGCCATGTAGGTCTTGCCGTAGCCTGAGGAGCCGCGGACGTTGGGGGCAACCACGATGTAGCCCAGCTCGTTGACGACGTAGGCCAGCCAGGGCGAGAAGTCGGGCCGGAACTGCGACTCCGGTCCGCCGTGCAATTCCAGCAGCACCGGGTGCGGTCCGCCGCCGGCCGGCTCGTAGATATAGACCGGCATGAGCCGCTGCTTGCCGTCGACGCGGTCGAACGTCGGAAATTGCGCCAGCCGCGGCGTCACGAATTTTTTGAGGTCCACTTCACCGGCTTCACTGCGCGTCCACGGTTCGAGCTGATTGCGGGCGATGTCGAGCACGTAGGCGTCGCGCGGCTGATTCGGTGCGGAAAATCCGAATGCCAGGCGTTGTCCTTGTGGGTCGAAGCGCAACGAGTCGATGCTGCCCGCGGACGGCAAACGCGGCGGCGTGAGGTCCTGGCGGCCCCGCAGATCCTGTAAATTAAGCTTCGCGGCGCCGCCTTCGTTGCTGACGTAGGCGAGGTAGTGTCCGTCGCGTGTGATCGCCAGTTCCTCGACGTCCCAGGGAATGTTGCCCGAGATCACGCTGCGCTCGCTGGTGAAGAGGCTGGCGTAGCGCAGCCGCGCAAATTCGGATTCCCGGTCGGAGATGTAGTACACGCCCTGGCCGTCACGGGAGAATCTCGCGTCGGCAATGGCGACTTTCACCGGGACGGGATCCACCTCTTTCTTCTGGCCGGTGCTCAACTCCACCACATATAAATAGCCTTCATCGCTCGCCACGGTTTTCAGCACCAGCAACTTGCGATCGTCGGGCGACCAATCGAGCGGCGTCCACTGCACTCCCGGGGAATCCGCCGCCAGCACCAGACGCGGCAGTGCGCCCGATTCCGGATCGACTACGTCGATGTCGACACTTGCCGGATCGCGAGCGGTGCTGAAGAACGCAACCTCTCGTCCGGTGTTCGACCAGACGGGAGCGCCGTTCTTCGACTTGCCATCCGTGAGCAATTTCGACGCGTCGCCGACGCGTTGATAATAGAGCTGGGCGTTCTCGTTGCCGCCCTCATCCTTCAGGTAAACGTAGGCGCTGCGGCCTGGGTCGGGCGAGAAGGCGGCTTGGGTGATGGGCTCGCGCTGGAACGTCAACTGGCGGCGCGCGCCGCCAGCGGTTTCGACCAGGTGCAGCTGCGGCACATCGCCAAAGCGGGTGCTGATGAGCAGCTGCCCCTTGGGCGACCAGCTGAGCGGAGTGGCCTGACGGGCGTTCAGATAAGCAGCCAATTTGTCGACGATTTCGGCCGGAATGGCCGGAATGTTGTCGTACGTCAGAGTGCCGCGCTCGGTCCGCACGGCCGCTGCAGCGGTCGTCGCCAGTAGTGAGGCCAGCAGCGGTAGTACAAAAATTCGAATCATTTGGGATTCCTAAGTCCTTCAGCCGCGAGGATAATCCAGCGCATGGCAGGCTTCGAGCATCTGATCAAATCCTACGACGTGCGAGATCTGCTCGACGACATCGCGAGTTCCGATCCGCCCGCATACCTGCGGCGCTGTCTTGCCGAGGGCTGCGCGGCGCCGCATCTGCCGTGGCCCCGCGTGCAGCAACTGGCTGTGTGCACGATGGTACTCGATGCGGTATTGAATGATCGAGACTACGAGTTCCTCGAGCGCGAGCTGATCTCGGACTGGCGCGTGCACTACACACTCGCCTTCGGCAAGCTGAAGGAACTGGCGCAACAGGCGCTCTTGAGAGTGCTGGAGCGGGAGAAGCCCGAGGATCAGGATGCCTTGGGCGAACTCGAGTCGCTGACGCGGCGGCTGATGAGTGCTTGAATGATTGCCACCGGAAAGCGAACGCCACCCGGCTGCATCTTGCTCGCCCTCATCATGGCTGCATGCGTTTCGACGCCGAAAAATCCGCCGCCGCCGCTGATCGTAGCGCCCCCCGCTCCGCCGCCACTCGAGGCGTCGTACGATTGGCATGGCCTGCTGCTGGTGCCGTTCGGCAGTGTTCTGAAAGAAGTGCCGTTCACACTGCACGAGGTGCTGTTGTTTCGCGATGCCGCGCACGCGGCCTCGGGTGACGAACCGGAATGCTACGCCATGGATCAGACCGCACCGCGCTTGGTGGCGCGCACGCCGAACGAGTACATGCTGTGCTTCAAACATGACCGACTGGTGCGGGTGCAGGCCACGGTGAGTTTGCCGATCAGCGAAGCGGCGCGGATCTTGGGCGACGCCTGCGCTCTGTGGCAACGAAATGCGGCGGCCGCCGTAGCGGTGGCCGCCCCACCGAGCGCCTCCGCAGTTACGGCGCAAACCGCGGCTGCCACCACGGCGGGGGACGGCCACCCGGCTGCCTGCGATGGCCGCGACGGTGCGATCAGCTACTCGGGCCGGCTCGATCAGGAGGGGGACCAAGACAACGCACCCCTGACGGTCACGCTCGACACCGCGGTTCAACTTTAAAACCGTGCGCGAGACAGAAAGCGAGGCACTCGTCGCGGGCGCGCGCGAAATTGGTTTGGAGCTCGATGCGACGCAAACGGCCAGACTGCTCATGCTGGTGGATGAACTCGAGCAGGCGAATGCTCAGTTCAACTTGACGGCGATACGCGACCGGCCGGGGATGCTCGCCAAGCACATCTTGGACAGCCTGACCTTGCAGCCGTACCTGCGCGGCGAGCGCTGCGCCGATGTGGGGACCGGCGCCGGCTTTCCCGGCATGCCGCTGGCCGTGGTCAACCCACAGCGCCGCTTCACGCTGATCGAAGCCACGGGCAAGAAGTCGCGCTTCGTGGAGCAGACGTCGCAGCGCCTGGGATGCAGCAATGTGCAGGTGGTGAACGCCCGCGCGGAAAGCTATAGACCCTTCGAACTTTTCGATACAGTGGCGGCCAGGGCGCTGTCATCGTTGGCGGATTTCGTGGCGTACGCGGGTCATTTGTGCGCGCCCACGGGGCGTTTGCTGGCCATGAAGGGTAAGAGACCGGACGACGAACTATCCGCCGTTCCCAAATCTTTCCGCGTGCTCGCCGTGCATCGGCTGGAAGTGCCCGGGCTCCCCGATCAACGGCATCTGGTGGAAATGGTTCCGGTACAAGTGAGAAGAAATTCATGAGGCGTGTCATTGCGGTGGCGAATCAGAAGGGCGGCGTGGGCAAGACCACGACCGCGGTCAACCTTGCTGCGTCGCTGACGGCCACCAAGCGCCGTGTCTTGCTCATCGACCTGGACCCGCAAGGCAATGCGACGATGGGATGCGGCGTCGACAAGAACTCCCAGGCGCGCACCAGCTGCGATGTACTGCTGGGCGAATGCGGCGCCGTCGAGGCGCTGGTGGGGGTCGAATACGGCGGCTTCATGCTCATGCCCGCCAACCAGGATCTGACGGCCGCGGAAGTGCGGCTGCTCACCATGTCGGCCGGTCGCGAATTCAAACTGCGCAACGCATTGAGTTCAGTGCGCGAGGACTTCGATGTCATCCTGGTGGATTGCCCCCCTTCGCTGAACATGCTCACGTTGAATGCGTTGGTGGCGGCCGACTCCGTCATGGTTCCGATGCAGTGCGAATATTACGCGCTCGAGGGGTTGAGCTCCCTGATGCAAACCGTCGAGCACGTTCGCGACAGCATCAATCCGCAACTCGAGATCGAGGGCCTGCTGCGCACCATGTTCGACCCGCGCAACAACCTGGCCGTCGAGGTATCCGCACAGCTGCTGCAACACTTCACCGACAAGGTTTTTCGCACCGTGATTCCGCGCAACGTGCGTTTGGCGGAGGCGCCCAGCTTCGGCAAGCCCGCTCTGTTCCACGACAAGGAGTCGCGGGGAGCTTTGGCTTACCTGGCGCTGGCCGGCGAGATGATTCGCCGCGACGAGGTGCCCGCCGCGCCCGTATAATCAAGCCCCGGAAAATTTGAGCATGAGCATGTCGGGCAAAAAGCCGTCTCTGGGTCGTGGACTTGCGGAATTGAGCCCGTTGCTGGCCCGCCGCGCAACGCCGGTGGACGGCCAGCCCGCCCCAGCGTCGGGCGATGCGGCCCCCGGCTACGGCACCCCCGGGTATGGCGTCCCCGGCTATGGCGCCCCCGGCGATCGGCTGGCAAATCTGCCGCTGGATCTGCTGCAGCGAGGCAAGTATCAGCCGCGAATCGACATGCGCCCGGAGTCGTTGAGCGAGCTGGCCGACTCGATCAAATCGCAAGGCCTGGTGCAGCCCATCCTCGTGAGACCGCTGCCGCGGCCGGCGGCGCACGAATCGCAGCGTTACGAAATCATCGCAGGCGAACGACGCTGGCGCGCCGCGCAGATGGCCGGTCTTGCGGAAATTCCCGCCGTCATTCGCGACGTTCCCGACGAAGCGGCGGTCGCCATGGCGCTCATCGAGAATATCCAGCGCGAGGACTTGAACCCGCTGGAAGAGGCGCGCGCGTTGCAGCGGTTGGTCGATGAATTCGGCCTGACGCATCAATCCGCCGCCGAAGCCGTGGGTCGCTCGCGCGCCGCGGTCAGCAACTTGCTGCGCTTGATGGATTTGGCGGACGAGGTGAAGGAATTACTCGAAACCCGTCGCCTGGAGATGGGCCATGGCCGTGCGCTGCTCGGCCTGACGACGCGCCGGCAACAGGTCGAGGTGGCCGGTCTCGTGGCCAAGAAGGCGTTGTCGGTGCGGGAAACTGAAGCGCTGGTGCGGCGCCTGATCGCGCCGGCCGCGAGCGCCGATAAGGCCGCTGCTGCAACCGGCGACCCCGATATCCTTCGCTTGGAGCGCGAATTGGCCGAGAAACTCGGTGCCAAAGTGCTGTTTCAGCACGCGACGTCGGGCAAGGGCAAGCTGGTGGTGTCTTACAACAGCCTGGATGAACTCGAAGGGATCTTGTCCCACATTCAGTGAGCCCCAAGTAATTACCGCGACATATCGCCAATTTTCCCTATTTTGTTAAAAAACTAAGGGCGATCATAAGCTTGTGACTTGTGGTGCGCCTCTCTATAATGCGGCGGCTTTTCGGGCAGCGACGAAGCCAATGAGACTGGCAGATGCTGCTGCCGCGCACCGGTTTTTTGGTCCGGATGACCGGTATCGGCAACCGGAGTCGGTAAACGGAGCCGGTTTCCCATTGACATGAACATCACCGGCTCAAGGTTACGACTCGTCCTACGCGTCGTGTTCCTGCAGGTGGGCTGCGCAATGCTCACCGGGTTGTTGTTCGGGATTTTCGGGGGATTTGCTGCGGCATCGGCAGGTTTCACCGGCGGCATGATCGTGGCCGTGGGCAGTGCGCTGTTCGGCTGGCGCATGTTCGCGCCGGGAATCGCGCCCGCGAGCAAGCTGTTTCGCGCGTTGCTTGCGGCGGAATCGCTGAAGTGGGTTTGGTATGTGCTGGCGTTGTGGACGGCGTTGGCTCGCCTGAGGTTGATGGCGGCGCCGTTGATCATAGGCGTCGTGGTCGCACAGTTCGGTCATTGGTTGAGTTTGCTTGCTTCGAAACGAGGAAATTGAATGGCGGCGTCCGAGCGCGAAACTGGCGGGTTGACGGAGTACATCGGTCACCATTTGACCTTCCTGAAGGTCAATGAGGGACACGGCGCTTTTTGGTCCATTCACCTCGACACCGTCCTTTTTACATTCGTGATTGCGCTGTCGTTCGTTCTGGTGTTCTGTGTCGTGGCGCGACGGGCCACCAGCGGCGTGCCGGGCAAGCTGCAAGCCGCAGTCGAGATCTTGGTCGAAGCCGTCGATGGGGTGGTCAAGGATACGTTCCACGGCAAGAGCAAGCTGATCGCGCCGCTGGCGATCACCATCTTCGTGCTGGTGTTTCTGATGAATTTCCTCGACCTGCTGCCGGTCGATTTTTTGCCATGGGTGGCCGAATCTGTCGGTGTGCCGCATCTGCGTACCGTGGCCACAGCGGACGTCAATACCACCCTTGGCATGGCGATCTGCGTTTTCCTGCTGCTTTGGTACGTGGGCATTTCCGAAAAAGGCGTGGTGGGATTTTTCGCGGAATGGTTCACGGCACCGTTCGAGGCCCCCGGCCTGCTCGGCAAGATTGCGGTCGCGCCGTTCAATTTGTTGTTGCGTGTGATCGAAGAGCTGGTACAGCCGCTGTCGCTGTCGCTGCGGTTGTTCGGCAACATGTACGCGGGTGAACTCATATTCGTTCTGCTCGCGGGCTTGACGTTGGAGTCCTCGTTCTCGCATCCGTCGACCTACGTTTGGGGCCTCCTGCAATTTCTCGGTGATGCCGGTTGGACCGTCTTTCACATCCTGATCATCACGCTGCAGGCATTCATTTTCGGCATGTTGACCCTTGTCTACATGAGCAAGGCGGCCGAGAAGCACGGTTCAGACAATCACTGATCACCAACAACTGACCTTAAGACTCTGGAGACTATAGATGGGAAATGCACCGCAACTCGCTCAAGTAATGAGCTTCACGCTGATCGCCGTCGGCCTGCTGATCGGCCTCGGCGCTTTGGGCACGGCCATTGGCTTCGCGCTGCTGGGCGGCAAGTTTTTGGAAGGTTCGGCGCGCCAGCCGGAACTCACGCCGATGCTGCAGACCAAGATGTTCATCGTCGCCGGATTGCTGGACGCGGTGCCGATGATCGGCGTCGCGATCGCACTGCTGCTGATTTTCTCGAATCCCTTCACCGGTTCATTCGTCGCGAAATAAGCGCAGATGTGCCCAGGAGCTTGATGCGATGGACATAGCAGTCACACTGATCATCCAGGGACTCGCGTTCTTCGTCGTGGTGTTGGTCGTCATGCGCTTCGGTTGGCCGTACATCATCGGTCCGATCGAGGAGAGGCAACGGAAGATCGCCGAAGGCCTTGCCGCGGGAAACAAGGCTCAGAAGGATCTGGACGAAGCCAAGGTGAAGGCGCAGGCGATGATTCGCGAAGCGCGCGAGAAAGCCGCGCAGATCGTCGACCAAGCCGGAAAGCGCTCGACGGAAATCATCGAGGAGGCGAAGCAGGCGGCCATCGCGGAAGGCCAGCGTCTGAAGCTGCAGGCTCAGGAAGAGATCACGCTGGAGACCGCGCGCGCGCGCGAGACGCTGCGCAAGCAGGTGGCCAGCCTGGCGGTGCAGGGCGCGTCGCATCTGCTGGAACGCGAAATCGATCCGAAGACGCATGCGCAGCTGCTCGACAAGCTCGAACTGGAGATGGCGAGTGGCTGAGGCCGCGACCATCGCGCGGCCGTACGCGAAAGCCGCCTTCATGTCGGCGCGCGACTCGAAGTCGCTGCCGGACTGGTCGCGCGCGCTTCAAGCGAGTGCCGCGATGAGCTTGAACGAGCGCATCGCCGAGCTGCTCACCGACCCGGAATTCGGCGAGGACAAGGTCGTCGACATGTTTGCCGGCCTCGGCGGCGCGAAGATCGACGCTCATTGGCAGAACTTCGTGCGGCTGCTGGCCGAGAACAAGCGGCTCCAGGTGCTCGCTGAAATCATGGAGCAGTATGAACTGCTGCGTGCGCAATTCGAGCACGAACTGGACGTCGAGGTCACCTCCGCTGTGCCGCTTAGCGAGGCGCAGAAGGTGACCATGGCTGCGTCGCTGAAGAAACGCTTCAAGTGCGACGTGCGCATGACCAATGCCGTCGATGCGTCATTGCTGGGAGGGGCCGTGATCCGCGCCGGCGACCAGATCATCGATGGATCCATCAAGGGCCGTCTGCAGAGACTGGCCACCGATTTGGCTTCTTAAAGTAGGGCGAAATAATGTCCATCAAGGCATCAGAAATCAGCGACCTGATCAAGGCACGCATCGACAAGTTCCAGTCGGAAACGGAAGACCGCACGGTAGGAACCGTCGTCAGCGTGACGGACGGCATCGTCCGCATTCACGGGCTGGCGGACGCCAAGTACGGTGAAATGCTCGAGTTCTCGCCGGACCTGTTCGGCCTCGCCTTGAACCTGGAACAGGATTCGGTCGGCGTGGCGGTGCTGGGTGACTACAAGAGCATCGTCGAGGGCGACACGGTGAAGACCACCGGCCGTATCCTCGAAGTGCCCGTGGGCCCGGAACTCCTCGGCCGCGTGGTCGATTCGCTCGGCCGCCCGATCGATGGCAAGGGTCCTGTTGCCACGTCGCTGACGGCGCCGATGGAACGGGTCGCACCGGGCGTGATCTTTCGCAAGAGCGTGTCGCAACCGGTACAAACCGGCATCAAGGCCATCGACTCGATGGTTCCCGTCGGCCGCGGGCAGCGCGAACTGATCATCGGTGACCGCCAGACCGGCAAGACGGCGGTGGCCATCGACACCATCATCAATCAGAAGACCACCGGCGTTAAGTGCATCTACGTGGCGATCGGCCAGAAGCAGAGTTCGATCGCGAACGTCGTGCGCAAGCTGGAGGAGTACGGCGCGCTGGACCACACCATCATCGTGGCGGCATCGGCCTCCATGCCGGCCGCCATGCAATACCTCGCACCCTACGCCGGCTGCGCGATGGGCGAATATTTCATGGATCGCGGCGAAGATGCCCTGATCGTCTACGACGACTTGTCCAAGCAAGCCGTGGCTTACCGGCAGATTTCCCTGCTGCTGCGCCGCCCGCCCGGCCGCGAAGCGTTTCCCGGCGACGTCTTCTATCTTCACAGCCGCCTGTTGGAGCGCTCGGCGCGCGTCAATGAGGACTACGTCGAGAAAGCCACCGGCGGCAAGGTAAAGGGCAAGACGGGTTCTCTGACGGGCCTGCCCATCATCGAAACGCAGGCGGGCGACGTCACGGCGTTCGTGCCGACCAACGTCATCTCGATCACGGACGGCCAGATCTTCCTGGAGTCGGACCTGTTCAATGCCGGCATCCGTCCTGCCATCAACGCCGGCATCTCGGTGTCACGCGTCGGCGGCGCCGCCCAGACCAACATCATCAAGAAGCTCGGCGGCGGCATCCGGCTGGCGCTGGCGCAGTATCGCGAGCTGGCGGCCTTCTCGCAATTTGCCTCGGATTTGGACGAGTCCACCCGCCGTCAGCTGGATCGCGGCATCCGCGTCACCGAACTCATGAAGCAGAAGCAGTACGCACCCATGTCGGTGGCGGAGATGGCGCTGTCGCTGTTCGCCGCCAACAATGGTTTCTTCGACAAGGTCGACCGCCGCAAAGTCGTCGACACCGAAGCCGGCCTGCAGTCCTTCGCGCGCACCAACTACGGGCCTCTCTTGAAGACCATCGTCGACAAGCCCGACTTGAGCAAGGACGTGGAAGCGTCGCTGAAGAAGTGCTGCGAAGAATTCTTCGCCACGGTGTCGTAAGGCATGCCCGGCACGAAGGAAATCCGCACCAAGATCGCGAGTATCAAGAATACTCAGAAGATCACCAAGGCCATGCAAATGGTGGCGGCCAGCAAAATCCGCAAGGCGCAGGACCGCATGCAGGCTGCGCGTCCGTACGCGGAAAAGCTGCGCAACGTGATCGGACACCTGCGCCTCGCGAATCCCGACTACAAGCATCCTTTCCTGATCGACCGGCCGGTGAAGGGCGTCGGCATCATCATCATCAGCGCAGACCGGGGGCTCGCCGGCGGACTCAACATCAACCTGTTCAAGGCGGCTCTGGCTCAGATCAAGGAAGCGCAGGGTCGGGGCGAGAAGGTGCACCTGTGCCTGATCGGCCTGAAGGCCGTGGCGTTCTTCAGGCGCTTGGGCATACCCGTGGATGCATCGGTGACGCACCTGGGCGATCGTCCGGCCATCGCGCAGCTCATCGGCACGGTCAAGGTCATGCTCGACCTGTACCGCAACAACGAAATCGACAAGCTGGTGCTGGTGAACAACGTGTTCGTCAACACCATGACTCAGAAGGGCACGGTGTCGCAGCTGTTGCCGGTGCAGGCCACCGATGAGAAGGACCTGCAGGAGCACTGGGACTACATTTACGAGCCGAGCGCGGCGGAGCTGCTCGACGCCCTGCTGATGCGCTACGTCGAGTCACAGGTGTATCGAGGCGCGGTGGAAAATGCCGCCAGCGAGCAGGCTGCGCGCATGGTTGCGATGAAGGCCGCCACCGACAATGCCGGCGATCTCATCTCCGAACTCCAATTGATTTACAACAAGGCCCGCCAGGCCGCGATCACCACCGAGCTGTCGGAAATCGTCGGCGGGGCCGCAGCTGTTTAAAGGATAGAAGTATGTCGGGAAAAATCGTGCAGATTATCGGTGCAGTCATCGACGTGGAATTCCCGCGCGACCAGATCCCCCACGTGTATGACGCGCTCAAGCTCGACGACGGCGGCCTGACCTTGGAAGTGCAGCAGGAGCTGGGCGACGGCATCGTGCGCACCATCGCCATGGGATCCTCCGACGGCCTGCGCCGCGGTCTGACGGTGAAGAACACCGGCAAGCCCATCTCGGTGCCGGTGGGCAACGCGGTTCTTGGCCGCATCATGGACGTGCTCGGCGCGCCGCAGGATGAAGCCGGCCCGGTCAACGCCACGGAGTATCTGCCGATCCACCGTCCCGCCCCTGCCTATGACGAGCAGACCGGCGGCCAGGAACTGCTGGTCACGGGCATCAAGGTCATCGACCTCTTGATCCCGTTCGCCAAGGGCGGCAAGGTCGGCCTGTTCGGCGGCGCCGGCGTGGGCAAGACGGTCAACATGCTGGAGCTGATCAACAATATCGCCAAGCAGCACTCGGGCCTGTCCGTGTTCGCGGGCGTCGGTGAACGCACCCGCGAAGGCAACGACTTCTATCATGAGATGAAGGAATCGGGCGTGCTCGACAAGGTGGCGATGGTCTACGGCCAGATGAACGAGCCGCCCGGCAACCGTCTGCGCGTTGCACTCACCGGTCTCACCATGGCCGAATATTTCCGCGACGAGAAGCAGGCCAACGGCAAGGGCCGGGACGTTCTCATGTTCATCGACAACATCTACCGCTACACCCTCGCCGGCACGGAAGTCTCCGCGCTGCTCGGCCGTATGCCGTCCGCGGTGGGCTACCAGCCGACGCTGGCGGAGGAAATGGGCGTGCTGCAGGAACGCATCACGTCCACGAAAACCGGCTCGATCACCTCGGTGCAGGCCGTGTACGTGCCCGCCGACGATTTGACCGATCCGTCGCCTGCCACGACGTTTGCGCACTTGGACGCGACCGTCGTGCTGTCGCGTCAGATCGCATCGCTGGGCCTCTACCCGGCAGTGGACCCGCTCGATTCGACCAGCCGCCAACTCGATCCCTTGATCGTCGGTGAGGAACACTACAACACCGCCCGCGGCGTGCAGTCCATCCTGCAGCGCTACAAGGAGCTGCAGGACATCATCGCCATCCTGGGGATGGACGAGCTGTCGGAGGAAGACAAGCTGTCCGTGTATCGGGCGCGCAAGATTCAGCGCTTCCTCACGCAGCCGTTCAACGTCGCCAAGGTATTCACCGGGGCCGACGGCAAGATCGTGCCGCTGGCGGACACGATCCGCGGCTTCAAGGCCATCATTGCCGGCGAGTACGATCACCTTCCCGAGCAGGCGTTCTACATGGTCGGCGGCATCGAAGAAGCCGTCGAGAAAGCCAAGACCCTGCAGTAGCGGCTCCGCAATACCATGGCCAACACCATTCATGTCGACATCGTCAGCCCCGAAGGCCAGTTGTACACCGGCGAGGCGAACATGGTGTTCGCTCCCGCCGTCGAGGGCGACATCGGCATCGCGCCGCGCCACTCGCCGCTGCTGACCACGTTGCGGGCGGGCGAAGTGCGCGTGCAGGTGCAGGGCGAGGAAGAGCACACGTTCTGGATCGGCGGCGGTGCGCTGGAGATTCAACCGCACGTGGTCTCAATCCTTGCGGACACGGCGGCCCGCGCCAAGGACCTCGACGAGGCCAAGGCGCAGGAAGCCAAGAACCAGGCCGAAGCGGCGCTGCGAGACAGCAAGGACAAGGTCGATATCGCCAAAGCACAGGCCGAACTGCTGCAGGCAATCGCGCAACTTCGTACCATCGAGCGCCTGCGCAAGAAGCGCTGACGCCGCCCGACCCCGCCATGCCCCAGCGACTCTCGGTCGTGATTCTCGCCGCGGGGCAGGGCAAGCGGATGAACTCCGACTTGCCCAAGGTTTTGCAGCCGCTCGCCGGCAAGCCCTTGCTACAGCATGTGATCGACGCCGCCCGAGCGCTCGGCCCCGACAACATTTGCGTCGTCTACGGACATGGCGGCGCACGCGTTCAGGCGGCATTGCACCACGCGGCCATCGACTGGGTGCTGCAATCACAGCAGCTCGGTACCGGTCATGCGGTGATGCAGGCCATGCCGCTGATTCCCGACGATCACACGGTGTTGGTGCTGTACGGCGATGTACCCCTCATCAAATCGGGCACCTTGAAGAAACTACAGTCCGCCGCATCCGACGGAATGCTGGCGGT
>Ga0116229_10009646_pt1 | contig 14689 bp, 7 predicted proteins | sample S1TSphgellanicum_3_FD_87313 | JGI IMG/M metagenome (GOLD analysis project Ga0116229, IMG submission 87313) | Host-associated microbial communities from peat moss isolated from Minnesota, USA - S1T2_Fc - Sphagnum magellanicum MG | ecosystem: Host-associated > Plants > Peat moss > Unclassified... | reverse complement strand
TTCAACAAAATTGAATGAAGATTTATGAATGTTTACAAAATGTTACACATGCAAAATGTCATTTGATCACTGTTACAAGATTGCATACATATTATGAATAAATAAACTAAAATAACTTTATGCATATATTATGACAAATCAATGGTTATTAATAATCTATTGGGATAATGGCATGTTGTACAATCCAATTTTTCTTATCATAAATATATAGAACTTAAACCTTTGCAAGAATTTTTTATTAAATAAAAATTATATTGTATGTATTCATGATGAATTAAAATTGTGATATTTTCATTAGTGTTTTTTGGATATTCATTAACTAAAGATGTAATTTGAAACATTATTAATTATATGGGTAGATGACCAATGTTGTCTTCATTACAAATGTCATTTGCTTGATGATAAATCCTAATAAATTAACGATATAAAAAATATTGATTCCTTATTATATGAATTTAATACCCTTGCCAAACCCTTAGTTATGTTATTGACATTGCAAAAGAAAATAGAAAATGAAAATGTTGCCATGAATCAAGCACAGTTTGATGAGATTAAATTGTTTGTATGTATTTTTAAATTCATTTGGTGATCCTTATCCCTTATGCAAATATGAATATTAAAAAAAATCATTTTACTTATTGCATAATTTATTGTACATTAACATCATTTTTAAATTTAAATTTCATTTATTAACATAGTACTTAGAAATTTTTTATTAATTATATTATTTATAAAAACCATGTAATTTTCACATTTATTTTTAAAGGAAAATACATAGTCTTTGAAAGTGTTCAAGAATATTTTACTGTTGACATGAAATATGGAAGGTGATGTTGTTCGGAGTTAAAAATAAATCTCCAACATATTAGAGAGCTATTACCAAAGCATTCATAGAGCATTTAGACAATATTATGGAGATATTTTTGGATGATTTTATAGTGTACAATGACATGAGACATGGACAATCATCTATAAAAGTTCATATTATGTTTTCAAAAGTGTAAAGGATATGGCATTAATTTGAATCTAGACAAATGTGCATTCATGGTATTTTTAAGGATGATTTCAGGTTTTATTGTTTCCAAAAAAGGGAAATTACCATATCCAAATAAAATGCAAGCAATAGTAAACATGCCACCACCTAAAACTCCATAATAGATTCAAGTATTCAATGGTATAGCATAGTTTTACAAATGTTTTATCAAAAATGTTGTTGCTATTATGGCACCTATTACTAAACTGGCTAGAAAAATAAAAATAAATCTTTGGATAGAAGAATGTTATAATGCTTGGGAGTTGATCAAATAAAAGTATATTGAAACACCGATATTGATATCACCAAACTAGCAGGTTGAGTTTCGTGTTCATATAAATGCATCATTACTAAATCTAGGAGCTATGTTGTTTCAAAATTTGATAGGTAAGAGCAATCAACCGGTGGTGTATGTTTCTAAACTTTTGAACAAAACAAAACAAAATTATAACATAATAAAAAGAAAGGTTTTAAGAATGGTTTTTTGTTTTGCATAAGTTCAAACATTATTTGTTGGGTAATAAGTTTGTCTTTTATGTATATCATATGGCATTGGTCTAACTGGTCAATAAACCACAGGTTTTAAGGAAAATAGTTAGGTGATTATTATTGTTATTAAAATATGACTTCACATAGTGTATAAGCCAGGTAGATTCATGTAATTGTAGATGCATTGTCAAGATTACCGAACATTACAAAACCCATAGGTATGTTTGATCAAACCACATATGTAAAACCGTTTTACACAGAGCTTGAATGGATGAATGATGTAAAAGAATTTTTTAGAACATAACAAATTGAAGGAAAATTATGTGTATAACAGAAATAGAGACTAGTCAAAAAAGTATAACCTTTCACACTGAAGAATGGTGAATTGTATAGAATAGGTCAAGGCAATAGACTATGAAGATGTTTAACAATTATAGAAGCATAGATGGTGATGAGAAAACTATATGAAGGACCATCAAGAGGTCATTTTACAATTGAAATCACGTAGAAGAAGATATTAGATGTGGGATATTAGTAACCAACTTGATACATTGATGTGAATGATTACTATAGATTTTGTGATGCATGCCAAAGAATAGGAGAATGACAATTCAAAGTCTTGCAAAATTGGTCATGAGTTTTCCAAAGGAACCGTTTATGAAACGGGGACTTGATTTTGTGGGGCCAATTATGCTAACATGTAGATATATAGGAAACAAATACATTTTTATAATCATAGATTATGCTACCAAGTGGGTGGAAGTAAGAACATTGAAAACCAATACTACAACAATAACAACAAAGTTTATATATGAGTGCATATTAACCAAGTTTGAATGCCCTTTGATTATAGTCACATATCAGGGAGTTCATTTCATTAATGATGTTATCAAGTATTTGATAGATCATTTTTTGTTAAAACATGTGAATTTTACAACCTATTATCCTCAAGGGAATGGGCAAGTTAAGTCTATTAACAAGGTACTTGGGACTTTCTTGACCAACTTAATTAGTGAGAATAGAACAAATTGGGATGAACATCTTCCAACAATGTTATTTTCATATAGAATTATATACAAAATAACAATAGGGTATACATTATATCAATTAGTGTATGGATTACATCCATTGATGCCCATAGAGTACATAATGCTAGTTGTTGGTGGTAATCAGAAATATAGTTCTTCAATTAAAGTTTTAATTAATAAAGTTTCTGAATTAAAGAAGTTGCAAGAGGCTAGGATGTAAGCTGTAGAAACTATTGGCATTTAATAGTGGAATAGAACATTATGAATTAGCAAAAGAATCCAAAAAAGTAGTTCAATTTTCGTGATTATGTTTTGTGGTTTCCAAAGGGAAATAAATCACACCTAGGGAAATTTATTAGGAAATGGTTTGAACCATATAAAGTATAGTATGTGTTGCCAAATAACATTGTGTTATTGGTGACAATTGAAAAGTTTGAGACTAATCCTATGCTGGTTAATGTGAATAAGCTCAAACTATACAAACATGGAATTCGAAGTTTAGAACAAAAATAACAAATGTCAGTATATTAGGAACAAAATGGAGGTGGACTTCAAGAGTAGGATTTTGATATGAAGGTGGGAAATGAAAATTGTGTAACATAAAAACCACATATGCGGGGTAATGAAGAAGAAGAATGGATGGAAGATTTTGAAGTCAAAATAATATTGACTTCAGAACTTTAGATGATAAACAAATTGTTGGATGATAACTACAAGAGCAAGGGATTGGTGCTTCATAATGAAATGGACCATGAAGTACAAAATGAAAAATTTGTGATATAGAAATTTGAAGTTGGTATATCAGTGGTATCAATTGATTCAACAAATGTATTAGCACAATCATTAGATGTATGGGCATAATTAGCAAATGTATTAGCATAATTAGCAAAAAAGGTACAAGGAGAATGACGTGGAGTCAATATAGTTAACTTAGGAGGATTATGGATGCAAAGTAGTCAAAAGAGGAGATTTGAGGCTTTCATTCACAATGATGAGGTGACATGCTTCCACATGGTTCTACAAGGGACACAAAAAATGATAGTGATTGGGTCATCATAATTTCAACAATGAGACATTAATTAAAAGATGGCAGGTAGCTCAAAAAATGAATGGGACGGGCAGGAAGTTTAAGGGAAAAAAAAATGAAGTAACAGTCGATAGTTGTTTTCGTTTGCTACAGGAAGTTGCGTGTTTTTAGAAGCTTTGGAATTCGCAGAAACATGAGTGCGAAGAGTGTGATCAAAAAATTATAGAGATTAGCAAAGGAGAAGGAAACATAAAAAAATGAACATAGACAAAGACAAGAGGAAGAAATATAAATGTTGAAGAAAAAGAAGGAAAAGAAGAATTAAGAAGAAGGGGGAGTGTTGGAGTGTTAAACATTCAATTATTGGTAATAAGGTTGCCATTGTATTCATCTCATTTTCAAAGTGTGAGGAAGGAAAACAATACCATGAGAAAATGCAATTTGCACATTTTATAATTCAAGATATATATAGGTCAAGAACATTTGTAGTAGAGTTTTTTTTAAGGTGGAAAAAAGGTTAAAGTTCAAGCGAGTAAGCAAGACCAGGAGTTACACCAATGGATTTAGTATACATTTAAGAATCAGATGAAGAAGAAGGTGTGAAGAAATGATCTATGGAATAATAGGCATCACATAAAGATGTAGAGGAAGGAGAAGTACTTCAAGCAGCCATTGAAAGAAGTGCAATTAAGTGGGATGGAGATTGACATGACTGCACTAGGGCTATAGATGTAATGAGATGAACAACCATCATGGATAGAATAACACTTATGGATGAAGGTATTCACATTCCGGATTTTGACGAATTCATGTGGATATAGATGAAACAAAATTATGATAAACATGTTGAAAGGTTGGAAAACTAAAAAGACATCAATGAAGAGGAAGAGTGGGTTGATAAAGCAAGGCTTATCACTCGATTTCTAATGAAGTGGGAAACATTGATTCCAAATATTATGCTAGAATTTTTTAACACTTTTGTCGTTAAGGGCACATATATCTATTTTGGTCACTAGGATAAGGTGTATGTGATTAGTAAGTAGTTGATTGTAAATGTCTTTATAATCTGTGTAAAAGGGTATGTAGAAAACCCAAAAGGGCAAATTAGTAAGACAATAACATTATAAGCTCTATAGGGTTGTAGAGTTGCATCCACGGATTTTGCAAGAGATAAGTGGAATGCAAAAAGTTTAGGTTGTCATACTTTAGGTGAAATACCATGCAATCATGTCTATGATTTATCAGAGAGAGAAGATGACTTATTTTAGTAATAAGATTGCCATCACATTGATGAGAACAAAAAAGGGGAAGAAGGTAGATTAGGCGCAAATTATGTATAATAGTTTGTGTAGTGAGTTGGTTCAGTGGTACAAATATGTCAAGGAGAATAAAGGGGACAAGAAGGAAAAATGTCAATCATCCCTGATTTTGACAAAGATTTTTAAGTATATGTTTGTCCACCAAAAAGATAATCCACATAAACCACAAACTAGGGTCAAAAGAACTTGAGAGGAGATGTAGGTAGCATTGAAGAACAAAAGAAAAATTGTAACAAAATCTCCAAGGAGTGCTTTTAAGAGGAAGAACAAAGTTAAGGAAGGTGCAGCCTCAAGATCAAGGATTAAAAAAAAAAAGGAGAGCATGAAGCAAGGGCTTAGAAGATGATGAGATGGAGAGTGGCACCATCTATAGTGCCAACATTGGTATAGGTAGGTAAGTAGAGTGCTGAAATACCACAGATGTCATCTCCACATGAGAAACAAATAAAGGAACAAAAACAAAAGGTTAAGAGGGAGCATGATACCAAATTTCCAAAGGTTGAAAACCTTTGACGAATGGGGACATATATGAAAATTGGATGGATAGCAATGAAAGTCCATAACATTTGCAACAACAATAACAACAATAACAATAGTAAACACAAGGAGGTTTACAGGCTAGTGAATTGCAGATGGAGAGGATGGAAACACAACCTCCTTTAGCAGTATTCAAACCACTAGAGTTATAGGTACCAACTAGTAGACCATGATTTACAAAAGGATAACCATTTGAGTTTGGGTTGGGGAGTAGAACAATATAGGAGTTGGGATCTTTTGGAGAAGGATTTAAAAATCCGACAACATAAACAAATACACCAAAATTTGTGGAAGAAGTAGTTACAAAGGTGATGCAAGTTGATGAAATAGTTGAATTATTTCAGACCATGGCTATTGTGAATCTAAATATGGGGAACTTGAATCTAGAAGCAAACAATTTAAAGAACAAATTAGCCACAAAAAAAGGTAGTATTGTAGGAGGAATTGAACAAGGATAAGGGTTTCCAGAAGGAATACAAGCACAATATAAAAATATGGAGGAAGAACATGACAAAAAACTAACTTACTTAATAGTTCCATTACCAGTGGCTACATCTGTGATTACTCTGCTTTTGTTGTTGGAGTGGTCTCCATCTATTATTGTTCCTTATTCATCTATGGTTATTTCTTTATTTCTTATTTGAAAAGTTACAAAATGTACTTTTAAATTGTTAAATTTGAATATCATTTCATGATACTTGAAAAATTGAAACATGTGATACCTTGATTTTGGGATTTCCATTTGGAAGTCTAAAGAAAAATAAATATTTCAATGGAATCCTTGTAGGTAGATACAAGGTTAATATAGAGAAAAAAATGATGATTCTTCCCAAGTCCAAGTGAACCTTATGAATTTATGTTAATTTATGGCTTGTTCATCACCATTTTAGTTACAAATACAATAATCACAATTTTTTCCTTGATTTGTGTAGTGTAAGAGCTCAAGTAGAACACATCATTGTAATCTTATCTCAAAGTTATTGCATGACCATTCTTATTTTAATGCATGGAGTTAAGAAACATGCCCAACTTGGTTTTAAAAATTTCCATAATGTATTGAAAAGTTTATATCAATACCTTATGAAAAGCCTTTGGGGGTGCATCAAACAATGGGAAAACCTTTTCACTCTTTCACATGTTATAACTTGAACACATTTTTATGCATTTTTTTTTGTTCATTTATCAAAAATTTATAATATAAACAATTAACCTTAAACCAATTAAAGACTCAAAAGGACATTTACACAACATTCAACACATTATTGATTTTTTTTTGGTTTATATTCTAAATGTTCTAGTTGTAGGAACACAACAATACACCATCATTGGGCACATTATAGGGTGAAAACCCATTACAATAACTTTTTAATGTAATCACATTATATTGTTTTCTTGGGTGGTGTTTATTTGAGATTAAACCATGTTAAAACTAAAAGGGATTTCACAATGGTTTTGCATATTATGGTAAAACATAACCAAAGGGAGAAATTCTTTAAATAAATTATATTTATATTACTATGGATTGATATATATTTGTGAAAAATATATTTGTAACTATGTGTATTAACATTAGAAGAAAATCACAAATTAATGATTATATTTATAACTAATTCTTAGTTGTAGATGACAATCACAACAAAATTCCTTATAGTTGCATTTGATAAATCATAGTTGACAACTAATTATAAGTGACAATTACATACTTCATATGCTAAACACAAATTCATCATTGTCATATATCATATGATGGTTGCCCCCCCCAATTATTGAACAATTATTTTAATGGTCATTTTTGCAAAATGTGTACAAATTATTAATGAACATTGAAACTACCTACTTTTTTTCTTTTTTTTTTTACCTAGGTTATGCCACCTACCTACTTTTTTTTATTACACGAGTAATGAATCATCAATAGACACATTGGATTTATGCAACCTAAAGTTTGCCTAAGGTTAGGCAACCTATGTGGCATTTAGTTTAACCTATAGGTATGCATTTTAAATAACAACTAAAATCACCTAAAGCTATGTAATTTATGTGACATCCAAATTCAACTTAAAACTAGATAGCCTACTAGGCACCTAAGGTAAGTTTAGGCCACATGGCACCTAGGCTAGGTTTATGCCATGTTGCACCTAAGCCATACGGCATTTAAACTAGGCTTAAGCTTTAATAACCTATGCAACACTTAGTCTAAACCTATGCCATCTATGTTAGGCTTAGACTTAAGCCACATGACATTTAGGCCAAACCTAAACCTAGGTCATGTGACATTTAATTAAGAAAATCCTGTTTCATTTTGAGTTTAACTTTTGAGGTGTCATAAACATGAAAATTATGAAGACCAAAAAAATTCCCAAAGTACATGAAAATTAAGACAAATTATAGCAAAGACAAACCTATATTTAATTATAAACACAAAACATGAAAAATAAAATATATGCATGTAAAACAAAAGGCAAATGTATGTTTATTCTAATAACATGTGAAACCATCAACATGAAACAAAATGAATAAGGTTATTGTTTAATATCATAATTAAGACTAATGTTGAACATATGAAAACTAATGTCAACCCTTGTCATGAATAGTAAACAATAGAATTTTTTTAAAAAAAGGATATTTAAGAAATGTGTTTGGGAAAGTTTAAAGGTTTTTAGAAAGATCCTTAAGGAACGTGCTTGGAAATATTTAAAATTTAAGAAAAAATCTTGAAGAATATGTTTAGAAGTTTTTTTTAAATGTAATTATAATTATTTTTTTCTTAAATAATAGTTGATAGGAGCTTCTAAAGCACGTGATTAACAACAAATTTTAAAAGGTTATTTAGTAAAATAATAATAATAAGTTTAGATGATAATTTTTCTAAAAAGGTTGATGATATTGTAAAAGGTTCCATTGGATAATATAAGAAAAGGTTTAGAAAATGTCACCCTTTAATCTTGATAACACAAGTTCTGACCTTTATGTTTTGTTAATCCACTTTGTGTTCAACTTGCAATAAATTTATTTAGTTTTTTATGAAGTCTATAATCTTCTTCAAGTTTTATTTATTTTGTTAATGATAGGTCCTACCTTATTTATACCATTTTGAAGACTCAGTTCAAAGAAATTTCTATGAAGGTTTCCACATGGTCACCATCTAAGGAACCTTTTTGAGAAACTTTTAAAAGTGTAAATGAATTATAATTAAATCATAATTAAATTAAAACATTATGAATGAAATTTATCCATTATGGATGAAAAATGAATGTTTGAAAGGATCAAATTCAATTATGATGATGTAGTTGGCCAATGTTGCCATCCATGACATAAGGTTGAACCTCTTTGATTAATTCATCCCAAATGACATTTGCTTATTTCTTACATGTTTAAACACTAATAATGCACTTATTTAAAACTTTGGTTAAGGTGTAACATGTTCAAGCTACAAATGAAATATAAAAATATTTGGTTCCCAAGTTTTTTTTCATTGGACATGCATATTGATTATTTAATCCCCACCACATTTATATGGAAAACAAATCAATCATTGGTTTACTTTAATTTCTTTTATTATGGTTTGAATTCTATAGGTTTTTCAACAATTTGCTCCTCCTTCCAAACGAAAAACCATGCACATGCATCAAACATGTTTAGTTTATTCAATTATTTGCTTCTCCATTCAAGAAAACCACACATAATGATACAATCTCTATTCACACAAAACATCAAATAGAAAATTTATAATGAAAATAATATCAACCTTACAAATTGATCCATTTACACCATTAGGATGAAAATTTGAACAACATAAATGTTATGTATTTTTAAAAATCATGATGTTCCATCTCTTCGACTACATTGAAGAAATACATTATAGAGTTATATTTCAAAATACAATAATGTGATGAAATCATTGTGCAAGGTAGCCATTCAAATTTTAAAAACTATGGGAACACGATTTTTATAAAGAACATTATAATTTTTATTAGATGTAAGGGATGTAAGGTAGGATAATCCTTTGAAATGAAAGGGTTAAACTAACCTCCTTATAATTTGATCATAACTTGCAACCAAATCTATGAAATTAAAAAAAATAAATCCTAGGGATAATTAATTATTCCTTAACATTTAACTCCTCTTAACCACAATGACATGACATTTGTGAATGAAATAAACTAGAGTTAATGTTGGTTTATTTATTTAATTTATTCATTATACCATTTAAAAATGAATTCACTATTAAATTAAATTCACACTAAGGTGATAAAACAAATAAACTAAAAGAATAAACAAAACCCAATAGAATATTATTCACACGAAAGGGGAAAACCTAACTTGGCAAATGACATTGTGTTAATGTGAAGAGAGGGAAAAATGTGTTGAGGATATCTTAGCTTTAGGAATTTTATTTTTTCTAGATTTGAGATCAAATTAAGGTGAAATAATGGGGTTAGTTTGGTCCCATATTTCCTCTTGTTCACAAAAGTTTTTAATGTTGTTCTTGCCAACATATTCATTTTTATGTGAGAGGACAAGAAATTTCAGCCTTTATATTCAGCCCAAAATCGTCTTAAACAACATACAAATTCCCAAATTATGCAAAAAATTCAAGTGTCATGATTTTTTTCAAAGTGCCCAAAAAAAGTTTAAATGAGAAAATTTCCAACCTTTTTAAGGTGCCTAAAATGCTCGAGCAACATAAATATTCCCAAAATGCCCAATTTTTTTGAGCATCTGGACTTTTCCAAAGTGCCATAAATATTTGGGCAATAAGAAAATGGTTTTTAACATTGTATATTCACATGTAGAATTTAAATTCCAAAATTGCCGAATTTTTTTAATGCATCTTTGGAAATTTCATCAAATCTTTTTGAAAATTAGGATTTACGAGTTTTCAAATTTTGGAGCAAAAATGGAAAAAGTTCAACCTCTATATTATGCTCGAAACTATTAGGCAACATAAAAAATCCCAAACTGCTAATTTTTTAAAAACATTTTTAAAAACATTTCTCAAATTTTTTCCAAGAATGAACAAATTTTTAAGGCATCATGGAAAAAATTCATAAGTTTTTCCAAGTTGTCAAAACTTTGGAAAACCCCTGAATATGAATGGTTCAATGCAACATTAAATTAAACCCATCATATTATTATATTTATCCCCTTTGGGTGGTTCTTGTCATGGATGCCAATGTTATGGAAATCATTCATTTGAATGTTCATTCATGACTTGTAATGAACTTGTACCTAATTCTTAATTTAATTTCAGTTCACTTTTAAATAACTTCTAAATAATTTTAGCTTCCCTTTTAGTTCATTTTTAGTTAACTCTTAATTCACTTCAAATAAACTTTCAATTCACTTCTAGTTAATTTTAATTAATTTTTAGTTAATTATTAATTAAATATTAATCCATTTTTAATTGAGTTTTAGTTTGCTCATAGTTCACACATGGGGGCACATGGGCACACATGTAGGTTTGAGTTAAATGCATAATGGGTATAAATATAGGTAGAATTGCCCATTATTTTTAATATATTTGACACCAATTTTGGGTACTTTTTTTTGTAATAACCTTGTTTATTTTTTGTATCTTCTTTGTAATAAAATCTTGGTTAGTTTCGTGCCTATGATAGTTCCTCTTCTAAAAGTCATTTCCTTTTTTATCATGCTTTTGGTTTTTTCCTCTAGATTTTGCTTGCAAGCTTGCCCAAAAATTTTGATGAAATTTATCACCCATTTCTTTCATAGTTGCTACAGCCCAAGTTGCAACAAATTATATTTTAGCACATTTTTCAATAATTGTTTGAATTACTTGATTTATTTCAAACCCCATATTTGCTGTTCTTTTCAAAAAAAATTCTTTTCTTTCATTTTGTTCTCCTTTTCTAATTTATTTTACAATTGTTTTGTCTACGGTTTTTTTCTACACATGATACCTAAATATTGATCGGATGTCACAACATGTGATGGAAAATAATTAATTCATGGCTATCTTCCCTTTGTTTGTCTCATAAATAAATAGGATAATGAAAATAAGTTCTACATAAACATGGATTCTTATGGTAGATTTAGTGGAAAAGGTAGACTATCTTATAACGCATCAAGGCTATCATTTTTGTTTACAACATGAAACTTTTTTTGTTGTTCCTTAATCATATTAGGGTTATGAAACATATCTACATGGTTCATGTTTATACATGTTAAGTAAATCTTCAATTGTTTGTTGAACAATTTCACTTATATGCATACATTTTGTAAGTGTAATTTTTTCCCCCCAATCTTGACTGTGTTCAGCTTCATCATCTATTATGAAGTCTTCATTTTTCTTGATCATTGACATTTGCTTTAGTGTATATTTGTGAAGGTTGAATCTTGTGTCCATCATCTTGGAGTTGAAAGGCCATATACTTGTGGCCTTAAATCCAAACTTGATGTTTTTTTATGTATGTGATTGCTCCAAGGCCTAATGTACCCATCCAACCAATGTTATTTTGTATGGTTCCATGTGAATACTTTTAAACATAGTTACATTTAAAACCTTTTTAAATGTTATTTTAAATGGCTTCAAACAAGATACATTTAGTGGTTGTAGAACATGTGATGTGTGGGAAGGTAGGGTGATCATGTTTAAATTTATTTATTTTCCTGGTGATATTGCTTCTAAGGTAACATGGCTACCATGCCCATCCATAATTAACAATTTTTTATTGATGAAATATAATCCACATAGAACAAACTTTTTGAAGAAATAAATAAATTCCTTGAACATGAAAAAAATCATCTAGACCTTTTTTTGCATTGCCATGTAGGTCCCTAGTTTAGAGAATTGATGTAATCATCTTGTAGTCTTTTTCCTTTGAAGGTATAAAACCCTAATAAAATTTTTGCAACATTCACTACATAGTTTATAAGTAACCATTCTTGAAACTTAGGGATGGTATTATAAACTGCATTTGACCCTATTTTAGCTAAAACCCTTACTTTTCATCTGCTAACTTGAATTTTAGTTTCATTTGAATTCCATACATGAGATTTGTAGCATAATTGTGGGGATTGTGTAATGATTGCAAGTTAGTGTAAAAGGATTTACAAGAATTAGGCATTAATCTTTGTGTTATGTAAACTTACAACCCTTTTGCTTGGCAAATGTTTAATTCTGGGTGTCTACACTTGAACCAATACCACCAATAGTTGTTTAGTATCCCATCTTCTAGGATGATGTAACATTTGTTTGAGTCAACTATACAACTTTCATCTTCAATTGATGTAGGTTAATGGATAGTCCACATTTTTACATAGCTAATGTCCATTTAATCACTTTAACATCCTTTTTTTATGTGAGCACACCTCTTTGGCCCCATATTTTTAGATCTAGTTTTTCCATTCAAGTGGTCAAAAATTGAGTTTAAAATAATGTTTCATATTTTGCTAACCCTTTTTAAGGAATGTGTCATTTTTTCAATAACATCCATTGCTATTTCTAATGTTTCTTTTTTCCACATACTTTTCTTGCATATTGCAAGGGGTTGATTCAACTAAAGTGTTGATCTTTTGTTTTCTCATGTAAGTTAAGGAGGCACATTTTCCTTGTTTATTGCCCGCATGTTCAACATGTTGATTTGTCACCTTTAAGGCATAATCAAGTTCGTGATTGCTTTGTTTTTCCTAGTCCTAACCTCCAAGAGCTCGATAATGTGTGTTTTGGCCCAATTAGTGGTATGCCTTTTTCTTTCTTGTTGACAACTCAAAAATCCAAGAAGTGTAGAAAGTTTGGAAAAGTTGTTAATGCATGTTCAAGTTGTGTAATAAAAGAGTACATGAGAATGTAGAAATTTGCAAAGTCCTCCCACACTAAATTGTCATCTTCTATTGATATGTAGGTTGTGGGAAGAAATTAATAAAATCGATTAATATAACTTAGTTGATCCCTTGCTCTTTTGAATCTATATGATTCAACGTTTTGGATGATAGATTGAACATGGATCCAATGATAGTCCAAGTACTATTTGATTATTTGGTTGTAGATTTGATCTATGGTTTTTGTCTTTATTTGTGATGTCGATCCTTCTTTTACATACTCTACTTTCACCTTGAGATGCGATTTTTATAGATCTATTTGTGGACTTGGTTATTTTTTTCTACATGCTCAGCTTTGATCTTGAAATTTAATTTTTGCAAATATATTTGTGGATGTGATTTTTGCTTTTCTACATGCTTTGATTTTTCCTTGATACCTATTTTTTGCAAATATAATTTCAGTTTTGAACTATTTTTTTTTACATTTTCTATTTGGATTGGCAGCTTTGTATTTTTCAACTCGACAACATTAGAATCCAAGAGTTCTAAGAAAAGTTGGAGTGGTTCTTCTCCTCCACCTCTTAGAGATGACATAGTTAAGAGAAGATTACAAACACTAATGAATGTTTTGATTTCAACTTAAAATTAAACTTGTGCTAAATTTCTTTGGAGAGAATGTAAAGTGATTTTGCATAGGAGGAATTCGAAAGGGAATGTCTTATGGAAGACGAATAAATGAAATTTTTTGGAGAACTCAAAGATTTAATTTCCTTTGTTGATTTTTTTTCAATGTATTTTTTTGGTTAAGATTTGAGGTTTATTTATAAATAGTTGCATGCTTTTTTATGTGCTAAACCAACTCCCATAACCAAATGTTCTCTTTGGTTTTGTTATTGCTTTATGAAATTGAATCCAACCCAACCTTAATGTAGCCATTGGCTTTGAAAGGACTGATTTTGTTTTTCCCTTAATGGATTTAAAAATACACCTATAACCAAACACTCAAATTGTTCCCACTAAGTACCCTTAGTTTATAATGGGGGTATTAACCCAAGCCAAAAATGGTGATGAACAATTTTGGAGATAGAAATTTCATGCAACCAATGGGAAGGCTCAACATGCATTCAAAGTGCCTTGATTTTTTTCTTTTAAGTTTTGGGTGGGCGAAGGTGGTGATGGGGGGATTTTTTCATTTCTTTTGTTCCCAACATGTTCTTTTCAAATTCCCAATGGGTTCCCATTAGGTTTCCAATGTGTTCCTCAAGGGTGTCCCCAATAGCACGTCGCTTTAATCCCATATGTTTTGCCCAAAGTCCTCCCCTTCTCACCTATATAGGTAAGCCAAAGGGAGAGACACTCCATCTTTCCAGAGAATCTTGTATTTTGGTAAGCCTCCATAGTTTCAACTATTTTTTGTGACGGGCCAATCAAATTGGCTCATTGCAAAAAATTTAAAAAAAAAAAAAAAAAAATT
>Ga0116229_10009644_pt1 | contig 14689 bp, 9 predicted proteins | sample S1TSphgellanicum_3_FD_87313 | JGI IMG/M metagenome (GOLD analysis project Ga0116229, IMG submission 87313) | Host-associated microbial communities from peat moss isolated from Minnesota, USA - S1T2_Fc - Sphagnum magellanicum MG | ecosystem: Host-associated > Plants > Peat moss > Unclassified... | reverse complement strand
TTGTCAAGGAAAAGTTTTTTGTTGGGTTTCCCTTTCCCAGCTAACCCTGGTGGTTTTCCTACTCCCTTTTTTTTTTTTAATTTTTTCCCCCCCCCCCCCCAAATAGGTAGTAAAAAACTTATGTATAAACTATAAACCATCTACTTACTTAACTGATATATAGTTACCTAATTATTATTTTTAAACCTATCTACCGATATACATAGGACTTACTTCTTACATAATGGGTCATCACCAACACACGAAACCCAGATATTATTAACTCGGGTGAGGTTCATCCACAACCGAGTCATAATGGGCATCCAGTGGATGGTGTGCTGGTGGGGTTGCTGGTTCACTCTGGCCCTGTGTTCATTCATTCATGATGAACCTACAATGAATGAACTCAGTTGTTGGTATGAATGTTCATTCATGATTTACAATTGATAACTGAAATTTGTGTGTTGCGGATCATTTTTTGTTCTCTGGAATAAAAAATTGGTTTGCTTTGCAAGATTTGTGTGTGTTGTGGATCATTTTTGTTCTCTGGAACAAAATTTGGTTTTTGCTTTTGCAAGATTTTTTTGTGTTGTGGATCATTTTTGTTCTCTGAAACAATGGGGTAGGTATGTCTTTTCTTTGCAGACTTTTGTGATGGGTCCAAACCATAATAATACCATTTGGTTCTGTAGAGAGGATGGTGGTGTCTAGATATGATGCTTGTATGTTCTGGTTGGTCATATTTGGTCATGTGTATCTTGGAACTTTTATGTTTTTTGTGCTATAAACACAAAAATTGTTTTTGGACAAAATTTTGTTCTTTTGAAAAGGAACTTGTGCAAAACCTCATGTTGAGGTGCTAATTAAATAGTTTAGTTTGGGAGAAGTTTTGGGTTGCTACTACTAGCAAAGAAAAAAAATCCCTCAAATGCATCATACTAACTAATGGAGTGTGAAGATGGTTAATTCCTTGTTTCAATGGACTATGGAAATCCATACATATGGATCTTATTTATCTTTATCCTCTTTTTGTCTCCATGTGGTGTATATGAATAATTATGGTGCATTCACACTTGATGTTAAGTCAATGTTAAATGAAAATCTAGGTGGCATCCTATGTGGCACACAATGTGAAATAGGTGATAGCTTAACGCCAAGTTAATGTTAGCTTAACATAAAATTTTCATGGTAAGTAAGTAGGATTAAGCCTTAAATGACTAGCATGATGTTAGGGGACTTAACACTAGAGTCCCTAACACCAAGTGTGAATGCACCTTAAGGGGCCTAAGACAAGGCAGGTATGGATGGCACACCCACATTCCAGAAATCTCCCCCACCCATGAGCCTTAACCCAAGGTAAAAGCATGAGGTTAACATTACCATAAGTCTAACCATATGGAGATCAAAGAGGTTGTAAGAGTGAGAAGTGTCAGAATTAAGGTGCCTCTTTTTTCTTTGAGGAGACATTAACATAAAAACCCTAATTATGTTCAATGATTTATGTTAAGTTAAGTCATGGGATGTCATCCATTCAAATAACTAGGTATAGCATCATCGTATTTCCTTGTGTGAAACCATATAAAAGGACCATCTTTTGTGGAATTATGCACAATTTCATGGTTTAGATGTTGGTTGTCCAAACAAAGGAACATAGTAAAGCTAACCACAATGGGGCTCACATACATTTAACCTAAGATTCTTATGAAACTTGGAACCATGTGATCATCCCTTTCACATGTTATCTTTTGATATATGAGTTACTTAAACAAAAGGAAACTTAACAACAACATAGTCAATTTGGTCATAAAATAAGACGAGATTAAAAATATTTGTTAGAAATATACACTAGTGTTAATGGGGGTATCAAAATCTTTTTAACTTAAATGTTATTGGTAAAACTAATTGAAAACTTTGAGTACTCCTATGCAATGAATGATGTTTGTCAATAGTTTGACACCCATATTTTTAATAATTTTCTGTAAATAACAACATTTGGAGGATCTAGTTTAAGGTTGGGGGGTTAAAGTAGGGTCCAAAGATATGGGCATTTTCCCTTCATTTCCGGATAACTTTATCATGTCCCAAATTCCAATAAGTGATATAAGTTTGATCATCCATTTTACAAGGACCAACTTGTATTAAGAACTTTTTTACAGAAAAAATTATTGGGACAAACATTGAAGGCCAATCTAACAACACACAATAATTGTCAAGCTAGTTAGTTTCCATTATAAGTATTTTTTTGCTTAGAAGTTGGTTTCATGTGATAATTGTGTCAATTTATTTTGTTTTTCAAAAGAAATCCTAATAAGTTTCATTATCTTAATTTTGAGACACCAAAAAGTTTGTATGTTATCATTTAGAATGTACGTGTTCATAGGTATTGTTGAGTTGGATTATTATTGTTTTCATGTGAGCAATGCTATGATATTGTGTATTATTTGGTCTAGACATTATTATATCCTTGAATTTTTGAGAGTTGTACATTTCCATATATTAGTTTTACCTTTATTAAAGGACATATTTTTTTGAAAAATGGTATTTGAATCTTTAAGATCTGGAAACTTTTATTAATTGGTGAGTCTTCACATCAAATTTCTTTGGGGGCATTTCTCATGTGCACATGATCAAATTTTCCTAACCAAGCAATGTAATTCAAGTTTAAATTTTTATGGCTAATAAATTTTTATGTAATCTATTAAATAGTTCATATAATAGCACTAGTTTTAATTAGTTGTCTAATAGTTCATATAATACATTGGTTTTACTTTGTACCTATGCAATCCCCAATTTTAATTTGTTATAAAAACATAATACATATACAATCTTTAATCTTGAGAAATGTAGAATATGTACATAGAACCATACCTAGCTCTTGAACCAAGTCTAGAGATTCTTGAATTTGAAAAAAATGGGCCAAAATTGAAAGCACACAAGGTTTGGAAACTTGAAAAATTAAGATGAAACCACCCCCAAAAACAAAGCCAAAAAAAAAAAACCCCCCAAGATTAGAGGTTCTATTATTATGAAAGGAAGAATTAGCCAACATTAATTGAAACCCCAAATTACCCATGTTGGCTATGACATGGGAAAAAAGGGCTAATGGTTGCAATAAAAAAAAAAGTTAAAACCGTTCATGTAATAAGTCCCAATGCATACACAAGCATATCAATGGCCAAATCAATATTATGGCACTACATTTACACTAAAACTTCATCACTTTAGGTATATTCATGTTCATGTTTGCAAGGGGCCAACTACTACCAACTCTAGACAAATTTTTGAGCATCTTGTACTTTTGGAATTTTTGTATATAAGAGAGAGACCTTGAGAAAGAACAATTGTACTCCTCATTTCCTTGGAGTAAAAGTAGCCTTGCTACTCCAAATTTCAGTCGAGCAATTCACCGACATTATTTCGGCCACTGGTATTATTCGACTCAACAAATTCGCAAACATTATTATTTTGGCAATTGGTCTTCAATGCAATCGGTTATTGGAATGATAGAATGAAAAATACATTAAATTCAAATCGGCTATTGGAGTGATAGAATGAAATATACATTAAATTCAAATTGGCTATTGGAGTGATAGAATGAAATATACCCTAGGGGGAGGGCATTCGGGGGCTGCCTCAGTTCCATCTTTTGCGGACTCTGAGCCAGGAGTTTTTTCTTTTGTGATATGGCAAAATTGGCAATTACCCAAAAGAAGATTCAACCAAATTTGGCTATAGACCAAATAATATGAAAGTAGACAATATTGAAGAATCCCTTTATATTTTGGCTACTTGCTGTGAACCTACTTGAAATTTTTCCAAACTGGCAAAATTAAAAGTAGGTAGGTACATGCAAAATTAAAAGCCCAGACTCCGAATATAATAGCTACCGACCCTCTTAAGAAGGGACATTGGGCTCGGTACAAAAACTAGAGACAAAACGGGTTTTAGGAATACAAATTTCACACAACCAGCCAATGAGACAAGTTCAACAAGTATCGTCAATAGTGGTCGGTCGGTCGCATAAATGATGGACAACATGAATGCCAATTCGGTGCACATGGATGGAATTGAAAGACAGGCAACAGAAACGCGGGGGAGACGAGGAGGGGGTGAGGGGGGGCCCGAAGAAGAGAGCTTCTGACTACCGCTCCATGCGGGTTAGATCATGTTTTAGCCCGATAGAACTTGTATATCTCTCATCTATGAAAGGACGGCCAATCGTGGTCTGGAAACCCCTCTTTTAAGCCTCATTGTGTGATACACTTCGTCTCCTCAAATTATTTTTTATTCAATGGCAAAATAGTTTCAGCATAGCATTTTTGCACATGATACTGAGGCTCACAAAAGGCACAGCAAAGCCTAGCAAAGCCTAACGAACTAACACCTGCTGGTGATCGGCTAGATGGTTTGATTGGTCCAGGTGGGTTGCTATTAGTGCCTAGTTTCCCACCTTTTGCTAGATGGTTTGATCAGTCCAGGTGGGTTGCTATTAGTGCCTAGTTTCCCACCTTTTGCAGTCTCCAATTTTATCGGTGAGGTTGGGGAAAAAGAAAGTACCGAACTTAGGGCGACTTTAGATGAGGGTCCAAGGTCCAGGGACCATTGAATTCAAGCAATCTTATTGCGCAAAGTTTTAAATTGGTCCCAAGGCCTTTAGGTGAGTGTCCAAGATCAAAAAGTAGCAAATTGAGGATTGGTCCCAAGGCCCTTTAGATGAGGGTCCAAGACCAAAAAGTAGCAAATTGAGGCTAAACCTGCATGATACCTGTTTTGGAGGGAAAATCAATTCGTTGGGACCAAAAAAGAGTGGTAAAAAAGGAGAGCTCCTGATTTGGAGAACCAAGAATCAGGCTAAGAACCCAAGGTACAGTCCAATTCAAGGATTCAATTTGCTTCAAATCAGTCCAAATTGGTTCCTAGGAAATTGGACCCTCGTCTAAAGTGGGCCTTAGAATAACTGTGAGAATTAAATTACTACTGCAAGGCCACATACTGAGCATAGGTGGAGCTGGTTTAAATAATGTGGAATGAAAACTACTTTGGGATAAGCAGGTCATCCGTTTCCCTTTTGTCCTTTGCATACAAAAGCCCAAAGGTCAAAGCCACGTTGCCCAAAGTTCAAAATCAATGACCCAAAGGTCAAAGTCTGTGAACTAATAAAACCCATCCTTCGTGTGAATGCATACCTCATCCATCCCCTATTAAGTTTTTTGGCTAGCCGCTACAGCTATTTTTATCATCCAATCTTCTTCTAACAAAGTGTCCAAGTAAATGTGCTAGAACCCTAACTGAAAATAGCAATTACACATTGATAAACCTATCAAACCCAATTACACGATTAAATTTTTACTTCAATCAAGATAACTAAGAAAAAATCCAGACCACCAAATCCAGCAATTTCATTGGTTATAACTTTTTTTTTCCTTCACACCTACATTCAACACCCTATGCATATTTATATTAGTAAAGTAATGCTATACCCTTGCTTGCAGATAGACAGGGATAGCAAAGCAAATACTGAAATCAACTACATGGCCTATTACATATAGTAAAGGACGTCGTGAAGCATCATTTCATCCATCTGTCTCGTCATTTATCCGTCCATTCGTTCGATCATCCATTTGTCTCGTTATGGTTTATTTACTCTGACAGGGCAAAGAAAGAGTGGAATACAGATGCGACCTGACGAAAAAAGCAATAGGAAGAGATGGCACACATGCCAAAGTCCTGCAATGACAGGACAGATGGATGAAATGATGTTTCACATTCATCTGGTCATCCATCTGTCCTGTCATGGTCTGTTTACTCCACCGAGGCGAAGAAAGAGTGGAATACAGACGTGATGCAGCGAAGAAAGCAATAGGAAGAGATGACACACATGCCAAAGCCTTGCAATGACGAGACAGATGAATGAAATGATGCTTCACATTTGTCCGATCATCCATCCGTCCCATCATGGTCTTTTTACTCCGACGAGGCGGAGAAAGAGTGGAATACACATATATATAGTGAATTGAAAATTAATAATATTTTTAATGGATGTCATCAAATTAAAAATGAAATAAACTAAAATTATCCACCCGACCCAGAATCTAACCAATTTGTTTCATGGTGAATTCTTTCAAAATTATGAGTTAGAACTCTCAAAAAAATAAAAGAGGATTTTTCTTCACAAATTCCTTTTTTTCAAAGAAAAAAGTTGCAATTTTTTTGAGAAATGCATTTTTTTTTTGATAGAAAAAAATACTTTGTCACATTTGGACACAGGTTTTAGTGTTTGGGACAGTTTTTTTTTGTTTTTGTCAATTTTCTATAGTTCGGATAAATTTTTCCAAACATTAGAAAAATTAGTGCTACGTGACTTTTTTGGCATACTCGCATTTAGTGATTTTTTAAAAACAAATTTTGTGATTTGTTTGACCAAAAATATGAGAATACATTTTGTGTTGTCTGATAAGCTGCTGCATGTCGCCTGCAACACTTGACCGTCACTGTGTAATATACTTTTTTGGCACATATGTAATGTATCGTCAAATACACACACACCTATGCATTAGGCACGGGGTTCAAACTAGTCTATCTATGAAGCAAGGTAGTTTGTTTTGTGGAGTGGAGATCTCCCAAAGTGTGGTGTTTCATGCCGCAGTCTTCTTATCTTCAGAAAGGTCATGACAAATAAGGGTGCACCCACTTGACCTCAGACTCCTTGGAGCTACTATGTGGAAGTTATTGAATATTGAACCATTTTTTCAATGAAAAATAAATAAAATTTAAATTTAAAACTGTACTGGAATTTGGGGGTTTTCTTGATGTTGTTGGAAAGCCCTCTGCAAGTCAGTTTTAATAGAGTTTATTTCATAATTTTCGAAGTTGAGGTGTGGAAAATGTTGATTTTTGAGTGGATTTTGTTGCTTGAAATTCAGAAAAATTGCAAAAATTGGGTGTGGAATGGAAAATCAGCTGAGCCCTCAATTAAGAATTTAGGAATTTTCAATTTTTAAAAATGTGAAAAATAAAGAATTTGTTCACACTTGGGTCAACAGCACAAGCTCCACGAGTCTATCTATGAAGCAAAGTAATTTTTGTTTTGTTTGTAGCACTAAAATCTCCCACACCATGGTGCTTCATTTCAGGCTCCTGTCATGTTTGGAAATCCCTGGATGAGTAGGGGTGCACAGACTTGGTTTAAGACTGTTTGGAGCTACGATATGAACCCTATTTATTATTGAACCATTTTCTCAATGAAAATTAAATAAAATCAAAACCAAAACTGTATTGAAATTTGGGGGCATTCTTGGTGTTGTTGGAAAGCCCTTGGCAAGTCAGATTTAACAAAGTTTATTTCACAATTTTCAGAGCTAAGGTGCAGAAAATATTGATTTTTGAGTGAATTTTGTTGTTAAAAATTCAAAAAAATTGCAAAAATTGAGTTTGGAAGGAAAAATCAGTTGACCCCACAATGTGTTCACACTTAGGTCAACAGCCATGCTACATTAGTCATGCACTTTATAGAGGATGGGAAAGATATGAAAAAAATTTGGAAGGGGGGGCCATAGGGGATGCTCACCACACAACAACCCCGGCACACATAAAATGATATAACAAATGGGTAACAAGGTTTTCACCATACTACATTTTGAAAGAAGGACCCACTTATGCAAAGCACAAAGAAGGCACCAAATGATCAAATGGGTCACCAGATGGTCTTCATTTGAGGAAAGAGAGCAAAACAAGTAACAATTTGATTCCCATAAGTTTGTGCACCGAAAAAAGCAAAAAAGGAAAAGCAAAAGGTTTAAAGAAGAGAGACGAAAATGAAGAACAACAAAAGGAACATATGGGGGCTTTTGTAGAGTGTAATTTTTTACATGCTTGATTTAACTTGAGAGCAAAAAACAAAACCCTAATTCATGTGCTCATCACGAATACACATGTTGGGAGAACTAAATGTGTGCTTTGAATGCATTCTATACACACAAAAACCCATACTTCTAAGCCTCCAAAACATACATCACTACAAAAGCCACCTATGTAGGGATGGATAATGGGTGTCGGAGGGACTAGTAATACATTTTTAGACATTCTTTACACCAAGATTTCTGGGATAGGTACATTCCATTAGTTAGTAAGGAAACGTAGCATTTTCATTTGACACGCGTCCTCACACCCTTCAATTCAAATCAACACGGTGTTTTGACAAATTTGTTCAAATTCGAGTCATAGCATATTTGACCTAACAAGAAGTGCACATGTTGTAGATCATCCGTGTTGAGTATATTGTTTCCTCGGTATTGAGAAAAGAAGGTTTTTTTAATTACAAATTAATTATTCACAATCACACTTGTGAGTCATTCTAGTGAATGTTAGAACTTAACTTAAACTCGCACAAGTAAAACTAGAGTGCAAATTTTAAAAATAAAACGTTAGGTTTGCTCAATTTTCTTTCAAATTCCTTCTAACAAATTAATACTTATTCCCAAATCATGATCTACTACCTAGTACTTCTTGAAAGAACAAAAGGATAATGGTGTAAATAACTCAAAAAAATGTTATAAATGTAAATTAGGGCAACTCAAAATTGAAGGCTATGAGCAGGGTTTTCTTTTTCTTTTTCTTTTTTTTGGATTCAATTTTCTATTCCTAAGTTTTTCCAAAAAATTGCCAAAAAAGAAAAAAAAGAAAAAAAAGAAAGAAAAAAAAAAACACTTTGTCTATGAGCATTAATGAAATATGAAATTCCCGAATTCCAATGTCTTTCAACAAAACTATTAACTTGGGGTTTCAAATTGCTTTGCACTATTAGTGACAATCAAAAATTCAATATCTTTCAACAAATTAATAACTTGGGTTTCAAGTTTGGTGTTACTGTACATTATTTGTGTTGATCAAATTTCAATATTTTTCAACACATTAATAACTTGGGTTTGTAATTACTTTGCATTTGGGTAGAACGATTGGCGAATGAACATTTAAACACTAGGGTAGAATGATTGGTGAATGAACATTTAAGCATTTGGGGCAGGCCAGATCCAAGGGAGGGCTTCCTTGTTTTTTATGTCCAAACAAAATTTGAACCTGTCTTATTGAGGCATCTGGTGCATTAAAAATTGTCCAAAATGGATTAAAATTGAGAAAGTTATGCACCCCAAAGTAGAAGGGTCAAGAACTAAAATAAATAAAAAAATCATGGAACATCACAAAGCCAATTCTCGTGCATCCAAAAAATTCTTTGTATGTCGCTCTGTTGCTATTAGAGTTCCAAGATGATTTATAGAACTGAATGCAGCACTCCCATAACATTTTAAATCATTTAGTATGAACAAAAAATAAGAAAGTTAGAAGCTTTGAAAGTCGGAGGGGTCCAAAGAGAAGAAAAAATAAAGAAAAAAACGTGTTTTGTGAGTTGAAAAGCTTGTTTTTGTAACTTTTTCATTACTTCTTTTCATTTGCACTTCAAAGATGATTTCTAGAGCTTGAGGTTGTTCTCCTATACCCTTTTAAATCACTCAAAACAAAATGAAGCACAGATTGAGCAAGATTTAAAGAACTGCTCAATGATAGGGTAGTGATCGATGACTGAGAATTCTACCCTACTAGTGACCATCACTTTCTCCAACAAATTTTGTTGTTTTTTTCAACCAAAACATGAGGAAAATTGGGAAGAATTGTGTTTTTCTAATTTAAATTCAAAAGAAAATTTGAAATTCACCAAACTTGAGATATGACAAAACTAGGGGGGGGAAAAAAAACCTCTATTAATGATGATTATTTATGTAAATGACCGAAAGAATTCAACGAAATTATAATTCTTACTTTACAAGTTCCCCACTAACAAATGACAAACAACTATGCAAATAATAAATTATTTATAAAAAAAAACTCCAATCCTTGTCAACAAAATAATAATAATAATAATAATAAACCAAATAAAAATGAATGATAAAAATGACAAAAATCCCAATAATAATAGTAATAATAATTTCTAGTGCCACCCCCAATAGAAGGGGGGGGTAGGTAGGACATCTAATAATAATAATAATAGGTAACCACCAAAGAAAAAAACAAACAAAAATAACTATAACTATTTATTTATCTATTTATTTATATAAATTCAGCCGGAAGTTCTATGTTTGCACGCGTATCTCAAGCCACCTTTGGTTGACTTATGATACCCCAAAGAAAAAATTGGACCCCAAATTGGGCCCCCCAAACTTTAATTTTGACCCACCAAATTCTTCTGACAATAATAAATACCAACAATAGCATACCCCACTCACCCCCCCCCCCTTTCCCCCATTTCCCTCCTCTTTGCTGCGTAACAACGCATTCCCAACGCAACGCAGCAGAGTGCGCCACACTCTTGCCCGACTGCGTTTTGCATCACGCGCCTTCTTGTCGCTGTTCCTGTTGTTGCAATTCCTTGTAACAAGTGCACATTCTTGTTCTTGTTGCCTTTGTTGCTGCTGCTGCTGCTGTTGTTGTTGTTGTTGTAGTATTTTTCGTTATTTGTAGTTCGTAATTTGCTTCTCTGTAGCAAAAGCTGTTGTTGTTTTCGTCGTTGTCGTCGTTAATCTTCGTCTTCTTCTTTCTTTTTTGTGTCTCTGTTTCAGTCAGTCTGTTTTGTTTTGTTATTTGGGGGTTGGGGGGGCCTAACACGGTTTTGCTACTTTTCTGTATGTTTCTGTGAGAGGCTTTTGGTGAAGAAATTCCATCTTTGTGTGCTCCGCGTATCAGGACTTGTGAAATACTTAATATGGCAGGAGGTTTGCAGATGCAGGGGCGGCAGCAGCAACAACAGCAGCAAGAGCTTAGATCTCATGTCGCTGAAGGAGGACAAGAGCGTTGCTAGTTCAGGTTAGATCTCTCTCTCTCTCTCTCTCTCTCTCTCTGTGCAAGTTTGATATTATCGACAGGTCAGGTTTCTTCGTTTTTTTCTTTCAGAATTTTGCTCCGTCTTTTCTTTTTTTCCTTTTTTTTTTGTGTGCAGATTTGAATCTCAGCAAGTTTGATATTAATCGACAGGTCAGGTTTCTTCGTGTTCTTTCTTTCAGAATTTTGTTTCGTCTTTTTTTCTCCTGGTTTTTTTTTTTTGTGTGTGTGTGTTTTGTTTGTAGTTTTCTTGTGCAGATTTGAATCTTGACACGCTTCGGTTTATAGAGTGGAAAAAGGAAAAAATCTGAAGCTACCTTTGAATCTCAATTTTGAATCGGTGACTTTGTGGAGCGTCGAACTCTAGTGTCTTGTATCTAGGAAAAAACAAACACTTGAACTAATTTCATCCGAACCTTGCACATTGTAGAGCTCTTGACCAGAGCCTTTGGAACAGACACAGAGAGAGAGACAGACAGAGAGGGAGATAAAACACACAGTATGGAATCTGGATTATGCTCGTTGTAGTGGAGGTTTAATCTTGGAGATCTAAGAGTCTTTTGAAAATCCTGAGCAATCTCAGTAGAAGAAGCTCAAGATCTATTCCCAGATTCTTAAGCAAATCTCTTGTCACATTGGCAGCTAAATGCAACTAGCCTGATCTCTTGAGTTTTAGAAAAAAGAAAGAACAAGAAAAAAGATATGTTGTCCTCGTTTGTATCCTTGGCTGAAGAAAAGAAGAAGATTGCATATCTAGCTACTGGACTAAGAGCATCTCCACCAGCGCTCAGTATGTGACCCTGCATTGGAAATCTTGGATGAGGTACAGCAGTCAAATCCAGTGGATTCACTGGAAGACTGCTGTGACCCTGAAAAAATGCCCTCCATTTTTCATCTCCAGCGGTGCTTAAAATAGAGCATCTCTTGCAAAAATATTTCTCACGTCCAAGATTAGTTATTTACTTATTTCCCAACCCCGCCAATAAAACTAAAACTGGGACTGCAAATAGGTGGGAGACTACAACCCACCGAGACTACAACCCACCTGGACGAATCCAACAATATATCTAGCCAATCAACAGCAGGTGTTAGGCTTTGCTGTGCCTTTTAGCAGCCTCAGCAAACTGTGCAAAAATGCTGGGCTAAAACCATTTTGCTGAGCTGAACTGCAATGTTTTAACTTTTGTTCATCCAATTTCAATTTGTATGGTCACATACTAAGCACCAGTGCCATTGTTCTAAGAAAACCATCTTACTTCTTGAAGCAGGGTAGGGTGGGTACACATATATATTATATAGGGCATATATACAAGGGATTGGAATCTGAAGTCTTTAAAGGCATACTTGCCTGTGGTTTGTGTTTCTATCCACATCTGTTGATGTGGGGATATGGTTAGTGAGTGGCATGGATTCATGATGCAATGAAATTCTGATGGGCGACAATTGTGAAAGCTGCCCTGGGGGATCCATTTCAGGGTTCTCTCCTACCAGCATTGGTTGCCCATTTTTTTTTTTGCCAGGACAAGATTGACTGATTGTGCATGCAACAGCCCCTGAGTACCCATTACAGAATTTTGTGAACACTGGATACAAGGGTGATGGGGAAATTTTTGAAATGAATGAGGATGCAGGAATGGGATGCTAGAGGGATTGGCTCAGGAGATTTACTTATAGACAAGCTTTTGGTGACAAGCACAGCAGCCTGTGGTGTGGTGGTGGAGCAGGAGAGCTTCAAGCAGTTGGCAGAATATTTTGCCCACACAAAGCCGATCACTGGCAATTTAAGTGAGTGCCGGGACTAACCTGTGGAGGAAATGGTTGAATTTTTGATAGCAGATGTACAGAGGGCAGAACAGGCCATCAACACATGGACTAACAAAAGCTGCATTTCTCTCTTACCCGTTGCCAATCACAAAAGAGCTCAGTGATCTAACACAAGGATTTGGCCACAATTTGACACTGATTCCTGCATCATTGGTGCAGGATGAAACATGGGGTTTGATTGAAGAACTTGGCCAGGACATGCAGCAGGCCTTATATGGTGAATGCGGAGAAGCTCATTTGCCACACACAGTGAGAATGAGAACATTTGAAGTGATGTAAGTGTGCAAGGAGGCATTCTAATGGACATTGCACGTACTGTTGGAGTGAATGGTGGGATCCAGAACCCTTCTGTTCTCAAGAAAGAGATTGACCTTCTGCGAAATGATGTGCATAACACAAAGGAGCCATATGATTTGCACATGATGGATGTCATAGGCAACATTAATGACAATTATGTGCAGTCGAATGATCATCCCAGCCCATCATCACGATCATCACATGATGGTGGTTCCACCCCGGTGCATCGAGAGTATCAGAGGCTTGAGCCTTTGTATGAAGCTTTTGTTTGTCCACTCACCAAGCAGGTGATGCGGGACCCTGTAACACTTGAGAGTGGCCAAACATATGAGCGAGTTGCCATCGAGCGCTGGTTGGAAGAGTGTCGTGAAAATGGGCGAGAACCAGTATGTCCGATTACTAGTCAGCCAGTAACTGCTCCAGCCAAACCTAGTATTGCTCTTCGCAATACAATTGAGGAGTGGACAGCTCGAAATGACCTGGCCCACATTGATATCGCAACAAACCTTCTTTCAGCTGATAGCTCAGAGAGTGATGTCCTCTATGGACTCAAAGATCTGCAACAACTGTGCCGAAAGAACAAATCGAACAAGTACAGAATTCGCAATGCAGGACTCTTACCTCTCATTGTGGAACGACTGAAAAACGGTGCAGATGTTCGCATCCGTGCCCTTAGAACCCTACATATTCTTGCAGAGGATGATGATGACAACAAGGTGTGTTTGGGTCCCCGCTCCTTTAATATCACCCAGAAAAGTTCTAAGTGGATTATTTCACTCACATGAAGATTTCCCTTTCTATTCTTAGGTTTGGCAAGATATGTGGATTTCCTTTTGATGTCAGGGTTCAGCTCTTTGGAAAGTTGGGATGTTGGCTCAATTTGATGGGTACCATACCAGGGAGAGAACATAGTAGGCTACAATGTGACGACCACTATAACGTAACATTCTCTTGAAATGCTGTTGCAGGTGGCCTTAGCAGATACAGACCTGATGCGATCAGTGGTGAAGTGTTTGTCAAGGAAATTGTCAGTAGAGCGAGAGGAGGCAGTGGCATTGCTGTATGAGCTCTCAAAGTCACCTTTGCTCTGTGAGCTCATAGGTGCTGCCAATGGTGCCATCCTTATCCTTGTGGGAATGACAAGTAGCAGCTCTGAGAATGTGAGGGCAGCTGAACTTGCAAACCAGACACTGAGTAATTTGGAACGCTGTGACAATAATGTCCGGGAAATGGCTCAAAATGGACGGCTGCAACCTCTTCTCACCCGGCTTGTGGAAGGTACAACTAACATCCTTATTTTACTATGCACCATTTGCTGTTCATGCTCAGAAGATGTGTACAGGAGCTCATAATTTGTTGTGATCAACCTATTTCAGGTCCTGAGGAAGTGCGTGTAGAAATGGCTGACGATCTTGCTAACATCACTTTGACAACGGAAGCCAAAGCCCGAGCTGCAGAGGCAACTGCCAGTGTGTTAGTGGAGATGCTTGGGAGCAGTAGCCCACCAGAACGGGCTTCAGCATTGAAGGCACTTTGCAGCTTGTCATCTCTAGACAGCAATGGTGACCTTCTAATTGAGGCTGGGGTGCTGCCTCTCTTGATGCGAGATCTCTTTGTAGTTGGGACCAACACAGTGCCAATCAAGCTGAAGGAAATTTCTGCAGCCACGCTTGCAAATGTGGTGTGTTCCAGTGCTCTGTGGGAGAACATTCCCATTGAT
>Ga0116229_10009643_pt1 | contig 14690 bp, 12 predicted proteins | sample S1TSphgellanicum_3_FD_87313 | JGI IMG/M metagenome (GOLD analysis project Ga0116229, IMG submission 87313) | Host-associated microbial communities from peat moss isolated from Minnesota, USA - S1T2_Fc - Sphagnum magellanicum MG | ecosystem: Host-associated > Plants > Peat moss > Unclassified... | reverse complement strand
GTGCCGCTGTACTTGCCGAACAGGATCTTGTCGCCGACCTTGACGTCGAGCGGACGCACCTGCCCGTCTTCCAAAATCTTGCCCTTGCCGACGGCCACGATCTTGCCCTGTACGGGCTTCTCAGCCGCGGTGTCTGGAATTACGATGCCGCCTGGTGACGTGCGCTCTTCTTCGAGACGCTTGACGATCACGCGGTCATGAAGAGGACGGATCTTCATGGTTTCCTCCTTAAAATTAAGTTAAATCGAAGACTGTTTTGCGCTGGCGACCGTGTGGCCGCCCGCACCGGTTAGAGTGTTAGCACTCTGCCTGGTTGAGTGCTAATCATAATGCCGAATACCGCGTTTTCAAGTCCCGTTTGGCAAAGAATTCGCTTGACGCCGGCGCGCAGGCCTCGTTCCGCAGCTTAAGTGCTTGATTGGAATGGACCGACCCGCGACCAACGATGATCCAGCATCACCAGTGGCTCAAAGTTGATTCAGAACCGTGGTCGGAAGTTGGTCGGAAGCTGGTCAAAACTTGGTCGAAACTTGGTCGAAACTTGGTCGAAACTTGGTCGAAACTTGGTCGAAACTTGGTTTTGGCGTGGTGGGGTCCCAGTGTTCGCGCTGTGGGGTACGGCACCACCGGCCCGCACATTGGTCTGCGACAATGTAACGCTGGAATTTCCACACGGTAGGGACTACTGATGCTGTCGTTGCTCGCGAGGCTGGCACTGCTCGCCTGGATAGGCTGGTGCGTCACTGCGCCCGACGGCTACGCGGCCAGCGCCGCCGATGTCGATGCGGTAGTGGATCAATCGCGCGCCGCGCGTTCCGGCGACGATTTCCTGCCGCCAGAGAAGGCCTTCCTGTTCAGTGCCAGCGCCGCAGGTCCGGATCGCGTGCGTCTCGCCTGGGTCATCGCACCGGGCTACTACCTGTATCGCGACCGCATCAAGATCAGCAGCGCCGCTGTCGCAAATGGTGCTGCCGGCGCAGGCACCGCCGTCGCCAATGGTGGCGCCGCCGAGGGCTCGCTCGGAGCCCCGCAATTTCCGCCGGGCCAGGTCAAGTCGGACGAATACTTCGGCAAACAGGTGGTCTATCACGGTGAGCTGGTGGTCATGCTGCCGATCCTGCGCACCGGTAACAGTGATCTCGCGGTCCCGCTGACGGTGAGCTATCAGGGCTGCGCCGAGGCCGGTCTGTGCTATCCGCCCGCAACCCGCAGCCTGTCGGTACTGCTGCCAGGCCTACGCGCCAGCGGCGCTTCCCCCGGCGCAGGGTCCACTGACGGCAGCTCTACCAGCGCCAGCACCGATAGTCAGCGCGCTCGGCCGGCGACCCTCGGCGCGACCTCGGGCGGCGCGAACCCGGGCGCCACGTACGTCTCCGAGCAGGATCGGCTGGCGGCGCTGCTGCGCTCGGGCAGCCTCGCCGCGGTGTTGCTGCAGTTCTTTGTCGGTGGCCTGCTGCTGGCGTTCACGCCCTGCGTGCTGCCGATGGTGCCTATCCTTTCAGGCCTGATCGTCGGCCAGGGCAAGCGCGTCACCACGGCGCGCGCGTTCCTGCTGTCGCTGACCTACGTGCTTGGGATGGCAATCACCTACACCATCACCGGCGCGCTGTTCGCCGCCGCCGGCCGGCAGGTGCAGGCGGTGTTCCAGCAGCCGTGGATCATCGTGCTGTTTGCGGGGCTGTTCATCGCGATGGCGCTGTCGATGTTCGGCGCCTTCACGCTGCAGATGCCGGGCTTCATCCAGACGCGCGTCGCGCAGCTGAGCAACCGCCAGCGTGGCGGCAGCTTCGGCGGCGTGGCGGTGATGGGCATGCTGTCGGCATTGATCGTGACCTCCTGCGTCGGTCCGGTGCTGGTGGCAGCGCTGATCGTCATCGGCCAGACCGGCGATGTACTGCGCGGTGCGGCGGCACTGTTCGCGATGAGCCTGGGCATGGGCGTGCCGCTGCTGGTCGTGGGCAGCTCGGCCGGACGCTGGATGCCACGCGCCGGCGCCTGGATGGATAGCCTCAAGCGCCTGTTCGGAGCCCTGATGCTGGCGCTGGCGGCGTGGATGCTGGCGCGCATCGTGCCGGCACGCTGGACCTTGCTGCTGTATGCGGTGCCGGCGATCGCCGCCGCCGTCGTACTGTGGGGTTTCGTGCCAGTGTCGCAGGGGCGCCGCGCCGTGCGTGACCAAAGCGAGGGCGGCGGCGGCCCGGTACTGTGGCTGGCGCGCGGCGGCGCGCTGGCGGCGGCCCTGTATGCGCTGTTGCTGCTGCTGGGGGCGTGGCGCGGGGCCGATGACCCGCTGCAGCCGCTGGCGCAACGGCAGCTGCCGGCAGACGAGCCGGCGTTCACCAGCGTCGCCACGCTCGCAGACCTGACGCGGGAAGTCAGCGCCGCGACCGCGGCGCACCAGGCGGTGATGCTGGATTTCTATGCCGACTGGTGCACGTCGTGCAAGGAGATGCAGCGCTTCACCTTCACCGATCCGGGCGTGCGCGACGCACTCAAGTCGGTGCGCCTGCTGCGGGCTGATGTCACCGCCAACACGGCGGACGACCAGGCCCTGCTGCACCAGTTCCAGATCTACGGTCCGCCAACCATCGCGATCTACGACACCCAGGGCCACGAGCACCAGGAGTACCGCGTGGTCGGCTATATGAAAGCCAACGAGTTTGCCGCGCTGTTGCACCAGGCGCTGGCGACCGGCTAGCCGATGCCGCTAGCCGCACGCGCGCTGGCACTCGGCCTGGTCGCGCTCGCCGGCATCCTGGCCGGCTTCCTTTCCTATCGCAGCGCCCATGCGCCCACCTATAGCGGTGTCGCCGCGGACGGTGTCGCCGCGGCCAATGCCACCGCGAATGCTGCCACCACCACCGCTGCCGCAGCCGCCGCAGCCGCCGCCCCCGAGCCGGACGGTGCCACCACGAGCGACGCCGCTGCCCCTGTGGATGCGCCCGCCGGCCGCCCGATACCCGACATGGTGCCGGAGCTCACGTTACCCGATCTTTCGGGCCGGCAGACCTCGCTGCGCCAGTTCCTGGGCCACCCCCTGATCATCAACTTCTGGGCCACCTGGTGTGCGCCCTGCCGGCGCGAGATGCCGCTGCTGCAACAGCTGCGCCACGCGTACCGCGGCGAGGGACTGGAGGTGGTGGGCATCGCGGTGGATTTCCGCGCGGCGGTGGCCGATTACGTGGCCCGCCAGGCGGTCGAATATCCGCAGCTGATTGGCGATGATTCGGGCCTGGCGGCAACCGAGAAATTCGGCATGCAGGCGGTGCTGCCGTTCTCGGTATTCGCCGATGCGCACGGACGCATCGTCGCCATCAAGGTGGGCGAACTGCATCGGGATGAAGCCAGCTACATCCTGGGCGCGATGCGCGAGCTGGCGGCCGGCCGCATCAGCCTGGGCGACGCACACGCCGGTATTACACAGCGGCTGCGCGAGCTGGCGGTGGAGCGCGCCAAGGCCAAAGCCGGCGATTCGTGAGCTCCGCCGGCTTTCTTCAGTCCGGGATGATCCCTGCATGATCGCGTTAGTTTTGCCAAAGATTAGGCAAATTGTCGGAAATTAGGTAGATTCTCGCGCCACTGGGGGTCTCTCGGAGCAGATCGATGGATATACGAAAAATCAAGAAAATGATCGAGCTGCTCGAGGAGTCGGGCATCGCCGAGATTGAGATCAAGGAAGGCGAGGAAACGTTGCGCATTGCCCGGGTGCTGCCAGGCCAGGCCACCACCACTTATCTGGCGGCACCGATGGCCGCGCCTCAGATGCTGGCCGCGCCCCCGGCCGCGGCCGCGGCGGCGGAAGCGCTACCGGCTGATGCACCTGCCAGGTCAGCCGGCCCGCTGCGTGCCGGCGTCGGCGAGCACATTGTCACCGCGCCGATGGTCGGCACTTATTATTCTGCGCCGACACCGGGCGCCAAGCTGTTCGTCGAGCTGGGGGATACCGTCGAGGTCGGGCAGGTACTGTGCATCATCGAAGCGATGAAAATGATGAACCAGATCGAGTCGGAGAAGGCGGGCAAGGTCAAGGCCATCATGGTCAAGAACGGCGAGCCGGTGGAATTCGGTCAGCCGCTGTTCATTATCCAGTGAGCATCATCCGCTTTACGAGCCTGCCGCCGAAGAAAAATCACGCCGATGCTGGAAAAAATCGTCATTGCCAATCGCGGCGAGATTGCGCTGCGCATATTGCGCGCTTGCCGCGAGCTCGGCATCAAGACCGTGGCCGCGCACTCGACCGCCGACGCCAACCTGAAGCACGTGCTGCTGGCCGATGAATCGGTCTGCATAGGACCGCCGTCCTCGGCGGCAAGCTACCTGAACATGCCGGCGCTGATCAGCGCCGCCGAGGTCACCGATTCGGTGGCGATCCACCCGGGCTACGGCTTCCTGTCCGAGAACGCCGACTTCGCCGAGCGGGTAGAGAAGAGCGGTTTCATCTGGATCGGCCCGAAAGCCGAGACCATCCGCCTGATGGGTGACAAGGTATCGGCCATCAACGTGATGCGCAGCCACAACGTGCCCTGCGTGCCTGGATCGGGCGGCGCCCTGACCGCCAATGCCGATGAGAACCTGCGCATCGCGCGCGACATTGGCTATCCGGTCATCATCAAGGCATCGGGCGGCGGCGGCGGCCGCGGCATGCGGGTGGTGCATTCGGAGGGTGCGCTGCTGAGCTCGATCGCCGTCACCCGCTCCGAGGCGCTGGCCGCGTTCAGCAGCGATGCGGTCTACATGGAGAAGTTCCTGGAGCGGCCCCGGCACATCGAGTTCCAGATCCTGGCCGACCATCACGGCAACGTCATCAGCCTGGGCGAGCGCGACTGTTCGATGCAGCGCCGCCACCAGAAGGTCATCGAAGAGGCGCCGGCGCCGGGTATCACCGCCAGGCAGCGGCGGCTGATGGGCGAGCGCTGCATCGAGGCGTGCCGCGCCGTCGGCTACCGCAGCGCCGGGACCCTCGAGTTTCTCTACCAGGACGGGGAGTTCTACTTTATAGAGATGAATACCCGCATCCAGGTCGAGCACCCGGTGACCGAACTGGTCACCGACATCGACCTGGTCAAGGCGCAGCTGACCATCGCCGCCGGCGAACCGCTGCAATACGCCCAGGCCGACGTGCAGATCCGCGGCCACGCAATCGAATGCCGCATCAACGCCGAGGATGCGCGCACCTTCATGCCCTCGCCAGGCCCGATCCGGCTGTGGCACCCGCCTGGCGGTCCCGGCATCCGCGTCGACAGCCACGTGTACTCGGGCTACAACGTCCCGCCGCACTACGACTCGCTGATCGGCAAGCTCATCGCTCACGGCGATACGCGCGAGACCGCAATCGCGCGCATGCGCAACGCGCTGTCGGAGCTGGTGGTCGAGGGCATCAAGACCAATACCGCGCTGCACCAGGAAATCCTGGCGCATGCGGCATTCCAGGCCGGAGGCCTCGATATCCATTACCTGGAGCGGCGCCTGGGCCTCAAGTAGGGCCTGGCTGGTGCTGCGCCGATGTCCTGGCTTGAGCTGAGCTTCGAGCTCGGCGCGCTCGACCCGGCGAGCGCCGAAGCCGCCTGCCTTGCGGCCGGCGCACTGGCAGTGACCTACAGCGATGCCAGCGACCAACCGGTGCTCGAGCCGGCGCCGGGCGAGTTGCGGCTGTGGCGGCACACTCGCCTGCAGGCGCTGTTCGACGCCCAGCACGCCGACGCCGCGCTGATCGCGACGCTGGCAGCAGTACTCGGACTGCCATCCTCGCGTCTGCAGGCGCGCGCGGTCGCCAATCGCATCTGGGAGCGCGAGTGGCTGCGCGACTTCCATGCGCTGCGCTTCGGCGAGCGGCTGTGGATCTGTCCGCGGCATGAATCAGTCGCCGATCCTGATGCGGTCGTGGTGCGGCTCGACCCGGGCCTGGCATTCGGAACCGGCACCCATGCCTCCACGGCGCTGTGCCTGCAATGGCTGGACGGCGCAGCGCTGGCCGGCATGGGGCTGGCCGGACGCACGGTGCTGGACTATGGCTGCGGCGCAGGCGCGCTGGCGATCGCGGCATTGAAGCTTGGCGCCCGGCGCGCAGTGGCGTTCGACATCGACCCGCAGGCACTGCTGGCCACGCGCGAGAACGCCGAGGATAACGGCGTAGCCGACCGGTTGCAGCTGTGCGAGCAGGCTGCGGATATCCCGCCAGGTTGCGACCTGCTGCTCGCCAATATCATCGCCGATGTGCTGATATCGCTGCTGCCCCGGTTTGCAACGCTGCTGCGGCCGGGTGCCGGGCTGCTGCTGTCCGGCATCCTCGACCAGCAGGAAGCAGAAGTGGCAGGCGCCTTCGCGAAGTGGTTTGATATCGGCCGCTATGCCAGTCGCGATGGCTGGGTGGCACTGGCCGGGAAACGGCTTTGACCGTCTGATCGCTGCCGCCTTTAGATGATGTCCTCTACCTGACTGCCAGAGCATCCGCTACGCGTCCGATGTTTACCGTCTGCCCCAAGTGCGCCCTGACACTGGCGGTCACCGCCGCCGACCTGCGTACCGGCCAGGGCTATGTGCGCTGCGGCCGCTGCCTGAATGTCTTCAACGCGCTGCTGGGCTTGAGCGAGGCGCCAGCCGAAGGCGAGGCGCCAGCCGAAGGCGAGGCGCCAGCCGAAGGCGCCGCGACGGCGCCAGAATACTCACCGGCCGAAGCGGCAGCCGCCGACAGTGCACCGCGTGCCTACCTGGCCACCGAGAGTTCCAGCGACGGGGCCATCGAGAATGAATCGAGCCTGGCCGAAGGCACCGGCAGTTTCGAGACCATCGTGCTGGAGGGCGATGCGATCACGCAGACCGAAGAGTTCGTGCCCGAGGAGTCCGTCGATCACGAGATTGCCGCACTCGAGCAGCGCCTGAGCGATGCGCAGCACGAGCACGAACAGCAGCACGGTCTGGAGCACGGCAGCGGGCGCACCGCGGCGTCGTTCACCGGAGCCGACATCGATGCGATCGTTGCCGCCCCGCCAGCACGGCGCGGCGGCTGGATCGTCGGTTGCACCTTTCTTGTGCTGCTGCTGGCGGCGCAGGTGATCAATCACTGGCGCGACGCGCTCGCCTCGACGCCGCTGCTCAGTGCGCCGCTCGCCGGTGTCTATGCGCGCGTCGGCGTGGCGCTCGATCCGCACTGGAACCTGGCCGCGTACGACGTGCGCCAGCAGGGAGCGGCCGCCGACCCGCTCAACAGCCACGTCATCCGCGTGCGGCTGAGCGTCGCCAATCGCGAGCAACGCCCGCAGCCCGCACCGTTGCTGCGCCTGACGCTGCTCGACCGCTACGGCAAACCGGTCGCAGCGCGCGACCTGACACCGGCAGAGTATTGGCCGCAGAACTCCGCGCCACGCACCATGCTCGCGCACGATGAGCGCATCGACAGCGTGGTGGCGCTTCGCGACCCGGCTGACGACAGCGCCAGCTTCGAACTGGACGTATGCCTGAAGAGCGCCGCAGGCGTGGTGCGTTGCGCCAGCGACGCGCCACTGGCACCGGCCCCGATTCCATGACACTGCGCATCGGCCGCTATTCGCTCGCCGGCGCGGCTTTGCTGGCACCCATGGCCGGCGTCACCGACCGGCCGTTCAGGCAGTTGTGTCGCGCGTTCGGCGCGGCGCTCGCACCGGCGGAAATGCTCAGCGCCGACCAGCGCTTATGGAATACCGGTAAGTCGCAGCATCGCATGAACCATGAAGGCGAGCCCGAACCGCGCGTGGTGCAGCTGGCCGGCAGCGAACCCGGGCAACTCGCGGACGCGGCACGCGTCAACGTCGATCTGGGTGCGCATATCATCGACATCAACATGGGCTGTCCGGCCAAGAAGGTCTGCAACCGCCAGTGCGGATCGGCGTTGCTGGCCGACGAGGCGCTGGTGCAACGTATCCTCGTCGCGGTGCTGCGCGCGGTATCGGTGCCGGTGACGCTCAAGATCCGCACCGGTACTGACCCGACGCATCGCAACGCCGCGCGCATCGCCGCCCTGGCGCAATCTTGCGGCATAGCGGCAGTCGCCATCCACGGCCGCACGCGCGCGGATTTTTTTCACGGCAGCGCGGAATACGACACGATGCGACAGGCGCGCGCAGTGATGTCGGTGCCGTTGATCGCCAACGGCGACATCGATTCCGCCGAGCGCGCACGTGCAGTACTTGATTTCACCGGCGCAGAAGGAGTAATGATCGGCCGCGCAGCGCAAGGCGCACCATGGATTTTTCGTGATGTCAATGCGTACCTCGCTACCAACCAATTCGCCGCGCCACTCTTGCGCGCTTCGAAGACTGCGATCATTCTTCAGCACCTCGTGTCCCTGTATCAGTTCTATGGCGAACATACAGGGGTACGGATGGCACGCAAGCATCTTGGCTGGTACTGCCGGCAATATTCCGAAGCACTCGACCTGCGGCGACGATTGATGGCTGCAGAGGATTCGGCTTCGCAGTTCCGGGCGGCCAGCCAGGGCTTCGGGCAGTGGGCGCAGATGCAAGTGGCCTGAATACGAAAGTTCGGCCTGGGCAAAGGGAAGCGCGAGCATGTTGAAGAAGAAACCTCGCAGGTCGATCGGAGAGCCGGCGATCAGGACCAACGGCGCCCGGCTCAGCGCTGCCGTACGGCTCAACGGCAAGGATCTGCCGCTGCGCAGTCATACCGAGCACGCCCTCAACGACTACTTTTCCAACCTGAACGGCCACCGGCCGGCGCGCGTGTACGACATGGTGCTGCGCGAGGTCGAGGAGCCGTTGTTTCGCGCGGTGCTCGACTACGCCGCCGGCAACCAGAGCCGCGCCGCGGTGATCCTCGGCATCAACCGCGGCACGCTGCGCAAGAAACTGCGAGAGCTGGGCCTGTCCGAGTGACCGCGGGCGCCTGATGTCGGCCGCCATCCGGCGTGCGTTGCTGTCGGTCTCCGACAAGCGTGGACTTGCTGAGTTTGCGGCCGCACTGCACCGCCACGGCGTGCAGCTGCTGGCCACCGGCGGCAGCGCCCAGGCGCTGATCGACGCCGGCCTGCCGGTGCTGGAGATATCCGCCTATACCGGCTTTCCGGAGCTGATGGGCGGCCGGCTCAAGACATTGCATCCGCTGGTGCATGGTGGCCTGCTCGGCCGCCGCGCTCTCGATGCAGCCGAGATGGGCGCACACGGCATCGAGCCGATCGACCTGCTGGTGGTCAACCTGTATCCGTTTGCCGCGACCATCGCGCGGCCGGACTGCAGCTACCAGGAGGCGATCGAGAACATCGACATCGGCGGCCCGGCGATGCTGCGCGCCGCGGCCAAGAACCATGCAGACGTCACCGCGCTGGTGGATCCGGCCGACTATGCGGCGGTGCTGGCCGAGATCGACGCATTCGGGGGCACGTCGATCGACACCCGCTCGCGGCTTGCGGCCAAGGCATTCGCCCATACCGCACGCTACGACACCGTGGTGGCGAACTACCTGCAGGGACGCGCGGGCTACGAGGACGACGGCTTCGAGCAGCAACTGGCGCTGTACTTCGACAAGCAGCAGGACCTGCGCTACGGCGAGAATCCGCACCAGCGTGCAGCTCACTACAGGAGCCCCAATGCCCGCGGCGGCTCGGTCACCAGCGCGCGCCTGCTGCAGGGCAAGGAGCTGTCGTACAACAACATCGCCGACGCCGACACTGCCATCGAGTGCGTGCGCCAGTTCACCGGTAGCGCCTGCGTCATCGTCAAGCACGCCAACCCGTGCGGCGTGGCGCTGGCCGCGGATGCGCTCGACGCCTACATCGGCGCCTACCGCACCGATCCGACCTCCGCCTTCGGCGGCATCATCGCCTTCAATCGCGAACTCGACGGCGCCACCGCGCAGGCGATCCTCGAGCGCCAGTTCGCCGAGGTGATCGCTGCCCCGGCCGTGAGCGCCGCGGCACTCACCGCGCTGGCGGCGAAGCCGAACCTGCGCCTGCTGGCCACCGGCGCGCTTGAAGCTGACACCGGCGATGAACTGGAATTTCGCAGCGTCACCGGCGGCCTGCTGTTGCAGCAGCGCGATACCGGTCGCATCGACAGCGCGGACCTTGCGATCGTGACGCGCCGCCAGCCCGGGGAGCGCGAACTCGCCGACCTGCTGTTCGCCTGGCAGGTCGCCAAATTCGTGAAATCCAATGCCATCGTATTCGCGCGCGACCGCGCCACCATCGGCGTCGGCGCCGGACAGATGAGCCGGGTCTACTCGACGCGGCTGGCGGCGCTGAAGGCCGCCGACGAAAAACTGCCGCTGCCGGGCGCGGTGATGGCTTCCGATGCGTTCTTCCCGTTTCGCGATGGCATCGACGTCGCCGCCGGCTACGGCATTGCGGCGGTGATCCAGCCGGGCGGCTCGCTGCGCGACCAGGAGGTGATCGCGGCCGCCGACCAGCACGGCATGGCGATGGTGTTCACCGGCATGCGCCACTTCCGGCACTAGACATGAAAGTCCTGATCGTCGGCGGCGGCGGCCGCGAACATGCACTGGCATGGAAATGCGCGCAGTCCCCGCGCGTCACCCAGGTGCTGGTGGCGCCAGGCAACGCGGGCACCGATGCCGAGCCTGGCGTGCGCAACGTCGCCATCGCCGCGACCGATATTGCCGGGCTGCTCGAGTTCGCGCGCACCGAGGCGGTGGCGCTGACGATCATCGGCCCGGAGACGGCGCTGGTGGCTGGCATCGTCGATGCGTTCCGGGATGCCGGGCTGCGCTGCTTTGGTCCCGGTCGGCTGGCTGCGCAGCTCGAGGGTTCCAAGGCATTCAGCAAGCAGTTCCTGCAGCGCCACCGCATTCCGACCGCGGCCTGGCGCGCGTTCACGCGTAGCAGCTTCGATCGTGCGTGGCTGCGCGCGCAGCGCGCGCCGATCGTGGTCAAGGCCAGTGGCCTGGCCGCCGGCAAGGGCGTGGTGATCGCGCACAGCCTGGATGAGGCCGAGGCGGCTGCCGAGGCCATGTTCAGCGGCCGCTTCGGCGATGCCGGCGCCGAAATCGTGATCGAGCAGTTCCTGCAGGGCGAGGAAGCCAGCTTCATCGTCATGGCCGACGGCACCCACGTACTGCCGCTCGCCAGCTCGCAGGACCACAAGCGCCTGCGCGATGGCGACCAGGGCCCCAATACCGGCGGCATGGGCGCCTATTCGCCGGCGCCGGTGGTGACGCCGGCAGTGCACGCCCGCGTGATGCGCGAGATCATCCACCCGACCATCCGCGGGCTCGCCGCCGATGGCATGCCGTACACCGGATTTTTATATGCCGGGCTGATGATCGGCGTCGACGGCACGCCGACGGTACTGGAATTCAACTGCCGCTGCGGCGACCCGGAGACGCAGCCGATCATGGCGCGACTGGACAGCGACCTCACGGTGCTGTGCGAGGCGGCGCTCGACGGCCGGCTCAATGCGGTCGAGGCGCGCTGGGATCAGCGCGCAGCGCTCGGCGTGGTGCTGGCGGCAGCGGGCTACCCGGCAGAGGTACGCAGCGGGGATCGCATCGACGGTCTGCAGGAGGCGGCGCGGCTGCCGGGCAAGGTGTTCCACGCCGGCACGCAGCGCCTTGCCGGCGGCATCGTCAGCAGCGGCGGGCGGGTGCTGTGCGCCGTCGGGCTGGGCCACGAGGTCAGCGACGCGCAGCGCGCCGCGTACGCACTGGTGGCCTGCATCCATTTTCCGGGCATGCAGTACCGGCGCGACATCGGCCACCAGGCGATCGAGCGCGAACAGCTGAGCGAACCCGGATGACCAGCGACGCTGTCCCCGCCGGCGCCAGGCCCGCCGCTGCCGCCACGCCCGCCGCTGCCGCCACGCCCGGCGCCCCGCCAGCCAAGCACGTATCGTTCGGCGCGCTGCGGCACCGCGGCTTTCGCTTCTTCTTCGTCGGCAATGCCACCGCGATGATGGCCGACAACTGCGAGCACGTCATCAGCTACTGGGTGATGTTCCAGAAATTCCACTCCGCGCAGCTCGGCGGCTTCGCGGTGATCTCGCACTGGGTACCGTACCTGCTGCTATCGGGTTATGCCGGCGCGCTCGCCAGCCGCGTCGACACCCGCCGCATGATCCAGCTGGGCATGCTGCTGTTCATGGCGGTGTCGATCAGCTGGGGCGTGCTGATCGCCACCGGCACGTTGCAGGTGTGGGAGGCGATGCTGCTGCTCACCATCCATGGCCTGGCAGGGGTGTTCTGGAACACACCCTCGCAGCTGCTGATCCACGACATCGTCGAGGAAGTGCACCTGGCCAGCGCGGTGCGCCTGGGCGCGACCTCGCGCTACCTCGGCACGCTGCTCGGGCCGGCGGTCGGCAACGGACTGATGCTGCTGCTCGGACCGGCAATCGGCATCTTCTGCAATGCGCTGATCTACCTGCCGATGCTGCTGTGGTTGTGGAAAGCCCCTTACGGCCGGCGCTTTCGCAAGATCATCGCTACTCATGAGCCACCGGTGCGCGGGCTGGGCGATGCGCTGGCGACGCTGCGCAGCATGCGCAGCAACCATATCATCCTGACGATGACCATCCTGGCCGGCGCGGCGTCATTCTTCGTCGGCACCGCCTACCAGGCGCAGATGCCCAAGTTCGCCACCGACCTCGGGCATGGCAACGCCGGACTGTCGTACGCGGCACTGGCGGCGGCCGATGCCGCCGGCGGCCTGTGCGCCGCGGTGATCCTCGAGAGTCGCGGCCTGCTGCTGCCGCGCGTGCCCACAGCGCTGCTGCTGTGCATGCTGTGGTGCATGGCGCTGGGCGCGTTCGCGCTGACGCATTCCTACGCGCTGTCGCTGACGGCGCTGTTCTGCGCCGGATTCCTCGAGCTGTCATTCGGCGCCATGGCGCAGGCGCTGGTGCAGCTCAATGCGCCGGCGAAGCTGCGCGGTCACGTGATCGGCGTATTCGTGATGGCGTCGCTGGGACTGCGCTTCGTCAGCGGCTTCACCGTCGGCATCCTGGGCGCGGTGGTCGGCGTGCATGCGTCGCTGGCGCTGGCGGCGGCGGCACTGTTCGTGCTGATCGGCCTGCTGTTCGCCTGGCAGGCTGGCAGCTTCCGGGCTAGAAGCTCGCCCGCGCGAACAGCTCCGGGCCGTTGATCCTGAACCTGAGCACGCCGGACGGATCCTCGTGGCGCACCTCGAGATCCGCCTGCCGGCTCTCATAGCCCAGGCCGAAGGCGAGGTTGCGCTTCCAGCGATACTGCAGGTCGGCATGATACTGGCCCAGCATGCCGCCGAAGTTGCCGATCGTGGCCCTGAGGTAATTGACGCGCGCGTTCAGCGACCATTGCCGGGTGAAGCGCCAGCTGCCATCGAGCGCCAGCGTCGGTAACGTACCGGCGCCGTTGAAGTCCGCATACTGCGGCGTCGCGGGAATATCGGCGCGTGCTTCGGCCTCCAGCAGGTGGATGCCGACGCCGGCCCCGAGCTCGTAGCGCTCGGCGCGCAGCACGGAGTAGGTGTAGGTGATATCCATCTGCCGCCAGTCGAATTCCGAATGCACCGGATTGTCGACCAGGAACGTCTGATCGCCGTACTGGATGGTACGGTCGATGGCGCGATCAGCCGCGCGGCGCAGATCAATGAAATCCACCCGCAGCCTGTTGCGCTCCTCGATCCGGAAAAGGATTTCGATGAACGGCTGGTGCGCCTGGCTGGATAATCCCAGGTCGTGCTCGGCAGTAAACGGCGTACCCTCGATTCCGGATGCGGAATCAAAGCGCCCGAAGGTGTTGACCTCGCCCCAGAGAAAGCCCGCGGTCAGCGCAAAGTGATCGCTGATCGGGCTGGCGATCGGCAATGGCGGCGGCGGTGAATAATCATCGCTGTCCTGCCTGACGTGCGGATCGGCATGGGCCGCGACGCCAAGCGCCAGCATCACCGGAGCGAGCCACCCGCGGCGCACGTCGTCAGCCCGTCAATCAACTGCGCTGGCAATGTCGCTGGACACTTGCGGCTGCCGGCGCGCTCAGCGCTTCATGGCCTCGAAGAATTCCGAGTTCGCCTTGGTGTCCTTCATCTTGTCGAGCAGGAACTCGATCGCCGCCAGTTCATCCATCGGATGCAGCAGCTTGCGCAGGATCCACATCTTCGCCAGCTCGCTCGGATCGGTGATCAGCTCTTCCTTGCGGGTGCCGGAGCGGTTGATGTTGACCGCGGGGAATACACGCTTTTCGGAAATGCGCCGGTCCAGGTGGATCTCGCTGTTGCCGGTGCCCTTGAATTCCTCGTAGATGACGTCGTCCATCTTCGAGCCGGTGTCGATCAGGGCGGTGGCCAGGATCGTCAGGCTGCCGCCTTCCTCGATGTTGCGCGCGGCGCCGAAGAAGCGCTTCGGCCGCTGCAGCGCATTGGCATCGACGCCGCCGGTGAGCACCTTGCCCGATGACGGCACCACGGTGTTGTAGGCGCGCGCCAGTCGGGTGATCGAGTCGAGCAGGATCACCACGTCCTTCTTGTGCTCGACCAGGCGCTTGGCCTTCTCGATCACCATTTCCGCGACCTGCACGTGGCGCGCCGCCGGTTCATCGAAGGTGCTGGAGACCACCTCGCCGTTCACCGTGCGCTGCATCTCGGTGACCTCCTCGGGCCGCTCGTCGATCAGCAGCACGATCAGGTACACCTCCGGATGATTGGCGGTGATCGAGGTCGCGATGTTCTGCAGCAGCATGGTCTTGCCGGCCTTGGGCGGCGAGACGATCAG
>Ga0116229_10009642_pt1 | contig 14692 bp, 9 predicted proteins | sample S1TSphgellanicum_3_FD_87313 | JGI IMG/M metagenome (GOLD analysis project Ga0116229, IMG submission 87313) | Host-associated microbial communities from peat moss isolated from Minnesota, USA - S1T2_Fc - Sphagnum magellanicum MG | ecosystem: Host-associated > Plants > Peat moss > Unclassified... | reverse complement strand
GTATGTGTAATGTAAACATGTCTATCACATCTTGCAAATGATTATGTTTTGTGGGCTCATTGAAGAATTCATTCATTACTGCACGTGGAGTTGGGATGAAGTTTAGTGTTTGTTAGAATGTTCTAAAGCCTTTGGATTTTCGTGATAGTACATAACAATTTCATCTATTTCAAATCAATTATGTTTTCCCATTCATCAAGCTTGTTGTAGTTGCCTTCACTATGTAGAAAGTTTTGTTTTTAATTATTACTAAACATTTTGTTCTCCACTATGTGTCATTTCAATCGTCTTATGAGATGTATATGTTTTTTTGTTTTGATGGTTATACATTAGTGGTGTGGCATCAAAGTATGTGACTTGATAAAACTTTATACATTTTATTTGCAATAAACCCATTGACAGTCACAATGTGCTTTCATCTGTATTGTTTTATTTTATTGCCATCGCAACACATGTTTGTCAAAGAACTAATATATTTATTAATTTAAATTCACCAAATAATTCTGAATCATGTAATTTCTCGTCATTTCAATATTTTTGAAAATATTGAAGGTATTGTATAAAAACTTTAGATATTGGAGCATTGGTTGCACCAAGAATGATAATATGTTGAAATTCAATAAATCATTGATAATTCCCCCCCAAAAGTCATGCATGTGATGTGGCAAAATATTCCATGACAAGGTGTGGAATATTTTGTCACGTCATAAACCCTAACCCCTAAAATCATAAACCCTATTTTTAAACTTTAAAGACCAAACCTAAAAATGCTAACCTAACCTTTACTAAACTAAACCTTATTTTAAACCATAAAAATCAGACCTATAAAACTTAACCTTGACCCCAAAACACTAAACCCTATTTCTAAGCCTTTAAAAAAAACGTAAAGTCTTTAATTTTAACCTTAAAAATCAAACTTGAAAACAAAAACCTTAAACCCTAAACACTAAACCTTAAAAGAATGAAAACCTTAACCTTAAACCTTTAATATCAAATTTGAAAACCTAAAACTTAGACCTAAAAACTTTAAACCTTAACGTTAAAACCCAAACACCTACCCTTCAAAACCCCACCCTAACCTTTAAAATCATATCTTAACCCTTAACCTTAACCTTAAATTTGAAAATTAAACCTAGGTTAAAATTGGAAATAAATGTGAAAGAGGAAGTTCACCTATGGATATAACATGGGCTTTATTGGTACGGAGTATTTGAAAAGTCAAATGGTCAAATTCCTCCAATGTGACGTATATCAAACTTTTGAATAATGTTGGTGTGGTGCACATAATATCCAATACATCCAAAACACCAATGGTCAAGGGTCCATGAATGACCCCCTTTCCTCCATTTCATATGAAATGACTTGTTTATTGGAATTGGAAACTACCAACATTGTCAATTCAAAAATGATAAGGTCATTTTGGTCCATGTCTTCCAAGTTGAGATCCTCATCACTTGAATATGGGATGAAATAAGAGCCATTTGAAAAGCTTGAGGAAGACATTTATCAAGATTTGAAATGAAAACAATAGGAAAAAAAGAAGGACAATTTTTTCCTTATTTAGTCCACATGGGAATCTTATTCTACATGTTAGGTTTTAAACCTACCCTAGATCTAAACCCATCTCTTTGGGCTGATTTTTAACTTGATCATTTTACAGACACAAAAATGAACTTAAAACATCTTTGATAATGCTTTCATCACTAACCTTCTTCCATGGTTGTGTCTATTAATTTTGATTATAAATCTTGATGTTTAACTTCAATACTATACACAAGTACAAACCATCACTTTAACCCTAACACTTTAAACATTAACCTGAAATGTCGAAAATCAAACAATACTTTTAAAACCCTAACCTTAGAACTAACCCCTTCAACCCAAAAATAGCCCTCAAAAAGCCTAAATATCAACTCTGAAAATTAAACTCAAAAAAGCCAAATCCCAAACTCTAAAATTAAAATTTTCAACTCCCAAACCCTAAAAGACCCAAATTTAAACCCTACAATTGCAAGTTTAAAACCCTAACCCTAAAAAGCCCAAACTTAGACCTTAAAAATTAAACCATAAAACTTCAAAACTTAAACCCTAATACTTCACCTTTGAAAACCCAACTTCTAAACGATTAAAATTAAATCTTAAAAACCTTAAACCTAAACCCAAATATAACCAATAACAAAAAGAAATAGCTAATAACCAATGGCCGAAGGCAATAATTAATAGGTAATGACCATAAGCAATAACCATAACCACATGCAATAGTTGTAGCCATAATCATAATAATCATATTGTAAATATCCATAACCAATAGTCAATGGCCATAACCAATAGCCAATAAACCCCTAGCACTTTAAACCCATCCCAACCTAGCCCCTAGCCCTAGCTCATATACCTATCCCCCATTAGCATAGGCTAGTGGTGGGCAGCCTGTGAATGAAAATAAATAAATTGATGTGCCCAATTTGGGGATCCCATCTTGGGTTTTCCTAATTTGGACCCTTATCTGGCCACTTTATAGATAAAACAAAATAAGGGTGAGGGAGCAAAGAGGAGGTGAAAGTAGGCCCAACTAGCACCACTTTATGGGTAATTTTATTCCATTAGCGATTTTTGTATCTTAGAGAATAAATTTGAACGGTTTCTCTAGGGCCCAACCACAGTAATATGTAAAAACCTATGAGAAAATTTCTAAGTGTATTTTGAGGTGACCTTATAGAGTGAGATTCTTCATCTGCAAGAGGTGGGCATTTCAAAAAGCAAAATGGGCACTCCTATGGGCATTTTGCTTTTTGAAACACTGGCCCATTTTTTTTCTCCATGATATCCCCTCGGTATCACAGGAAAAATGAGAAAAATAAAATTTCTGGTCAGTTTTTATGCTGGGTTACAGCCTCAGCAGGGCGTCCCCCAAGTAAATGGCCTCAGCTCCACCTCGGGCAATACCCAACACGTAAATAACACATTATGAGAACGGATGGATGACAGTCCAAAAGGATGATGGGAAGAGTGTGTGTGTTCACATGTGCAAACTTTACAAAATATGTGTGATGTTGGATGCAATGTAGTTGCCCAGTACAAGAATAACAAAGTCGCAGGGAATTGTGGTATAATGTCTGGTGGCAATGATAGTTTCTTTGACACATTCACCTCCCAATAAATTGAACAGCATCTACAGGTCTGAGCTGACATCTCAATTATAAAACAGCTACGATCCTAGGATTCTCGTCTTTCCCAATGAAGATTTCTTACTTGCAGGGGATCCAAAATTTACTAACCACATAATTAAAACATTGAGAATATGTTTACTCATACATGTCTTCGTTTTGACTTTTAGATACTTCTTGCAAAAAAGTAACATTCTTCCTGGAAGACCTTGAAACCACAAATTTGCCGGCCGGAGATTTTTACAAAGGTTATTATTATCTTCTTTCCAATAATGCAACACACTAAATTGTTTTAAATTTTACTAGGAAAAGGTTATGAAGATTTATACAAGTCAACGGTAAAGACTACAACGAGAGTCCCTTTTCTAAAAGTCCAACCTGAACTGAAAGGGCCTATTTGAAGCACGCACAGCTTCGAGATAAAGGTAATTCCTTGCTTCTAAATAGTGTAGAAACTCTAGATTTGTTGCCTTTTCAATGGTGGGTTGGGAGACACTTTTGCTCAAAATCAATAGCAGAGACAACACAATGGGGCTCCAGACCCTCCCCCCCCCGCCCCAAAATCTGATTTTGGGGCTCTCAATTTGTGGCACCTGTGTGGTTCTGTTGTTCGGTGAGAATTTGATGTACATTAAACAACTTTTAGGTCACTCTAGTGGGACTTCCATGGACCACGATGTTGCCATCTGGGTGAGAACAACACACCTAGAGACAGAAACACCCTTCTTTTGCCCAGATGTGGTGGAAAGCTTTCACATAATGTATTGGTTTTTGACCATTTCAGCAAACAACACTTTTGCCAAAATCCCTACATCCCATCTGAATGGATTACAATATGGATCTAGTAAGTGAAGATAGAGACCACAGTTCATTCAAGAGGGCAGTGGGGCTCAGATATGGATTACAGTATGAAGCTTGTAAGTGAAAGTAGAGTCCACAACAAGTATTTGTTGGGGTTCAAGCAAAATGACATTGGGACTAATAGAAGGAGTGTAACCAAAAAGAAAAGGGGTGTGAAGAATGTCACCTCATCACAAATCCAAACTCTGTACCTGCGAGTTCTACAACTTATATTCTGCCATTCAGGCACTTTCACAATACATTGGTGTTACTGTCCTAACAGAGCATAAATCTTTTGCCCATATGAGACTTCAGGCAGCTCATACCTGTCAGTCCCTTCTGGATTGCTATATTAGAATCCATCAAACTATTACTAGGAACAATTCCACATTTTGTGAGTTTATGAATTAGTGGGATCTGGCTTGAGGTCAGAGCCCTCTGTGTTTATTTGGTCTGTTATGAGCTACTAACCTGTCCCTCTACGCTATGATATAATGCAGGAAGATGCTTGTTTTAGTTCTACAAACAAGATGACTTTTGGTTCCAAATTAAGGATGCACAACATATGCCATGTTAACTTGCAACAACTTGGGAAAAGCAGAGTTTTGTTCAAAGTATGGATCTAAGGATATTTCTGTAATTTCTCCCATTCTGTACCCACATTCTACCCAACCCAAGGATACTCTCTTAGGTTTCTGGCTTTAATTCATCAGAGGTGTGCTACTTCAGTAACGGTTCCACCAAGGTCCCATACAAATGTAATCCCCCTACATGCTCCAGAATCTACAGCTCAGATCTCCTTTGTGCATCATGAACCCTCAGCATCAATCCCTTATAGACTCTAACACTAACAAGAACATAATGCATGTCATGAAGTAGCTACTGGTGCAACGGAAATCAAACAATAATTATTTACTTCAGCAAGTTTCTTGATTTTATACAATCTACAACCAATGCAATCCAAAAACCACAAACCTGATCTACTACGCCATTAATTCTTATCTTCGTCCAACAGCATCTTCTTTTCCTTTCCCTTCCATGCTTGAAGCACCCTTGGCCACCCATCGTATGTTGCCAATTTGTTTCACATAACACACAAACAACAAAATCCCCTACTCATAGCCATAAACAAACAGAAATGATATAAACTCCGTCGCCTGCACAAAGAAAGTTGACGGCAGCTAACAGAATCTAAACCTTAAAACGAACTAGTGTTCACACTATAGAAATCCAAATGACTTCCTATCCGATCACAAGAACATTAATTTGCCTCTTGCCCAAGCATTTAAAGGATGTTAAATATTCCTTAACAAGATGTCTTAGTTTGTCTTTTTGTGTTACTATCTGTTCTATTTGTTTTTTTTATGTAGGATTTTCAAGATTATTAATTTTTGTTTTGCATGTTCTATTATCCCACAACAATTTTGAACCCACCACCTCTCAAGAAAGAAAGAGGATATATATTGTTAATCTAAGTTGTCATGTGCTATCATATTGGTGAATACAACCATCCCTTTTCACACACACAAACCTAATAACATAAAAAAACAACCCTTTTAAATGTGCATAACCTCTAAACATGAGATTCCAAAGCATGATGTTTCTTTGCTTTGTAGTTTTTCTATATTATGCCAAAAAAAATTTCACACATGGTGTTTTGGGCTTGGATTCATGTGTTGTTACAAGTGAATTGTGTTTTGAATCACCAAAAATGATTTGAAATCACACATCCTAAAATATATTCCATACACTAAATATTTAGAACCGTGTTCACACTGGATTTGATTTCACAATAACTTACCCTAATTTACTTATAATAATTATGATATAAACACATAACTAACATAAAAATCTTGACAAATCATTGAATAAAAGTAATGTTTTAATTTATTTAGCCTACAACTAGGTTGGTGTCAATCAAACTTGTAAAATAATGAAACTTTATATAAGGTGCCACATTAAAGCTTTGATAGAATTTGTTAAAATGTTTTGAATCTCCTACCAAGCAAATTTCCCACCACCTAACACATATATCCAAAGGTATCCAAGCTCAAAATTTTGCAAAGGTGGTAATATGTTCAATTCCAAACTTAAACTCAAAAATACAAAATATAATTAAAATGTGACCATTTTGTTTTCATTTTTGGATGATGATGTAGGTGGAAAATTAATTGAATGATTGGATACACATGTGGTGAAAGTTGAAAAATATTGTTAAAAAAAATGGATGTTACTTTCATTATAATTGTCGTTGCAATGTGATGGAGTACATTAATACAATTCATAGTGGTGATGACACGTTATGTTCTATCTATATGAGTTGGTTTTTAAAGTTCCACTTTTACTGTTTTTTAGCTATAGATATTAGTTGTTTCTTAAATATTTGGTGACAAACTTAAGTTGATAATAATGCTTATGACAAGTGGTCTTTTCCCAAAAAATGGTTGACTCCAAACCTTAATCATATCATGGAAACAAAGGTTCATAAAAATATATTCATAATTCAAACACATTAGCCTTCACCATGTGTTGATCAAACAATATGATCACATGTCATAAGTAGCTTGGTATGGAAAGTGATGAAGCGTGAAAAACATTTGTGTGGGTCCAACCACACTACAAAGAGCCACACGTGCCCACTTAGACCATTGTTTTTTTGTTGTTTTTTAAAAGAATATTATTTTTAAAATTTTAATACATCTTTCAAAAAAAAAATTTAAAAATTGATAGTATTATGTTAAGGTGTATATTTTTAGAATTCAAAAATATTTGATAAAAAAATATTTTCAAATTGTGCTTTTAGTTTCAAAACTGCTTTTAAGTAGTGGTTACAAGTCCTTAAAAATGTAAATTATTTTACTCATTAGATTAATTCCAAATTTTTAGGATATATATATATAATGTATTCACAATAAAATTTTATAAAAAAAAAATCTATTTATTATTAATTTAACAATCCAAAATTCAAAAAAATTAAAAGTGGTTATAATTGTTAATGGTAGATGTTAGTATGATGGCACATGTGTGTACATAACAACTAGTTGCAAATGAAGGTTCAAGATATTGCACCTTTGTTTTTCAAGAAGGGAAATAAACTAAAACAATTTTCAATAGAAACCAAGAACATTTATTGTGACAATTTCTATTAAATACACATCAAAGGATTAAAAATGACGGGATTAACATTGTCAATTGCCATGACCATTATTTGAAAAGCATTGAAATCATTCCCAACTTTAAAATGCCTTTTATGAACATCTAAATCCCTTCTCAAAATTATGGTAGGAACCACAAAAGTATATTTGCCCTTTTTAGATTGTTTGCATGAATGTGAAATGTAATAAATTCCTTTCAAGATCTCCAAATGTCAAGAAAAGATAATCTTTGCATCTACTTACATCTAGTATTAGAAATAAACATTCCCCCATGGCATCCTTAACTAACTATTTGGAAAATTGGACATTCAACTCCCTAATAAATCTTTCAATAGTCTTTGCCATAACCCATGTACAACAAACAACACAAACACATGTCACATTAGTACACAAATTTGCATACGTTGCACCCCCAAGTTTGTTGAATGGTATCTATCAATGACCTCCTTGATTCTTGGTTTTACAATGAAATGCAAACCCAAGGCATATTCTTCACTTAGGCATGTCACTTTTGTATAATTTTTGAAACACATAAGATAAATATGTATTTTTTGGTATGCTATGAAATAATGGAATATGAAAAATATTTACATTTTTCTACTTAAATGTAAAAATATGTTAAGTATTATTTTGTAATGAACTTTGGGCACCTTATTTACATTTAAGTAAAATATATTTTTACATCCTAATGAATTAGTTGCACCTTACATCTTGTTGCACATCAATTGGAAAAAAATGGAATAGACTTCTCAAGGCTCCTTAATTCTTAATAATAAATAATAGATGGGACATTAAAAGAAATCACAACTTTTCAATTAACTACACAACTTGACTACGTTGCCACTTTGGTTAACAAAAAGGTGCAATTTGCAAAGACATAGAAAATCGATTTAATATTAATTTTGGTTGTTGGTGTTGGCTAAAATAACTTGTTTGACTATCTTGTCAAATAAAACATTTAGTTTTGAATAAGCCAAGAAATGGACATATATTCGCTCCAAATGGACAATGATATATCAAATGAAACAAATGTTTTATTTGACAAGGTGATAACAAGTGACATATCACATGCAAATAAAAATTTGATCTAACATTATTGTGAGGAAATTATTGCAATGTAGTGGTAAGACCACATGATCGGCAACCTAATTACCATTAAGGAAAAGGTTGTTAAGCAAAAAATAAATTTAGAAAAAAAAGGGAAAAACTTGAGGGTAGGGTCTACCTTTTGTCTACCTACTGTCATGTTGCAACTATCGTCCTACAAAAACTTGGAAAATGATCATAATCATTTGTTGCCCCCCTCCATCACAACTACCTCCCCTTTGCAATTGTTGATTTCAATTTGTCTACTTGTAACAACTACCATCCTATGTAGACCCAAAGTTTCCTATAGACCTCTTATAGTTATTTCCTACCTTTTACAACCTAAAAATTCAATAACTACCTTGAAATTATTGCCTTTAAAGGCAATTACTATCCTACAACAAACCTACCTTCCTAATCCAATAGATAGTACAAAGTGTATTTTTTATTGCAAAAGAAAAGAACCAAAATAAAGAGAGTAACATTCTATATCAACTAAAAATAAACTACTTTCATTACATTTGAAAAATCAAGGAAAAACACAATAAAAAAGATATCACAAGTTGACCTTCAACCATAATCCATTGTTTGTATTTCTTCTTCACACAAGTACAACCTTTTTCCACTTCACACACATAATGATATAATGCTTGAAAGAAAGAATATAATGAAAAACCAAAAGTGAATGGAATAATGGAATGAGCCCAAGAGATAATAAGGAACCATAAGTGGTTCCCTGCCACACATGTGTTTCCTTATCCTTATAGATTTCTTCACCTTATCTTAATTTCCTCCACAAATTCTAGTTAAGGGAAACCATTCATCCTTTATTAGCCATTTTTTATTTGGACTAATTAACTTGAATAGTTTCACCCCTTAGTAAATAGAAGAGCGTAAATGAATATTTACCACTAATAACTAAACAATTACTAGGATGCCCTTATAAATTAACTAAACTAAGAGATTATTTTCAGTAGCAAGTATTATTTTATTAGAATTCCTCTCCATAATTATTTTATGGTTATTATGCCATGTGAAAATAATTCATTATACTAATGGTACTACCATCATGGAACACTTTCATTCTAGTCATTTTTCCATATGATGGTATTACCATCTAATGATGATAACTATCGTCCTTTAACAATAGTCATTAAATCATTAATTTTAAATTTTATTAAATGTAAATTCCCTAAATTATAAAAGGAAGGTTTATGAAGGGTATGAAGGTTTATTTAATGCTTGTGAAATAAATATTGATTTCATAAAACAATGTGAATTAGGAAATAAAATTACCTACAAAAGATAAAATCTAATCAAACTAATGAAAAAAATAACTAATTGTTAGTTGAAAGTTGAACATTATGTGTTACCAAACCTTAAGATTGCCAAATGTAGTCTAGTAAAACATTACCTACCAAATAGGACTTTCAATTGAAGATGAAGGAAGTTATAACTTTTTGTAGCATTAGGCAAGTATAAATGCAATTTTAAACAATAAACATTATTTGGACCTTCTATTTGTTCTTGTGATTAGACTTTTGTTTATTATTATAGATATGTGTGTGATGTATGTGGGTAATATATGGGAATGTGTGTGTGTGATTGTGTATATTGAAGATAGGAGAATTGACAATGTAAGTGTAAGGTGTAAACATAGTTTTATAGATTGAGGCCATGTGAGAAAAGCGATAGCAATTAAAAGACTTGTAGGAATGCAATCTATAGTGAAGGCAAACCATAAAACTACAAGATAAACAAAATTCTAGTTTATATGAATAGTTGCAATATAGTATCAAGTTTTATGAAGTTTTTCCTTGGTATGTGGTATATGGGATAATGGTGATAGCAAGTAAGTAGCAAGAACTTTTAAAGGGAAATCTACAATTTCTTATTGCAAATAATATGTTCAAACAAGCAACCATAAAGAAATGTTCAATTACCTTTAACTACATGTAAAACATAAAAATGTGTAATTGTTAATTCCACATAGTCAACTTTGTTGTGTATATAATACATGAACAATTGCATATTGATGGAGAAATGATGATTCTTATGAAAGGATGAGACATTTTTGTTTGTGGATATCACACTATGGTTTAACACATGTTGAGTTTAGGTGTTGATAGCCATATTTCAATCATATAACACCAATTGAAAGTCAAAACATTCAATTCTTGTTATTTAATGGGTAATGACGTTCTAACCAATATTATTTTTTGGTCTAAAACATGTTTATTTGAAACTTGGTCAAGTCAAAATGAAACCCATTTTTATATTTAAATGATTATTAAATGATTATTTACATTAAGGGATTGGTATTTGGGGGATGTGGAAAGAGTGCACACATGATAAAACTAAATACAAATAGATTTTTATTCACTTGTACACCCCATCATGGATTGTGGCCAAATTTTGTTTTCAACTAGGGAGTTGAAATGATGATAATATGAATATATAATGACATTTTTATGCTTTTATATGAATTGGTAGGTTGCTAGACCACATCTAAACCACATGTCACTATGCCAAAACATGGCAAATATGACTACACCCATGAATGGGTTTATTGTAGTAAATACCATTCGTGACTACATGACTATGTAGTGAATATGGGCATGTAGTTTATCCACTAGTCATATTTTTGTCCTAGTCATAAATCCCATGGAATGTATTATATATTTCAATTTACTCTAACCATTTGGTAGGTAGGTAAAAATGGGTAGGTAGGTAGGTAGGCCTAAGTAGGTTAAGTAGGATCCTTTATTTTTTGGTGACAAACCTTTTTTATTAGCTCATTACATGTAATATTTGCACTTTGAGTATATTTGGTGCATGTATTATGTTTAGACTAATGCTTTTTCACCTAGTTATATAGTTTACAAAGTTGAACTTGTTGATAAAGGATATGGGATAAATTTACAACATTATCTCAGATCATCCTTTGTCCCAAACAAAAGTACCCAACTTTGACCATTCTTATTTTTTCCTACTTTGTCGAAATGAAAATAAATAAATTCATTTTTAAAGATTTTTCCAAGATTTACATATCTATAAAAAAAAATTAAAACCAAAATATTAACTAATTTGACTGAAAAATGCATTTGAATATTCACAATTTCATACATTTGAACAACAATGATGTCTTGAAGATTTATTTATTTATTTATTGATGTATTGTAAATAAAAATATTTAAATTCAACATGGTTTTTTTAGTATGTATATATGGATATATATATAATTTCCCTACCTTTTAAAATATAACAAATCCATAAAAATGGTATAATGTTGTGTTATATTTATTTATAATTATAAAAATATTTTAAATAAAAGATGCTATCTATGAAACATATATTATTAATTTATACACATTTAAAAAAATCAAATTGTGAGTAGTAAATTTTAATCTTATTTTTAATTTTCTTTTCAATTCATTAAATGTGATTTAATATAAAATATTTTTAAAAATTCCAATTTATATGACCAAATACTTTGATAAATTACTAAAGATAAAAATTTATATTTTTTGTTACCCGTCACATGGAAACATGAAAAGAAATGCCATTTTGGGGCATGTGGATTTAAAATTCATTGGATATCATTAATAAGAATTTATTTAATTATTTAATGTCAAAAATTTCAAAGAGGATATTAATTTAAATAAACCTTTGAGCAAGAGCCTCAACTTAATTTTTAAAATTATATTCTAAGCATCATTTTTTAATTTAATTTTATGGTTTCAAGAATTTTGGCAATTTGTTTTAACCAATGTCTAGAAATTCCATTAATAATTAGTGCTCTAAGGCAAAGTTCTAAAAATAATAATCTGTTAATTATTTATTTGTGCATTAATTATCTATTTGACCATCTACAAACTTATAATATGTTTATTAAATACATATGTCTGCCTTCTAGTTCTTTTCCATTTTAATTCATAAGTTTTTTAATGTTTCAAATTGTATATTATTAAATAATTATATGGTGTTCATGAAGAAGATTTTAAGTCACATAATCGTATCCATAAAAACTTTTAATCATGTATCATATCCATGGTTTCAAGAATACGACTAAGCACAAAAAACATGGCATATATGACTATATGACTAAAAAATGGTCATTCATATTTGTCCTAATCATAAATGTCAAGTTTTAGCATAATGTGTAGAGCATCCATTCATATCATCATGATGAATTTCATAAAAGAAAAAAATTCACCCTTAAAATTTTAATTACATTCACTATCCTTGTCTCCAAGGGTTCCCCTTTGAAATTGTAATTTTGCATTCATGTCTTTAATTTCATTGACATTCCTTAGGCCACAAGGTGTTAACAAACATTGAATGGTTATTACAAAGATCAACAAACCTCCAAATGTTTGAGAGTGGTTTTTACATTGATTCAAAATTATGGTTTTCGAAAAGTTAAAGATTTTGTTTAGGTATATACCATTGGTTTTAATTGTTTTTAAAAGATCAACTGTCTAGTCATAAAACCACTAGACCACTAGTTATTCCATGTGAATTGTAGGTTTTTAAAGGCTTTTAAAAATAAATGGGACTAGATATTCTTGATTTTTTTTTCAAATAATCTAAAATGATAAATTTTCTTTAATTAATTTGGAATATCTTGAAAATCAAAATTGGTGAATATTTAAAAATTCAATTTATTGCACAACATTAATGCTAAACTTTTGCCCAATTATAGTTTAATGGTGCAATTGGGATCACAAAAAGTTGTTCCTCCATGGAAAGTTATTGTTAAAACATTTGCAATGGAGGATTTATCATTTATTTTATGATTCTTGAAAGTTGAAACAACCATTCCCATGGCATCATGTTTACTTACATTTGTCTTTTCATAGCTTTGTGCCCATAAATTATAAAACTTGTAGTACCTTTACAATCATATGGATTGGTGCAAATTTATGGCAATGGTTCTTTAGTTTTGAAGAATAAGAAAAGGAGATTTTTTAGCATTGTGTAACAAACATGTTAGTATGTTTTATGCCTTAGTAAGGTTTAACTTAGTAGTTGTGATATTCTTACTTGGTAGTCTAAGGGGAAAATGCCATTTCAATATAACCTTTATGGGGAATTACAAATTATATTAAATAAAAAAGAGAATGGTCAACCCCATCACATTGATTAATATTTCCATTATATATATATAATTTGTAGTTGAAGTGTTTTAGTTAACTTATTTATTGTTGTCACAATAATGTTTTTCAAAATTAAAGAACAAATAAAGAGACCAAATGTTGATTGAATTATAATCATTATGAGAAAAATGAGTGTTTTGCAATTGTCTTGCAATTCAATTTTTGAGTTATAATGACCATTAACAATCCACCATATTTTTACATTGTGAATGTTATCACACAAGTTGCTTGAATTGTAATAGTTGCAATTCACTATATATATGGTGCAACTCATTACAATTCAATGGTAATTTTGTCAAAACATTCATTTTCAACTACTACGCAACTCCATTACAATTATAACCATAACATCATGTTGACATTATTAACTTTCATCCATCCATTAAAATTTAACATGTGGCACAATTTTTAAATATTACCACGTGGCATATTAATTGAATTTAAAATAAATAAATAAATAGTTATTTTAATAGGTATGTAGGTCAGTACTTAACCATAGGTAGGAAGGTTGATAGGTCCTAGGACCTACATACTTACATTAATACCTAGGTAAGGAGAAAATTAATTTATCTGATTTTATTTGAAATAATTATCTAGAACCTAGATTTTTGAATTAAACTGTCGCAACCCTACTTTGAGGGAAATGTGAGGATGAAACTCACACTCCCGAAATTGGGACTTGGGAGTCCTCCGGGACTCCCGAAACTTTAGAGCTCGATTGCAGGGGTCAAAACACCTCGCATTGAGGTGTTATTTATATCATTAGAAAGTTACTAAAGTGTAGAGGTCGAAAATGGTTTCACATGGGCCAGTTGGACATCTGCAGCACAAGTTATGGCAAAAAGAAGGGTTGGGAGTCAAACTGGCAATTTGACTCCCGACCACTAAAAGTCAGGAATCAACCCGACTCTAGTGCGTACAGGTGGAGTGCAACACACTGTTAGAAAGCTCTCGAGAAAAGCTACAACTTTGCTTCAGAGCTCATCCCAATTGGAGGTCTGAGTAAAAAGTTATGATCGTGCAAAGTTTCGGGAGTCCAAACCGGGACAGTTTCGGGACTCCTCCTTGGGAGTCCTGGGACAAAAAGCCATTCGGATGTGGGTGCATGGAAAGGCACATAGTATACTATATGGGGGAAGTTGATGGCTTCCCCTAAGTCCAGGCCGTGGTGAGTCAAGTGAGTCCAGAGTTACCCGTGGCTTATCCTAGCACCAAGGGTGCTCCAAAATGTGAATTAACCAACTTGTTGGTTGGTTTGATGCAGGTTCGAGTAAGTGAACTTGTCACT
>Ga0116229_10009641_pt1 | contig 14692 bp, 5 predicted proteins | sample S1TSphgellanicum_3_FD_87313 | JGI IMG/M metagenome (GOLD analysis project Ga0116229, IMG submission 87313) | Host-associated microbial communities from peat moss isolated from Minnesota, USA - S1T2_Fc - Sphagnum magellanicum MG | ecosystem: Host-associated > Plants > Peat moss > Unclassified... | reverse complement strand
CATTTTTGTGAAGTAGCTGAAGTGGTCATCATCCATCATAAGACACTACTAGTTTACCTATAAGAGCATCTCCACCCAAAATTATTAAGAACTCCTATACCCACCATCTTGGATGAAGTATAGGAGCCGAATTAGCTGAAGTGGTCATCATCCATCATAAGACACTACTAGTTTGGCTATAAGAGCATCTCCACCCAAAATTATTAAGAACTCCTATACCCACCATCTTGGATGAAGTATAGGAGCTGAATTATGTGAAATTGTCATCATTTGGATGATATGTTTGCTCCGGGTAGTGTGTGCACCTGCAAGAAGAGCTGCACTCAAAAGGAAAATGACTTCTTTTGATTGGCCAGTGATTTACCATTGGGTAAAAACCTTAAACCCTAAACCCTAAAATAAGGGGACACTGCTAGAGCTGCTCTAAACAAGATATGAAGAGTAAAAAAGTTTTTATTGATTTATTTATTTAGTTATTTAAGCATCCTTCACATTTTTGGCTATATGCTAGAACCCAATAGAAGAATATGGCAAAATTTCCACCCCAAAAAAGTAAAAAAAAATTAGCAACTAGAAAACCAAAAACACATAACTTTTTAACCATTTTGAAAAATAAAAAATAAAAATCTCCAGCTGTGATATTCTAGAAAAGATGGTGTAGGGTAAAGACCCCCCCAGTGACCCAGATTCTTGGCCCCACATTTTGTAATTTTCCATTAGTTAATTTAATAAGAAAATGGTTTTCCTTGATTTACTCTTAGAGTAAGCTGAGGAATTTTGTGCCCCAAAATACCCTTAGTAACTTTACCATTCCGACAATAATTAAATTATTTTCAGTAAATGCAGATTTTTTTTTTTCAAAATTAGGAAATTCTTATTGTTACAACCAGAGTGAAAATTGGGAAAAATAAATAATATTTAGCAAGAATTTGAAGGAATAGTAAAAGTAATACAGATATTTAAAGAAGACATAAAACTTACGAGGATTGGAAGAAATGTGAAAGTGTAGTCAAGAATTGTTTATGAACTCCAAAGTGGAATATACCTAATTGGGTAGTATATGCACATTTGAGTATTTGGATATCCTCTAAGGATCTATCACAAATACCATTAAAATTTTATTAAAAAATGTCTAAAAAAGAAGCTAAGTCATTAAAGGTTCCACCATCTAACTTTAATATACACCCATAGTTGGTGTCCTTGCCATTATTAGCCTAGGCTAAAATGGCAAAGAACATTTTATTTATTTATTTATTTTACAACCAACGAGGTGAGGTAGCATGCACCCAATGGGCCCAAAATTTCTTTTGGTGGGGGAAGGGGTGGAGTGTTGGATTTGTTTTGTTCCCACAAGTTTCCTATGAGTTCCCAATATATTCCCCAAGTTCTTAATGTGCTCCCCAACATTTTCCCAATAGCTCCTCACTTTATCTCATTTTAAAAGTCTTACAACCATTTTCTAGTTTGTTAAAGTCGATATGTTCAAGTTATGAAATCCATAACATATGTGATGGATACTCTTATAATGAATTTGCTTAGCTAAAGTCTTATGGATGAGTTGAAATTGCACACAATTATATGACACTCCATGAGCTTTCAAGCTTCAAAAGAAAAAGAGACTAGGTAAGTTAGAAGAAGAGACACACCATACATACGCCTCGCCCCAAGGCAATATGCCCTAAAGGCTTGACCTCTATTACACTCAGCTTGGAGGTCATTTAGACTTTACTATCAAGGCCAAAATACACTCCCTAGGAACCAATGACATTATCCAAATTCGTTAAATTTTCAAAACCACAAAATCAAATTCTCATACAATGAAATTTTGGAATGATTTTTTTAATAATTTTTTTTGTTAAACATGTTGGGCATTGCCTAAATATTTAACCAATTTGTATAATAATGAATGTTGAAAAAAATTTGAAAATTGAAAGTGTGCACGTTTCCCTTTTATACGTGGAAAGTCATCAAATTTCAAATCATACCAAAATATGGTCACTATTTAATGATTTCCTCTCCCCTATTGTATGCTAGATTTTTTCATTGTACATAATTTACGTTATACCACTTGAGATATGGTAGATGATGGATTTCATTCAAACATATTTTGAAAATTTGAAATTGTAAATGTTTTTAATAGTGATTAGTGTTTTTGAATGTTAGTTATATTCTCTTATCACCCAATTTTTGTAAACTATCAGCAATTTAACATTCAAGGAAATTAAAGTGATGTTTCAAAAAATGGACACAATTTAGTGCAACAATTGCACAATTTCCAAATTCCTTAATTCAAAGCAAAACCTAAGCTTATTAACAAACTTTTAATTTGAATTCCCCCATATTCAAATTACTATGATACCTTGGCAACTTCAACACATGTATGTTGAATAATTAATTTTTTTGAAAATTTTATTTCAACAAATGAAAAATTCTTAAAGATTCTTTCATTAAACTTTGGTCTTTGAATTTTTATTTTTTTTTACTTTCAAGATTTTTGGAAATGATACAATTAATGTTGAAATTGCCACTCAGTACCACAATAGTCATTTAACATATCATGTCACAATTTTCATAAATTTCAATGGAAACAAGTACATAAAAATGTTTATTTGATTGTTTGCAATTTTCACTAGGATTTTGGCTTTTTGTTTCCTAAAGTTATGTTTATTCTCTCTTTTATGTTTTAATCATTTTTCTTTTACCCCCTTTTGCCACTAACTATTTCAATACTGTCTTTTAGATCAATCTATCATAAGTTGTTTTAACCTCTAACTCAAGAATTTCAACTCTTTTTACAATTTGGGGCATTGTTAATTTTTAAATGTATTATTTACTACAATTATGGAATCAAGCATATATGTATAATGTTAGGAATACCAATAATCATGATAAACCAAATGATAGAAATAAATATTATCAAAATGGGAATCAACTTATGATTATATTTTTGAGTAGCAAATACATTACCAATTCCAAGCTGAATTTTGTTTCATAACATCCATGAAAATGTGAATGTTGCAAACATAATTTTGATATCATATATTCTTGAAATACTTAATTCAACAAGACCCACATTTTTACACTATGAAAAAATCGTGTCCTCAAAGACCTCATTACCTTGCAACTATGTAACTTATGTGCAACTATGTTGCAACTTATGTGTGCCTATGCAACATATGCACAATTATGTTACATCTTTTTTACTAAAGTGAAATGAATTTATTTTTTAAAATGCCACGTTAAAAATTCATAAAATCTTATTATAGTTGCATATTAGTTATATGAAGTATGTACCTATGGTTATCATACATACTTTTCTCTCAAGTTATGCATTAGTTGTTAGGGTAATCAACTTGCAAATGTAGTTGCTTAATGTAACTACCTTAAAATTGAAAGACCAACTTCAACGTTACGATCCTATCACCATGGCACATTAAATGCCACACCATTTTAAAATGATTACAAGCATCATTGATGACCCTTATGGGTCATTGTGAATAATTATACAATGCAATTAAATTACAACTTGGAATTTGAAATTTCAAAAGTTAAAGTTTGGGTAGGATATATGAATGTGACAATAAGTTAATAGATTTCTCCCTTTACATCAACAACCCTTTATGGGTCATTGTGAATAAATGATCATTATGAATAATTATTGTGCAATTAGATTATAAATTGAAATATGAAATTTGAAAAATTAAAATTTGGGTGCAATATATAAAAACAAACAACATGTGGCAATAAGCCAATAGATTTCTCCCTTCCATCGACAACCCTTATGGGTCATTGTGAACATGTGATCATTGTGAAAAACTATAATGCAATTACATTGCAACTTGAAATTTGAAATCTAAGAAGTTAGAATTTGGGTGGGATACACAAAAACAAACAACATTAAGTTAATAGATCTCCCCTTTTGCATCAACGACCTTTTGTGCCCATGGCTATTTTTCAAGAAATTCAAGATGAACTATTAAGGAGAGGGTCCTTATTTTTTCAAACATTTTGTTTACTTTAATTTTGATTTTTTGATGATACAATTGTGATATTATGTGTTACATTGTTTTGTTTAACTTGTTTTTTTGGTTTTTATTTAGAGCTAAAGATGAAAAAAATGTTGCAAGTTTTATTGTTCATTAGAAAATATGGAAGCTTGAAGGTCCATGAATGTTGTTTTGGTTGATTGCACATTGAAAAAAATGGTGTGAGGACAACACCCATTTTATTTGAACACGTTTGGTTTGAAAACTATACTTTGTAAAATAATATAGTTTTAGGAGAAAATGCATGTGATTTGATATAATTTTGCTAGGTTATTGATTATTATATGTCACTAAACATTTTGTTGTTGTTTATTGTGTACTAATCTAAATCAAAACATGCAAGGAAATGAATAATAAAATAACTTAGTGAAGCAAGATATCAAATGTAATGAAATTTGACCTCCATATTCTAATAGTTTCATGCATCTATGATCTTTTTTTGGCATTCACCATTGTGTAAGAATATGTGTTGTAGTTTTGTTTGTTTCAAGTCATAGTTTGATGTGTTATGTATGCTGCTTGTTAGTGCAAGTTTAATGGCATTGTAGTTGTAGAATAATTGTATTTAAGTTGACAATTGGACATATAGATGGTTTTTTGTTAATTGCAAAATTATTTACATGTTTTTGGATTCATTTCACATGTGATGTCAAATCATAGCATGGAATTTTTTTAAGTTGACAAGGTGGTTGAGGGAAATTGTGGCAAGAAGTCAAATTACATGGTGAAACCTAACCTCAATGCTTTAAATATTTGATGCATCTTATTTTGAAAACCATCATTGTGTGTAGATTGGAGTTTAGATTGTATATAATTACCAATAATATCATTTAAGAATTATTCTTTAATGATAGTTAGCTATGGAAATTCATGTATATTGCAAAACAATTTTAGTTGAGTTGACAATATGGACATGTAACATTATCTATGTGTCATTGACATCATTTCACACGTGAAATTGAATATTAAGTTTTGCAATTTCAAAAGTAGATAAGGTGGAATGAAGAAATTGTGGGTTGTTCCATGGTAACAAAATAGGGGAAGGCATTTCACAAAATGTACATCACAAATGTAAGAAAGTTACAATCTAGTTGTTGGAAAACATGGGAATGAAGTTATGTAATGGTATTCAAATAGTTATATGGTAAATTGCAAATTAATGGCAATGGACATCAATAGATTTTGTTTATCAATGGATGAATGAAATGTCACATTGGATTTACATTCTTTCAAAATTTATTTGCATGAAAGATCTATGTGGACAACCTAGTTGCAACAACTTGCACCTAGTTGCAGGGAGTTGCACATATTTTCAATAATATATGATTCCCTGTGTACGAGTATAATGTGTCCACTGCAACTAATGCAACATGTCTAATGCAACATAAGGTGAGAAATAATTGAAGTTGTAAATGATCATTGCAAGTAGAAAATCCAATTGTGAGGAAAGTTGCAAAACCACCCTTTTTCTCATAATGTTATCTTCATTCATTGTCAGCATGTTATGGTTGAGGTGGAATCGACTATTGTTTAAAAATATCTATATTAAGTAGCCAACATTATGCACACATCTAACACTCAATTAATATTAAAAGCTTTTACAATTTTTTTTCTAACAACTTTCATCTTATTCAAGGTTGTCATATATCCTTGTGTAGTACAATAGTTTAAGAATTCAAATACTTCAAAAGATGTTACCAAAGTTTTTAGTTTTTAAAGGTACCTTTGCTAAAGCTCTTATTCCATGGAAAGTTATGGGGGCCTTATATGTGCACAAAATGGAAGTTTTAGTGTATGCTGATTGTATAATTTGGAAAAAAAAATCAACTTAAGAATATGAAACACTTTAAAACTATGTTTTGTCCTTTTTACAACATAATGTCATTTTCTTCATTAAACACTTCCCATTTGTTGCCATATACATTGGTATTTATTGTTTGATTGAAATTTATTTTACCTTGGAAAAAATTTAGTAAATTAAGATTTAAAAATTAAAAATATTTACATGTTATTTAAAGCCAAAAATTGGAAAACTAAATTCTAACTCATAGGTGAAATTGCCCTTTAGTTTTAAAGTTTAACATATATACCTATCAAGGCAAGGTTCAAATCACAATTCTTTCATAAAATTGAAGAAATAACAAAAGAAAAACTTAACACATGTATTAACAAATAAGGTAACTTCAGTACAAAACATGAATTTGACACTTAAGCCTAAGAAAAACAAAGAAGGGTTCAAAATTAAATAAATTATGAGACTATTGAACAAAATGGTGGATTTTAAAATGGTGGAATAAGTTTCAAAGTTGATTACAATGCTATGACTAGAAATTACAAGTTATTAACTTAATTGCAAGTTGTTCATGTAAAATTTATATTTATATAACATCCTTTTTACATTCTATTTAGTTAACATTTTAAAATTATGTTCTTTACATTATCTACTAAGTTTAACCTATTTGATTACATTCACATGCATGCATATTTTAATTACTAAACATTGATTTTTGTTAATATTTTTACATCATTCAGATTGCATATTCTAAATTTCCTTTTGAAATCTTGAAATTTGGGCTTGCCAAATGGTTTAATTCGAATATTTGCAAGTTGTTCCTTTCAAGCAACATGAATCAATTATATTTCTTTAGATAGCATCTTCTCATGAATGATAGTGAATTTCTATAGGTTTTGTTCAAGCATAATAGACTAGGTTACAAACAATTTTCATGCAACTTTGATTATCACATATTAATATGATACAACTCACTTTGATCATAATACAATTATTCAAAAGTAAACTCAACAAAATGTTTTTTTTTTTTTTTCCCTTCAATTAATGAATTATATTTCACTTCAATAGAAGACACAACTAGTATTCATTGTTTACATTCAGAACTCCATTTTATTGGTCCATTACCAAGATGAAACAAAAAATTTGACATAAATCTTCAATCTCTTATGTCATCAGCCCAATCTACATTAATGTATCCTTTGATTGTGTTATCACCCCCCTCTTGATAAGGCACATGAAATTGGATGTACCTCTTAAACAACATATGATGTGCCAAGTTGCATCAAGGGGAATTTGTTGTGGTTCATTCATGTAGTGACTAACCATTAATTTGACAATGAGCACAATGTCAAGGCACATGTTTGTCAAATACATTAGTTTATCAATGATTTGTCAATAGTTATGTGTGTTCACAAGGTTAAAGTTTTATTTTCCATTGAACTTAAAACCTTTTTGGCACAAGAGTAATTATTGAGTTGCAATTATTTAATCCAAATTCATGTAAAATCTTTAATATGTATGTGTGTTGACCATGCACATAAAGATCCCATTATTGAATGTGATGAATTCCACTTTTAGGTACAAGTTTTGCCAAGACTAAACATTTCAAATGTTTTTTTCTAGATGATTCTTTGGCCAATCAATATTGATTAGATGATTACCTATCATTAATAATTCATCCACACATAACACAAGTATGGCAATGAGCCATCTTTTTGTAATGTGGTACATGTGATGACTTGCATCATTTTGATTCATCTCCTACATTCATAAATAAGAATCTATCTTTATGTACTAGCACACAAAGCTTGGTGTGAGCCATAAAAAGGTTTAATATGCTTACAAACTTTTGACTCCTTTATAGGAATGATGAACCCCTCAAGTTGTGTCATGTAAACCTTTTGATAAGGATATTCATTTAGAAAGGTTGTTTTCATATCAAGGTGAAAAAATCCCAATTGTCATGGTTGATAAGGAATTAGGCAACTAATCAAATTGTTCCTCACTTCATAAATAAGTATGAACATTTCTTGAAAATCCACACATGTTTGTTCAAATATGCATGTTACAATCCTCACCTTATGTTTGAAGGTGGTCCATCCATAGTGGGTTTCAAATTGAACACCCAATTTGCATACATTGTTTGTAAAATTGGGGGTAGATCCATTAATACTCACATTCCATTTTTAGTGATGGAATCAATCTCCATTACATGGCATGTCACCATTGTTTATTAGTTGTAGCAACGTTAACAAAGGTTGTTGGTTCATTAACAATAAATAACAATTTGTTGTTGATAATGGCATGCATCACATTTCCTAAAAGTTGGGAATAAGGATAACTTATTCATTGTTTTTTTTTTTTGCTTCCTAAAATGATGGAAAATTGTTTTTGCATATTCAAATGCCAAATTGCATTAGAATACAAATGGGACGTTGCAATTAAGCATTTCATATTCAGCCAACTTTGAGGTAAGATCTTTAATTGATGTAGGATAATCCAACCTTCTTGGAATTTTTTTATGATTTGATTGCCAAAAATGTAATGTAATTAGACATTTTGAATACTTAATTTAAGACACCTTTAATATGTATAATTAACACCAACTTGTTGATGAGAATGTAATCATCCACATAAATCCCAATGATCATAAAGTTTTCATCATCTTGTAAAATGTAAATGTTAATATCAATTTGAAGGCAAGAAATTATAGTGATATTATATAGTTTTCAAATTGATACCATGATCTTGAGGATTGCTTGAGGCCATATATTATGAAATAAATGTGAATTTAAATGTGTTACGAAACTTCCAAGGTAAATTTGCATGTATGCATCCTCAACGAGATAACCATGCAAAAAAATATTTTTAATGTTGAATTAATGTATCCTAAGATCATATTAAGTCGTTAAAGTAGTAACTTTCAAATAAAATTTAGTTTTAAAATTCAAGAAAACATTTCAAAATATAATCAAAACCTTGTACTTAAGTGACACCATTGGCAACTAAATCCAACTTATATTTATCATTAATTCCATCAACTTTGGGGTGAAAATCCTTTAAGGTGTACCACATAGAATGAAAAGGGTCTAGTCCTTATTTTAGTCCTTTTTTACCCTATATTTTGATCCCCATGACAATTAATGAATCAAAAGTTGTTAAAATTTTCAAAAGGACTATGTTTTAAACCATTACAATTTTAGATTCCATCATAATCATCCATAAATGTGACTTTATATGGTAAAAAAGGACTAGGTTAAAAAGACAGAAAAAGGTGATGTTGTGACAAAATTTTGGTACGCTTTAAAGAATTTGGACCCTTTGGTCTTACATGATTTTAAAATCCATTTGGATATTATCACAACAACACATTATAGGTTTTTTGACTGATAAAAAAAACAACTATTGTCTTCTTCAACTACAATTGTAACTATTTTGGCATTGTGGTGGTCATAAAATACTTGACTATTAATCAACATGATGACCATAAACTACTTTAGATAAAATGAAGCATTTGTTGGTTGGTCACTATGTTAAAAATGATGTCCAATCTGTCAATGTAACTTTTTGTATCAAGATGCAAGTCCAAAAACTTTATATTCATTATAACAAATCTTATCCTTTGAACCAAACACAAAAATGACTATTGTTTTTTTCAACTACATTTTTACCTATTTAGTCATAACAATCATTAAGTAATGGCAAAAGACATCAATATGCCACATGGCGTCATGGTTTTGTAATTATAATCAATGTGACAACTTGTTGATTTTTTGGGTAAATTATCATATTATTTTTCAATTTTTGTTCATTAGTTAGTTAGTTGTAAAAACCATTCACCTTTGTGACTAATAATGATTCAATTTCCCATGACGATGACATGGCGTACTATATGCCAACAAGATGATGTGGTCCTATTTGTCAACATCATGATTCATGTCATTGATTTGATGAATTAATTTCATTTATTAGTTAATTGAAAATATTGTTGTCTTTTGTGATTAATAAAAATTTAATCTTCGATGTGATGATGACATGGCATGCCATTTGGCAATAAGGTGTCACAAATTTTCATGGTAATCCATGATTTTTTGTGACACCATAAAATTTTGTGTGTTTTGAATTTATGGCACCAATATTTGTCATGGCATGCTATTATTTTTGTGTGCCATGAGGTTTTTGAGGTCATGAATTCACATGCATGTGTATGTGTATGTGTACTAAATAATATATTGTTAATTTGTAATTATGATTTTTAATAGTTGTTTTGAAAAAAATGACACATAACTCAAGTTGACTTTTTAACTACTTGACACATTAGCTTATGTTAACATACATATTAAGTTAACTTATGTATGTAGGCTATTTAGTAAAAAACTTATTTCATAATATAGGTTATCTTGTAAGTTACTTAAATAAACATAAAAAATTTATTACATTTAATATGTTTAAATATACTTAGAATAGGTTACCCTATTAATAGGTTAACCTAGGTAGGTTTGCCTAGGTTCTTAGCTTTAGGTTTTTTGCCAAGTCAACCTAGGTAACCTCATTACAAAATATTTTATCAGGTTTAATTGTAACCACTGCAAGTTTGTGTGATTGGATGCGACTATGACATGACATAATATCCTAGGTTAATTAATTTTATAGCTTAAGAATGCATAGGTTAACCTAAGCTAAGTTAGTAAGTAGTATAAATTGACAAGCTAGTTCATTTTAAGTCAACCTAAGGAGGTCTTAGTCTAAGCTAGGTTGGTAAGTAGTAGGTAAATTGACCTAGGTCAACCTAGGGTGGCCAAAGTTAATTCAAGGTTAAAATTTTTGAGCTTTATAACTTTGTGTAAAATATAATTAATATAAAAAAATTCGGTATTGTAATAGATGAGGATTTGAACCCCAAAGTGAAGGTGAGGGGTTCAAAACCTCACTTTTGGAACCTATGATACCTAGGCCATTTCGTTTAGATTAGGTAGCCTAATTTAAACTTTTTGGGCTAGGAATATAATGTTTGTTTTTAATCTAGGCCACATAGCATAGGTAAATAGCTTAGCTAGGTTAGGTTAGGTTAACTTTTGGTTACTACATAGGCTAAATTAGGTTGATTTTTGGTCATGTGCAAATGATTCATAATGTGTTTATAGATTTTTGACACATGTCATCCATTCATCAAGGCATTTTTTGTAACACTTAATTGAATAAAACGACTAAGTTGAGATGGCATGCACTTTACATGGCATATTAATATTAATGGTGACATGGAATTTCATTATTATAAGAAAATTTTAAAATCCTAGTCGTTGAAATGATTAGGCTTTGTAACTAAACATCCCTTGTGATTAAATGGGTGAAACAACATGGGTTTAACAACTCACTAATCATTAATCACATATGTTTTTCCTGATTAATATATAGTTGTAAAGACAAATCACAAAACCCAAAATGTGTTGTGTATATTAGTTTGATTTTTAAGTAGCCATAGTGGTGAATTCCCACATTTGATTCTTGTTTAAATAAATCTTTCATCAATCGCATTTTCCCATTCACTAGAATGTGCTTACATTAAATCCTTTTGTATTCAATTAAGAAGATCATATGTTGTAACAATGACTTTATGATATAAATGAATTGAGTCCTTTTTCTTGTTTGAGGATTCATTCATAGCATGCATTCAAGCAACCTACTTGGTGGTTGTACATTTATTTTAGGTTAATTACATTGACACATCTTTTAATGTGATAAGTTATTTCCATATATAAAAAGTGGTGAGAATATTGGCATCAAGTTGTCATCATGTAATGATGAACCTTGTCCTTTTGCTACTTGTGAGTTGGGTTGAGTTGATGGTTGTGGTTGATTAAGTTGATTATCAATTCTACCTCCAAAATAACTTTATTGATTGTGACTTGATAGAAGTTTATTGTTGACAAAATTGGTGTATTATTTGCTTTAAAACAATTCAAATTCAAAAATGACTCTTTTATATATCATTTTCAATTGTTATAATTTTTTTTGGTGGCATGAAATTTTTGTCAAATATAACATCTTGAAAATTTGTAATTTGTTTATTTTCTTTTCACATAACACTATGAGAAATCATGTTTGTGGCAACTAGACTACCATGCAATTAGAGCTTCAAAACAACTAATATACAACTATGCTACAATTGTCCCATGGAAATACATGAAATTAATAAATATAATGCCATGTCAAAAAATTATGGAATTGTACCGTAGTTGCAAATTAGTTGTAAGATAAACATCTATACAATAGAATGTACACATCATAAATACACGTAATCAAACATGTTTGATTTTGTTGGCAAGTTGCATTTTAGTAGCATGTGACAACTACATTACAATTAGGGTAAATGTAACGTCCAATCAATGACTATTTTGCCACTAATGTATGACCTTGACACATATGATCATGTCATGTGTATGCATTTTCATCACCCATTACATATGACACTTTCAACTTGTTTACAATTAGTTGTCAACTATGATTCCCATTTCAATATATTGAGTTGTGCTACTAGGTTGCTAATACATAAATACAACTTTTTCATTATTTTGCAACTATTGTTCAATTGTTTTATTACTAATTTTCCACTACATTGTAATTCACAACATCATGTTACCTTATAGATTTGTTAAACCATAGAATTTGTGTGAAAACGTACTTTTGAAATAAAATTAGAATTAATGTGTATATTGTATTACAAATTCAAATAGCGTGTACATATGATCTACCTTTATATATTTCAATGTCTTGTACCTTAAATGTCTAATTGTTTCATTAATAAAGGTGGATTCTTTCACGTTAATCATGGGCCTATGCCTATTATAAATAATTCAAAATGAACTACAAAGGATATATATATATATTTTTTAAATCTAACATCTAGTAAACATGTAAACCAAATTAAATAACTAGATCAACCAAACAAACATGTGGACAAATAGTATGCAACTAAATTTCAATTTTGAATTTGAAAATTGAAAATATGAAATCTGGGAAAAAAACACATGAGCAAAATGACACATGAACAAATGACACATGGTAATAAATCAACAAAATTGCCAGATTGCATCAATGACCTTTCTGCACCTATGTCTATTGTCAAGAAATTCAAAATTGAATTAAAAAGGAGAAAGTCTTTTTGTCTAAACATTTTGTGCATTTCTTAATCTTTTGGTGATGAAGTTATCATATCATGTTAAGATAACTAAGATTTCCCCCCCTTATATTAAAAGTAGAGCTAAGAGGTTGTCACAAAATTGTTTGTATATTTTAAAAACTTAGAAATGCCAAAAGCTCTTGTTCTTGTTTTTGGAGGTTGAAGGTTTTTGTTCTTGTTATTGAAGGTTGAAGGTTTTTCAAAAATGAAATGGTGAATTTTTTTGAAAAATACAGTCTTGATAAAAAAACATGCACATGTGATGTTGTATAATTTGGTTAGGTTGCTAATAAATATGTTATTGAATGTGTTATTGTTTGTTATGTAGTAATCCAAACCAAACAAAAAAGGTGTGGTGAATTCTAACCTTAGTTTTTTAAGTATGTGATGCATTTTATTTTGAAAACCATCATTGTATGCAAGTGTAGTTAATTGTATTTAATTTGTGTCAATGATATATATGTTGCATTTTAATCATAAATAAATTATGTTAGTGGCATTATAGTTGTAAACTAGTTTTATTTAAATTAAAAGGATGGACATTTAGGTATCTTTTGCATTACAATGTTATTTACATGTTATTGATCTCATTTCACATTTGGAATTAAATATTATAATATTGCAATTTTCAAATAGATAAAGTGGAATGAAAAATTGTGGCTCAAACTACATTTTAACAAAAAAAACATTAATTTATAGAAACATAATGTTTTAGATGACAATATTTGATTGTTGTGGTTCATCATCTTTGTGATGACCTTTTGATTAAGTAAAGGAATACTTTTGTTATAAATAGCTTGGACAAATTATATTTCAATAATTTTCTTAAAAAAATATCTTGTAATGCATTTTCCAACATTGAATGTCAATGGGTGCAATCATAATCCAACAAGCCAAAAAGGGCATTAGATCGCAAAAAAAATAAATCAAAATTGGATAAATTGTTATGTTTTGCCATTTAAAGCCATGGCAATCATGGCAATCATGGCAAGTTGTTGCTTTTTCATTCATATGAATGTTAACGAATTCAAACCAAAAATCCATTAGATGAAATTTTAAGTTTAAGTTTTGATTTAAGAGTTTTAAAAGTGAACACCTATGGCATTAGATAGAAGTTAATTTTGCAAAGGACTATCAAAAGGATTCAATAATAAAAACACATTTGATGGGGAAAAAATTAAAGATAAAAACCCATTAACCACATTGAAAAGACACTCATGCCCTAAAATATGTGGAATTCTAACACTTAAAAAATTCAAAGAACTTTCCAAAATTGATCAAAAATTTTAGAACTTTGAAAGCCCTTTACCACATCTAAATGAGGTATAATCTACATGATGTGTTAAGAAAAGTTGCAACTTATTATAAAAAAAAATTTGAAAATATAAAAAATGAATTTCTGGTTATGATTTGAAATTTTTATCATTTTTATAAACAAAACACTAAGTTTCCAAGAAATCAAGACACTTTTTGAGAATTCATATTTACTCAAAAATGGAAAAAAAAAAAAAAAAATTTCATGTATTTGAAAAACTATAAAAATTTATTAAAAAAAAATATAAAAAAAATTTTTTAAAAATTTTTTTTACATTTTGTTATAATAAATGCTTATTTTTGTCCCAATACATGAAATGTTTTTTTTTTTTTTTCCATTTTTGAGTAAATATGAATTCT
>Ga0116229_10009640_pt1 | contig 14693 bp, 12 predicted proteins | sample S1TSphgellanicum_3_FD_87313 | JGI IMG/M metagenome (GOLD analysis project Ga0116229, IMG submission 87313) | Host-associated microbial communities from peat moss isolated from Minnesota, USA - S1T2_Fc - Sphagnum magellanicum MG | ecosystem: Host-associated > Plants > Peat moss > Unclassified... | reverse complement strand
TTGATACAGGATGGGGACCTGCAAGCATGGTTTTAGATATGAGGTTCTCTGCTTGGGAGATGAACTTGGGTCCCACTCTGGTCTGCAGGTAGCTCACACACTGCTACAGTTAATAGATGGTGAGACTGGGCAGCAGATAAAGAGTCCACAAAGAAGGATGGCTGTATTTGTGTCCAATATGCGCAGTGCATTGCCACAGACCTTTGATTGGCTTCTTACCAGTGATACAACTGCAACCGTCTCTCTGTCTTCTAAAGCTGGAAGTCATGTCAGAAGAGGTGACTACGTTTTCTCTGCTTTTTGTGACACACATCAGAAAATGTGCATTCCTGTTTATGCAGCCATTTTTTTTCATTACCTCGTACTGGTGCTAACCCAACAGTGAATAGCAGATGTCAGAAGATTGGATGATGAGGAGGAGGAGGAGGTAGATCAAGAAATAGGAGGAGACACTGCCAAAACTGAAAGCCAGGAGGCACCCAAAATGGACCAGTTTGCATGCCCCACAAGTGTTCACTGGGACAGAGAGACCCCAGGGACTGACCTTTACATTGACTCTACTACCATGACTGTACTGGCTATGGATGGAAGGCGCCGATGGTTAGATATTGAAAAGCTGGTGTGTACATTGTTGCATTCCACTTTTTCAGCACTAATTTGGAAAGGTGATAAAAGGATAGGCAGAACCCTGGCTCACAAATGCTTCAGATGACAGGAGCATTGTAGGAATGGCACTGCTGTGAATTAGGTAGTGGTGGAAGCTTGTGTGATGAATGGTACTGCCACCAAATTGGGATTGTTTGACCAATGCAAATTTAGGTTGCATATTGCTCTAATTCTTTTGCATTTTGCATGATCAGGCAAAAAGTGACGATTGGTTCATTCTAGTTACAAACCTGGCACCATGTGTTGGAGTGCGTGTGCACTTGTGGACTGAGAAAGCCCAGCAAGGTGACAAGGCTGTTTTGGACCAAGTAGTTGAGGTGACCATGAGGATAGCCCAACTTCCTTCTGGTCCCAGTGAGCGTCAGGTGCTCCTGCTTAACCAGGCTGATCATGCAACTAATTGAAGCTGAGTCTCTTGCTTAACCAGCAACAATTAGCTGCTGAATGCTGTTACAAGCACCTCAGATTAGTTAGTTGTAGCATGTCTCAAACCTTTGGACATATACATCATCTCTCTTAGTTTGGGTGGTGTCTTTTACCTTAGGTGTGCTTTCCCTAAAGTGAGGTCTAAAAGTTATGGCTGATGGTATGGTCTTTCATATGAACCAGGAGGCCAGACAGAGCACCCTTCCCCTTCAGGAGTGTTACGGCTGAGACCAAGAGAATTAGCAGGATTCAAATTTTTGACTGTTTCTGTTGCACCGCATCCGGTATGGCCTTGTCCCAATCCTTTTCAGCAGGCTCACATTTCAAGATTCTGAAGACAAAAAAACACGACAGTACAGTTTTTTTGCAGGATTTTTTGGGTGCAAGCATCTCAAAACACCTCAGTTGGGAAGCCTGCTGATTGGGCAAAAGTAGACATAAACAAGAGACATTGTCTTGCAAAGTTCCAATGTTCTACATCTTCTACAAGTGATGTTCTACAAGCTGACACCATTTCCTCAAATTGTGGCATGTCATGTATGTGCTATTTGTTATGAAATAGCATGCATCACAGTTGTTGATATGGATTTCTTGCTGAAAAACTGCAGAGTGTTTACGGAAGGCCCCCACCTGCAGCATCTATGGCAGTTGGCCAGTTCTACAACCCCCAGGATGGATGGACGTCTTTGTCACTATGGTCACTTGTTTCTACACTTTACAAAAAGCAGGTAAGGTCTCCATATTGTTCTTTTTCCTTGTTCTTCTTGTAATCTCTAGGATTTTGGACTTCATGCTTCAGTGTGTTCATACAATCCACGTCTCTTTTCTCCAGCTATTTCAGATTTAAGCATCTCTTGTTATGTTTTCTGTTTGCAGGAGCAGTAGTGTCCAGTTGTGTAAGGTATTGTCATCAATGTTTGCTGTTTGATTGCTGCCATATATGTGTTCACTGCAACTCAATTTTGTTCTTATCTGCTGATCAATATCTGTTCTTCATGGTGGAGCATGTTATGAAGCATGCAGTTGCTAAAGCTTCCTTTAGGCTGTCTTTTGCTTGTCACTGGTTGAGTAACGGAAACAAAGTACCAAATACAAATTGTCAGGAGCTGATGAAATTAATGAGTATTGACAATTTGGCAAATGTTAACACGGAGGTCACTGAATTATCTTGCTCCTTTTTATTGACCAAATAAGTTTTGAGGTTGGTCTTGCACCCTTTGTTTCAGGAGGCTTTTATTTCACTTCCTGGCCTTTTGTCTTCTTTTTCTTTTTCAAATTTCCATGATTACAGTGTTGATTTCTGATGTCTATGGCAGTTTCCTTGAGTCAATTACTGATGCTATCATAACTGATCTGAGTGCGTTTTAAATATATTTTCTGTAGTCAGTATAAAAATGGATTTACCTGGTTTGTGTTGGTGATGGTTGAAAGCTCTGAACCTGGGTTTAGGGGTGTACATGTTTCCATTGGAAGGGCAGGGCTTCAGCCCACATCTTCTTGCTTCTTGAATGAGAATAATCATCTGGTTTCAATGCTCTACAGGAGATCAGGTTGGGGGAAAACCACCCATTAGTGTGGAATCTGTCAATTACTGTGTCACTTGGTACACTGCCAGTTATCCTCAGTGTGAAGACAGTTAGTTGTGGAATTCAAGAGACAGTGCTGGCCAAGGAACATCCAGAGCCTGAGGAAATCATGAGTGAGCCCTGCATTCCTTTTTGCATGACACATGTTCAGAATGAAATGGCTTTGGCACTTTTGACTTTTGAATATTTTCTGGTTACTCTGAAGAAACAATCTTGTGTAGCCATCTAGACACAACTGCTACAGCCAACCTTTTTAACCAAAGGAGTCAACTCTGATGCCAAATCAAATTTCTGGATATTTTGGGTTAGAGATGGTGCAGTGATGCAATTTATCTCTGAACATTCACATAATTATTTAACTACATGGTGGGTTGGTTTTGGTCCAGAGCTGTGCAAGGTACGATGCTTCCCTCCAGTTGCTCTGGTCTGGGATCCACCTTTTGGCTTGGAAGTTCTTCCAAATTTGGAGTCAGAAATTATCATTGTTGATTCTGCTCCTGCAATCTGGGGATCCAGTTATGGATCTGAACAGACGACAATTCTTCTCATGGTATACATCATGCAAATTTAAACCTTGTTCTGAGGGAGTGACTCTGTGTATCTTTCCTAGCAAATTTTTTTTCTGGATGCTCAAAAAGGTTTGTCAATGCAGATTGATGCTATTCATTCTGTCTAATCTGTTCAGTTCACCTTAATGAATTACCATGCATAACTGGGGATTGTTTCAAAACAACTCCAGTATTTTTGGTCAATTTCTCTTCAGAGTTTAGTGGTGCTCTTACTACATAAGGTCTTTGATGTTTTGTGGCATATGTTCAGATCAAAGAAGTTTGATGTAAGGATGTCTCTAATCTGTAGTTTTGTCACTATGTTTGACTAATGCCCCTCAGCTGAAACTCCAGATTTCATCTATATAGCTTGCAGCATCCAGTAGTTATCTTCTGGCAAAGTGAGAGAAGGAGATGAAGGAAGAGAAGGCTTTCTCCATGGTTTGATTTGTAAAGTGCTGTTGGGGACATGTAGGTTGATCCACACTGTGCGTATGATGTCGATTTGAAGGTGTCGCTGCCAACAGCTGCCAGTCGATTTCATCTTGTTCATGGTCTACAGGTTCACAACACTTCCATCTGCTTTTTATTGGTGGGGGGATGTCAGGAGTGGGGGATTATGCTTGTTTGTGGATCTATGCAATTTTTCTTGCTGGTAAGGTTGTGGTCAGTATGTTCACACATGCAGCAAGTGATCTCATAAGAGCTTGTAGTCCTTTCACAGGTTTCACATCAGAGTCCATGTTGAGGTTCACTGACCAACAAATTGCCTGTCCAGATTGCAGGTTTGTGTGTGGCTGTGGTCTTATTTGCACTTACACGGCAGGCACATGCTTGGGAGACTGACATTGCATTTCCATCAGTTTTGGCATGCATTGAAGCAAATCTCCAGCTACCCCTACCTTTCCTCATCTTAGCCCTGGGCCCTCTATTGGTCTACTATTCACTCTCCTTTTTTGGGACAGAAACTCCCCCACCATTTATCAGTTTCATTGGTGTCTCACTAGTTTGCTACCTCTTTGCAAATGGGATTGTTGGTCTGTTGGCGATCATCAGCTCTGCTATTTTCCATTCTGCAGCATTTGTCCAAGTGTTGATGAAACTCAGGTAGGCTTCCTTCTGATTTTACTACAGTATTTTGGAGTATGCATGTCTTGATCATGGAGGTGACCTATTCAAGTACTTTCACATCTGAATAATTGTAATTCTTTTTCACTTGACAGGTAGCTATAAGGTGTGTTCTTTTGGCTATTGTATCTGCATTACATTAGCAGGTTACAACTGCCATTTTTCTCTCTAGGCATGTCTTTGCATCAATTTGTAAAATGGGTTTCCTTTCTTCTTACTCTAAAGCATTGTGAGAGGTTCTTGACAGCAGCATATGCTGATGTGGTGGTACACAGGTTGCAAGCATGGCAAGAGCGGTCTCGAACCAAGGGGTTGTGGTGGTGGTCTGGATGCTGTTCTGCAGGTTCCAGTCTTCAGGTCTTTTCTCTTTCTGCACTGTGACCAATTTTCAACTGTTTCTGTGCCTTCACTCCTAGGCAGTTTAGATGTTCATTGTTGTAAGTTCAAAAAATCAATGTAAGAAAATTTAGTTGTACATATAGGCTGTATAGAACATGCCCTACCTGCAGCTTTCAGGATATGTGAACTGCTATTGCCTTTGCTATGGTGAGACACTCCGTGAAGGGGGTACAATGTTCCAGGGAGCTAAACTTTTTCTTTCCATGGGGGCCTATTGACTCTCTGAAGCTGAAAGATCAATATCACCTTCAGCTTCCCATCTTTTCAGGCCTCTACAGTTTGTGGGGCCTGGCAGTTCCTTTTACCCATTGCAGCAAGTTCAGGCAACTGGCTCCACTGGGAATTCCTCCAATTGAGCTTGGGAAATTATTCAATACACTGTACTCAAGGGGAGAGCTTGACAGATACAACAGAAGTTACCTGCTCAAGCAGGTTACTGCTTGACACAGGCACTGTTTCCCATGCAATTGGATTTTAATTCAGGGGCACAACTGTCCACATAGAAAGTGACCTTTGTTGGGCTCCACATGGAAAGTCGAGTTAGAACAGACCATGGCTCATGTTGGGAAGGGTTGAAAGGCAGTGTTTGTGGTGCCAGCCTTTTCTTGCACATTATTGCACTGTGCGCAGCAAGTAATAATGCTGCCAGAAGTATGTTGTTGATCTGTTTCTACATATCGAATGGCCAGGTCATAAGGAAGTTCAAGGCAAGGCCACTGTTGACAGTTGCTGTTGGAGCAACAGTACTAGTGTTTTTGGTCCATCCCAGCCTTGGTCTCATAGTGCTATTGCTGGTCCACACATGGAGCTGCCATAGTGCTCTCTGTAGGTATAGTCTCAGGTGACTTCCTCCTGTTCCTCTTTTTCCTGTATATTGTTAGAAGATGGTTTGAATTTCTTGTTAATACTCTAAGGTTGACATTTGCATCACTTGAGACTCACATGGCCAATAATCTGCACTTCATTTAGCTAAAGTATATTTTGTCTCTCTTGCAGCCATAGACAACAGAAGATTCTACTGTGCAATGCAAAGAAGGATGGCAGCATAGGTACGAAGGTAGAAAAAGTGCAACTTTTGAATGAAACTGGTTTGGATGCCAAGCCATCAGCTATGACCTTTGGGGAGACACAACTAGAAATTTTTCACCAACGTCAGGGACTATTGCTGCTTCATTTCATCACCACAGTTATGCTTGCCCCTTCTCTTGTTGCCTGGGTACAGGTGGGTCCTTTCCCATTCTCTCAAGTTCTTTCCGCTTTTTTGATTTGGATAAGCAGAAAACTTGTCTTACCAATGCACACTGAGAACACATTTTCATTTTCACTTCTCACATTTTGCATGTTTGTGATGACAAAACATGCTATTGGTTCTCTCAATCATTACCAGAGATTATCTGGGTACCCTTCAGTTTCCTCTCTTTCTCTGGATGCTTGGTTTATAGGTACTGGAATTCTGACAACAAAGTTGGTCCTTTGTTGTTGCAGAGGTCTGGATTAGACTGGACACTGCCTTCCTTTCTCGACTCAGTCCTCACCTTTGGCATTATTCTTCATGGGCTTTACTCAAGTAATGCAGATGCAAACATATCACTTATCCCATTGTCGCAGCTGTTTAGACCCGAACTTGCTCAAGCAGGTTTAAGCTTCATTTATGCGGTTGCAGGATTGTATTGCTATTTCTCTGGGCTTGCACTTGCCCCCTATAGGGCTTTCTATGCTCTGGCTATTATTGGTGGTATAACAACCTCATTTAGGTTAAGGGACAAGCAAGCAAGAGCTAAGGGAGAGGTTGGAGTAAATCGGCATCATTTTCATAGACACTGAAATGGAGAGGTATGTGGTGGTGGTGCCCTTAACCCTTGTTGAGAGGTGGTTTACATTCTATTTCTGGTCTGCTATTTGGGTTTTAGGATTGATACTGCATGTCCTTATGACATGCACATGTGTAAACTTAAACAAAAAAAAAAAAGCTCCCATTGAGCCACACACTCAAAAGTTGGCATGAATCTTGGTGGGTACTTTTCTCCCTCCATTAACTTGGTGAACACCAGTAGGGTGTCCTCCAATGTGAGAGTAAATGATTTTCTTATGTATTATGTGAGTTTGAACCCTGTTTTTCATTCTGTCTACTTTATTTAGTGTTACTGCTAGTGACATGCTCCTGGGGTACTAAGAGCAGAATGAGCATAGCCAGTTTTCATGATGAGGAATGAGCCTAGACAGTTTGCTGCTCAGAGTTCACTCTCTTGTGATGGTGCATGGGCAATCAGTCTTGGGTGCACTTTGATGAACAAATGCCGTTTCTAGAATTGTAGTCAATGGAGGCGGTGTGGTAATCAATAAAAGCATCCACAGAAAAGGACTAACCAGTTGAATGCTTCACAAATTCCTCTTGCTGGCTTGAGCCCAGAGTAACTCATGGTTTTTATTGCATGCTTGTAACTTACAAGCAGGAATGCATAGCAAGTGTGATCTGACAAAGCACGGTAAAGAGATCACATCACCTCGTCCACCATTCTGAATGGTTGTCTTTGCTGGAGGCCTTTCATAAACAATCCTTTTCTGCAGCTGGACTGGTACCTACAGCTGCCACAATTCTCCTCCAGTGTAATGCTCTCATCTGGAAAACAAACTCTGCTCAAATGACTGATTCTGTGACCGAGGATAGAGAATCTTTGCAGCAACTGCCTGCTTAGGCAACACCCACAACTACCTTCAGTGCAGCACTGGTTGAAAGATTACTTCAACCCAGTAATGCAATGGTTATTCTCACCAGTGCTCAAAAAATTAATTATGGATTGGCACTTCTCACTGATATTCACAGATGTCTCAATGGCCATGGAGATAGCATCCTCCAAAGGAAGATTACATGGAGGTGGAGGATCACATGGATCCACCATCTCGCTGATTTTAGTGATTTGACCTTCCTTGCTGATTTGACTGATCGGATCACCTTTTTTCTGACCTGCACAAATCACCAACAAGAATCCCTGAATTAGAACATGAATAGAGTATTGTCAGAAGATTGAAATGCACAGCTTGGAGCGAGGCCTCTTGTGTTAACATAATCTTCTCTACTAGGTTAGAGTATTGTCAGAAGATTGAAATGCACAGCTTGGAGTGAGGCCTCTTGTGCTAACATAATCTTCTCTACTAGGTTCGCCTTTATACTGATGCAAAGGCCTCTTGTGCTAACAGAATCTCCTCTATGAGGTTTGTCTCAAACATGATGCAAAGGTCTCTGTGCGCTAATATAATCTCCTCTTTGAGGTTCATCTTGAACCTGATGCCAAGGTTTCTTGTGCTAACATGACCTTCTCTAAGAAGTTTGTCTTGAACAAGATGCAAAGGTCTCTTGTGCTAACACCACAATCTCCTTTGGGAGATTTATCTTGTATACAAAGCAAACCTTGTGCTAACAGAATCTCCTCTATGAGGAGGTTTGTCCCCAACACAATGCAAATGCCTCTTGTGAATTGCAAAATTTGAAGGAAAACAAGCCAAGCTTGAAAGAAAATGGGTGTGCAGAGAGGTGACCAAAAGCTAGGGTTTGTTGCTTACCTCGTATTATTTTACTGCCGCTTCTGCCATGCCTGTGTTGCAGCTGTTTCTGCTTCTGCTTCACCTTCCCCATGTCTTACACCGTCTGCACTCAAAATATCCTAATGCTTCTGATGCACCATCGCCATGTCTTACGCCGAGTCCACGCAACTACACTAAACCTCCACAGAGTGAGTGCACAACCATTCCAAATCTGAGTGCGTAGACTTCCATGGATCGCTCTCTCTTGCTCACGTTGACGGAAAGCAAAGAAATAAATCTCCATAGGGAAGGGAGAGAGAGAGAGAGCCATACCCATGCACCAAGTCCGAGTCCAAATCCACAGAGTTAGCCATCACTACATCCAATGAAAGTGCGCAAATTCTTCTGTCATGGAAAGCGAATTCCAATCTCTAAGTCCAGAGATATAATATTTCACCACGAGAACAGTCTGGGCTTCTTCACAAGGTACAGCTGGTTGCTGAGGAGAAAGAAAGAGACGCTTGGAAAAGTTTGGACACTTTCTTATATGCATCAACAACAGGAAGCCCCAAAGCTCCATGGCATGCAAAGAGATATTCAAGCGCCATTTTTCTGGAGGAGTAGGAGGCGGCGGAAAACAGAACGGCCTTGTGAGAAGTTCCAGAAAGGAAGCAGGTGACTGACGGTTGAGATTCCTGGAAGACGAGTCGGTTTCCCGTCACCATCGCTATGGGATGGCCGGTCCCTTGCGCAGCAGCTCTTGCGATTCCACATTCCTAGTTATCCACTGCGAGCTTACAACAAACAATTTAGTGCAATGCTCCGGACAAGGTATCTACACAAACCCCAGTCCCTGAATTTCATGAAAGAACTTGTCAACACGATGTCAAGCTCCTCAATCAAACCTGATTTGCTCTTTAAAAAATTGTTAGTGTTGAATGAGCTTTTCAGCATTATGTCAAGCTCTTCAATAATTTAGACATGATTTGCTTTTTTCACAAACACACATTGGTGCTGAATGAACTTCAGGAATGAAGTTTTCAACATTATTCCAAGCTCCTCAATGAGACATGATTTTCCTCTTTCAAAAACATTTAATTGTAGAACTTCATGAATGAACTTTTCAACAGTATGTCAAGCTCCTCAATTACATATGTTTTGCTTTTTCAAAAATGTTAGTACTGAATGCACGTTTCAGTGCTATGTTAAGCTCCTCAATTAGTAGACATGATTTGCTTTTTCCAAAAAATACTAGTGCTGAATTTCATGAATGAACTTTTCAATGTTATTTCAAGTTCCTCAATCAAACATGATTTGCATTTTCAAAAATGTTTGCGTTGAATTTCATGAATGAGCTTTTCAACATTATGTCAAGCTTCTAGATCAAACATGAGTTGTTGTTTTAAGAAATGCTAGTGTTGAACTTCATGAATGAATTTTTCAACATTATGTCAAGGTTCTAGATCAAACATGATTTGTTGTTTTAGAAATGCTAGTGTTCAACTTCATGAACGAATTTTTCAACATTATGTTAAGCTTCTAGATCAAACATGATTTGTTGTTTTAGAAATGCTAGTGTTCAACTTCATGAATGAATTTTTCAACATTATGTCAAGGTTCTAGATCAAACATGATTTGTTGTTTTAGAAATGCTAGTGTTGAACTTCATGATTGAAATTTTCAACATTATGTCAAGCTTCCAGATCAAACATGATTTGTTGTTTTAGAAATGCTAGTGTTGAACTTCATGAATGAATTTTTCAACAATATGTCAAGCTTCTAGATCAAACATGGTTTGTTGTTTTAGAAATGCTAGTGTCAGAACTTCATGAATGAACTTTTCAATATTATTTTATGTTCATCAATCATAAATGATTTGCTTTTTCAAAAACACTAGCGTTAAAGTTCATGAATGAATTTTTCAACATTATTTCAAGGTCCTCAATTAGACATGATTTGCTTTTTCAACAACACTAGTGCTAAAGTGCTAAACTTCATGAACTAAAATTTCAATGTTATGTCAAGCTCCTCAATCACATATGATTTGTTTTTTTAGAAACACTAGTGTTGAATGAACTTTTTAACATTATGTCAAGCTCTTCAATCAAACATATCTCCTCTTTCAAATATTGTGTTTGATATTTGAAGGATTTTTGTTTAATTGTTTAATTCTAAAGGTTGGATTGTTGATGGACATGATTTGAATAGTCCTTTGTTTAATTTTGAGGTTGAATTGTTGATAGAAATGACATGATTATCTTTTTCAAAATTTGTACAATTATGTAATGAAACATGTCATTTATGTAATGAAAATTTGGTGGACAAGGTGTTGAATATGGTGTTGGAAAAATAAAAATTTAAAAATAAACAAATTGGAGAAGACACTATTCTATGCCTCTTTATTTGAATGGGCTAAATAGATTATGGTTTGGAATTGTTAGAATGACAATTACAACTTATGAAACCTAAAATTATCCTACTTAAACTAACTTCAATGAATCATCATCATTGAAACTTGATATGGTGCAACTGGCATGTAATAATCTTCCATGAATTTAAAGTAGAAAATATATCATTTTACCAATGACATATATCTTTAGAAATAGTAAATGTCAACTTTTTATGAAGATGGGGAGGCATTTAGGGTGAAAGCATAATTAGGTGGATAGTTTGGACTATCACAATTATAGTTTATATGGATTGCACATGAATTTAAAATGTAAAGTCATATTCAATATTAACACTATTAATTTTTAATTATCCATGTTGTAATATATTTTAATTGGAATCATATTTTAAATTATTGATGAGTTCTAACAAAAAGGTGGACTCGTTTAATGGGGTCCAAGCATGGTAAATTAGACTGCAAATGTTCCTTGCAATATAAATGAAAAGTAACCATCAAATAGGTTTTAATATATTGAACTTAAAAATATTATTCAACTCAAAGATTAATATGAACATTTTTTTCAGCCTTGTTAAAACTTTAAATAAAAACTAAATGTTTAAAGTAGGTTTAAATGGATTCATGAAAATTCAAGCAAAGTTCACAATCTACTTTATAGCCTTTAAGTAGGTTATAAGTAGATGAAATATCACCTTTTTCAAATTTTTAATTAATGGGGTCCTAAAATGTACTTGTGGTTTTTTTATCTTTCTCACATTTTAATCAAAATATATTTAACTTGTATGGTAAAAATAGGTTTGAAAAAAATATTTGCAAATCAATTTCAAACATACTTGTTACCTATTTTTATTACACTAAAGTTTTTCAAATTTCATAGTTACCATAAACCCAATGGAGGCATAGATGTTTTCAAAATGAAACATAAAAAGTTGTCTGATCTAATTTTTTATATTTTTGTAAAAAAAAATTATATTTTTAAATGGGATTTTAGACAAATTTATTTTTTGGTCTAATTTACCATGCTTGGACCCAATGGACTTTTGAGATGATGACATTACATTTGTCACACAAAGAAAATGAAAAATGTGAATGCAAAAACTATGTTGTAATAATGTCAAAATTAAAATTTAAAAATAGGCCATCATCAAATGAAAAATTTAAGAATAAAATGTATTGAACATTTCCAATACAAAAAATATTATTTTTGAAAACTTAAAATGTCATTATTTTCATCATTTTTTATCATTTTTTTCATTTCACATTAAAATATCCAAGCTTTCACATGAATTTTTTGACTAATGACATGTTTAAGGATATCCATACTAGGGTGGCCTACTAATATTTGTGTGCAAAAGCATAAGGGATAATCATAGGATTTATAATTTGATAATTATTACAATTGCAAAAAAATTAATTAGCGTGGTTAAATGACTCATTTTTTTTAAAAAAATTGTTCAAGAGTAAATGGTTTTTACTTTTCAAGAATTATTGTGGTATTTGTAGTTTTTGGTGAACCCTAATGTCCTATTTAAATTTTAACTTTTGTTGCTTTGTAAGATGGGTGATTATGTATATATATACAAATTAATATGTCTTGAAACCCATTGTCACAACGAAGAAAAAAATCACTTTGGTTACTTGCTATTGGTGATTGACTTAAGCCATGTCAATACTATTTATCAATAGTGCATTAAGGCATTGGATACTCGCCATTGACATTGAATTATGGTTTTTTAAAATGTCAAAAAGTTATATTTTGAAGAAATTAAAACAACAATGAAACTATGTGTTTTTTATGGGTACCTTAATATTTTTGCAAATTAAGCACATGAATGCTAAATAATTAATTTTAACTTAAGTTTCTTAGTTCAATGTTTAAGTCTTAAATTTACTTTGATAGTAAAGAATGAAGTTATTATAAGGTATGTTTATTTCAAACAATTTGAATTGTTTCAATGGTCAAGCGGACCTTTGTTTAGTATCCTCCCTTCAAGATGACCAAAGATTCTATATTTTAAGGAATTTGGCTGGCCCAAGCTAAATAATTTTTGTTGTGACTTTTTACTTGAGAATGGATATAGGTTTAATAACAACAATGGTATCAACTTTACTATTAGAAATTATACCAATATAACCTTATGATTTTAGGTTTTTCACCTCATATTAAATTACCTTTAGTTTTAAAATTTGAAGGAATGGGGAGACATTAGATTAGTCTTTTTGAGTGAATTTTTGCAACTTAGTGGATTTTTAAAGCAATTTTTAAAATGTAATTTCGTTTTTTTGGGGGGGTGAAATTTGCCAAATATTTTGACTACATAAAATTGAATTTTTTTTAATACATTAGACCAATTTAGTTTTAGAATTTAAATATTATTATCATCTTGATACTAAGAAGTTGCCCTCCTTGTTGCTTTGGTATAGTGCAATTTTTTGGTGAATTATAGTAGTCAAATTCCAATGGCTACATATTTTGTTGGTTGAGACTCCTACTTCATGGGATCACCTTGCTTTTTTTTATGTGAATATAACATATGACATAAAAAAGAAAACACCAACAAACGATTTATTGATTATTATTGTGGTATATGGTTGGTTAGGCATTAATAATTGCTTACCATGCAAAAAATATGAAAGGAACTCTCAAGCACATTAGCTTCATTATTTGATATATAATGCCAAATTATAAAATATATTATTTTAAACATTGAACATAAATGACAAAAGAATTAATTATTAACCACCTTGCTATTGAACCATGTTAGAATTAGGTATGTCAATATCAATATTCATTATGTATATCATTGGATATAACACTAAACATACATATATTGATGCAAGTGCATCATAAATTCATATTGCATGGGTGGGTTAAGATTAGATGAATACAAAATGTACTTGATATTAAATGTTGTAAGTTAGGTCACATAAACATTTTAATATACATATATAAAAAATCATGTTTATGCTAGTGTTGGTGGGGTGTTCCCTTTTTATTTCATTGTTGAAAAGTTAGGATTTTACCTTAAAGGCAATGGATCACTACACCAAAACTTGACATTTATGACTATGACAAATATGATTAATGACCATTTTAGTCATATAGTCATATATGCCATGTTTTTGTGCCTAGTTGTATTTTTGTAACCATGGATGTGACTACATGACTAAAAGTCTTCATGGATAGGAATATTTGACTAAAACTTTTTTTTCATGAACACCATATAATTACTTAATAATATATAATTTCAAACATTAAAAATAATTCAAAGAAAAAAAAACTTGAAAGTAAACATATGTACTTAATAAGCATATTGTAGATGATCACAAACATAATTAATGCATAAGTAAATAACTAATACTTTATAATTTTTAGAACTTTTGCCTTAGAGTCACTAATTATTTAATGTGAATTTATGGACAGTGGCTAAAAAAAACATTGGGGAATTTTTTTCATTTGTAAAGAAATCCCCAAAAATGGAAAGAAAATTGCCAAAATTCTTGAAACCATAAAATTAAATAATTTTTTTGATGCTTAGAATATAATTAAAAACTTTAAGTTGAAACTCTTGTTCAAAGGTTTATTTAAATGAACATATTTTTTGGATTTTTTGACATTAAATAATGAAATATATTCTTATTAATGATATCCAATGAATTTCAAAAGAAATACACATGCCCCAAAATGACATTGTTTTTCATGTTTCCATGTGATGGGTAGCAAAGAATATAAATTTTGATCTTTAGTAATTTATCAAAATATTTGGTCATACAACTTGGATTTTTTAAAATTATATATGTGTATAAAAATAACACAACATTTATATCATTTTTATTGATTCATTATATTTTAAAAGGTGGGAAGATATTATACACACACACACCCAAAAAAATCATGTCGATTTTAAATATGTTTATTTAAAAAAAAATTTATGAAAAAAAAAAAAAAAAATTTTAAGATTTTATTTTTTTTTAAATTTATGAAATAATTTTTTTTTTATTTTTATTTTA
>Ga0116229_10009639_pt1 | contig 14693 bp, 8 predicted proteins | sample S1TSphgellanicum_3_FD_87313 | JGI IMG/M metagenome (GOLD analysis project Ga0116229, IMG submission 87313) | Host-associated microbial communities from peat moss isolated from Minnesota, USA - S1T2_Fc - Sphagnum magellanicum MG | ecosystem: Host-associated > Plants > Peat moss > Unclassified... | reverse complement strand
GATTGGAAAACTTGTGGTATATCTAATAGTTTCAATTTTCATAAATAAGATGTGATTATAAATAATAATTGATGTATTTATATTAAATGGTCCAAGAAGGACAATGAGTGTGTTAATACTTGTGCATTGATGACATGTGGTTTTAAAGTTGGTATTCTTGCATAATTATTTAGACAACCATGCCAAGTTTTCATATGTTGGAAACTAGATATGTAGGGCTTTTTGAGCCCTTCAATATTAACTTGTCTATCATGAGTGTGATCTATCTCAAGGCTTGTTCTTACTTTGTGTATTTAGATGTATGGATTGTGGGCGTAGAGAACATGAAAATGATAGATGATGAGATTTGATATAGAACAAAGGAATGTAAGTTTGTGAAACATACATGACAACAACAAGGTTCTTTGCATTTTTCATGATATTCTTGTGTGGTGACACATCAAAATTATTTGTTAGAATTATTTTTTATAATGGCTTTGTCAGCCATAATGGATTTTTGTTATATTTTGTTGTAATTGAAGTGGATGGCTTGGTATGTGGACTTTTTAGCATACATTGTCTACTTGAAATTAAAGCAAACTTGTGAATAATTGTGTACATTTGAACATGTTAAAGTAAAGGTGCACTCTTTGATTTAACTTGCCTTTGGGGTTTTTTTCCTTTTCCATCACAAAGGGTATTCACAACTATTAGTTTAATTAAATAACTTTTGACTTTGGAAAATCCATAATCAAAATAATATATATTTTTAATGGATATGACATCTTTTTTGAAATGTGCATAGGCACTAGAGTTGATGTTGGTTGATGCTTTATTATCGGCAAATGACTATTTGAAAATTACAACACACATTGAAGGGCTTGAATGTAGGAAATCTAAACTTCTGAAACAACAATTGCTTGGACCCCTATGAATGTGTTTGCAATGGCATGTGTGTACTTGTGAGCTACCAAATCCTTTGTTTATAAGTTGCCCATGAAGGAAAGTAAGTTGTGCAACTGGATGACACAATGTTGAAAACTATTGAAGCTTTGAAACAACTTAAGCTATAAGCAATTCACAAGATTATACCACAAATGAAATAAAAGTAGTTGTATCAGGTGCCCATTGTGAAAATAAACACAAATCCTACATTTGGTTCATCTTTGTATATCATGGGATTTATAAAATTGGTTGAGACTTGATATTTGTCCCATTTTCTATGGCCCCTAATGATGTCAAAAGGTTCTCTAGCCTACAATTTTGTAATGAATATATGATTCCAAAATATTAGCTAGAACGTTACAAGTCCATGTGAAAGCTTAGGATATAATTTTCTCTCTAGTTGTAAGCATGATGTTTTTGTCAAATATTTTAGCTTGGAGTTCAATTACGTTAAGTGTTGCTAAGCTAAAATTGTTGTGCTCAAACTTATAAGTCAACATCCTATACATAAACTTGTTTTGAAAGGGCAAAACTTGAATGATTGTTTAAAGACCTAGCCCAATCTTCTTAATTTGTAGTTTTGGTATTTAATGGTTGTAAGAACCTACACATGTAAATTGAGGTCCCATAGTTCCAAGGATTTAATATTTTATGTGCATATGAAGTGATACACAAGGCATGTGAGGTATGTCAATTGTGGAATGAGAAATTTATGCCTTGGACACTCCATATGAACTTAACAAATAAAAGGATTCTCATGAAGTTTTGCCCCTTGAATTTGACTACACTAAAATCCATTGGACCCTATGTTAGTGGTCAAAATGAATGTAGTAAATTCTTTTTTGTAAGGATTTTCATGAAAAAAATATAGGACTTTGATATTGTAAACAAGATTTGGGATGGAACTTTGTGAAAAAAATGTTGCTATGCATACAACAAGGATTGACCTTAGTGTGGGAAGGAGGACCTTGTAAACAACATGTAGGTTTCAATTAATTGCTTTCACTACATATTTTTCATATCAAGCATTTTGTTCTTTGCATTGTTGTCTTATCCAAAGCAATAGATTGTGGTTTATCAACAATTGTGCCTTCATGATATGTTGTTCATTGTAATTGGAACATAAAGTTGTTTAATAACCATGTGTTGTTTGGCCTTGTCACATATGTCACATGTTCCACTACATTGCCTATAGTGTCCATTTCTTCAAGATAGGATTTCAATTGCAAATTAAAAACCTCCCCACCACATAATTTTGTTTTTCTTCGTCTTATTATCTAGCTACTACTCTAGAATCATTTTTTGTTATGGACTACTTATATTTCCAGTTGATTTGAGTATGAAAATTTCATTTTTCCTTGCAAATTTGGTGCATTTGTATTTCTAATGATGTTTTAAGAAATATTTTTCCAGAGAGAAACAATGTGAATTATTTAACTATTTTACTTGATTACAAGTTGAATTTTTGGGGATTACATTCTTATATAAATATTGATCATCCTTATAGAAATTGAACCACTTTAATCATATTGAGTTTGCTTGTGCTAAGATTCTAGGAATACTAAAAATTCAAAATAAAAAAAGATAATATTAACCTTTTTTCTATTAGAAACTTTTGAAAAAAAATTTGTTTATGTCTATTCCAAGAAGCCAAAGCTAGTAGAACTTCCTAGTTGTAGGCATGGTCAAGTAGACCAAAAAATAGTCCACCCAAAATGTAGTTTAGAAATGACAATGTTTTTAATATAAACACATGAATGTAGATTAAAAACTTGTAAAAGTAAAAATATGAAAAAAAAATGGCCCTCAATTTAATTTATGGTAAGTTGAATACAAAATTTGAAAAACTTTGATTTCATAAATTAGGTGAGAAGTAGATTTGCACTTGATAGGGCCAATTTCATGTTCAAAACCTACTTATACATTAGAAGTTTTATGTATTATGATTATAACATGCATAATTTGATAGTTCACACATATTTTTTAAGGTTCAAAGTATAAATATTTCAATATTTCATCTACTTGCAACCCATTTTGGAATATTAAACACTTCATGCAAGTAGATGCAAATTTGTAAAATCTACTTAAATGTACATGAAGATTTTTTTATAAAAAATTACAGTAATAAAGTGAAAGATTAAATTCACATTAATCATTGAATAAAATAATATTTCTAGTTTCAATGCATCAAAGATCTTTTGTGTCTACTTATAATTTTTTGTGACAAGATACAAAAGTTGTCTACTTCATAATGCTTTTACCTTACTCTCCCTACATTTGTGTTTGCATTATTCTTGGCTTTTGTTAATCTTAAATATGATCTAACACAAAATCATGGTGATGATGAAAGTGTTAAGAATAACATTTCACCATCATTGCTTTAATGGTTTTTGAATTTTCAAGAATCATTGAAACCATGTCCATAAGGACAACAATGCACCCATAATGTTTTAATGGGTTTTGATTTTGCATTGAACATTCACCTAAACAATGTGCATTGACTTTGTATTAAATTGTCAAATGTTTAAACTATGTTCACAAAGGCAACATTGCACCCATGACATTCTATTTTAAATTTGGATTGAACATTCACATAAGTGATGTCCACATACACAACACCATGCCCACAATGGTTTTAATTAAATTTTATCAATGTTGGGTATGATCAAATTCGATATTGAACTTAAAACATTTTGAGTTAGTGTTGATTGAATGCGTTCTAAACATTAATTTGTGGAATTTGAAGTTTATGATGGTGGTATTAAGAGCAAAGTGGGAATCAACACAATGTGGTCACATCCAACCAAATGAACAAACATTCATTTCAATATATAGATATAAGTTGGGATATCGAATGTATAGTTTAGTAATAGTCATTTGACACTTATGTCAATGGAATAGTTCATCATTATGTGTAATGTGCCCTAAAAGGTCATCATTAATGTAAGCGATTGGTCTTTAGGGTTCACAATGTTTTTTTTCTTGTGGATTGATTTTGAAATCTATCATTTTATGTAGATGTTATTTCATGTATATAATGAATAATGATATAGATTGATACATAATTATTCTTTGTGAGTTATCATAATTGTTACTTTCTTTTGAAATGATTGTTGTTTGCTTTGTTATTTACAAATTAAATTTTAAAACAATTTTTATTTGGACTTGTATAGAGGCAATTGAAAAACTTGAAGAGTTTTAAAAGGTGAGCTTTTGTATTCCATGTTAAATGAAATCAAAATTCAAGTGATTTGGCTATTTATTTAATTATTTAGGGGCAATTAGTATGAAGATTTTTTTAAAATTTTAGAAGCAAATAACAAGAATGGCAAGTGCTTCTTCTTTTTTGAAAGTCAAAATGAGCCTGGTAATTTTGACTATTGATGACATGAAAGCATTTAGAGATTATTATTCACAACTTTGTGATGTCTCAATATGGGACATATGATTCTAGAGTAATGCTACAATAAAATATTTACATTGTATATGTCATTAATATAGTAGGATTCAATACCATTTCTATGGCATGTAAAGATTAATTTTCATTATTGAATTATGAAGTTCGTGTCTCAATGTCTATGTCAAGATTTCAAACCTTTTCTTGGGAAAAAACTGTACGTTTAAAATTAGAGACTTTCCCCTATGTAATCAAGATCTTGATAACAATATCGTGAAAAAATATCCAAGTTCTTATCACTATTCATTTCATCTATGAGGTTTCTATTGCAAGTTCTAAGTCTCATGTGTTTATTTCAAATTTGTGACATTTATTGTTATTATTTATGTTATCATGGGTATAGTGAACAAAAATTGTTATGAGCTTTGATTGCTAATGGGATAGGCTTGAGATTCTTGTGTCCTTTCCTTCTACCCATAATTCTATTCCTTGTATTAGCAATTAGTTATATTTTTTGAATTACAAGACCTACCACCACCCTTGTGAAAAATGTGGTGTGTACCAAAGTTAGATCAAATAAATTGGTTGGCAACTACTCAAGGTTTTATCATGCTTAACCCAACTCTTGATGTGTGATCAAGTTCTTCATTAAAAAAATCACAAATGGTTTGAGCTTAAATGTGACCAAAGAGGTCATTTTTAAAAATGTTTTTTCCATATGATTATCTTTATTCCATTGCAAAATGAAAATTTGTTTTTCAACATATGATTTCATTTGCAAGTTACAAGATCCTTAGAAATGATTCAACGTGCAACAATGTCATTTGAACAAGTGTGTGAAATGTGTCACTTCCATTTTCTAGTGGTTAGTATGCATAAATTTATTGCAAAATTTACAATGCCATAAGAGGAATTGGCCAAAAAGGTGTAATACATTAAAGGGTTATTGGGGGGACTCTGTTTTTTGAATTCAAAAAATATGCAAGTAAAAATATAAGGTGCCATATATTGGTTGTTTGATAAGAATTATAATATAATTAATTCCTCAATGGGGTTACGTTTATTTTGAAACCAATTTATAATTCATATAGGATATGCATTAACCTCAATATTAAAAAAAAACATATATATATATATATAAGTTGTTAATACATTCAATTCAATTAATAGGTTAGAAAATGAAATAGTACTAGTAAGTGAACTAGTTCCATTTTATGTGTAATGTTTGTACATAAAAATCTTGATTTTGATAAATGTAAGCATAATGTACTTTAAAAAAAATAAATCGTACATTTTTCATTCTTTTTTACCTTTGTTTGCCTTTAATGATATTGAATGACATTGCATGCAACTTGAATTGAATTCAAACCCGACTAAATTAAATTTAAATTCATTTGGATTTAGATTCAATTCAATTCAATTCAAATATATATAATTAAATTCAAATTCCATGGAAAAAAAGAGAGATGCAAATTGGTGCACAAAGTATTGAATATAGATGCATCACTTTCATCATTCATAACTATGATGTTGAAAAACAAAAATTAATTTGAAAAGGGCAAATTTACATTTCATTTAAAACAACTTTCAAAATCAAAATATTACTTAATAGGATGAAACAACTAGTGAACTCTAAACCTTATACCAACTTTGACGATACCATTGTCACTAGAATTAACTTGTTCATAATAATTTAAAAAGCAGCCATTCCATGCTTCTCATTGTCTTCCTACTCACCCATGTGCTTAAGCCTTAATCTCTCATGGTAGAAATACTAATTGAAGGGCTTGACAGGCAACTCAAACATTATTTCCTCACTTTAGCTTGGTTATGTAAGCTTAGAGGAGGTGGGAATTATTTGGGAATTATTTAAATAAAATCTGAGAAATGAAGATAAATAGTAAAAATAACCGAATAACTTTAAAGGTATGATATTCCTAGAATCAAAAGCTAAAATCATTAATAATAGTTTTTTTTAGCACCACATTGCCTACCATTATAGAAATCTTATATGAATTTGTAAAGCCTCTCCCTTAAAAGTTTTGAGGGTACCATACTTGCATAGTAGGTTCACCAAAAAAAATTCAAAAAAGGATAAATGAAAAAAATTGGAAAAATATGATAATAAAAAAGACAAAATGTTGAAAAAATATATTTTAAAAAATGACATAATTCAATTTTTCAAGAAAAGAAACATCACTGTACAATGCATTTCGACAATGTCCAAGTTTCACACCCCACATGATTTAGTAATGTTTTTTTTAATAAAAACGACTCCTGCCTATCACCCATAGGAAATTTTTTAAAAAGTGGTGATCATCCCAAGCGAGATTTAACTAAATCCAACTACAAGCAAAATATGAAATATAAACCTTTAATCATCCTTCTAAAATTCTCATTGTACACTCAAAATCAAACATAGTAGTCTGGCAAGTTTAGAAAAACATTTAAAAAAAAAAATCCCAAAAAATAAAACCGAATTTCAATATATTAATTTTTGGTTGGTTAAGCCTTAATTTCCAAAAATAATAATTGTTTCATTTGACTGCTGCCTTAAGAGGCAGGCCTATATTTCAAGAAGGCCCCGCTCCTCAGGCATTCCATTACACTTTAAATAAATAAATATTAAAAGGGCCACATTTTATGGAATTAAAATTACTAATACAACCTTTCATATATATCATGCAGTGGTTTCGTTTGTTGCGAACTTTTGCCATTTTAAGAGAAATATTTTTGAAAAAAAGAAGATTCTGTTACAAATTCCCTTAATTTGGGAAAACAAGAATCCAAAAAAGAATTTTTAAAAATAGCGTAACAAATTGTCACAACTACCTACAACATGAAATTTCAAAGGGTGCTTAAGATTTTTTTATTTTCATATTTTGAATATCGCCAAATTTGGCTAAATATTCTTATGGATGATAGTCACTTGAGCAACTGTGTAAAATTGAAGAGGAAAAAAAAACCATTGTTCACATGGATGGCTATAATATAATCCATTTGCTGACAAAATGACACCCATTTTTTCCATCCAATCTGTCCCCAAAAACCCACAAAACCTCACCGCCAACCCCCAATGCATAACATTTTTCCGGATGAAATAATCCTCGCAAAAATATAATTCATCTAAATGAACCGCTGATAATATGGATCCAAGTGACGTGGGTCCAAGCTGATGTAATCCATACGGATGAATCCATATTATCGATGATGTGGATGAAGATGGATGAAGCTTGTGTCATAAGCTTCAGGGCCAACCCACGTTTTGAAATCCAAGTGTCAAGAAGGTAGAAGCGGTGAAGGCACAAGTAGGTCCTAAAAATCCAGGAGCCCAAAACAGCGGAAGAGATCTCGATTGACATGTCAAGAGCGCAATCTTATGTCGTAAGCTTCAGCCCCGGCCACTCCCACGTACCAACCCACGTCCTCAGATCCAGGTGTCAAGAAGGTGGCCAAGATGCGAAGGTAAAAAAATAGGTCTTGAAAATCCGGAAGCCCAAAACAGCGGAAGAGATCTCGATTGACATATCAAGAGCTCGACACGGGCTCGATCGTTCCCGCGCCTTTGAGCGTTCGAAGAAACCCACGCCATAGCTGTGGCGCTCGTCTCTCCGCTGCTTCGTACCTGCACTGAACCGTCGTCTTCGCTCGGCTTCCTTTGCCGGCTTAGCCTTGGGATTCACCGCTTGAATCTACATCCAAACTTTTGAGGCAATCCCGGTTATTTTTCCTTTTCAAAAAACAACTCTGCGGTATTTTCTGCAATGTCATGTTTGGTTTTTTTGGTCCATTTTCCTGTTCTCCCCTTCTGCGTCGTGTTTTCCCGCTCTGTCTAGACCGTTCTAGGTTGCCAAAACACACCGTGGCAATCGCGATCAAAGATGTTTTTTCCATTTGCTGGTCCATCGAATTTGATCCAAGTCTCTCTTCTCCCGCCTATACCTCTTAAACGTTTTGCCAGCTTTATTAGCGGCGTCGAAAACTCGTTAGCGGGAAGCCCACTTTTGGTAACAGTTTGTGTGTATACTACCGTGTCGAATTTTTGGAACCCGCATTCTCTGCGCTAGATTTGTAGAGTCGTTTCAGGATTGGGGGGCGTGGAGCATCGCAATGTTCGAGGATATGGAGACAGCGAACAAGAGGCAGAAGCCACTTGTGGAAATTGAAGCAGAGACTTCCGTTTTCGATTTCATCGAAGAAGAGGAGGACAGGCCCGCCAGCTCTTCCAGGCCAACCACTGAGACATTCTGTAAGTCCGTGTCTCGTGTAATTCGGATACTCGTTTTCTGCTGAGGCAAGATTTCTGTGTGTACATATGTCCCACACTCATTCTATGTATGGATGCATTGATTCTAGACAAGAGAAGGAACGGGACACCGTTGCCGTCAGCAATCCCACGTCCAGACTGGCTTCGACGTCCTGCACTGAAGAGACCTGTAAATGCTATTCAGGCAAGCTTTTCTGAACTTTCCTCAAATTGTTTACCAGTGAATACTCCGAGCAACTGCCGAGCGTTTCTGTCTTTTGCACTGAGAGGTTGTGCTAGATTTGTCTGCGAGTCGTTGTATTGTGCTAACAGTCTTAGCGGAGGTACAATTCTGGTCTTAGCAGGAAATTTCTCGTAATGAAGCAAGCAGAGACGAGGTAATCGTGACTGCTTCCCGTGCAAGATTCGGACTGCAGCATGTCAAGGCTCCTAGCATGCGATTCACGTCACATTTTGTCGAATTTCGAGCAGTGAAGGGCTTTGGCCAAAAGTATTCGATTACATGGCGTCTGGAGGAGATTCGTTCGTTCATGTGCTATTATGTATTCCACAGCCCTTTGGTAAAGTGCCAAAAACCTCGCTCTCACAACTGCTTTTGGTGGTCAATAGAGTTTGTCTCCCTGCTGTAGTTTGCCTCCATGTCAAATAGACTTAATGTTTATGTGTGGGGATTTTACATGTGCCTGCAGGCTGAAGAAAAGGCAATGGTCTGGATAGATGTGCACAAGGAGTCCTTGCCATGCAAGCCAGCATCCCTCAAACAGTTTGCTCTAGGAAGTGGAAGGTTTCAGCAAAATACAGGTGGACTTGCACTCTTCACAAGTGTCCTCTATTAGATGAACAATCCTTGGAGAAACCAGCTAGCCTTGTAAAACTATATCACTGAAAAGCTTTGATCCAACACCATTCCACTATGGTGTACACTTCCACTAACAATCTCAATTGCATGAGATTCTGATGGAATGCAATATTGCAATTGTCATGGACTCAAGCAATCAAGTCTCTTCCTTTGACAGACACATATGTGTTGGAAGTCAACAATAAGGATTGGATTGAGCATCAGCGAACTATCCTTGCAATGACCAAAAAGTACAAGGAGATTTGGGGAAGATGTACTAGGTTTGTTGCATCCTGGTCATCCTAATTTTGCTGTGTCACATGAAGGCATCTGCTGGAGTGCTGGTGTTTTTAAAGTATCAATTCTCTTAATGCAATCATTCATCTGTTCAAAGATTTTTTGTTTTATGTATTTTGTTCCTCATAAGTAAAAAGATCTCATGGCTTGACTAATTTTGAAGAGTGTTCTCCATTGTTTACACAGTGATGAGGCAGAGATAATCAGGGAGCAGCTTGCAAGAAGTCCTCTTAGAGACCTAAGCAATAATGTGCATCAAACAAGGTTATAAGCAATGTCTCTCACTTGATGATGGCCGGTCTATTTCCTGTGTTATCATTATGGATTGTCCATGAAATTTAGGTACTGAAGAGTCTTGTCAGAAAGCTGTGAAATCCACATGCCTCTACCATTAGCCTGGTATATTGCCAAATTGAAGTATCTAGCTGTATTGTGGGATCCAAAGTTAAGAGTATTAACAATTTGATAACAGTTTTTGCAGGGCAAACTATGTCCCAAGATTCAAGGCAGAAGATAGCTCAATATCTGGCAGGTTTGGAATGTCTCCTGTATTAAATTTTGGATTTTTGTGTGATGGTTCATTGCATGTAGCTTCTTGGTCAATCAGATCTTTTTTTTGATGATTCTCTTAAGAGTGGGTTAAAATTTATTCTCAAGGTTCTAATATGCTGCCTCCTGTGCTCCTGTTTTGTTTCCTGCAGAATTAGTGAAGATGTACAGAAATTTGAGGTTCTTGTTTACCCTCGAGATGATTCAGATGCTGTCACAGTTACACGAAGTGACTTTGAGATGCTGAAACCAATGGGTTTCCTGAGTGACAGTGTGATTGATTTTTACATAAAGTAAGACAACCTGATGGTCAGCTAGATGACATTTCAATGATATTTTGCTGTCTCCCAAAGATTTGAAAAGCCTGTTGAAATCACCCCATTGTTTTCTATCTTGTTCTGTCTATTTTCTGGTTTTATTCCACTCCATTGACACTCCTCTCCTGCAGGTACCTGCAAGGTGGGGTTCCAACAAAGAACCAAGCTCAGTTTTACTTCTTCAACAGCTTTTTCTACAGAAAGCTTTCTGAACCAGGGAAGAACTCACAAGATTCTGGCAAGAGTCCATATGAACGAGTAAAGAAATGGACCCGGAAAGTTGACCTGTTTGACAAAGACTACATTTTCATTCCTGTGAATCAAAGGTGCACTTTACTGTGTTAGACAGTTTTGTAGAACTTGTATAGTCATGCTTTGCTGAAACACAATGTTTCTTGAATCTGATAAGGTGTGCAGGAAAGGTGGGAGAGGTAGAAAGGTTGTGACATTGTTATCTTATTTCTATGATGTTATGTACTTTTAGCATTTGTGAGGAGTTCTCTGTGGTGCAGGACAGAATCCTTGCCTATTGATGTGAATTGGAATTACAAGCCTCTTGCATGGTTGCAGGTCTCACTGGAGCCTCATCATAATTTGTCATCTTGGTCACCTTGCATGTTCACCTGGTGAGAATATGCTTCATCAGTTCATTTCAAATACTGGAGACCAATGTTGGAATACCCAGAAACCTGAAGAAAATGGTTGTACTTCCAATTCAATAGATTGCTTCAACAACTAAGAGTAGCTCAACATTCTTCTCACTGGAGTAGGCTGACCTACACCATTTCCTAATTTCTTTCACAGAACACAGCAGCTCAAGATTGGCCACACCCTGTATACTGCATCTGGATTCTCTTGAAGGCAGCCATGGAGATGTGGAACAGCACATTCAGAGGTTAGTTCATGCACAATCTGTGCTTGCTAGTCTTCCATAGATGCGGTCATTGCCAATTGAATCTCTCTCATCAACTAGGTTTCTTGGAATTGGTCTGAAAGGAGTGTGTGGGTAGTTGCATGAAACCTCTGTTCTGAATTCTTCCTCATTTTTACTTGCTGTTATTGCAGATATCTTTCAGAAGCATGGATGGAAAGAAATCAAACTCTACACCTGTCAGGAAACTTGTCACATGAAGTTTTGCCTCATATCCAGTTCTACCGTGCCGAGGTGCTACTATTGTCTTTGATTAATTCCTTCATGAGGAACTAGGTTCAAGCTGTACTTTTGAGAGGGTGCCAGATGCTGTGTTGTTCTCTTCGTGTTGAAGGCATTTACATGATCTGAACTAAGTTGCTGGTGTGTGCACCAGGTTCCTCAACAAACCAATCTCTGTGACTGTGGTCTTTTCCTGTTGCACTATGTGGAGGTCTTTCTTAGAGCTTCACAAGTTTACCAGCCACAGAGGCAGGGGATCCCAGATTTTGTAAGTTGATCTCTTCTTGCATATTCATTATCTGGAGTAGAAATCAGGTTATGACCTTGCTTCAATTGGCATCTTACTATTGGCCATGGCAACAACAATAGAAGCACCTCAATTTCATGAAGGTCATTCTGTAACCTTTTGAAGTAATTGGTGCTATGGCAGCTTACAAGGAATTGGTTCAAGACAGCAGATGTCTCTGCCAAGCGCCAACACATCCAAGAACTGCTTCTGCAACTGCATCAAGCTATGCGCAAAAACAATCTCAACAATGTGACAAAAGTTTTGCCTGCTGATGAGGCCCTACTTGTAGGGTCTAAGTAGAGTCTTGTAGAGGCCTCTACAAAAGGACTTTTAGCTTAGAGGACTTGTGATAACATCTACTGTACAGAGGATATAGACAGTGTATATGAGTATTAGAGTGAATCATTTCTAGTTTGGGAATCTTTCACTAATTCACTGGCTTGCTCATTGTAATCCTTAGTTTGTGGGATCTTGCTAACAATGACAGAATTTTCCAGGTTTTCACTCATCTGACAGCTTCCTGTCTGTTGGCAGCTAGGTTGTGTGCAAATGAGGGCCTCTTTGGCCCTGGAAATAAATGTGATCTGCAAGTCAAGTTTTTGCTACAGTGAAAAGTGTAGAAGGTTTTTAATTCTGCAGAGTAGATAAGTGGTGGTGACTAAATTCTGTTGTCAGCTTGATGTCTCAAGTGCTGGGCTGTTGTTGACAGGCTTACCAGAACAGGGGTATTGTGGCAATCAAACGATAGAAGAGGAGCACCAAGGTCCATCCATTTTTAATTAATTCCTTTTCTTCCTCTTGGTACAGAATGCAAGCTTTCTGTTTTGACTCACGATCTTTAGTTGTACATTGATGATTCCAATGCAATTTCAAAACTGGTGGGCTGGCATTTCCATTCATGGAAAATCAGATTTCACCCCTCCTTCGCCCTGAACCATGTGCCTATTAGGGGACATATATGTGTAGGCTGTGTTCTGCTCTTTCATGACAACCCTTACTGATCTCTTTTGTTCTGCTCATCAAGCAGGTGAGGAGATGCTGTTCCCAAGTTTCCAAGACTCATCATGATGAGCTAGAACTCTCCATTATGTCTTCCTAATTTCATAACTTAAAAAAGTCCATGGCATGCTTATTCTCTGTACCTGGACAACACATTCTGAAATTGTGTGCATGCATGTAACGCCAAAAATCCTTGTGCTCCTTTTCCTGTTAAGTTGTGCTGGTAGATCCTTTGCTTGTCTATTCCATCTTATTTATGGAAAAAAGGGGTATAAGCTGTCTAATTGGTGGCAATGATTTTTGACTGCTGAGTCTTGAATCCACTTCAATTGAGCAGAATGTTTTTTGGTGAAGGATCTAGGCATTTTCGTCCAAAAAGTTGTGTGGAAATGTTCGTGTACTGGTATTCACTACAATGCTCATGTATTTTGCAGGACACAGTTGCTGTGAACTGGTTCTCATGAATAATATATAACGAGGAAACGTTTTGTATGTGAACTATGTCAACTGGGATTGAAGCTCAATTGCTAGAAGCAGTAACAAATCAAAGGTGGGAATGGTAGGTGGCTTGTCCAGGGGTAGTTTGTCATTATTCTCTATCTCTTGATTCTGAATGTTGAAGATTTCGATGAAGATTGCCTTCTAATATTTTTTCTTAGTGTGTTAATGTTGAAGATTGCCTTCTAATGTTTTTCTGAGGATGTTTGTCACAAACTTTGATTTCCGAGTACAAATGTTTGACTGCTTCCATTGTTAGTAAATTCTTTTTGAAAACCTCAAAAAATGACCAAGATTGTACATTAGGTTCCAGTAGGTTAAAGCCAACAAATATAGAAGGATGGATGAACATAGGCATCATAAAATTGGAAAAGAAAAAACCCATATGATTGTTGCATATAAAGAAGCAATTATCACCTTCATCATTAATAGCAGTACAGGTTGCCATAACTGCACATTAATTTTGTCAGCTCCCTACAGTAGATAGTGCACCCCAGGTATGCCCCTACGATACCTAATGTATAAAGCATCAACCTGCAAACTGAGTTGAAGTATCAACCTGCAAACTGAGTTTAAACATGAACCTGCAAACTGAGTTTCTGCTGCAATTCCAGATGCAATGGGAATACTCAGCCATACTACTGGCTAGCAACAGACCACAAGGACAAGAAAAAAACCAACGAACAAAGGGAAAGAAATACTAAAGGAAAGGAGAATAGGGAAAGACAATGAACAAAACGAACATAAAGCATCAAATTTTGTTGGTGTGCAAGATAACAGAAAAACACAGCTTTAAATTGCTATCTTCTTTGATATTTTTGGTATAGATCCATATGTGAGTTTCAACTTTCCTATAAGCCTCTATAGTTGCTGAGGTCCTGCCTAAATATGGTGAGAGAACAGCACTGTGATTTACCCCACAGGTTTTACTTGCAGAAGAAAAGGAGCAGTACTTTACCCAGCTCCTTACAAAAAAGCTCTTCCTTGTGGTTTCACTCACTCTTCCCACTAGTCCAATGCCTAGCCTCCTTCACTAGCCTCCTCTTTGCTTTACCTTAGTTTACCTCCCATCCCAATCCACACAAAAGGGTTGGTGGGTGGTCATAGCATGATGGACATGTACAAACACATTAAGTCTCTCTCATCATCATCCATAATTTGATAT
>Ga0116229_10009636_pt1 | contig 14695 bp, 14 predicted proteins | sample S1TSphgellanicum_3_FD_87313 | JGI IMG/M metagenome (GOLD analysis project Ga0116229, IMG submission 87313) | Host-associated microbial communities from peat moss isolated from Minnesota, USA - S1T2_Fc - Sphagnum magellanicum MG | ecosystem: Host-associated > Plants > Peat moss > Unclassified... | reverse complement strand
CTATAATGAATCTAAACACAATATCCTTGCCTTGGTAGGCTAGGCCAACAAAACCAAAACTCCAAATTCTTATGGTAACCAAAAAACCATTTGCTAAGAAAGTAAGTAGGTATTCTCTGAAGCCCAACCAAAAGGGTTATTCTGTTGGCCTACTCAAAACGCCAAAAAACAAAGAAAAAAGAAAAAGAAAAAAAAAGTCAATTGCTAATCGCCTTTACACTTTGCAATACGGCCGTTTCCGTTGACCGGGTCGCAAACCGTTTCCCGGCCCGGCCCTTTCCGAACATTCCACCCCCTTCTTCTCTCTCGCGCTTTCTGTCTCCCTCTCTCTCTCTCCACCTCTACTCTCGCGCTCTCCACTCATCGAATCCATAAGCACCACAGAAAGCTCCGACGCCCTAAATTGAGTTTTGCGTCTTCGTCTTCTGCAGCGAGTGAGGAAGGAGAGAGTACGGCGAACAATAATATGCGAGGGAAAACGAAAAAAATCTATATATAGACAGGGCTAGGGTTTGAAACGCCAGTTTGTAGGGGTGGTTGCTGCCTAGGGTTTGACAGTGGAGTGAGGGAAATGGTGATGTGAAGCCAGAGGTTGACTCTCGCAGGCCTTCTCTTCAAGGTTTGTTTTGTAGCAGGGTGAGGAAGAGAGAGAGAGAGAGAGAGAGAGAGAGAGAGAGAAAAGAGACGGACGAGGAGTTTTCTGGTAGTAGAGATGGCGTGTCATTCCAGGGGAGATATAGGGGGAAGTGTGATGTCCGAGGGACCCATGTCGTCAAAAATGAATTCTTCATCAGATTCTATTTCGGAATGGCGCTCACGTGAGCAGCTCGAGGCGTCGCCACCTTCGACTTCGCCTGCGTACTGGGACACAGATGAGGAGGATGACTTCAATTCGTCTTCTATGACTGGTAGGTAGCTCTTCTTGCAATCTTCTATATTTTTTCAGTGTCTTGTTCGAAATACTATTGTTTCCGTGCACCGCCATATTGTCGCGATGCCTGAACGTAGAGCTTTACTGATTCAGTTTAGGTTTCGGTTTTCTCATAGCCCTACTCGGTAATGCGTTCCCCGTTTGCCAAGGTTTATGGATGTGAAAACGTGCACACAGCATTACGGCAATTATTTTGGTGCTCCTAGCATCTATTGTGCCTTTCACCTAAAAAAACCCATCTTTCTGCACAAGAACATCTCATTTGTTGCTATGTTTTATGCCAGGGCCTTCTGTGGTTCAGCTTCGCGTCCTTGACTCTGCTCCTACCTTGTTTCTATAGTTCTCGATGATTTCTGTTTGTTGTTTACTGTAAACCTTTGTTTGGCCTCCTCAGTCCTTGTGATCAAGTCTGTTTCTCCAAAAGTGTTCTGGATTGCTATTGTTGTGAATTAGGGTTTGTGCTGGAGCATTGTTGATTTTGGGGTAGTGTAATTGGTTGGCAAGGTTCAAGGTTGTAGTTCCAACCTCCCAAAGCAAGTATGTTATTTCCTTCTGTTTACTCAACAACATATGATCAATCAATAGGTTTACACCAGTAGAGCAACTCATTGATGTCTACTAAGCTCAGGATCAGAACTAAAGGTAGTAGTCTGCCACTGATCACAACTTTACACCCTATCCTTTTATGTTAGGGTGGACACGGTTGCACCACATTGCACTTCCACTCTCATGGCCCAGACATAGGCACTTGAACTAGCACTTTGTTAAAACATCCAGAACCTCCTCCCCCTAGCTCTTCATAGCCATCAATTCAAAACCTTGTGATGTGGCTGTTTGCCACTACCCTAACTCCAGGACTTTGAAATATTGCTCTTGATTCTTTGCTGGTGTTGCATGGTGAGAGATGTTCAATTTAAATGTATTGTTGATCGATCTTGCTGGTTGGTTCTATTTGGTTTGCCTTTCACTTTGATTGGGTACATTTGATCTTGAACCAAGTTTTAGTCATTGATGACCTTCTATAGCTCATGTACTGAATGTACAGCTTTCATTCTGGATTGGAGCCTGATATTCTGGTACAGTCATAGGGTGCTGTTGATGATTTTACAAGGGCAGTGCTAATGCTGGGAGAAGGTATTGATGCAGGTCCAAAGCCAACTGATCTCTATGGGAAGTTCACATGGAAGATTGAGAACTTTTCAGAAATTAGCAAACGAGAGCTTCGCAGCAATGTCTTTGAAGTTGGTGGCTACAAGTGGTGAGATGTTTTTCCTGCAGAAAGTTTGTTGGAGCATGTTGAGATCTTCTGCTGCTTGCCTGATAGTTTCAATTTAAAGCAAGCAACATCTTAGCTGCATAGGTCTGGAACATTCACAGACTTCTGATGTTGGCCACAAGTGAGATCTACAGGAATCTCAAGCAGCCCTCGTCAGAGATTCATCTCAATATCTCTGCACCTTTGCTACCTTGGATGGTTCTTTCTTCATCAATATTGGGAGATGCTTGAAGTGTTTTGCTTTGTCTCCATGTTCTATGTAGCAGTGGGTATGTTTGACTTGTGAGGAGTAAGAGAAGTGTCTGGTAAGAGATTGTTACTGTTTTTGTCAGGTTGTTTGAGAAAGGTCTAAGTGTACCTGCTTGTTTTTTCCCTTTTTGCCAGGTACATCCTTGTTTATCCTCAAGGGTGTGATGTGTGCAACCATCTGTCACTGTTTCTGTGTGTTGCTGACTATGACAAGCTTTTACCTGGTAATAGATCAAACCAACTCTCTTGGTTATATGTTGTAGATTAACAACTGTTTCATCTCTTTTTCTTTGGTCAATTCCCTTTACACTTTGTCCTGAGTTTCCCTTTTGCAGGGAAACTGCCAGATGATGTTGGTGGATGTTGTTTATTTTTCATGGTGCTGCAGGTTGGAGCCACTTTGCTCAGTTCACTATTGCTGTTGTCAATAAGGATCAAAAAAAATCAAAGTACTCTGGTAATGTTGCCATAACTGAACCTTCTAAGATAATGGCTGTGGATGATTGTGGATGATTGTGGATGGTTGTGGATGTTGTGGAGAATGGCACCAGACTAGTTTTTAATGGTTGTGTTGGCCAGTGTGTCAAGTGAAAATTGTGACCCCTCTCCAGGAGTTGAGGTCATTTCAGGTCTTATCTTAAGGTTGCATGAGCTTTCATTGCTATTGAAGACATGAGGTTTTGTGGTCCTGTCCTAAGGTACTCTGCACTGGGTGCTTGTGTACATGAAGCCTCTCTAGCTAAGTTTATATAGGGTAGGGCAGCTGATGTTCTGTCAATTATTTTACCTGGTGACTTGATCGTAGGCAGTCTTTATAAATGTTCTTAACCTACAGAGAATCGAGATTAATCACTTGTCACCATTGCATCTGTAGGATTGGATGTTGTGGGTGAAATGACAGTTGGTATCTTTGTAATCCTGAGTGATCGGTGATGATTGCACGCATCTTAGAACCTCTCAGCTGCTTGTCTGCCTTCAATACTTCTACAGTTTAGATTACTGCCCAGGAATATCTCTAGTCTGTCTTAAGAGTCATGGCCCAGTGCTCTCATGATGCTGTCTGCAGTATCCTTTTTGTGGACTGTCAAGTTTCTTACAAGTTTTTTGGGGCTGCAGACACATTACATAGGTTTTGCAAAAAGGAGCATGATTGGGGCTGGAAGAAGTTCATGGAGCTATCAAAAATATTGGATGGTTTTACAGTGGCCAACACGCTTGTCATCAAAGCCCAAGTGCAGGTTATCAGGTATCTGCCTGTGCCTTTATCATGACTTACATAGTATAAACTGGTATTGAAGGAAGTTTTGCTAATTTTCTCAATATTCATCCATTGCAACAGGCAAGTGGAGGAGTATGAGTGATGTCCACTAGCTTTTTCACCAGTCCTTTTATTCTTCCCACAGGGAGAATCCCCACTGCCCATTTCGCTGCCTGGATTCCCAATATCGGAGGGAGCTTGTACGTGTCTACTTGACAAATGTTGAAGGCATCTGCCGACGATTTGTGGAAGAGAAGCGAGAGAAGTTGGGAAAGCTTGTGGAAGACACAGCTAGGTGGACCAGGTAGAACAAAACTGAATCTTTATATGATTGTTTGGCAAGAGAGAGGCTGCAGGTGTATGTAGTTGCTTGCTGTAACCAATAGCTTGCCTCCAGAAATGCAACAGAAACTCAGGATGCAGTTTTTTTGTATAATTGTTTGCCAAAAAATGTCAGCAGATTATATATGTCTATCTACACCCACTGTCAGAGCTGATGAAGTCAGTGGGGAGTAATGGGAGCTAGTCAGTGCTATTTGTGATGAAGGTGATGGTCTGATCTTTGTGAATGACATTCATAAGGTTATGATTGCACTCATTCTTGTCATGTTAGTTTTCAATTTGCTGGAACTGACAGAACAGTTACCTTCAAAATGCTATTGTGGACTTTTTTCTGCAATCTTGTAGATAAATATATGAACTTGCTGTTGTCATATCAGTTGCAGTTTGTTTTGGAGAAGAAAGTGAAGGGCAAGAGAAACAAACCAAATTATGGAGAGGGAGTTGCTTTATATGATGTGTATATGTGTGTATAGAAATAAATAGGAGAGAGTGAAATGTCCTGGATATTGACAACTTCTGGAACACATGCCTTTCCTGCAGCTTTCAAGCATTCTGGTCGGCAGTGGATGATGGCACTCGCTGGCAGTTAGCACATGAGAAGACTGATGTGATATTGAAGGCAATTGTGAAGCGATTTTTCAATGAGAAGGAAGTGACCTCAACTTTGGTTATGGATGCTCTCTACAGTGGGTGCAAGGCCCTTGCCTATAGGAGCCACAATAAGAAGGGAAAGGCAGATGGAGTGGATATGGAGAAGACCGTCAGTCTTGTGGTTTGGGTGGACAAGGATGCATTTGTGCTTGCTGGGGATGTGTTGTTGTTGCTTGAGCATGTTGTATCTGAAACACTACCCCCATACAAGGATGACAAGGGTCCACAAAGTCGTACAAAGGTTATCCTTCTTTTCCATGCTTCTCTCAGTGCTTGATTGCACATGACCTTGATACCAACATGCATGTTTTGAACTTTTAGTTTTTTTACCTTATCACATGCCCTCTGCTAAGAGACAAATGTTTTCATTCATTAGTTTCCTTAGTTTATTCATTCAAATACAACCAAGATCTATATTGTCCTCTTTGTTAGAAACACAGTTACAGTAGCATTGGGAGCTTACAGTAGTTGGTGGGCTTCAGGATATTAGTGCTGCAGATGATATTGGGAAGGATTCTGTGGAACGTGATGAGCAGCGGCTAACAGAACTTGGCAGGCGCACCGTGGAAATGTTTGTGCTTGCCCATCTTTACACGTAGGTGGCAATGTGACAATACCTATGCCTCCATTGTGACAAGAAATACATACTTTTGGTCTCCTGTATTTCTTTTCATGTTTTGCAACCTCTCTCAACTATGTGGAGTTGCATGGTGCAGCAACCGTGTGGAAGTTGCATATCGGGAGGCAGTTGCATTGAAAAGGCAGGAAGAGCTAATCCGAGAGGAAGAAGCTGCAGGGCAAGCTGAGACTGAACTTCGAGCCAAGCGTGAGGCAGCTGAGAGAGAGAAGCGCTCCAGAAAGAAACAGGTTCAGTTCCTATGGAGGGATGAAGTGAGAAGTTCAGAAGTTTTCCAGATGAAGACCAGTTGTAATGTATTCTGAGATGAAATGTTGGTTGCCTGTTGTGGCCAGCTGAGCTTCACCATTTTGGTCTATTTTTTGATTATGGCAGTGTGTGTCCGCAGGCAAAACAAAGGAGGAAGGATCGCAAGGAGAAGGATAAAGAGCCTGAGGAGAAATGTTCTCAGTTGGAACAGGAAAGTTTTCAACAGCAATCTGCTGTTTTGAGACCAAAGGAAAGGCTACTGAAGGAATCTGAAATCCTGCTGCTTAGCCCTGCAGACACAGGAAAGGAAGAACATGATTTAAGTGGGATGGATACAGTAGTTGATGTGGTGGGCACATTGGGACTGGCAATGGAGGATGGAGATAATGACCACACTGGCTGGGAGAGAGGGGCTGCCTCATATGGTCAAAGTGGAATGGAAGTTGCAGGATTCAGTGGAGCAGTTTTGGAAGAGGGTTTGGCACAGAATGGGAAGGATGAACTGAAGCACCAAGCTTCAGCTTTAGATGATAGTTCCTCCACTTGCTCATCAGATTCCCTCCCATCGGTGCGGCCCTCTTTGAATGACTCATTTGACTCACAACCCAGCATGACAGACCAAAATCATACTTCTAGCAGGTTTGTTTCCTCTTCTCCTTGTGCTGTAGGGTATTTGTGAAATGTGATGCTTTGGCTGAACACTAGGTTCTGGAGAAGGCTCATCCTTCTCATTGTCCTACTTATGTTGTTCTTCTTTCTGTTATGTTTCTTACATCTTGGTTCTGCTCCAGGGATACTTCTTTTGTTGGTTTCTGTGACAAACCCAAAATGCTTACTGTGGATTTATTGCTGAATGGTGTAGAGGAAGAAGCAGAGCAGATAATGAGGTGTATGAGACTGTTGGGAACTTTATGGAGACTGAAGGCATTGCACAATTGACTGGAATGGATCTCAGTGGTCCTGTTAAGGCTAGCAGTAGCTGTAGCCTTGCAGGGGTTGATACCCAAACAGTCATCCTTTCTCTTAAGGAGCGGGTGCACTGGCTTGAGCAACGCCTCTTTGAAAAGGTAGATCCATGTGCCATATGTCATTTTGTTATCTGAAGGGGCAGACAATACTTTGTTTGGCAGATTTCATGGCTTACAGCTGTGCTAGTAACATTTGATGGGCTGTAGGTCTAGTTTTTGAGTTCCATTGAATGAAGTTGCATGCACGGTTGGTGTGCAGGAGGAGGAAGTGGTCCTTCTACAAGAGCGGCTGAGTCCATTTCAGCACCAGATGGGACTGGATGGACCATTGCAACACCACAGGTCACTGGAAAAAGTTTCTGATGCATCAGGGCTTGGTCTCCTTGGTAGCACAGGCTCTGTTCATGCAGATGAGAGCAGAAGTGAAGTTTCAACCTCTTCACTTCTTTCAGATGGTGCAGAGACTCCTGATGGTGAAAAGTTAACAAGATCTAGTAAGGAAATGCCAACCATGAATGGCCACTCTGTGACGTCCAATGGCCACCTATCACCTGTAGGTGATTTCTTTCCATTTCATGTAGGCAGCAATGGTGACAACACTAGAAGCAGTTTTGGTGTCAATACAGCAAAGCTGGATGTTGTTGCAGACAGGCATGCCTCAGGAAGAAGTCAAAAAAATGAACCATCTTCTCCATCACACATGGGCATTCCTTCATTTCCAGCAGGCATCTCATCTGTGCCTTTAATTCCAGCAGGGGTTGAGGATACTTCAAGCACTTCCCCAGCAGTAGGACCCGCCCAACCAACTAGTGTGCTGGGCTTGGGAGAAAAACCAGCTATTCCTTTTCCAGTCTCTCACTGCATTGGGGCCACAGGGCATGTAGGAAATGGGGTTGAAGCCAATGGGGGATCTCACAGCAATGAGTCAGTTACCCCTAATAGCCCTCCTGTTGATGCCTTGAATAGAAATGCTGCAACAGGCAAGCTGAAAGGTTCTCTTGGTGTCACTACATACCCTGTCACATTGGCACCTAGTGTAATGGGAGGGATTCTAGCACCCATACCAGGGGTGCAGAGATCAGCTTCATATATGGGCAGCTCAAATGGGCACTCTGTGCCAAATCAGGTCAGCACTCCAGCCACTTCCAGCATTTCTACACTGGTATCGTCACCCCCTTTGGCACCCTCAACTACAGCAGCAAGTACAAGTTCACCTATATCCTCCTCAAGAACTGAATATATAGGGCATAGTTTGGCTTCACAAGATGACTGTAGTGGGCAAGAGAGTGCAGGAGGCAGGTGCTCCCCAGTGGGCATTACATTTGGAACTGTCACTCCTGAGATGCTTCAGCACCAACAGCAGCAAGAGCGAGAGCAAGAGCAAGATCAGCTGCAAAAGAAACAGATACAGGAGAGTCTCTTAAAGTCAAAACAGCAGCCTCCAGTTCATCAGATATTTTCTCATGAGCAAGATGAGCTGGAGCAAGCAAGGCAACATTTGATGTATCCTCGAGTTGAGCATATGATTGTCTCTCAACATCACCACCAGCAGTCACATGAAAGGTTATTGCATGAAAATACAGGTTTGGGTGGGGTCAGGCATGCACCCAATCTGGTGACACTGAGGGAATCGATGAACAGTGGGACTGTAATGTCAGAAGAGTTTCCTCACCTTGACATTATTAATGACTTGTTAGAGGATGATCAAGGCTTAGGCATGGCTTTTAGTGCGATGCTGCAGCACCCTGGGGCAAGTCAAGGGTTGAACCACCATCTTTCAATTCTTGGGCAACACACTGGACTGCACACTCTCAACCACTATGGCCAGCATTGTGCAGTTGGAATGGGTGCTGTTAGCAGCCTTGAGGTGGATGGCACCAAGAGGGCTGCAGATGTGGATCTCTCATACTTGCACAGCATGGAAGGCAATTGCAACAGTGACAGTCTTGCAGATAGCAGGCAAATGACTACACCTTTTTCCCACCAGCCCTTAGTAAAACTGCACAATTCACAGCATGGCTTTCCTGATGGTGTTTTGTCACACTACTGGCCAGTAACAAACGCAGGGATGCAAGCAGGGAGCAACAATGTCAGGAATGGGCTGGGTGTGCATATGGGGTATCCATTAATGCAAACACATCATACATCTGTGTCTGACCGTCCAAGCTTCTCTCTGGGTCACAACAGGTACTCGGTCTATGCTCCTGTACAGCAGCCCTAGAAGGTGGAAACTGGTTTCAGGCACAATTTTACGACATTGTAAAATGTGTCTGTAGAACTGACAATTTGGAACTTTAGGAGTAATGTTTCCAGTATGTGCTAGGACCTTGTTTCTCCTCTCACAGTAAGGTCCTTATATGATTCAGTGGTAAATTTACCATCTTGAGGTTATTTGCTATGGGCATATGTAGTTGACTTATTTTGAAGGGTTTATATGCTCAGAGTTCTCTGCATAGGGAGTTCCAGTCTGAGGATATGAAGTTACTGACCTAGATGGATCATGAGCCATGTGACACCATTTGATATTTGGTTGTATTATATTGATCTTTCAATACCACACCAGATGCAAAATTGGATTGTGATCAATGAATGTCACCCATGGTAGACAAAATACAGATGGTGATGGGTAATCTTTTCTGTACATCATGGTTATCCATAAAGTCAGGCAATTAAGGGGCGAGAATGGCCAATTTCAGCATAATAGGCCATCAAACGCGGAACTGGAAATGAAAATTTTATAGAAGGTAGTGACTGGGACCCAAACCTTTTTTCACCAGTTTTGGTGGGCAATTAAGGGAGGAGAACAGCCAATTTCAGCATAATAGGGCATCAAACGTGTAACTGGAAATGAAAATTTTATAGAAGGTAATGACTGGGACCCAAACGTTTTTTCACCAATTTTGGTGGTAAACTGAGTTTCATGGGGTCTTTTCTTTTTCCTGAGCGCTTCCATTGCTGCTACATATATTTTCACTGCTGCTACTTGGAAAACTACTATAATTACTCTTGAACCTTGTGCATTAGATGCTGAAACTCAGCGTTTCATCCTGAGATTTAATAAAATTTCCTTACTTTGCAGATACCACTGAAAGAGAGGATAGGGGGTGAAAGAAAGGGTGACTTTACGGATAACTTTATTGTTCTAATTATGAATTTCAACAAGATATAAAATGACAACAGACATGTTAATTGCAATATACCTCAGAATAAAGAACGCAGCATAATGTCAATGGCACACAAATACGATAATATTAAGGTCTTGGGTGCCAGATTATGTTGTTTTCTTGATCATGCTATATGATGTAATCTTCTGGTAATCATACACTTCAATAGTGACCAAATTCTCTTTAGATTTGTTTTTTCTTCAATTGTTGAATCTGCCACCCCAGACCTCTTAATGTCACAGAACGGTTGCACCCTTGCCCAGTATGTTGGGTGTGTCACCTGGCTTGCCCTAGTGGCCACACCAGGTACCTTACTGAAGGTAATGGGCAGGGGCTTATCACATAAGAGAATTTAGCCAAATATGGCTATAAACAAAATATGAAAGTAAGAAAATTTAAGCATCCCTCTATATTTCTGGCTAGTTACCTACTGGAACTTCATATAGAATTTGGCCATTTTTTTTAATTTCCAAAAATTCAAATTTGGCGACTAGAATATCCTTTGGTCATGAGATTAAAGGGTTTTCGATGTTACTGAAACAATATTTTGAACATGGCTATATGAAATCCTTATTCCAAACCAAAACTATAAACAAAAATTTAAAACAAATCCAATACATTCTATAGTCCACCTAAACATCAGTTACATGATTGCAGAAGCAATTTGTAGGGATGTGGCCCATGTGAACCAGCACTTCACCTTGAGGCTCCCTTATAGGTTATAATTAAGCTGGGAAATGTTGAAGGATCCTCATTTGGTTGAAGGGTTAAATAACCCAACAAACCCAAGAAAGATTATGGTTTTTATCATTATACCAATGTTGGTGGGTTTATGTACAAGTTGTGACATGCATTTGAACTCAAAAGTTCCATGAAAAAATGAATCTAGTCATTGAACTCAATTAGGCTATCATCAATATATCCAAACTACCATGTGGCATGTTGTTTGCATACATTGGAATTCATGGCTTTGGTGTGGTCTGCATTTGTGTTAGAACATTGATTTCCCAAAGTTAAGACTTTTGAAACATTTTTGTCAAACTCAATGTCACTTTTGGAAAGTGCGAGAGATATAATACACTTCAAGTTTCAACTAGTGTTATGAGAGATCTAGATCACAATGTTAAAACTGAAAGTTCAGGTTTTGGGTATCAAGGTTGAGATTTGGAATCTAGGTTAGACCCCAAAACTGCATTAGGAACCTTAACCAAGAACTCACTTGGAGGCAAAAACCTGGTTGGAACCAAAATGACCAACCTAGGGATCCATTGGAATGATCTAATCTAGGACTGCCTTGGGGTTGAAGTGTTTAAGCGAATTTGGTTTATTCTAGGGTTTAAGTTTTTTTCTACCCCCCATAGTTTTTTCCTCTAAGCTTTCTCCTCTAGAGCTTTTCTTTCCTCCTTCCTATTACTGGTCTTGCTCTTTGTTTCAATTGTCTTTTGGGGATGTGCTTCAGAGGCCACCATCACCTTCCTCATGTCCTTGAAACTATGTAAAATAATGTAACAAATTGAATGTCATTTGTTTCGAAACATGTATTTCAATTTGTTGTTCTTGTTGTGTTTTTTGGGATAGTTTGTGTGATGAATAGGAAAACTAATTTGACTACTCAACTTGAATAAAATATAACCTAAACCTTAACCACATTTGAAACTACATCCTTTTCAAAATAGCTTAGCCCTTATATTCAATAACCATCATGTACGTGAAAAGTAAAAGGGAACCATATTTAAAGGACTTAACACCATTATAAAAAAATTAAATCCTACCTAAAAGGGTTATCATATTTTTTTAAATATATAAAATTTAAGACTGCATATTCTCCTCAAAGGAAATCCCCACACTACATTGGTTTCAACATCAATTTTTTTGTTTCATGAACAAAGACAATGCCCAATGATTATCTATCTTATATAAATTAAATAATTAACATATGAAATATATTGGGATGAGGTTGCACTCAAAATCAATTCCAATTTGAAGTGTATTGAATTGTATGTGATTTTATTTTTTTATTATGGATGAAAGTATGATTGGGTGGTATCACTAAGAACATCACATTTTCATTTTTAAACACACTTTTTTACACTTATTGAAATTTATAAAAGTATTTAAATTTATTTTTTTAACTCAATATATTAACTAGGTTGTATAGACTTTGAAACTTTAATAATGTAAAAATATATTTTGAATTTTGATGTTCATATTCAATGCATTTACAAAAATTTCAGGAATGTCACAATGGTTGTTTTTCTTTAACTTTTTTTTAATCAAAAACACTTTAGAAACAAGGTTTGATTTTAATTATGGATATTAAGATTATTTTAGATGATATTTAATTTAATTATTAAATAATAAATATAATAATAATTATTTAATTATGAATTTCCAAAGTTCAACAACATGAGCCCTTAAGGGTTTAAATCAATTATGAATATTAATTTATAATTATTCTCACCTTTTTTATTTCAATAAAAAAATTTAAGCTATAAAAATATTTTCACATGAAACGGATAAACAAGAGAAAAAGAGCCCAAAAATATTATTTGATCAATTTTAATTCTTTAATCATTTCTTGAGGTGGTTTTTAATGGTTCACCCAATCATATTATACCCATGTCATTGAATCAAATGATATTGCAAGGTAATCCATGTGATGATAAATTGGAATCAAATTAAAAATATACATAAAAACACCATTCACTAGCCAAAATGAAAAATGGGAAACAAAAGTTAACATATGATAAATATAAATTAAAAATATTATTGGTAGCCAAATCCATATATAAGATCCTTGGATATCCTAAGATATAGGAATATATATTAGTAGAAAGCATGACCGCAATAATAAGAAGGAACAAGTAGTGACAAGCAACATGCAACAACATGCAACTGGTGAACATGTAAAGGAAAATCGATAGAAAGGAAAAAAGAAAAACCATGCAAGAGAAAGGAAAAAGATAAATGTAAAACCCACTTCAAGCCAAGTTAGAAAAAATCTAAAAGCAAAGGAAAAGAAAGCAAAACAATGACAAGTACACCAAACCAAGTGAAACAAAAATAAATAAAAATTGAACTCCATAAAGATTTATAGAAAGAAGCAAATCCAATCAAACACAAGCCAAAGAATGAAAAAACAAAGTCAAGGAAAGACTTCATATAAGAAAGCTGAACAAATTGAATGGAAGGTGAACAAAATGAAGCAAAGTCAAATCAAGTAATAGCCAAGCATAGCAAAAAGCAAAGGCAAGACAAAGGCAAACTTAATGAAACCAAGAAAAATAAATGCATTGTCACAAGAGAAACAAGCCAAGTGAACAAAATATACCTCTTCCAAGCCTAAACTATTTCACTTTTTTCTTTACCCATCTACATGATTATATTAAAAAATAAATTAACATGTGCTTTTTTATGCCCATGTTATCTACATTGAAACAATTTAATGGTTCCATCTTCATTACACACAACTAAACCCAAATTTTTTTTTGTAAAATGCAATTAGTTTGTTCAACTAGCACACACACTCCAAAATAAAATAAAATAATGTAATATTAATTATATACAATCAATCAAATGTAATAACTTGTTTAAAAATGTAAGATCAAATTTATTTATTTTAATAGAATTATAATTTTGTGTGTACCTAAAGAACCTGAACCTTTTAAAAGAGGAGTTTAAAAACACACCAGTTCAAGGTTCTAATTCCACTTTTTTGAAAAGCCCTGACCTAATTTTTGCTTTTTGAATTTGAAGGTTCCTTACAAAGCACAATCTTCCTCGTAGTTTGCAATGCACACTTTACAAAGCATAATCTTCGCACTTTGCGAATCGGTGCCTGTCAGTTGTTGGATTCCAAATTAGGTCAAGTTTTTACACACACAAGGGAAGAGCAAGGCCAACTTACATTCCTTTGCTTTTCTTTTTTTTTGGGTCACATAAAACTCGGGCTACTGCCCTTGTTTTAGTGCCCGTAAACAAACAAAGGGATGCCCTCTAACTTTGCTATTGCCTATTCATCTCTTTTTTTTCATTTCTTTTTTCATTTTTTTCTTTGTTTTTTTTTTTTTTTTTTTCTTGGAACAAATTATGTTGTATGGTACTGTAGTACCCAAATGGATTCAGCAACAAACTGTCGAATAATTAATTAAATCTCAGATCTTAACTTCAGCAGTTGGTTTTTTTAATTCAGAAATTTTCAACAGATAAAGTTTATACCAAATAATAAACATGATTTTGCTGTCTTTGTGTGACAGTCTAAGTGTGTCTAAAATGTCACATCCAAGGTGATGGCTGATGCAGGCCAGTTAGTGTTTAGAAAAGCAGTAGAAATAACAGCGTAGAAGCTCCACCCTTGTCAGCTTCTATTAGGAGCAGAGTGTCAGGATAGGCACTATAGTTTCAGAAGGAAAGGAGAGACAGGGGAGAGAGAGTGAGAGGGTGTGTGTGTGTGTGTGTGTGTGTGAGGGTTTAGGGTTTTAACAGTGCCCCAAGAAAGAAATCAATGGTTTAAGGTTTAGGAGTTAGGGTTTTTTGTATACTCAAGTTATGTAATTTGAGCCTTCAAGATATTGAGGGATCAAATCATAGTATGGCAAGGGCAAGGCAGAGCAGACATGGCAAGACAAAGTGAAGCAGAACGAGATGGGGAAATTAGCATTATATGTTTTTGCATTGGCAAAGCATGGTGGATAATGATCTCCAATCCAAGCACCATTACATGTGGTCAGATGGGTGTTATTTGCAGCTCAAGAGTAAAATTCCATGGTTTTTTGTTAACCGTTATTGATTTGTAATTAGGGGTTGTAGTATACTATGGAACTTCTTTGGTACAGGTCATGGCAAAAGGCCACATGATGGAACTGGGGCTATTCTGAAACAATTTATTAGGTAAGCACGATTGGACTCAACTAACCCCAAGTTGTAAAATGTAGAAGATGTGGTCAACTTTTTGCATGAGTGTTTAAGCT
>Ga0116229_10009635_pt1 | contig 14696 bp, 13 predicted proteins | sample S1TSphgellanicum_3_FD_87313 | JGI IMG/M metagenome (GOLD analysis project Ga0116229, IMG submission 87313) | Host-associated microbial communities from peat moss isolated from Minnesota, USA - S1T2_Fc - Sphagnum magellanicum MG | ecosystem: Host-associated > Plants > Peat moss > Unclassified... | reverse complement strand
TCAAAATCCTTGGACCACTTGCCAAAATGCTTGGATCACACAATACATGAAGACAAGCCATAGCCACTTATCATACTTGGTTTATCTTCATGTTTTCCATCCTCCAATTAATGTTTGAGATTTGGCCTAACTAATTGTATTAAGCTACATTAGGTTACACACAATTTATTAAACATTGCAATGTCCTTCTACTCGATTGTTGGAGTGTAGAACACAATTGATTTCTATGTCAACAAATGCTACGAAAAATTCCAATAAATCTCAAAGGGTGCCTAATTAGATTGAACATTTTGTCTTGAGACATTTTGTTCTCCCACATCTTGACCAAAGATTCAAATGTTCAAATATTTAGAGTTGAAGGCTATTCTTGGGCTCATTGGATTTGTCTTCTTTACATCTATCCACATGTATAAGGAACATGCAAAATGAAATGATGAATAGAGAGAAAACAAAGAAAAATAAAATCTCATGTGCATCAAAACTTTGGATAATCCTTTCGTGCAAATAAGGTTTTAAATATTCAATGCTTGAACGTTTTGGCCTAAGGTTATAATATTCTTGACCAATTTGGCTTATGGTTTGAACATTTGGCATGTGTTTCAAACATATTTCACTTGTGGTCTTAGCATTTCCATAGTTTCCAAAACAATTGCACCGTACATATCTTGCAAAAGAAGACAAATGTTTTGATCCACATAAGGAACGTCCTTAGGTTTAATGCATGACAAGCATAGGCCTAACACATAAATATTTGACATATAAATATAATTTTAAGATTGTGAAATTTATCTCTTTTGACTCAGTGTCTCAACCTAGGTCAACTCAAATTATTTCAAAACAATATCAATTTTTTTTGCCTAAACACTTTGGGGTGAATGTAAACTAAAATGAACCAACATTGACTAGGATAGGATTCCCTAAAAGTATTTTTTGCAATATATTTTTACATTGCCAAAATATAGAATTGTGAAATGCTCATTTTCGCAAGAAAAAAAGAACCCATATTTTCAAAAGATCATTAATACCCACCTTTTAATACATTCCAAGGTACAATGTTGATGAAAAAATTATAAGAATTCCACCAAGATCATATTGTAAAGGACTTCGTTGCTTCTACTATTTTAAAAAATCCTTCAAACTTTCTTACCATTTTCAAATGGTTTGGAAACCCCCCTATTTTGAATTATTAATGACATTTATTAATTTTGGATATTGATAAATGAATTCATCATTACAAACTATGATTATGGTGAGTCCATTTGCAAGTTGTTTATGGATTGTTATGAAATAGCTATGCATATTGAAAAGTCCCCCATTTGGTGTAAATCATTAAGTCTAAAATAATTTCATGATCTTACCTAACTAAATTGCATAGTAATCATATACATAAATCTATTTCATGAAATTCAAAAACCATTTGATTGACGCATTACAATTAGGGTTATCATAATGGATGTGATGTGTCCATTTTGCATCAAGCATCACATCAATGTCCATTTTGATTCTTCAATTTTGTCCATCAAGACGGATGCAAGAAAAAAATCATTTTCACTAGGGTTGCCCTTTAGGTGCATGGTGGATTCGATCATTGCAAGTTTGGTAATCAAAATTTTTTGGTTGCCAAACCTATGATGACCAAACAATTTAGTTGCCAATATTCTTTGGGTGCTTGAATCTTTTTGGTCACCATTTAATGTAATGACCAAATCATTTTGGTCACCAAATTGTGTTGGGTAATAAAAAATTGGAACATGCATTCTAAACTCATTTTTTCCTTTGAGGTGTATGGGCTTTGTGTTTTTAATGAAACAACAATTGTCATATACCTTGGGAAGGAAGGGTGAAACCTTTATGAGTGTTTCAAGTTTCAGATTATCTTATTGCATTTGCAATTGGTGTTGAATTTCATTGTGCAACCTTTAAGGTGGAGTCCCACCATGTTATACTAATCCCTTAATCAAATCCATTGTTCTTGTGTTTTTTCGATGGAAGGTAGACAAAACATGTGGGATCCATGGTATTTGATGACCTTGGACAAACCAAGTAAAGTGGAACGTAAGTTTTGCAACATGGTCATTTCATACTACAAGGATAGAATTTTTTCCATTTGGGCTATCAACATGATGGCAGTGAGCATACTGGTGTTGACATATGTCCAAAAACACAAGCACAAGTGAAGCCATTATTTGCCAATTATGGGGGAATTCTCCTTTTGACCGTTAGATGACATTTGTGTGTCAACCCCTAATGGGTAAAATAGAAAACATGGCCATTGAAACATTGAATTTTTTGATGGAGGGAAAATTTATTTCTATCTTTCAAGTGGAAGGGGCTCAAATTTCCACCCCTTATGAATAACATAAAGGGTTTGAATAAACATTCCAACCTTCCGACATGTTTCATTACCAGAGGGTTTGAATTGAGCCAAAAAATAAAAACTGGACAAGAAGTGGATGACTTTCTTTTATGAAGCAAACATCCCTTTCAATGTGTGACATCTAACATTCATACAAGCTATGAAAACAACCTCTAAATCCCAAACCTACTATAAACCTTCATCATACCATGGATTGCGCATAAATTTGTTAAAACAATCCAAGGTTGTCCAAGCATACTTATAATAGGATGTGAAATTCCATTCACAAGTATGGAACAACCATTTGTTATAATGGTCAGGACAATGTTACACGATGTCCATTGTTGAATGTAATGTTTACTTATCCCAATGTCGATGTATTCATAGGTGCCATTGACACAACATGGGAGCATAAGGATGCCCAATACATATGTAATGCATTGGTTTGATATATTGAAAGTGTTGGAGTCGAAAACATTGTACACAAATTTGTATAAACAATGTTTCAAGCATGGAAAATGTAATTGACTTTTTAATTTGTCATTTTCTAGGCCTTCACTTTCAAGGTTGTGCTACTCATTGTTTAAACTTGTTATTTCAAAATTAGGGAAAAGAAACATGGGTAAAACGAATTGTGAAAAAAACGAAAGTTTTTTTTTTCATACAATAATACCATGTGCCACTAGCAATCTTTCATCATTATGAAACCAACCTAATGTTTTTAAACCCCAACAAAATGCAATTTTGCAACCAATTTCTTAATGGTTGAAGAATTGTTCAAGTTGAAAATTGTTATTGAACAAATTATTACAAATCCAAAATGGACAACCTTTGTTAACACAATGTGTGGCACCCATGCCCTCACAAGTCCCTCATTAAGGTCAGATATCTTTGAGCCAACATAAAGGAGGGGTTTTGGGATACTTGTGCCAACTTTATGCAAATGATGGAACTAGTCCTAGTGGGATTGAAGGCATTCAATGGCAAATAACTCATCATGGAAAAGCATAACTTATCATGAAGACATTGGAATGACATATTTTATCATTACAAGATCAATTGTTTTCATTACCATCAAACCTTATAGATGGTGTGGAGTATCAATTTTACCATCGATGGAAAATGTTGACAATCAACCTACATTATGCAAGGGCCCTTCTCAATCCATATTTGTTGGGTGAAGTTCCCCTCCATAATGATGTAGATGTGGAGGAAACGTTAAATCATGTGTTACGAAAAAACACTAACAATTCAATAGCCTACACCCAAGCTTTAAAGGACTTTGTTGATTTTGTTGAAAATCAAAGGCCTTTTTCTGACACCCTGCCCCCCCTAAGTGAACAATCTCAAATTTCTCCCACATGAATGGTGGGATTTGATTAAAGCCAGTGGACACACACTTGCACCCATCGCCCGTCACATCTTGGCATAAGTGTGTTTTGCATCATCATGTGAATGAAATTGGAGCTCATACTCATTCGTCCATAACAAACAAACAAACTGATTGATAGTGGAATGGGTCAAAGACTTGGTGTAATTTACACTAATAGGAATTTCCTCCAAAAACAACTTGGCACCAACCCCATGACATGCGAAAAGAATATGTTGTTTGAATATTATATGTTTGATGTGAATTTAAGTTTAGATGAAGGCAACACATCAAAAGATGACCCTTTGGTGTCAAATGAAGAAGAGGACCAACATGACCCATTGGAACTCCCAATTGATGACCCATCAAAAGACCTTTTGTTTTCAAAATTGTTGATTGATGTTAGCATTTGGGAATGATTAACATCCAATAATGGGGATATAAACACCATTGTGCCACCCAATAATGCATCGTAGCAAATGGACCTCCCACAAATGGACGTCTCAATTTTCGCCACATTAAATACATCCATTGAGCATGAAGTTGAAACCCCCCAATGCATCCTCCACATATGTACATGCCCTAATAATCAATGATCAACAACCACATACATGTGTAATTGATAGGCTCCATTGATTTTGTACTATCTTGAACCATGAACACACAAATAGTGACAATGAAATTTAGCTGAAGGAACACCATTTTAAAGTTGGGCGCCCAAGACACATTAATAATAAACACACATTTCTCATAGGTTGGCCCTTATGTCCATCCTATGAATCTTGTAATTGAAGCCCTTGTGGTAATGACATTGGACCCACTAATCAACCTAGATACAAATATTGACATTGGTGAAACCCAAGTTAACCTTCAACGCATTATCACTCCTACAACTACAAATAATTGGCCCAACATGATTCAGATTTTAACCACACGCCAATTGGCCAATACCTATGATGTTAAACACATCCACAACCCCAAATCAGGTCAAGATAGGCTGTAGTGATATCTTCTATGAACCATCTATATCCCCTTATTCAAAATGAGACCACAAAACAAATCACTTGAGGGAAGAGGCCAATAGTTCAAACAACAATGAATTTTGTAGGTGAACAACATTATGATCAATCACACACCAATGATGGCATTGTGGATATCAAGGGACAACGATTTACCAAACTAATTGTGACAAAACACCTAAGGCATAATATCATCATGAGCATACGTGGGAAAAACACTTTAGAGGTAAAGAAGTAGTGTAATGGAGATGATGACAATGACACCAACATTAATGATGATTGTGGAGGGCCCCCAAATGACAACAACTACCATCAACCATAACCCCAAAATATTAACCTTGTAGTTGGTCGTCCTTCCATATCTAGAATCACTAAGGTGTCACAATCTCACATTATTTAAGGGGGTTATCCATTTGGCATTCAACAATACACACAAATTATTTAATATGCATATCCATAGGAACCTGGAGGGTCTATATATATCTTGTCTAAGTTGTATGCTTTTGTGTAAACAAATTTGCAACCATTTCATTTTGGATTTTACTGTTCATAATTTTATTATATGTTTGAATTATTATAAGGATGTAATATGTATAATAATATATGTGTGCAATTATGAGTTCTCCAATATCATTGTAAATTGTAATTTGTCATTCAAAAGTTCAAAGCACATGATAAATAATAATTTTATAAATAAAATAATTTGTCCTTGTGATTCCAAAAGCGCTTGCAATTATAGTTATCACTTTTTTTAAGCACAAGAAACCATGTTGAGTAATCAAGATGAGGGAAATAGAAGTGAAGAAGTGAAGAAGTCGGTTCAAACATGATTCTTGATGATAGTTCAACAGTTGGGTTAACCACACAATCGTGACATGAGATTATGAGGGAATAGATGCCATATATTTATCAAGTGAGGAAGAAAGAAAATATCATGTGGGTATTGTTCAATTATCAGAGAACTTGTTGTACAAGGAGATCCTCATGACCTTTGATGTTAGCACTAAATGTGTCATGCACGGGGAACGAGTGTTCATAGCTTGGAATCACAATGGTGTGAATGTCAAATGTCTCCCATGCACGTTTGAAGGTGTGTATGATTTGGATGTCACAAATATGTTTAAAGATTTGTCATACAAGGATATCCCTAGGGGAATTCATATTTGCATCACATGCGACTACTTCAATACAATATGACCATCAAAACAATGTCAATAATAAAAATGCGCTATGACTCTACAAAATGCACATTTTTGTAAATGAAGGATAGATGAATTCCCACATGTTAAGCAAGTGAACCATGATTTTTATTGTTCAAATCTTTTTTACTTGAAAAATTGTGAAATTGTTTTTGAATGATTTTTCCAAAACATGGACCACTTTTTATCTATTGATAAAGTATCCCCTTCCCTCTCCAAAAAGAGAGGAAAAAATATAAATAATTATAATAATAAATAAGAAATAAATAAAAGGAGAAGAAAGGAATTTTTTTTTTAAAAATAGAGGGGAAGGGAAAAAGGAAAAAATCAAAAAGAAATTTCACAAGTATTGTTCCAAAACCTTATGCATAGATATTAAGGTAAGAAGAAAGGTAATGAAAAGAAGAGGGGGAGGAGAGGAAAAATAGACATGAAGAAAAAAAAAAAAGAGGAAAAAGGGGGGGAGGAAGAAAATATATATTACAAAACAAGAAAATAAAATGGAAGAAAACAAGGGGGGAGAGAAAAAAATCAAGGAAAACAATGAAGCAGTGGAGAAAAATAAAATTAAGGAAGATAATTAATGAGGGGAGATAAAAAAATTAAGAAGGAAGAAGGGGGTGGGGTATCATGCCCTATTGGCAATTAAATCTAGTCATCACCAACTATGACAACCGAATTTGATCGCTAATGCCAGGGTTTGGCAACCAAATTTAGTTATTGTTGTCCAATGGTGACCGAATTAAATGCATGCTTATCCGATGGTGACCAATTTTTTTTTTTCCAAACTTGAAAATATATGATTTTAAAAAAAAAAGTTGGATTCATTTTTGGCCTTTTCTTTTCCCATTTGGGTTTTGTGTTTTTGGTTGCACACTTACAACCATTGCATAAGACCTTGGGTCAATTGCAGTGGTTGAAACTTGGATAAGGGGAGGTATTTTTGGCCTTTAGTGTAATAAACCTTAAATCTTAATTTGTGATCTTTTAGGATTCTAATTGTTAATAATAATTAGTGTTTGGAAAATATTTTGGTTTCTCAAAAACCCTAATCCTTTAGCAATGTCGTATAGTTAGCCAACCATCCATGGCAAAATTTGACTTTAACCCCTTAAACGTTTTTCTTTAGCATCTAGCCATTTGCCTTCAAGGCCTTCAAGTGGCCCATCTCCCAACATGCAAAGTCGAAGCACATCATAAATGTCTAGAGGTGATAACAATGCATCAACCCAATTTTGAAAGTGGTAAAAGCTTATGGACAATGACCCGAAACAAATCACCACGTGACAATTCCAAAAATTTATCTTGGATTTTTTCAAGGAACATTCAATGGTGTACCTTGATAACACTTTTGTGAACAAATAAAGATCCAACCTAAACATGTACAAATAGGTCATGGAAAACAAATTTTTGGTGGATAGAAATGGTTCCCTAAAATATATAAGATTATTGAATTCAACAAGGTTTTTAGAATGGCTTGATTGCAAGGTTTTAAATGCGGCATCCAATTTGATGTAATGGTTTGAAATCTTTTATCCACAAAAGGACAAGGCACATTAGACTGTGGAGGTGACAAAATTGTGGGATAAGGTGGCATGGTGGGCCAAATTCAATTTTAAAATTCCAAAGAAGGTGCGGTTGGCATCGTGGATGGAAGAAGGGTTTGAAAACTTCTTTCCCAAAATGGAAGCCAAGGCGTCCTTTGAATTCCAAGCACACCAATTGTGTAGCCTTTTTCAAGTGGGGATAATCAGGGTGGTTATGTTGTGGCACATAAGGTATGAAATGAAAGGTTTGATCACATCCCAAGCACCATTGAATTGATGGTGAAAACACCCAAAATAAATGATGTGAACAAAAAGCACATAAATAATGATCGATAGAAACATTAGCTTGCCCATGCAAACATCCAAGTGTCATCAAGTTCTTGGCCATCCATTTAAACAACATGGAAGCTTACACATTGTGATGGAATGGGGGCATGCTTTGAAAAATGTTGGATTACAACATGATATATTTGCCCATTTTGAACAATCGAATGTTATTGCAACAAGGAGAACTGGATATGGAAAAGTGAACATGACTTATCACCTTTAAATGAAATCATGTGAAATTAACATAAGCATTCATGAACATTATTTTGGAATTTTGTAGTACACCATTCTAGAAGTTTTCACAATGACTTGTCAAAGGACAACATCATGTTGTTTTTTTCAACAGATAAACCAAATGTTGTGTATGTTGGTGTGTCTAATTGGGGTGAAGCTAAATGCATTCAAAACGTGATTCCAATTTTGTATGCGTTTGTTAAGGAATAAGATTTCATCAACACAAGAAAGTCTGTTGGTGGGTGGCCCCATAATTGTTTTTTTTTCACAATGAAGTAAGAACAGCAAATTCCCCTCGATGAATGGCCAAATAATAGCAAACAACGGGTTGAATTCTAAGGCATATTCGATGGGCAAGTTCACAATTTTGATTTGGGGTGAAGATTGCAATGTTGAATATTTCATGGACAATTTAACAAAGATGCCATTTGACAAGGTGATTCATGACATGTATAAATCGAATTTAGAGGCACAACAAATTGTTCAACATGTTATGTGCACATTGGGGACCTCCATACAACTAGACCCCACTTGGAGAACGTTACCAAAGGTAGCCATAGGTTGTTTGTAGTTAATTCATACTAATTTGGTGTAATTTGTATGAATTGTCAAAAGTGACATGTTGTGAAGTTGTTGATTTAATAAAACCAATTTTTATCAAAGAATCATGTTGTCATGTGTGATTGTATTTGAAGTTTTTGTAATATTGAACTTTCCATTTTGCTTGTGATTTTTCATTTTGCACATATTAAAAGCATAAATAAATAGATGCATCCCATCATTTCATGTCCCCAAGCTTTTCAATTTTTTGGTGTGGAAACTTTTGCTAAAGTTATAATGTAACAAAAATATTGGAACATTGATAAAGTTCACTTCAAAAAAAAATTCCTAACAAAATTAAAAAATCTTAAATTGTTTTGGACAAAATAAATGAAAATTTTCCAAAAACAACATTAGAAAAAAACTATTAAACCCTTTGTTGTCCATTGCCAAAGTTCAATTGTCAATCATTGTGCAACAACCAAAATTTTGGCAACCAAAAAATCTATGGCGACAAAAAAAGGTGGCAACCGAAACTTTGGCAACAAAAACATTTGTGATGACCCAAAGTGGCAACCTAAACTTTGATGATGAAAAATTTGGGGCGAATCATGACCATAATTTTTGCAATAGAAAAAATAGTGGTGACCGCAAAAGGTTGTGATTTAAAAGTCCTAACTATAACAATTGAAAGCCATTTTGGTCGCCTTTAACCCTACCTTAGGTGGTTTGATATGGGCTTTCACCTAAATTGACCCTATCCTGACATGACACGAGGTTGCTTCTATGTCTAGATGAATACATCGTGTCATGACAAATGCCCGAATGCTATGACAACTATGATTATAATCCACAATGTTTTTTTAAAAATTGTCTTGTTACATCTATTTATGGACCTTCTAGCTTGCCAATATCCTTAGCCTAAAGTTATAATATTTTCAAGCATTTTGGCTTATGGTTTGAACATTTTAACATGTGGTACAAACATTATGGACAACATTTGGCATTTTTCCATGTTAATGATTCTTTTTGGATTCCAATCCAACCCTTTTGGTATTCCATACTTATTTTCCTAGCCTCCCATAATTATTGGGCCTATGCCATTGGGCTACTATTTTGAAAGCTTATACCCTTCGAATCTAATTAAAGGAAGCCTTCATGAGCACGCTCTCCTTTATCTTTATTGGGTGAAGAAAAGAATGAAAGCCCTACAACATTTTGCCAAAACATGATATTCATGACTTAACTATTTTATTACTAACGCCCAAACCTAGTCATGTAATTGTATGTGACATGTTAAATGCCTTGTAATAATTATTATGATTACATGATTATAGTCATTTCTTCCATTATACATATTTACAATTTGGGGTGCAACTAATGGCAACTAATCCTTCCAAATGGGTGAATTATTTGTGATTTCCCATCCACCTAGCCCATCACATATCACATTAGTTACAAATATAATCAAATATTGGTCACAATATTGGACTTAAAATGCCTAGATATATATTAAGGTTTACTAAAGATATATTAAGAATATATTGTGAGGGTATATATCTAAAGATATAAAGGTAAGTTAAAGGCTAAAATAGGTAGGTAGGCCTACCTACTTACCTACCTATCTACTTATGATTACCTACCCACCCACCTACCTATTTGCCTACCTTACCTACTTATGTTTACTTACCTACTTAGCCTAAACTATGTACATACCTATACCTAAGTAGGTAGGTTAAATAGGTAATTAGCTAAGCTATGTAGGTACCTAGGTTATAAGTTAGGGTAAGGTAGGTTAGTTAAGTTACATACATGTATTATTTTATATAGGCTTAAGTTAAGCTAGGTAGGTTGGGTAATAGGTACATTATCTTTGTATGGGACAAAGGATGTGCGATAATGTTCTAATTTTTCCCTTTCATGAAATTTTGATCTCATATCCTTTGTTAACAAGTTCAACTTTGTAAACTATATAACTAGATGAAACTAGAATAGTATACATGTAATACATGCACTAAAAAAATTCAAAGTGCAAATACCATTTGGGATGATTGGATTTATTTTTGGAATAATACCATTTCATAAACCAATAAATATCTATTATTTAATTATATTTCATTGTTGTAGTAATAAAAGTCATTTTTTCCCCAACTAAATAATCATAGAAGTCACATGACAAATGGCATAAATTATTACAACCAAAAGTATCACAATGGGAAAACCCACGAATTCAATTTATTACATAGTCATGTAGTTGTTAATGCCAGATATTACTATAAACATGGTCATATGTGAAATAATGTATATCATGTTTTGACATATATTGTAATTTTATTTGTATAGGTTCAATTTGGAGTTCATTAGGAAATTAATTGGATGTTTTCAAATTCAATATTGCACCATCATTAAACTGTTTCCAACATCTGTTTTAATGAAATATCCAATGTGCATCAAGTTCATATCATTTCTTGTTCGAGCCCAATTGTAGGCATGTGATTCATAATTTGGCCTATTTTAATTGTAGTCAACAATTTTTTCCACTTACCTTGCGAATTCAACTTGATTTTCCCCAACCTAAAAAATAGCATGCTTTTTTTATGACACCTATCATCAACTATTTGAATATCCATCTATTACAATGTGTTCATGGTAGTGAATGCACAAGGATGCATGATGCCATATGTGATGCATTGGCATCTATTGCAAAGGAAGTTGACTTCAATGTGGCCAAAAAACAATTACATGTTCTTTCCTCTTCTACATTTTAAACATCAAGGTCACACATTAACATCATCCTCTCCAAGGATGGGGTTTGCACTCTTGCAAATGTGGTCATTATTGTTCCAACCCATCATCTAAATAGACCTTTTGTTTCAAGCAATTTTTTGCCCATGGTTTTGCAAGTTCAAAAGCAACCCAAATGAAGGAGCAAAGTTATCAAGATTAACATCTAGGAAATGAGTTCCACCCTCTAACAATAAAAGTTTTAGTTGTTTGCACAAACAAATTAATGATGTTTTACACCCTTGTGCCAACAATGGTGCAAGGGATATGAAAAGCCTAATAGGTGTTTCTCTTGGTCCTAATCCCTTTCCTTAAACATGTTTAATAATTCTTCAAAAGATGCAACCCTCTACAATTCTAAGTTCACAAAAAATGGCAAGGTGGCCACCTCTTGACCTTCATTGAAATCATTGATATTCCAAACTATATTAACATTTAATAACTTAATCTAGACCAATGTTGAAAGGATAATTATAAATACACATATACTTGTTATATGACACAATGTAAATGTAAATGATTTACAGTTACACTACCCAATTTTTGGAATTTTCAATTACACTACCCAATGTTTAAGTGTTTTATTTTACAATTACAAGGGTGAAGTGAAAAAAATTCATTTACACTTACATACCCCTATGCGAATGTTTTTGGAAAAGTAAAAATTATAAATGAAATAGGTTTCATAAAAGAAATCACACATGATGCATCTAGTGTCCCATAAGGTTTATTGCATGCATCTAGTGTTTTGTTGTTTGTTGAGTTTTTTTTGAAAATCACAAGTTGATTTGGATCCAAACTTCCGACTACAACATCATCATCTAGAACCCTTCGTTTGGACCCATGGTTTAGGTGGAACCCAATAAGTTTGTTTATTTGATTTTTTTTTACATAAAATTATTTTTGGTGTTCACATCCTTGTATCTTTTCATATTTACTAAGGAAGGTGGCCTCGATGAGATTATAGGATTTCCCCTTCAAATCTATGCATTTTAATATATTTTGATCCAATCGACAAAGATCAATTGATAATTATAAATCTTGAAAGGACAAAACTTTCTTTTAAATTTTTTTACACAAATGTACATATATTTACATAATGAATAACTATAAATCATTTACACTTACATTTATATAGGGTGTAAATAAGTTTCTTAATTGCATAAGCATGAAAAGTATGTTTAAGACAATATATGTGCACAACATTGGAACTTGGACCATATATTTCTTCCCCAATTTCTAAAAAAAATCCCCTCTTGTTTTGTCTTGGAATAAAGTCCTATAGCTTTATGTCATTGTATGTCATACCAAAATTTAACCTAAGGGTGAAGGTCTAGGCTATGAAAGATTAAGGATTTGGACCAAAATGGCCTTTCTTGGGAAATTTTCTTGCATTGAAGACAAGCATGACCTAGACTCTGTCCATGTGAAATGTGTTTTTTGCATCTTTCTTGTTAAGCCAAAAAATCTTATTGTCAAAGGGTTTTAATTTTCCACATGGAATGTAAGACATTATTTTGTTTTGAAAATAAGAAGAAAAATAATAAACTTGAACTTTTAACCCATTTACCATACATACATAACACTTAAAATGGAAATGTAGTCATACTTTAATGTATATATGAATGTCTCCTTTAGTGATTCAATGTGTTTTTAATTGGGGGTAATTGACTTGATCATGTAATTCAATCAAATTACACTTAAATTGTAGTAATTATTGTAGAATGTTGGATAATGGTATGATCATGTGACTTCATATGTCATAGACTTAAATGCATTCAATTATTCCAAACTTACTATTCATTACAAGTGCATAATTGCCTCAAGAATTTTCTTCTAAAAAATTCAAGGTGCTTAGTTAGTGTAATTTCTTACTATGGGTAAGGGCAACTCCACATGGATCCCATTTTTGAGGAAATTATGAAACAAGATCACAAAATAACTTATTAAAAAGGAAATTAACTATTAGCTCCTAAGGTTTCATGCTCCTATCACTTAAGGTCATTGTTGTTAAACTAAGGAAGACCTTGTGTAACACCTTCATAAAAAAAATTCCCCCATATGTAAATATTTCAAAAAAAATTCATAGTGTATTTGTAGGGGATTTTATTGCTCACAATTTTCCCTTTGCCTCACAAATGAGCATTACATTTTCACAATGGGCTTTTTGAAAAAAAATAAAATACCCTTGTCTTCTCATCTATTTCTAGGCACATTCATCATTTTGCCTTCACATCCACTTTTTACTTCTCAATGTTGGTTGAATGTTGACCACTTCCCTACATGCTTTAAACTTCACATGTTACATTGCTACCAATTGTTGTCACCTAGAAAAGAACCTAGTTCATTATGTTGCCCAAGTATGCAAAAAATTAAAAAGAAAAAAAACATATGTGCAAAAAATTGGAATGGAGAAGGAAGATCCCATGACCTTAATGCTAAGTTAAGCTCATGGGCAAAGGCCTTTACCACAATTGGGTCATTTGTTTGATTGTTGCTTTGTAGAACCTTTATTTTGGTAAGGCCCTCACCTTCATTCTTCACCTTACAAAAAAATCCCCACACTCTAGAGGAATCATCCTTCTTTAAATTTAAAATTATGTGAGTAAAATTATAGTGTGTCACATATTAGTTATTGGATAAAAAATTTAATTTAATCAAGTTTACAATAAGGTTATTTTCATTTTGAAAACCAATATATAATTAATATAAGGTATGTTTTAATTTTCAATATAAGCCAAATTTTTTTTTAAATGTGATACATATTGAATATTTTAGGTATTAATTGTTAATAAGTTCAATAAATAGTATTGATAAATTGTTTAACATATGTCTAGCATAAAATGGAAATTGTGACATAAACATGGGATAGCTTTCATTGATTGGTGTCAAAAATAACTCTATGTATCCCTCAAGATATTGATGTTTTGGTTGCAAGTTATCACTATTCTATTGCCTTACAAAACGGACACTCTTTGTTGAGAAGTCTATGCATTAGAATTGTCCTATGTGTTTCAAGGTGATTTTCTTGTGCACCACCATATATGGACTAAAATAACACCTTTAGATGTTGGCAGATATTTGTGCATGACATCCTTAATATAAAAAAATCAATATATAGTGATATTTGTTTGCAAAAGAATCTATATGAAATGAAATTAGATTTTGTTCATTAGGGAATTTTTGTTGATGAATCTTGAGTAGTTTGTTGAATCATATGTTCATTCCATGTGCAATATTTATTTGATTTAGTAAAAAATCACAATCTTACAATGTGGTCATACAATGCACCTAGATTGCCTATATTACTAAATAATAATT
>Ga0116229_10009634_pt1 | contig 14696 bp, 11 predicted proteins | sample S1TSphgellanicum_3_FD_87313 | JGI IMG/M metagenome (GOLD analysis project Ga0116229, IMG submission 87313) | Host-associated microbial communities from peat moss isolated from Minnesota, USA - S1T2_Fc - Sphagnum magellanicum MG | ecosystem: Host-associated > Plants > Peat moss > Unclassified... | reverse complement strand
CGCCAGAACATCCAGTACAACTGGCCGGCGCTCGAGCGCGTGCCGGATATCCTGGCGGACCTGGCGAGCGTCGAGATGCACGCCATCCAGACCAGCGGCAACTGCATCCGGAACATCACCGCCGATCATCTGGCGGGCGTGGCGCCCGACGAAATCGCCGATCCGCGGCCGTACTGCGAGATCATCCGGCAGTGGGCGACGCTGCACCCGGAGTTCAGCTACCTGCCGCGCAAGTTCAAGATCGCGGTCACTGCATCGCCGGCGGATCGCGCCGCGGTGGAAGTACACGACGTCGGGGTGCGGCTCAGGCGGGATGCCGGCGGCGCGATCGGCTTCGAGATCCTGGCCGGTGGCGGCCTGGGGCGCACGCCGATCGTCGGCAAGCTGATCCGCGGCTTCCTGCCGCAGGCCGACCTGCTGGCGTACCTGGAGGCGATCCTGCGGGTCTACAACCGCCACGGCCGGCGCGACAACATCCACAAGGCGCGCATCAAGATCCTGCTGCGCGCGCTCGGGGCCGAGGAGTTCACCCGGCAGGTGGAGCAGGAATTCCAGGCCGCGCGCGCATTCGCGCCGCAGCTTTCCCCGCAGGCGGTCGAGCAGATGCGAGCCTACTTCGCGCCACCGGCGTACCAGGTGCTCGAGGATGCCGTGCCTGCGATCGGCAGCGTCAGCACCGGCACGCCAGCCTTCGACGCCTGGCTGCGCTACAACACGCGCCGCCACAAGGTCGCGGGATACCGGGTAGTGTTCGTGTCGTTGAAGAAGCACGGCGAGGCGCCGGGCGACATCAGCGGCGCGCAGATGGAGCAGCTTGCGAACCTGGCCGATCGCGTCAGCTTCGGCATGGTGCGCACGACCCATGACCAGAACCTGGTGCTGGCCGACGTGCCGCAGTCGGCGCTCGCCGACGTGTGGCGCGAGCTCGATGCGCTGGGACTTGCGACCGCCAACATCGGCACGCTCACCGACATGATCTGCTGCCCCGGCCTGGACTTCTGCAGTCTTGCCAACGCCGGCTCGATCGATGTCGCCAAGCAGATCCACGCGCGCTTCGACAACCTGGACTACCTGTACGACCTTGGCCCGATCGAGATCAAGATGTCGGGCTGCATGAACGCCTGCGGCCATCATCACATCGGCCACATCGGCATTCTCGGCGTCGATAAGCACGGCAAGGAGTGGTACCAGATCACCATCGGCGGCTCCTCGGCCTCCCCGGCGGCGCTGGGCGAGGTGATCGGCCCGTCGGTGCCCAAGGAGCAGGTTGCCGAGACCATCGCGCGGCTGCTGGAGGTCTATGTGCGCGAGCGTCGCGGCGACGATGAACGCTTCGTCGACGCGGTGCGGCGCATTGGCATCGAACCGTTCCAGGAGCGCGTGTATGCGACGAATCATTCGCCGGCGTGAGCTGGTGGTCGACGATGTGCGCTATGGCGGCGAGCCGCCGGCTGCCGGTACGCGCGCGGCGCAGCCGGCGGGCGAGTTCATCGCGGCCCTGGCTGCCGGTGCCGGCAACGTCGTGCTGCTGGCGCCGACGGACGAGGTCGAAACGCTGGCGCCGCATCTTCACCTGCTGCAGCTGATCGTGGTGGATTTCCCAAGGATCGGCGAGGGCCGCGGCTTCTCGCAGGCGCGCCTGCTGCGCCAGCGCTACGCTTACCGTGGCGAACTGCGCGCGCGCGGGGCGCTCAAGCGCGATCAGCTGTTCTTCCTGGCGCGCTGCGGCTTCGACAGCTTTGACCTGGACGCAGGCGAGGACCTGCAAGCCGCACTGGGCGCCCTCGATAGTTTCAGCGTCGCCTACCAGGATGGCAGCGATGAGCTGGTGAAGCTGCAGCGGCGCGCCAGCCCGGCATGATCGTGGACACGCAGCTGCAGGGCGACCCGTCCGCGGTAGCGGCGCTGGCAGAGGGCCGCATTGGCGATCCGTTTTCGCTGCTGGGTCCGCATCCGTACGCGGACGGCAGCGTGCTGCGCGCCTACCTGCCGCCGGCGCAGTCGGTCGAGGCGATCGATCGCAGCGGCGCGCTGCTGGCGACGCTGCAACCGCTGACCCCGCCCGGCCTGTTCGCCGGTGTGATCCCGGCGGGCATCCCCTACCGCCTGCGTATCCACTGGCCCGGGGGCGTGCTGCAGGAAACCGAGGATCCGTATTCCTTCGGCCTGCTGCTGGGCGAGCTCGATATCTACCTGCTGGCCGAGGGCAGTCACCTGGAACTGGGTCGTTGCCTCGGTGCGCAGCCGATGAGCATCGATGGCATTGCAGGAGTGCGCTTCGCCGTGTGGGCGCCCAACGCCCAGCGGGTCTCCGTGGTCGGCGATTTCAACGGCTGGGACGGCCGCCGTCATCCGATGCGCAAGCGCCTCGAGGCCGGCGTGTGGGAATTGTTCATTCCCCGGCTGCCGAGCGGCACACTCTACAAATACGAAATCCTGGGTCCGAACGGCCTGCTGCCGCTCAAGGCCGATCCGGTGGCGCTGCAGGCCGAAGCGCCGCCGCGCAACGCCTCCGTGGTGCCCGATCCGACGCCGTTTAACTGGACCGACCAGCGCTGGATCGAGGCGCGCGCCGTCAACAACGCGCTGCTGCATGCACCGCTGTCGATCTACGAGGTGCATCCCGGGTCGTGGCGACGGCTGGCGGGCGAGGGCGGCCGTTCGCTGAACTGGGAGGAACTCGGCGATCAGCTGCTGGCGCATGTGATCGCGACCGGCTTCACCCACATCGAGTTGCTGCCGATCATGGGGCATCCGTTCAGCGGCTCCTGGGGTTACCAGGTGCTCAGCCAGTACGCGCCGCAGGCCAGTTTCGGTTCGCCGGCGGCATTCGCCCGTTTCGTCGATCGCTGCCACAGCGCCGGCATCGGTGTGATTCTCGACTGGGTACCGGGGCATTTTCCCACCGATGCGCATGGCCTGGCATGGTTCGACGGCACCGCGCTGTACGAGCACACCGACCCGCGCGAAGGATTTCACCAGGAGTGGAATACCGCGATCTATAACCTCGGACGGCGCGAAGTGCACGCGTTCCTGGTGTCGAGCGCGCTGCACTGGATCGAGCGCTATCACGCCGACGGGCTACGCGTCGATGCCGTCGCCTCGATGCTGTATCGCGATTACGCGCGCCGTGCCGGGGAGTGGATCCCGAACAAGTACGGTGGCCGCGAGAACCTGGAGGCGATCGATTTCCTGCGGCACCTGAACGACGCGGTGGCGCAGCGATTTCCCGGCGCGCTGGTGATCGCGGAGGAGTCCACGGCGTGGCCCGGCGTCACGCGCTCGAGCCGCGACTGGGGCCTGGGGTTCTCCTACAAGTGGAACATGGGCTGGATGCACGACACGCTACGCTACATGCAGCACGATCCGGTGCATCGCTCGTTCGACCACCACGACATGACCTTCGGGCTGCTGTATGCGTTCTCCGAACGCTTCGTGCTGCCGCTCTCGCACGACGAAGTGGTGCACGGCAAGGGCTCGCTGATAGGCCGCATGCCGGGCGATACCTGGCAGAAGTTCGCGAACCTGCGCGCCTACTTCGGCTTCATGTGGACCCAGCCGGGCAAGAAGCTGCTGTTCATGGGCGGGGAGTTTGGCCAGGACTGGGAATGGAATCACGATGGCGAGCTCGACTGGGCGGCGCTCGGGCACCCGCTGCACCGCGGCGTACAGACGCTGGTGGCCGACCTGAACCGCCTGTACCGGCAGGAGCCGGCGCTGCATGTGTTCGACAGCGACAGCGCCGGCTTTCGCTGGATCATCGCCGACGACAACAGCAACAGCATCTACGCCTATTACCGCCAGGGGCAGGCCGATTCGGCGCCGGTGATCGCGGTGTGCAACTTCACGCCGGTGCCGCGCAGCCACTACCGGCTGGGCGCACCGCGCGGCGGCGGCTGGCTCGAGATCCTCAATACCGATTCGCAGCTGTACGGCGGCTCCAATCTTGGCAATGGCGGCTGGCTTACGGCCAGCAGCGAGCCCTCGCACGGGCAACCGTTTTCACTCGAGCTAACACTGCCTCCCCTGGCCACGGTATTGTTGCGCCACGGGGGGTGATCGCTATCAAGGATCGCCGTGCATGCCTGCCGAACTGCCCAAGACCCCGCTAGCCGGCGCTGCGTATCCGTTGGGTGCGCGCTGCCAGCCGGCCGGCTGCAACTTTGCGGTATTCGCGGGTAACGCCGAACGGGTGGACCTGTGCCTGTTCGATGCCAGCGGACGGCAGGAGCTGCGGCGGCTGACACTGCGCGAATGCACCGACGGCGTCTGGCATGGCTATGTCGACGGCATCGCGCCGGGCCAGCTGTACGGCTACCGGGCGCACGGCCCGTACCTGCCGGAGCAGGGGCATCGCTACAACGTCAACAAGCTGCTGCTCGATCCGTACGCGCGTCGCCTGGCCGGCGCGCTGCGCTGGAGCGACGCACTGTATGGCTATCGCCTGACCTCGCCGCGCGTGGACCTGTCGTTCGACCGGCGCGACAGCGCGTTTGCCATGCCGAAGGCGGTGGTCACGGCGGATGACTATGACTGGGGCGATGACAAGCCGCCGCGCACCTCCTGGAACGACACCATCATCTATGAGACGCACCTGCGCGGCCTGACCATGCGGCTCGAGGGCATTCCGGACGCGTTGCGCGGCACGGCGGCGGCGCTCGGGCATGAGCGCACGGTCGAGTATCTCAAGGGCATTGGCATCACCGCGGTGGAGCTGCTGCCGGTCCACGCCTATGTCAACGACCGGGTGCTGGCCGAGCGCGGACTATGGAATTACTGGGGTTACAACACGCTCGCGTTCTTTGCCCCCGAGCCGCGCTACCTGTCCGACGGCAACCCCGATGAGCTCAAGGGCGCCATCAAGGCGCTGCATGCCGCCGGCATCGAAGTGCTGCTGGACGTGGTCTATAACCACACCGGCGAAGGCAGCGAGCTCGGGCCCACCCTGAGCATGCGCGGGCTGGACAATGCCGGCTACTACCGCCTGCTGCCGGACAACCTGCGCCGCTGCATCAACGACACCGGTACCGGCAATACCGTGAATTTCTCCAATGCGCGCGTCATCCAGCTGACGCTCGATTCACTGCGCTACTGGGTCGAGCACTTTCATGTGGACGGCTTTCGCTTCGACCTGAGCGTGACGCTGGGGCGCGAACAGGCCGGCTACGATCCGGGCTCCGGCTTCTTCGATGCCATGCTCCAGGACCCGACGCTGGCGCGCGTCAAGCTGATCGGCGAGCCCTGGGACCTGGGGCCCGGCGGCTACCAGGTCGGCAACCATCCGGCCGGCATGGCCGAGTGGAACGACAAGTTCCGCGACGACGTGCGCCGCTTCTGGCGCGGAGATTCAGGCGTGCGCGGCGCGCTGGCCGCACGCTTGCAGGGCTCCGCCGACCTGTTCGATCACCATGGCCGGCGTCCGTGGGCATCGCTTAATTTCATCACTGCGCACGACGGCTTCACGCTCGAGGATTGGGTCAGCTACGAGCGCAAGCACAACGAGGCCAATGGCGAGAACAACCGCGACGGTACCGACAACAATGCCAGCAAAAACTGGGGCGTGGAGGGACCCACCGACGACGTCGCGGTGCAGGCGACGCGCGCCGCGGTCAAGCGCGCGATGCTGGCGACGCTGCTGTTCTCGCACGGCACGCCGATGCTGCTGGGCGGCGATGAATGCGGGCGCACGCAGCACGGCAACAACAATGCCTACGCGCAGGACAACGAGCTGTCATGGTTCGACTGGGCGCAGGCGCTGTCGCCGGCGGGCGCCGAGCAGCGGGCGTTTGTGTCCCGGCTGATCGCCCTGCGGCGCGAGTTCAGCAGCCTGCGCAGCGACTACTACCAGCACGGACGCGTCGAACCGCTGCCGCAGGTGCGCGATATCGAGTGGTTCGACGAGAGCGGCGACATGATGCGTCCGGAGGACTGGCAATACACGGAAGGGCGGCTGCTGAGCGTACGCCGCGCTCGGCGACTGGATGAGGAGCGGGTCGAAGTGAGCCTGCTGCTCACCAACAACACTTCCGATTCGCACAGTTTCCAGTTGCCGGAGCCCAGGTTCCGCTGGTGGCTGCGGCTGAACACCGCCGATGTGCCGAATGCCGACCGGGAAATCGAGCAGCCCGCGATCGACGTCGCCGCCCACAGCGTGCAGCTGCTGACCGCGATCGTGGCTGCGGCCGCCGTGCCGGCATCCGCGGTGCCGGCGGCCGAGGTGGCGCCGGCCGGGGTGGCATCGGCCGAGGTGGCACCGGCCGAGGTGGCATCAGCGGCTGTCGTTACCGCCGCGGACTGACGCCTGGAACGCGAGCAGCGCCGCCGCGAGCCTGTCGATATCGGCCTCGGTATGCGCGGCCGACAGGAAGCCGACTTCAAAGGCGCTCGGCGCCAGGTAGACGCCGTCCTGCAACAGCGTATGGAACAGCGGCGCGAAACACTTGCCGGCGTCGGCCGGAAGGGTCCGCAACGAGCGCATTGGCGCGGCGGGGAAGGCGCCAGCCGAGCGGCAGATCCAGAATATCGAACCCACGCGCTGCACCGCCATACCGCGCTCGGCACTGAGCGCGCGCTGCAGCCGCGCACCGAGCTCCTCGAGCCGCCCGTATAGCCGGCCGTCCAGCAGGCGCTGCAGCGTCGCCAGTCCGGCGCACATCGCCAGCGGGTTGGCGCTCAGCGTGCCGGCCTGGTAGACCGGCCCGGCAGGCGCCACCAGCTCCATCAGATCGCGACGGCCGCCGTAGGCGCCGACTGGAAAGCCGCCGCCGATGACCTTGCCGTAGGTGACCAGATCCGGCCGTATGCCGCACAAGCCGGCGTAACCCTGGAAGGACAGCCTGAAGCCGGAGATCACTTCATCGAATATCAGCAGCGCGCCATGGGCGCGTGCGGTGCGCGCAATCGACGCAAGGTACTCCGCCCGTTGCGGCAGCAGCCCGTAGTTGGCCGGCAGCGGCTCGACGATCACCGCGGCGATCTCGCCGCCGTGGCGCGCGAACATCGCCTCGAGAGCGGCCTCATCGTCGAGCGGCGCGACCAGCGTCTCCTGCACCACGTCCGGCGCCAGCCCCGCGCTGTCGGGCAGCGGCGCCTCGGCCAGCCCGGATCCGGCGCGCAGCAGCATCGAGTCGGTGTGACCGTGGTAGCAGCCCTCGAACTTCAGGATCTTCGAGCGTCCGGTCGCCGCACGCGCCACGCGCAGTGCCGACATCACCGCCTCGGTTCCTGAATTGACGAAGCGAATGCTCTCGACCCACGGCACCTGCGCGCAGATCAATTCCGCCAACTCCAGGCTATAGGGCTCAGCGGTGCCCAGGCTCCAGCCGCGCGCCAGTGCTGCCTCGGCCGCCAGCCGTACGCCGGTGTCGGCGTGTCCCAGGATCAGTGGCCCGAATGCCATGCAGAAATCCAGGTACTCGCGCCCGTCGACGTCGCGCAGGCGGGCGCCGGCACCCCCGCTCATGAAGCGCGGCGTGCCGCCGACGCCACGAAACGCGCGTACCGGGGAATGCACGCCACCGGGCGACACACGTCGCGCGCGCTCGAACAGCTCCTCGGAGCGCCCGCCCGGGCCGGTCGCGCCCGCCGGGCCAGCTGCGTTCGCCGGGCCGGCTGCGTCCGCCGTGCCGGTCGCGCCCGTCGCGCCTGCCGCGCTCAAGCCGCCAGCCATTCGCGCGAGAAACGCGCGCCGTAGGTGATGATCATGCTGGCGCCGGCGCGCCGGAATGCGGTCATGATCTCGCGGTGCAAGGCGGCGCGATTGGCAAGACCCTGTGCCGCCAGCGCCTCCAGCGCCGCAAACTCGCCGCTGACGTGATACACCGCCCACGGCTTCCTGATCGCGCGCGACAGCTCGCGCAGCAGGTCCAGGTATGGCAGCCCGGGCTTGACCATCAGGATATCGGCGCCCTCCTCGACATCGCGCTCGGCGCACAGCCATGCGTCGCCAGGGCGAGCCGGATCAAGCTGGTAGGTGGCGCGGTCCCTGAGTGCCACGCCGGCCTTGGGCGCCGAGGCGGCTGCGACGCGAAAAGGCCCGTAAAGCGTCGAATGGAACTTGACCGCGTAGCTCATCAGTACGGTGCGTTCAAGGCCGGCATGGTCCAGCGCCGCCCGGATCGCCCTGATGCGACCGTCCATCATGTCGCTCGGGGCCACACAGTCGGCGCCCGCCTGCGCATAGGCCAGGGCCGCCTGTACCAGTTCGGCGACGCTGGCATCGTTGTCGAGGTGATCGCCCTCGGGGTTGAGCACGCCGCAGTGGCCGTGCGGGGTCGATGAACACAGGCAGACGTCGGTGGCAAGCCAGATGTCATGGCCAAAGCGAGCCTTGAGCGCGCGCACCTGGCCGGCGGTGAACGACCAGTCGATCTGCCGCTCGGCGCGTGCCTGCGGCACGCCGAACAGCAGGAATTTCGTGACCCCGGCCTCGAGATCGCGCTCCACCTGGCGCAGCAGCGATTCGGTACTCTCCTGGTGCACACCGGTCAGGCCAGGGATCGGCTCGGGCTGGGCGCTGCCTTCGGCGACGAACAGCGGCTGGATCAGCTGCTCAAGCCGCACGTGAACCTCGCGCGTCAGCGCGCGTACATGCTCATCCTGACGCAGACGGCGCAGATCGAGGGAACTCATGCGGTAGAGTTTGCCGTGAGCCTCCGGGGCGGCGGTCACGCTTTGTCACATTGTACTGTCACGTGGCACGGTTACATGCACGCGCCATGGCCGGTGACCCGGTCGGCTAGCGGTTCGCGCCGCCGTCGGCCGTGGCGGCGACGGTCCTTTACTTATAAGCCATTGTTATGAGGCCGGAGGGCAGAATCGCGGCCTATGCAGACGGCCGCAGCCCAACACAGCAGCCTGGAACCGGCGCTCGCGGCCAGGGTTGACGACAGCCTGGCGCTGCTGCGCCAGGCGGTGCGTGATCATGGACGGCTGGTGTATGCCAGCAGCCTGGGCGCCGGAGCCATGGTGCTGACGGACCTGATCTGGACCCACGTGCCTGAGATCGACATCGTCAGCATCGATACCGGGCGGCTGCCGGAGGAGACGCTGGCACTGGTCGAGCGCCTGGAGCGACGCTACCACCGCCGCATCAAGCTGTATTACCCGGATGCCCAGGCGGTACAGAACTACGTTCACCAGCACGGCATCAACGGTTTCTATAACAGTCTCGATGAGCGCATCAGCTGCTGCCAGATCCGCAAGATCGAGCCGTTCAACCGCGCGGTGGCCGGCTACAGCGCCTGGGTGACCGGCGTGCGGCGCGAACAGTCGCTGCAGCGCGCTGCGGCGCAACCGGTAGCCCTGGACGAGCGCACCGGCCTGCAGCGCATCAGCCCGCTGCTGGAGTGGACCGAGGGGGAGATCTGGAGCTATATCCGCGCCCGGCAACTTTATTACAGTCCACTGCACGATCGCGGCTATACCAGCATTGGCTGTGCCCCCTGCACGCGCGCGATCGAGCCGGGGGCCGACCAGCGAGCCGGCCGCTGGTGGTGGGAGAATCCCGAATCGCGCGAGTGCGGCCTGCACCCGCGGCGCAGGTCGGCTGCAGTCAGCTGAGGCTCGTCGGCCGCATCGCCCCATGATCGGATAGAGTCCAGTCATGGACTATCTGCCGGTATTCCTGAATCTGCGCGACCAGACGGTGCTGGTGGTCGGTGGTGGCGCCGTGGCGATGCGCAAGGTGGAGATGCTGCTGAAGGCGCACGCGCGCGTACGGGTCGTGGCCCCGCGGTTGCACGCCGAGCTGTCGCTGTACCGCGATGCCGGGCGCATCGAGCACCTGGCGTGTGAGTTCCATCAGCGGCATGTGGACGGCGCGATATTTGCGATTGCGGCCACCGATCGCAGCGAGGTCAACCATGCGGTGGCGGCCGCAGGCGCCGCGCGCGGCATCTTCGTCAACGTCGTGGACGACACCTCGGCCTCATCGGCGGTTATGCCCGCGATTGTCGACCGCTCGCCGCTGGTGGTCGCGATCGGCAGTTCCGGACAGTCGCCGACGCTGGCACGCCGGATACGTGCGCAGCTCGAGGCGCTGCTGCCCGAGCGGCTCGGGGAGCTGGTGCGGCTGGCGGGGGACGCGCGCGAGCGGGTGCAGCGCGCGCTGCCTGATATCGATCGACGGCGCCGATTCTGGGACCAGCTGTTCGCCGGCAGCATCGCCAGCAAGGTGTACGCCGGCGGGCTGCGCGAAGCGGAGGCGCTGCTGGATTCGGAACTGCGCGCTGCCGCCGACGGCACGCAGCGGCCGCGCGGGGAGGTCTACCTGATAGGTGCCGGCCCCGGCGACCCGGATCTGCTGACGCTGCGGGCACTGCAGCTGCTGCAGCAAAGCGACGTGGTGCTGTACGACCGGCTGGTGAGCGACGCTGTGCTCGAGCGCGTGCGGCGCGACGCCGAACGCGTCTTTGTCGGCAAGGAGTCTGGTCGGCACCGCGTTACCCAGCAACGCATTCATGCGCTGCTGCTCGAGTACGCCGGCAAGGGATTGCGCGTCGCGCGCCTCAAGGGTGGCGATCCGTTCATCTTCGGCCGTGGCGGCGAGGAACTCGACCTGCTGCGGCGCGCCGGCATCCCCGTGATCATCGTGCCCGGGATCACCGCAGCGCTGGGCGCGGCGGCCGCCACGGCGATGCCGCTGACGCAGCGCGGTGTCGCCCCGTCGGTCACATTCGTGACCGCGACCGGCGACGGGGCCGAGGGCCTCGACTGGCGCTCGCTCGCCGCGCCACTGCAGACCGTGGTGTTCTACATGGGCGTCGCGCAGCTGCCGAGGATCGTCGAGTTGCTGCGTGAGCATGGCGCTATCGCCGAGTGTCCGGCTGCGATCGTCGAGCAGGCGACGCTGCCCGGACAGCGCGTGGTTGCCGGCTGCCTGGGCGACATCTGCGCCCAGGCGCAGCACGCACAGGTGGTGGCGCCGGCGTTGCTGATCGTTGGCGAAGTGGCGCGCCGCGCGGCGCAGTCCGCGGACCTGGTCAAGGCGCTGCTGCCACAAGGAGCCGTTTCCGCATGAGCATCGTGCCGGATTTCGTCGCCGCCATCGGCCGTACACCGCTGATCCGGCTGCGGCGGGTCAGCGCTGAGACCGGCTGCGAGATCCTGGGCAAGGCGGAGTTCATGAACCCCGGCGGCTCGGTCAAGGATCGCGCCGCGCGCGGCATCGTGCTCGACGCCGAGCGGCGCGGAATGCTCAAGCCAGGCGGCACCGTGGTGGAAGGCACCGCCGGCAATACCGGCATCGGCCTGGCCCATGTCTGCAACGCGCGCGGCTATCGCTGCGTCATCGTGATGCCGGATAACCAGTCGCCGGAAAAGTATGCGTTGATCGAGGCCCTGGGCGCCGAGGTGCGCCGGGTCCGCACCGTGCCCTACAGCGACCCGAACCACTACCAGAAGACCGCCGGACGGCTGGCGCAGGAATTGCCGGACGCTATCTGGAGCAACCAGTTCGACAACACCGCCAACCGCCGCGCGCACGTCGAGACCACCGGCCCGGAGATCTGGGAGCAGACCGACGGCCGCATCGATGCCTTCGTCGCTGCCAGCGGCACCGGCGGCACGATCGCAGGGGTGTCGGAGTACCTCAAGTCGCGCAACGCCGGGGTGCGCACGGTGCTGGCCGATCCGCCGGGCAGCGCGCTGTACGAGTTCATCCGCCACGGCGTGCTCAAGGCCACCGGCAGTGGCTCAATCACCGAGGGTATCGGTATCGGCCGCGTCACCGCCAACCTGCAGGATGCGCCGATCGACGATGCTGTGCATATCGAGGATGCCGAGACGGTGAACTATGTGTATCGACTGCTGCGCGAGGAGGGCCTGTTCGTCAGCAGCACCAGCGGCATCAATGTCGCCGCCGCCGTGCGCGTGGCGCGCGATCTGGGGCCAGGGCACACCGTGGTGACGGTGCTGTGCGATAACGGTTCGAAATACCTGTCGCGACTGTTCAACCGCGACTGGCTGTCGCAGAAGGGTCTGCTCGAGGCGGCCGGGCTTGCGGCGGCTCCCGCATGAGTGCGCGCCGCGCCGCGCTGCAGTTGATCGGGCTGCGCTTGATGTTGGCGAGCCTGCTGACCGTCACATCGGCCTATGGGCAGACGCAGCCCGCGCCTGCGGCCGCGCCGGCGGCGGCGGCGCAGCCGGCGGCGCCCACGGCACCGGCGGTCGGTGAGTCGAGTGGCCGATGGCTGTCACGCACGGTCGACGGCATCATGGGAACGCGCATCTTCGTCGAGATCTGGGCCGACGATGCAACCGCGGGCGAGGCGGCGATCGACGCGGTCATGGACGAGATGCGCCACATCGATGACAGCATGAGCACCTACAAGCCGAGCAGCGAGGTGTCGAAGGTGAATGCACTGGCCGCGAAACGGCCGGTGCGGATCAGCAGGGAATTGTTCGGGCTGCTGACCACGGCCATGCAGTACTCGCGCATTACCGAGGGTGCGTTCGACATTACTTACGCCAGCGTCGGGTACATGTACGATTTCCGGGAGCGCAAGCGTCCGAGCGAGCAGCAGATCGCGGCCGCATTGCCGGCGGTCAACTATCGACACGTGCTGCTCGACCGCAGGACTTCCACCGTGCGCTTCTCCCAGCCGGGGGTGCGCATCGACCTTGGCGGTATCGCCAAGGGCTATGCGGTCGATCAGGGCATCGAGATACTCAAGGCACGCGGCTACCAGCACGCGCTGGTGAACGCCGGTGGCGACAGCCGCGTGATCGGCGATCGCAGGGGCCGGCCGTGGATGGTGGGCATTCGACATCCGGATCATCCCGACCAGATCATCACGCGCATACCGCTGGTGGACGCCGCGTTTTCAACCTCGGGCGACTATGAACGCTACTTCGACGAGGACGGCGTGCGCTACCATCACATCATCGATCCACGCACCGGCCATTCAGCCAGCAAGGTGCGCAGCGCCACGGTCATTGCGCCCACGGCGACGCGCACCGACGGACTGTCGAAAACCGCGTTCGTGCTCGGACCGGATGCGGCGATGAAGATCTACAACCGGCTCGACGACGTCGATGCCGTGCTGGTCGCGCTGGACGGAAGGATCCTGTACTCCAGTGGGCTGACTCCTGGCGACATGCCTGCCGTGGGTGCGAACGCCGGGGGTGCGTCGGGCGGCGACACGCCCGCGGCGGATACGCCGCCGGCGCCGCACTGACGCGTCAGAAATGCCGGTAGAAGCCGATCGTCAGGCCGCGCGGCAGGATCTGCACCATCAGGGGAACTTCGCGCGTGCTGGCCCAATAGCCGGCAGCTGACCCAAGCGCCCAGCCCGCGATCACATCGCTCTGCCAGTGATCCTGGTTTTTCAGTCGCGCCAGCGCGTCATAGGCCGGCAGCACTTCCAGCAGCCAGATCCAGGGGGCATCGTGCGCGTGCTGCAGGATGATCGGCGTCACGAAGCTTGCCTGCAGCGTAACCTGCCCGCTGGGGAAGCTGTTGCAGCAGCCGCCCTGGAACCATTTGTCCGGATTGCCGCCCTGGTTCGGTCGCGCGCGGCTGAAGGTGTACTTGAGAATCTCGGCGCTGGCGCCGGAGACTATCGAGGCGTCCACCGACTGCCACAGCGTATGCCCAAAGCCCTCGTCATCCCCGAGCCAGAACGCGCCGCCGACTTCGAACACGATGACCCCGTACACCAGGTCCTGTTCGTAGTGCGGCGCCCAGATGCCACGATTGTCGTAGCTCCACGAATGATCGATGCCGAGCGGGCCGCCGGCGGCCTCGCAGCGCCCCGGGTACAGCCACGGCAGAACAAGCAGGGCCAGCGCCACCGTGCCGGCCACGAGCTTTACTTTAGAAAGTACTTTGCAATGGAAAGACATGACAATTAATTATAAGAGCTTGCGCGCTCGATTTCAGTCAGCGTCACACGATGCGATACCAGGCCATCCGCGCGCCGGCGGCAATCAGGCAGGCGCCGCCAATGCGTTCGAGCCAGTTCGCGAAGCGCGCTCCGGACATGGAGCGCGCGCGCGCGGCAACAGCCGCATACAGGCTGAGCACCGCAAACTCGATGACCACAGAGCTGATGCCCAGCAGCAGGATCTGCCATGGCACGCTGCCGGCCGGGTTGATGAATTGCGGCAGCAGCGCGACGAAGAAAACCAGCGCCTTTGGATTGGCCGCCTGCACGATGAATGCGCGGCTGAATACCCGGCCGGCACCAGCGGTGGCACCGGCGCCGGCACCAGCGTCGGCGCGCGCATCGGGCCGCTGCGGGGCGGCGGCCGGCACCGATGCGCGCGCCAGCAGCATGCGCAGCCCGAGCCATACCAGGTAGGCAGCGCCCGCCCACTTCAGGGCACCGAATACCGCATGCGATGCCACCATCACGGCGGCGATGCCGGTGGCCGAGAGCGCGAAATAGAAGGTATTGCCGGCCAGGATCCCGGCCGCGGCGATGCTGGCCGGCGCCAGACCGCGCCTGAGCGCCGTGCTCAGCACGAACAGGACCGCAGGTCCGGGAATAAAACACAGAACGGTCTCGGTGATACAGAACAAAAGCCAGGTTTGCATCGTCATAGCCGGATCATGCAAGTTATGCTGCCGCTCTGGCCACTGGAGTTTCGAGGTACCTATGCGATCACAACTGCTGCCGGCGTCGGTGCTGCCAACAATTCTGCTATCGGGCGTGCTGCTGCTGGCAATCGCCCCGCAAGCCCTTGGCGCTGCG
>Ga0116229_10009633_pt1 | contig 14696 bp, 8 predicted proteins | sample S1TSphgellanicum_3_FD_87313 | JGI IMG/M metagenome (GOLD analysis project Ga0116229, IMG submission 87313) | Host-associated microbial communities from peat moss isolated from Minnesota, USA - S1T2_Fc - Sphagnum magellanicum MG | ecosystem: Host-associated > Plants > Peat moss > Unclassified... | reverse complement strand
GCGATGATCAACGCGCTCGAGGCGCATGCCTTGGCGACTTCTTCGACGACTTTCACGTAGGTGAGAAAGGTGCCGCCGAGGCCGCCGTATTCCGCCGGGATCGGGATGCCGAGCAGATCGTTTTGCGCGAAGAGCTTCTGGATATCCCACGGAAACTCGCCGCTCGCATCGACGTCGGCGGCGCGCGGTTCGACTTTTTCGCGCACGAGATCGCGCACGACCTCGAGGATCATCGCCTCGTCGCTATCGTCGGTCGGGGTTACGGTCGCGATGGCCATCCGAGGCGCTTCGAGGTCGGCAGCGGTGGCACCCGGAAGCGCAGCAGATGACCGTAACCGCTCCTTTCGACCGGTGGCTTCCTTCGCAAGCAGTGATCGATGCGGCCAACCTGACCGCCTTCGCGGCGACGCTCGGCGTCGACGGGTACGACGGCCTCGTCGCGGCGGCGGCGGCCGATCTGCCCGGGTTCTACGAGCGGCTCGTCGGCGCGCTCGGCCTGCGCTGGGACACGCCCTGGACGCGCGTGCTCGACGAGAGCCGTGGCGCTCCGTTCGCGCGCTGGTTTCCGGGCGCGGATTTCAATGCGACGGCCAACTGCGTGGACCGCCACGTCGATGCCGGTCGCGGTGCCGAGGAAGCGCTGGTGTGGGAGGGTGAGGACGGTGCGGTGCGCCGCTTCACGTTTGCCGAACTTCGCGATGCGGTCGGGCGGCTCGCGGCGGCCCTGCGGGCGCGCGGCGTCGGCAAAGGCGATCGCGTCGGCATCTTCATGCCGCTCATTCCGGAGACCGCGATCGGTCTGCTCGCGATCGGCTACATCGGCGCGATCGCCGTCCCGGCGTTCTCCGGCTACGGACCCGAAGCGCTCGCCTCACGTCTCGCCGATGCGGGCGCGTGCGCGCTGCTCACCGTCGATGGCGTGCTGCGCCGCAACAAGCCCGTCGACATGAAGGGCGTCGTCGACGATGCGCTGCGTTTGGTGCCGAGCGTGACGACCGTTCTCGTGTTCGACCGCACCGGAGCCGACGTACCGATGCAGGCCGGCCGCGATCGGCGCTGGCGCGATGCGGTCGCGGCGGTGGAACCGCTCGCCACCTACGAGCGCACGTCGGCGAACGATCGCGTGCTGCTGCTCTACACGTCGGGCTCGACCGGCAAACCGAAGGGCGTGAATCACGTGCACGCCGGCTTTCCGCTCAAGAACATGCTCGATCAGTTCTTGTGCATGGACGTGAAGCCGCGCGACCGCATGCTGTGGTACACCGACATGGGCTGGATGATGGGGCCGTTCCTGGTGTACGGCGCGCTCGGCCTCGGCGCGACGATCGTGCTCTACGAAGGCACGCCCGATTTTCCCGGACCCGACCGGCTCTGGCAGATCTGCAGCGATCATCGCGTGACGCACCTCGGCATCGCACCGACCGCGATTCGCGCGCTGATGGCCTACGGCGACGCGCCGCCGCACGCGCACGATCTCTCCTCGCTGCGCATCCTCGGCAGTTCGGGCGAAGCCTGGAACACCGAACCGTGGAAGTGGTTTCTCACGCACGTCGGCGGCGGTCGCGCGCCGATCGTGAACTACTCCGGCGGCACCGAGATCGGCGGCGGCATCCTCGCCGCGTTTCCCACGTTGCCGATGGTGCCGAACTGCTTCCACGGGCCGGTGCCGGGGATGCTCGCCGACGTCGTCGATGCGAGCGGCGCGCGGCTGCGCGGCGAAGTCGGCGAACTCGTCCTGCGCGCGCCGTTCCCCGGCATGACGCAATCGTTCTGGGGCGGCGATCCGGCGACCGACGACGACGCGCGCTACCTCGCCGCCTATTGGGAACGCTTCCCCGGCACGTGGGTGCACGGCGACTGGTGCATCGTCGAGCACGAGAACGATCGCGACTACTGGTTCATCCGCGGCCGCAGCGACGACACGATCAACGTCGCGGGCAAACGCGTCGGCCCCGCCGAGTTCGAGAGCGCCGTCGTCGCCCACGAACGCATCCGCGAAGCGGCCGCGATCGCCGTTCCCGACGACGTGAAGGGCGACGTCGTCGTCGTGCTCGCGGTCGCGCACGCGCGCGCCGACGAGGGCGACCCATTGCGCGCCGACCTGATCGCCTTGCTCGATCGGGTGATGGGGAAATCGCTGCGCCCCAAAGCGATTCACTTCGTCGACGATCTACCGAAGACGCGCAACCTCAAGGTGATGCGTCGCGTCGCTCGCGCGCGTTACCTCGGTCTCGACCCCGGCGATCTCACCGCGCTCGACAACGCCGCCGCCCTAACCGCAATCGACGAGCGTCGCTAGGCCGGCCTCGCGTTCGATCGCGTCGGCGAGGGCGCGATACGACGAGAGAACGATCTCCCACGCGTCGTCCTTTGCCGCCCGCTCGAGCGACATCGCACTCTCGGCGACCGTGCTGAAGCCGATCTCGAGCGCGATGCCTTTCAGGCGATGCGCCGTTCGCGCGAGTTCCGACCGTTCGTGCTGATCGATCGCAGCGACGATTGCGGCGACGCCGTCGCGCAGCGACCCGATCGCCATCGTGATCACCTCGTCGACGCGCCCGTCGTCGCCGCGGAAAATCGTGCGCAAGCGAGTGCGCGCCGCCGAGCCGACGCGCGGCGGCGGTGCCGCAGCCAGCGCCGGAGCGCGCAGCGGCAGCGTCAACGTGAACGTGCTGCCGACGCCGGCGACGCTCTGCACCGCGATCCGGCCGCCCATCAACTGCGCGAGCTGGCGTGCGATCGTGAGGCCGAGCCCGCTGCTGCCATAGCGCCGTGCGATCGCGGCGTCGGCGTGCGTGAACGGGTTGAAGATGCGCTCGAGTGCCGCGGCCTCGATGCCGATGCCGGTATCGTGGACGGCGAAGCGGATCATCGGCGTGCCCGCGAGCGATGCTTCGGGCGCGACGTCGATGTGGACGCTCCCCTCGTCGGTGAAGCGGACGGCGTTGCCGACGAGGTTGTCGAGCACGTGCTTGAGCCGGAACGGATCGCCGGCGATCGCGTGCGGCAACGCCGGATCGACGGTCAGCCGCACCTCGATGCCGCGAGCGCGCCCATGTTCGCGCGCGATCACCACGACGTCGTTGAGCGTCGCGGTGAGGTCGAAAGCAACCTCGTCGAGCTGCACGCGACCCGCATCGGCGCGCGAGAAGTCGAGCAGCTCGTTCACGATGCGTAGGAGGTTGTCGGACGCGACGCGGATCGCCTGAGCGAGCATCCGTTGGTGCGCGTCGAGCGGCGTCTGCTCGAGCAGTTCGGTCATGCCGATGATGCCGCCCAGCGGCGTGCGCAATTCGTGGCCCACGGTGGCGACGAGGCGTGGCGCGATCGTCATCTCCTCGACGACGGGCGTGCCTTCCGGAAGCGGCCGCCGCGCGCGACGGAACACGAAAACTCCTGCGCCGGCGCTCGCAACGAGCGCCAACCCCACGATGACCTCCACCAACCCTCTGCCCCCCGACAGCGCTTGTACGGGAGGTATACCCAGCGCGCCGGAGTTTATAAGCGGGCGACCGGTGCGTATGCGTTACGTGTATACGGGATCACGATGCGGGAGCAAGCGGCCTGTACCCGTCGAGCCAAGCGACGAAGTCATCGAACGGCAGTGCCGGTGTGATCAAGAAGCCCTGCGCGAACGTGCATCCGCGGTCGCGCAGCCACGCGAGCTGTTCGGCGGTCTCGACGCCTTCGCCGAGCGTGCGGAATCCGAAGCGCTGGCCGAAGCTGATCACGCTCTCGCTGATGGCCGCGTCATGCGACCCTTCCAGGACCTCGCTCACGAAGCTCTGGTCGATCTTGATCACATCGACCGGCAAACGCTTGAGTAACGAGAGTGACGAGTAGCCGGTGCCGAAGTCATCGACGGCGACCTCGACGCCGAGATCTTGCAGCGCTTTCACCGTTTGGAGCGTGACGCCGATGTCGTCCATCACCGCCGTTTCGGTCAGTTCGACGCCGACGTTCTCGAGGTGGCTGCCACGTTTCGCCGCCTTGCGCAGCTCCTGAACGAGGTTCATGTCGCTGAGGTCGAGCGCCGAGAGGTTGAAGAAGATGCGGAAACGCGGGTGTCTCGCACGTAATGCATCCGACGCCTTGAGCGCCGCACGCATCACCCACATGCTGATCGTGCGGATGTAGCCGTTGCGTTCGGCGAACGGGATGAAGGCGTCGGGCATCACCAGGCCGCGGTTCGGGTGGTTCCAGCGGATCAGCGCTTCGGCGCCGACGACCGTATTCGTCGCGAGCTCGATGTGCGGCTGGAAGTACATCTCGAATTCGTCGCCCGCGACGGCGTGGGCCAGCTCGTCGAGCATGCGCGTGCGCAGTGCGGCTTCGGATTCCATGCCGGGCTCGAAGAAGAGGGTTCGGCTTCGGCCCTGTTGTTTCGCGGCGAAGAGCGCGGTATCGGCGTGCGATAGCAGCGCATCGATGCGGATCGTTTGGTCGGTTGCGATCGCCGCGCCGATCGTCGCCGTCAGCGGGATCGTCTCGCGGCCTTCGCGGTCGCCGGTCGAGAACGGCTCCGCGAAGGCGCCGGCGTACTCCGCGATGCGCTCGCGCGCTGTGGTCTCGTCGGTCGCGCCCGCGATGAAGATGCCGAACGTGTCGCCGGCGAGGCGGCCGACGACGTCGTGTTCGAGCGCGCGCCCTTGCAGCGCCGCACCGACCTCGACGAGAAGCGCGTCGCCGATGATGTGTCCGTAGGTCTCGTTGACGTGCCGGAAGCGGTCGATCGCGACGATCGTCATCGTGCCGCCGCCCTGCGCCGCGAGCGCGCCGCGCGCGTCGAGGCGAAACTGCGTGCGGTTGCGCAAGCCCGTCAGCGAATCGTGCGAGAGCTGATAGGTGATGCGATCGAACTGCCACGCCTGTTCCAAGCGCGCGCGGAAGTAACTCGCGAGCAGCTCGACGTAGGCGAAGTCGTCTTGGCGGAAGGCCTCCTCGAGGGGGCGCCGCGACCAGAACTGCAGGTAGTACGTCGATCGGCCGGCCAGGAACGAGGTCAAGATCGTGGCGCGTAGCTTTGCCTGGCGCGCGTTGGCTCGTTCACCGATGTCGGGATCGAGATCGACGTCGCTCCACGCGCGCGTCGAGGGCGGCGGACCCAAGAGCGCGTTCAGCGTCGCCTGGAGCGGCACGCGGTCGCCGACCGTTGGGATGCCCGCCGGAAGGGGAGATTGGCGCGCTACCGCTTCGAGGAGCACGTCGTCGCCGTCGGCGCGCCAGAGCGTGCCGTTGAACTGCATTCCCGGCCGGATCGCGCGCGCGCCCTCGTTGAGGATCGCGAACATCATCTCGTCGGTCGGGATATCCGGGTTGCTCACGATGCGCCAGAGCGCGATCATGCGTTCGGCCTGCTCGCGCGAGCGCCGCTCCTCCTCGCGCAGCGAGCGCGTGAGATCGGAGACGTTCTCGGCCAGCCGCGAGCGCGCGACGTGGAGCGCGAGCAGCGTGTCGAGCCGTGCGAGCAACTCCTGGGGTTCGATCGGACGCTCGATGAAGTCGTTCGCGCCCGCGGAGAGGGCGGACAACCGGTGCACGCGCTCGGCGTCGGCGGTGACGACGATGATCGGCACGAACTCGAAGCGCGCGTCGTTGCGCAGGATCGCGATCATCTCGCGCCCGTCGGGGTGCGGCATGTTGTAATCGATCACGAACGCGTCGACCGACGGCGCCGTTTGCGCAAACGCCAGCGCGTCGCTCGAAGAAAGAAACGCGTGCGCCTCGGTGTCGGGACGGCCGTTGACGATCGCGCGCAAGATCTCGAGATTCGTCTCGGCATCGTCGACGACGACGACGTGCTGCGTCACTTCGCCGTCTCCTCGGACTGCGCGGCTTCGGCCGTGATCGCTTCGGCAAAACGGCCGAACGTCGTCTCGACGCTCGGCCAGTCCCCGGCCTTGAGGTGCTCTTCGAGCCGGCGCGCCAAATCGGCGATCTCAACCAATCCGATCTCCATCGCAATCCCCTTGAGCTTGTGCGCCGTACGCGATGCGGCAGCGTGATCGTGCGCCACCATCGACGCTTGCAACGCGATCGTTCCGTCGCGTAGCGACGCGAGGGCCATCGTGATCGTGGCCTCGACGCGTGCGTCGTCGCCGCGGAAGATCTCGCGCAGGCGCTTTCGGATGTCGATCTCCGGCTGCTCCGCTGCGTCGACGATCGCGGTGCCGACGGTCTCCGGAACCTCGGGTACCGCGAGGTCCGGTGGATCGCCGGAGAGCGGCAGCCAATGGTCGACGATGCGGGTGAGCGGTTCGATGAGCGCCGGCTTGGCGAGATAATCGCTCATCCCGGCAGCAAGGCAGATGTCGCGATAGCCGGGCAGCACGTTGGCCGTCACCGCGACGATCGGTACGTCGCGGCACGGCGACGTGCCGGCACGGATCCGGCGTGCGGCCTCGAAGCCATCGATGCCGGGCATTTGGCAATCCATGAAGATCAAATCGAAGCGCTCCGTCTTCGTGGCTTCGATCGCGGCTTCTCCGTCGCCGGCCAACGCCGCTCGGAATCCGAGGTGCTCGAGTTGCGCGACGAGGAGCGTCTGATTGATCTCGTTGTCTTCCGCGACGAGGATGCGTTCGCGCCGTGGCCGGCGCGGCGCGGCGCCGGCGAGCACCTCGGCCTTGCGTTCGATCAGATTGCGCGCGAGCGTGTCGAACAGCGTCGATTGGCGCAACGCTCCGGCGATGCACGCGTTGAAGCCCTCGGGACAGATGCCGTCGTGATAGTCGTCGTTGCTGATGTAGACGCGGTCGGCATCGGCGAGCATCGGCGAGCTTCGGAGCGCGTTGGAAAGCGCGGTCGCCTCGTCGGGTGGAATGCCGGGCCCGACGAGAAGCACGGCGCACGGGCGATCGCCTTCGGCGTGTTGCGCGGCGATGGCGCGCGCCTCATCCGGAGAACCCACCGTTTGCGCGAGCATCTCCCAGCCGGCGACGTAGCGCTGCAGCAAATCGCGGATTGCCGGATCACGCTCGACGACGAGGATGCGCATGTCGCGCAACGGCATGGCCTTCTCGACATTCGTGCACACCGTGCGCAGTGGAATCGAAAACGCGAAGGTGCTGCCGACGCCGACCGTGCTCCGCACCCAGATGCGGCCGCCCATCAGTTCGACGAGGTAGCGTGCGATGGCGAGGCCGAGCCCCGTGCCGCCGAAGCGGCGCGCCGTCGATGCGTCCTCCTGCGTAAACGCGTTGAAGATGCGTTCCTGCGCGCTCTCGGCGATGCCGATGCCGGTATCGCGCACGGAAAAGGCCAGCATGGGCGCACCGCCGGCCCAACGCTCTTTTGCGACCTCGATGCGGATGCTGCCCTCGGACGTGAAGCGCACGGCGTTGTTGACGAGGTTCTGGAGCACTTGCTTGATGCGGGTCGGGTCGCCGTTGATCGCCGTGGGGAGCGTCGGCGCGATGAAGGCGCTGAGCACGACGCCCTTCTGCCGCGCCTGTTCCCGAAAGATGAAGACGACCTCGTCGACGAGCGGCGCGAGTTCGAACGTAACGTCTTCGAGCTGTAACATGCCGGCGTCGACGCGCGAGAAATCGAGCAGATCGTTCACGATATGGAGCAGGGTATCGGCCGACGCGCGGATCGCTGCCGTACACATGCGCTGATGGTCGGTGAGGTGGGTTCGCTCCAGCAGTTCGGCCATGCCCATGATGCCGCCCAGCGGCGTGCGCAGTTCGTGGCTGACCGCGGCGACGAACCGCGACTTGATCAGCGACGCTTCGACGGCGGCGTTCTGCTCGAACGCGCTCGCTTCGGCACGGAGCAACTCCGACTCGAGCCGCAGCTTGTCGGTCAATCCGTCCAGCAATTGACGCACGATGGCGGTGAGGACGACGGCCGCCGAACCCAAGAAGAAGAACCGCATCGCGAACCACGAGAGGTCGATGCGGTGATCGCTCACGAGCCGCAGTACCGCTCCGCTCATCGCCGACAAGACCGCCAGGATCATCGCGGAATCGACCCGCTCGAGGTTCGTCCGCAGCAACGTGGCGAGGACGATCAAAGCCACGGTGAGGAAGAGCAGATCCGAATAGCCCACGTCGGTGATGCGATACGAGCTGACGTCTTCGATGTGGAAGAGCGCCGGCAGGCGGGGTACCGCGCGAACGAGTGCGAGGGTGGCGAGGAGCACGAGGACGACCGCGACCGGAAGCCCGACCAGCAGCAGCCGGCGCGTCGTCGCCGCCGTGAGCGAAACGCGCCGGGCGCGATCGACCGCGTACCACACGGATCCGCTTGCGAACGCGACGCAAAAGAGCGAGTGCAGCCACGGCGCGGCGTGCTCGTAGACGGCGATGAGCGGTGCACCGGCGCCCGGCAGCGGCACCGCGATGAACGTCGCGAGATTGATCAGGGCGCAACCGAACGCCGTAACGGCGAGGGGGAAGTACGCGCGCGACCGCGTCCGGTCGAGCAGGACGGTCGCAAGGATGCCGATCGCGACCTCGCAGAGCGTCGTCGCGAGCATCATCGCCGGGATGAAGAGATAGGCGTTCGGCAACGGGACGAGACGGAAGAACGTGCAGAGCGCGCCGAACGAAGCGATGCCGATCGCGGTCCAGAAAAATTCGCGCTTCAGTCCGCCGTCGGATCGTTGCATGCGCCCCCCTGGACATGCATGTCGCGTACGAAACCGCGCACTACTGTCCGCACCCCTATGTCACTCTTCGACTAAGAGTGCCAGGAAGCTTAGCTTGTCCTCCTAGGTACCCTTAGGGAACGGGCAGCGTGATAGCGCTCACGCGATCGCCGTTTCACCGGCCCGATCGCGGAATTGCTTCCAGTAGAGTTGCGCATAGGCGCCATCGCGCGCGAGCAACTGCGCGTGCGTGCCCGACTCGACGATTTTCCCGTGCTCCACCACGAAAATCACGTCGGCATTGAGGATCGTCGAGAGACGGTGTGCGATGACGAGGCTGGTGCGCCCGGTCATCAACGGCACGAGCGCTGCTTGGATGAGCGCCTCGTTGTTGGAGTCGAGCGCGCTTGTCGCCTCATCGAGAATCAAAATGCACGGATTCTTGAGCAACACGCGAGCGATCGCGAGCCGCTGACGCTCGCCGCCCGAGAGTTTGTGGCCGCGCTCGCCGACGACCGTGTCGTAGCCCTGCGGCAAGCTCGCGATGAAATCGTGGATATTGGCTGCCTTCGCGGCCGCGATCATCTGCTCGTCGCTCGCGTCGCTGCGCGCATAGCGCATGTTGGCGGCGATCGTGTCGTGGAAGAGGTACGTCTCTTGCGTGACGATGCCGATGTTCTCGCGCAGCGACGCGAGCGTCACGTCGCGCACGTCGATACCGTCGATGCGCACGCTGCCGCTCTGCGGATCGTAGAAGCGCGGTACCAGCTGCGTGATCGTCGTCTTGCCCGCTCCGGAGGGGCCGACGAACGCGGCCATCTGTCCGGGTTCGATGTGGAAGCTCACGCCGTCGAGCGCGGTGCGATCGGCGGTGTAGTCGAAGTGGACGTCGTCGAAGGCGACCTCGCCGCGCACCGACGAGAGCACGACGGCGTCGGGCTTTTCGTCGCCCTCGGGCTTCATGTCGAGGTAGTCGAAGATGCGCTCGAAGACCGCGAGCGCGGAGACGACCTGCACTTGCACGCCGGCGAGATTCGAGGCGGGCGTGTAGAGCCGGCCGAGGTAGCCGACGAACGCGACGATCGTGCCGATCGTGAGGCCGCCTTTGATGGCGAGCCAGCCGCCGGCGAGCCACACGAGCGCCGGACCGATGATGACCATCGCGGAGACCGCGGCCATGAACCAGCGGCCGACCATGGCGAGCCGCACTTCGAGTTTCATCAGTTCGTTGGCGACGCGCAGGAAGCGGTTGCGTTCGAACGATTCGCGCACGAACGATTTGATGAGCGTGATCCCGGAGATCGAGAGCGTCTCCTGCGTGATCGATTCGATCTCGTCGCGCCGCACGCGGGTCTGCTTGCGGATGTCGTACATCCGCTTCCCGACCGGGTTGAGCGGCAGAATCATGAGCGGGATCACCGCGAGCGACACGAGCGCGAGGCGCCAGTCGAGCACGAAGATCGTGATGACGGTAGTGACCATCGTCGCGATGTTGGTCACGATCGAGGCGAGCGTGCCCGTCACGACGTTGTCGATGTTGTCGACGTCGGAGGAGACGCGGTTCATGATCTCGCCCGTTTTCGTGCTGCTGAAGAACGAAAGCGGCATCGCGTGAAGATGGCTCACCAAGCGCGTGCGGATGTCGCGCATGATGCCTTCGCCGACGATCGAGTTGTAGTACCCCTGGTAGACGCTGAACAAGCCCGCGCCGAGCGCGGAGAGCACCATGCCGACCACGTTGAGCACCATGCCGCGCTCGGAGTGCTGCGGGATCGCGTCGTCGATGATCCACTTGGTGAAGAGCGGCGGCAGCAGGCCGAGCAACGAGCCCACGAGGATGCAAGCGAGCACCAAGCTCACCTGTTTCCAATACGGCCGGAAGAACGCGCCGACGCGACCCCATTCCGCCTTCCGCTTGATCTTCGGCTTCTCGGAGTTGTACATCGACGACCACATCATGTGCGACGGACCGCCACCTAGCATTGCGTTCTCCAACCCATCGAATCGACCGTTCTCGGTTCCTCGCAGCATCCCCAGCCCGACCGCAGGGAAGAACGCGCACCCGCCGGTATGCGGCCGCATGGCCGTACGCTATGGGCGGGTGGCGCTGGCGTTCGCGGCGTTCTTCGCCGTCTTCTTCGCGCCGGTGCTTGCCGGTGGAGCGTACCTCACCGTCGCGGGTGACGGGTCAGCCATCGCGCTTCCGTTCTACCTCACCCCGCACGGCTGGTGGGAACCCGGCATCATGCTGGGCTATCCGTGGAGTTCGAACTTCAACGGATATTGGGATCCGGTGGCGGCGCTGCGGTTTCTGCCGCACTCGTTCAACGTGTATATGATCGCCGCGTACGCCATCGGCGCGACCGGTGCGTTCGCGCTTGCCGACGTGCTCGCCGATTCGGCGATCGGCGGCATCGTCGCGGGATTGGCCTACGGTCTCGGCGGCTTCATGATCGGCCACCTCGGGCACTACGACATCGTGCACCCCGCGGCGTGGACGCCGTGGGTGCTCTGGGCGTTCGTGGTGTTGCGGCGCGACGGCGGCCCGGCACCGGTCGCGCTCGGCGCGCTCGCGATCGGATTGTGCGCGCTTGCCGGTCAGCCGCAAGTGCTCGCGTACACGCTGCTGTTGACCGCGGCGTGTGCGCTCACCGCCGGAATCGGCACGAGCGGCGGCATGCGCTCTCTGATGCGCGCCCTCGCAACGCTGTGCCTGGGCATCGCGCTCGCCGGCGTCGCGCTCGCGCCCGGCGCGTTGCTCACGCTCTCGAGTTTCCGCGCGCAGGCGTCGCTCGACTATTTTCTCGGCTTCTCGATTCCGCCGTGGCAGTTGCCGCTGCGCCTGTTCTTTCCGTACGTTCCGGGCGAGTCGCACCAAGCACCGTATGCGTTCAGCGCGACGCCGCTCGGGTCCGACGCCGAGTTCTCCGGATACGTGGGCGTCATTACGCTGATGCTCGCGCTCGTCGCGCTGATCGTTCGCCGTCGCGATCGCACGGTGTGGTTCTTGGCGATCGCCGCAGCGATCGCGCTGTTGTTGAGCACGGGCGACGGTTTGCACGTCGATGCGATCACGTTTCGTCTGCCGTTGTTCGACCTCTTCCGCGCGCAGGGCCGAAACATGCTCGAGTTCACCCTGCTCACGGCGGTGCTCGGCGGCATCGGCGCCGCCGAACTCGCCCGCGGCGCGGTGTCGTGGCGCGCGCTCGGCGCTGCGCTCGCGCTTTCCGCGCTGGCCTTTGCGGCGACGTTGGCCGAAGCGCTGTGCTGCGGCGCGCGAAGCGGCGCGGCGAACGACGTCGTGCGCAACGCGGCGCTGTTCGTCCCCATCGTGGTGTTTGCCCTCGGCGTCGTGGTGCTCGTCGCGATGCGCGTTCAGCCGTCGTCGCGGCTCGCGGCGGCCGCCGTCGTGACCGCTACCGTGCTCGACCTGGCGAGCTTCGCGTGGTTTCAGTACTGGCGCACGCCGGTGACGCCGGAGCAGCTGCGGCCGCCGGCGGGCGTGGAAGCACTGCGCACGGTGCTCGACGCATCGCATCAGCGCGTCTTTTCGGTCGCCGGCTCGGAGACGCTCGGCGTCGGCATCCCGCCCAATCTCTCGCTCGTGTGGGGCGTGCCGTCGGCCGGCGGGGCGGTGTCGCTGCTGCTCACCGCACCGGGCATCTTCTTGCAACTGCTTCCGCAGGGAACGATGGCACCGTCGCTGCTTGCCGATGGCACCGATCGCAGTCTGGATCTCGCCGCGATTCGCTACGTGGTGCTCGTCTCGCGCGCGCAGGTCGCACCATTGCTCGCGGCACACCCGGGGTGGCGGCTCCTGGCCGACGGAGCGCTCGGGCCGATCATCGAGAACACGCGCGCCGAGGCGCGGGCGCGGATCGTGCATCGCGTCGTCGTGATGCCGCCCGACGCCGCGCTGCAGGCGATTCGCAGCGGCGCGCTCGACACGCACGCGATCGCGCTCGCGCAAAGCGGCGATCCGCTCGACACGCCCGACGATCCTTCGGATGGCGCGACGATCGTCGCGCTCGATGCCGACGACATGCGCGTTCGCGTGACGTGTCGCACGGCGTGTTTCCTCGTCACGAGCGACACCTACAGCGGCATGTGGCACGCGGCGGTCGACGGTGTGCGCGTACCGCTCCGCCTGACCGATTATACGTTACGCGGCGTCGCGGTGCCGGCCGGAACGCACGAGGTCGCGTTCACCTACCGGCCGTGGATTCTCGCGCTCGGCGGTGGCGTGTCGCTCCTGGCCGCCGGCGTGATCCTCGCGCTGTTGGTTATTTCTTGCCGTTCCGCAAACTCGCGAGTTCACGGAAGAGCTTCGTCTCTTTCTCGCTGAGGTTCGTCGGCAGTTGGCCGATGAGCCGCACGTACTCATCGCCGAAGCCGCCCGCTTTGAGTTTCGGCATGCCTTTGCCCGAGAGCCGCAGCAGCTTGTTGCTCTGCGTGCCGGCCGGCACGGTCATGGTGACGTCGCCGTTCATCGTTGGCACGCGCACGTCGCCGCCGAGCACGAGCTCGTACATGCTCACCGGCAGATCGATGTAGAGATCGTCGCCCTTGCGCTCCCACGTGCCGTCCTCGGGAAAGTGCGCGATGAGATAGAGGTCGCCGCGCGGGCCGCCCCGCGGACCGGCGGCGCCCTGTCCGGCCAACCGAATGCGTTGGCCTTCGCGCACGCCCTTGGGAATCGTCACGTCGAAGCGCTTCGTCTCCATCACGCGACCGACGCCGCCGCAATTGCGGCACACGCGGCTGCGCTCGGTTCCGGCGCCGCCGCACTGTCCGCACAGATCGTCGACCTGCAGCGCGACGTTCTTCGTGCCGCCGGCATACGATTCGGCGAGGGTGAGATCGAGCGTCGTCTCCAGATCCTCGCCGCGTTGCGGCGCGGCGCCGGCGCTGGCGTTGGTCGCGCCGCGCTGACCCGGTCGGCCCGGCTGCTGCATGCCGGAGAAGAACATGTCGAAGAAATCCGAGAAGCCGCTGCCGTTGCCGAAGTTGGCGTTGAAGCCGCTCATGTTCGGACCGGCGTTCGCGGATTGGCGCGAGCGCTGCTGCGCCGCATCGCTCGCCGCACGTTGCCAATCGCTCCCGAGCACGTTGTACTTCTGACGCTTCTCCGGATCGCTCAGAACTTCGTAGGCCTCTTGGATATCTTTGAACTTTTCCTCGGCGGCCTTCTGATTGTCGGGATTCGCGTCGGGATGCCACTTGCGCGCGAGCTTGCGATATGCCGACTTGATGTCTTTCTCGGCGGCCGTTTTGGGCACGCCGAGAATCTCGTAGTAGTCCTTGTAGTTCACGGTTTACAGCGGAGCGCTGAGCCCGGCGCGCTCTTCATCCTGGCACCGATTTGGCGACGATGACCTGACCGGCGCGGAGCACGTCGTCGCCCATCACGTAGGCACGCGCGGCTTCTTCGAGGACGATATCGTCGGCCACGCCGGCCGGCGGCGGTTGCGTCCCGATCGCTTCCGCGAGTTTTGGATCGAACGGCGCGCCCTTGAGCGAGACGCCCTTGACACCCTCGCTCTCGAGCACCGACTCGAAGCCACGGAGCGTCGCCTGCAGGCCGCCGCGCAAGCCTTCGCTGCCGGGGTCGTAGGTCAACGCGCGCTCGAGGTTGTCGAGCACCGGCAAGATCTTCTTGAGCACCGACTTTTTGCCGGCGAGGGAGATCTCCGCGAGTTGGCGCTCAACGCGCTTCTTGTAGTTTTCGAAATCGGCCATCGCGTAGAGAAACTTGTTGTAGTTCTCATCGGCTTTGGCTTTGGCAGCGGCCAATTCATCGGCCGACGCGCCGTTCGCCGACGGCTCGCTCGCGCTAGCGAGCGGCTCGTCAACGAACGACGCGCTGAACGCGTCGTCGTTCACTTGGCTTCTTTGAACTCAGCGTCGATGACGTCTTCGCTGGGCTCCGCGTGCGCGGCTTCGTCGTGCACGCCGTTGCTCGCGCCGTTGCCGTTGGCGGAAGCGGCACCGTCCGCCGATGCACCGGTCGTCTTGTAGAGGGCTTCCGCCAACTTGTACGACGCGGCTTGTAGCGTCTCGGTCGCGGCCTTGATCTCGGCCGACGTGCCGTTGTCGTTCTTCG
>Ga0116229_10009630_pt1 | contig 14700 bp, 12 predicted proteins | sample S1TSphgellanicum_3_FD_87313 | JGI IMG/M metagenome (GOLD analysis project Ga0116229, IMG submission 87313) | Host-associated microbial communities from peat moss isolated from Minnesota, USA - S1T2_Fc - Sphagnum magellanicum MG | ecosystem: Host-associated > Plants > Peat moss > Unclassified... | reverse complement strand
CCTGAGCATCATAAATTGTTTCAGTAACGGGTGCTGGCTGTGTATAAGTTGCCGTTGTGCTTCCTTGTGTGGCGTAATCACTGGGCAAATTGGCTACCAGGTTCATGTTCTTCGTTGGCGAAGGAATGCTCGTTGCCTCAGGGACCTGGATTGGCACCAACGTCGAACTGGTCTGGTTTCCAGATGTCCCGGTGGGATAGCCTTCGAGATAATAGCCCGCGCCGTTGACCAGATAGCCCTGATTATTTACCGTAAAATCGCCGCGTCTTGTATAATAATCCACTGAGTTAAAGTTAGAGCTCGTTGCCCCGATTGTCGACGGAGGCCCTTTAACAACAAAAAAACCGTTACCATTGACCGCCAGAGACGTCGATTCCTGCGACGACGTCAGCGTACCTGCGACGTCAGTATAATACACTGAGTGAATGGAAACCGATCCAGGCTCCTGGAAATTCCCATTATACTCAACCAGCGAATCGAATTCTGTGCCGATCGCCTTATAGCCGATCGTCTGCGCGTTGGCGATATTGTCGGAAATATTGCCCATCGCCCCTTCTTGGGCGGATAGACCCGCGACCGCTGTATTCAGCGCATCGAACAAACTCATGGGAAAACCTCCAGGAAACAGGCTTGAAGCATCCCAAGCGGTATCGCAGAGTCTGTGCCACAGAATAAATCAATATAATTCAATGGGTTGATATGAATCTCCCGCTAGGCGATTCCCGCCATCACGGCAGAATTTGCCGGGTTCGCCCGGTGCATATCTTCCGGTCTCGCTTCCGCCGCGGGATCGGTTACAATCGGGGCCACGGCGCGGACTCCGCTGCGCCGATCGAGTTGATGAGGGGGCGTATGCCGCTATCCATTCCGTTGCCGGCCCATGCCAAGGTCATCATCAACGGTGCCGTGATCGAAAATAGCGGCGGCGCCAATATCACGCTGACCGTGCATAACAAGGCGAATATCCTGCGCGACAAGGATGTGATCACCCAGGCCGAGGCGGATACGCCGGCCAAGGAGATCTATCATTCGATCCAGAATGCCTATCTGTTCGAGGCCAATAAAGACGAATGGATGGCTATCGCGCGGGCGCTCTTGGAGCAGTTTCAGCGGATCCGGCCGAATTCGGCACCGATCACCACCCATATTCTGGAGCTGCTGGCCGAGGATAAGCTCTATAACGCGCTCCGCGCTTCGCGCCGGCTGATCGGTTTCGAAAGCGAACCGCCGCCCGCCCCAACGCCACCACCACCACCGGCACCACTGCCTGCCGTAAAGCGCAGCGAACTCGACGAAATTCGCGAGCAGATGGCGCTTTTGCAGCGCCGGATTGCCGAGTTGGATCCGGGCTGATCGAGGGTGGCGTCACAGGAACGGCAGCCGATAGGGCCCGCCAGCCGTCTATCCATCGAAATCGACCCGCCTGTCAGCGACGTGCAGGCGATCGAGCGCGGCCTCTTTTCCTATGAAGAGGGGCGGCTGGGCAATCCGCTGCATGCCCATTTCGCGGTGATGCTGCGCACCGACACCGGCCAGATTCAGGGCGGTGCCGATTGCCATGTCATGTGGCACCGGGTGTTCGTGAAAACGCTGTGGCTCCCGGAAACGCTGCGCGGCCGGGGTTTGGGCACGCAGATCATGCTCGATGTTGAGGCAGAGGCGGTGAAACGGCGCTGCCTGTCGATCTGGCTGACGGCGCTCGGCGATCACGCCTGCCATTTCTATCGCCGGCTCGGCTACCGCGTGTTCGGTGTGCATGAAGATTATATCGGCGGGCAGGCGCTCTATTCGGTGCGGAAGGAACTCGCGCGGCCCGTACCCCCACCCGTCGCTCCGCGCCACCCTCCCCACAAGGGGGAGGGAGATTAACACGGTTGACCGCTTATTCTCTCCCTCCCCTTTATGGGGAGGGTGGCGCGGAGCGACGGGTGGGGTCGGTGCCGTAATCCCAACTGCCTAGTCAAACGGGCGGCGCGCTCTATCCTCAAGGGTCTTGCACAAAGAAGGATCCCAATCATGAACCGATTCTCCGCCGCTGTTGCGCTGTTCGCTTGCTGGGTCGCGCTCCCCGCGATGGCGGCTTTGAAACCAGGGGATGCGGCTCCCGATTTCACCGCTGAAGCCGCGCTGGGGGGCAAGGAATTCACCTTCTCGCTCGCCGATGCGCTGAAGAAAGGGCCGGTCGTCCTCTATTTCTATCCGAAGGCCTTCACGTCCGGCTGTACGATCGAGGCGCATGATTTCGCCGCGGCGGCCGATCAGTTCAGCGCGATGGGCGCCACGCTGCTGGGCATGTCAGCCGATTCGATCGACACGCTTGAGAGCTTTTCGACCAAGGAATGTTCGGCGAAGTTCCCGGTTGCGGCCGACCCGGATCTTAAGGTGATCCGTGCCTATGATTCGGTGCTGGTCAGTATTCCGGGACTCGCCCATATCTCGGATCGTACATCCTATGTTATTTCGCGTGACGGCAAAATCGCCTATGTCTATAGCGCGATGGACCCGGATCTCCATGTCAAGAATACGCTGGAGGCGGTGCATCGCCTGACCGATAAACCCAAAGGATAGCAACGACATGGCGGCCAGCCCGATCAAGCCCATCGACAGCGTCACCCCGCGGCGGGGCGCCAGCGTCTTGCTGGAAATTCTGATGAGCGAGGGGGTCGAGTATATCTTCGGCAATCCGGGCACGACCGAATTGCCGCTGATGGATGCGCTGCTGGAAACGCCGTCGATCAGCTATATCCTGGCCCTTCAGGAAGCGAGTGCCGTGGCGATGGCCGATGGCTATGCGCAGGCCGCGCGCAAGCCCGGCTTCCTTAATCTCCATACCGCGGGTGGGCTTGGCCATGGCATGGGCAATCTCTTGAATGCCAGCGTGTCGCAGACGCCGCTGGTGGTGACGGCCGGGCAACAGGATTCGCGCCATACTATTACCGATCCGCTGCTGTTTGGCGATCTCGTGCAGATCGCCAAGCCGGCGGTGAAATGGGCGCAGGAAGTCACCCATGCCGACCAGCTGCCCGTGCTGGTCCGCCGGGCCTTTCACGATGCGAATGCGGCGCCGACCGGACCGGTCTTTCTCTCTCTGCCGATGGATGTGATGGAGGAGATGAGTTCGGTCGGGATCGCCGAACGCTCTTTCATCGATCGGCGGCCGGTCGCCGGATCGCTCGATCGTCTGGCCGAGCATCTGGCCGGTGTGGCACCCGGCCGTCTGATGATTCTGGCGGGTGATGAGGTCTATCCGAGCGAAGCTGCACCTGAAGTCTTACGTCTCGCCGAATTGCTGGGTGCGCCGGTCTATGGTTCGTCCTGGCCATCGCATATTCCGGTACCGACCTCACATCCGCTCTGGTCCGGCAATCTGCCGACCAAGGCGACTGAGATTTTCGACAAGCTCAGCGACTTCGATACGGTATTTGCGCTCGGCGGCAAATCGCTGATCACGATTCTCTATACTGAGGGACCGGTGATTCCGCCCGGCTGCAAAGTGCTGCAGATGACCACCGACGTCCGTGATCTTGGCCGCACTTATCACACGCCGCTTTCCGTGGTGGGCGATATACGAGAGTCGCTGCGGGCATTGATGCCGTTGGTCACTGCGGCCGCAGCGCCGAAGGCGGCGGCCTATGCCGCGCTACGACAACAGGCCGAAACGGCGCAGCGGCAACGAAGGGCGGCGCTGGAGGCCCGCGCCGCCGCTGATGCGGATGCCGTCAGGATCACGCCGCTGGTTGCCGCGCAACAGGCGGCGCGGGCGATCGGCCCGAATGTCGCCATCGTCGATGAGGCGATCGCGACCTCGCTGCATATGCGCGGCTTTCTCGACAGCGATTGGGCGCGGCAATATTCGTTCCTGCGCGGCGGTGCGCTCGGCTGGGGTATGCCGGCAGCAATCGGTTGCTCACTTGGACTCTGCCGGGCGCCGGTCGTGTCTCTGGTTGGCGATGGCGCGGCGCTGTATTCGCCCCAGGCGCTCTGGACCGCGGCGCATGAGGAATTGCCGGTGACGTTCGTTGTGATGAATAACCGCGAATATAACATCTTGAAGAATTTCATGAAATCCCAAGCCGCCTATGTTTCGGCCCGGCAAAATCGGTTCATCGCGATGGATATTGATCTGCCGCCGGTGGATTTTCAGGCGCTGGCCCGGTCGATGGGGGTTCCATCGGTCAGGATCGATCGCGCTGCCGATATCGCACCGGCGATCGAAGCCGGTATCTCGTCCGGCCGGCCAAATCTGATTGAGGTTCTGATTGGGACTTAAGGCTATCAAGCGATTGGCTTTCATCGATCAAGGAGAGTGTAAAGACAGGAAGAGGGTTTGGCGGGTGCTTGACGCTGTGCGGTGTGATCGATAGCGTCCTCGCCATCAGAACTTAGGCGATCTCGTATTGGGCTCGTTGGGTTGGATATGCTTGCCGTGTTCCCGGCCGCCAGGGAGTTCGGCGCGGTCGTTCCGATCCGTTGCCATGGCTGCCCTCGCGTTCCTAAAGGACAATCCTGCCTGATGTCTCCCACTCGAGTAATGATCGACGGCTATAATCTGAACCTTGAAGCCGGAACGGGGGTTGCAACCTACGCCCGCAATCTCAGCTATTGTGTGCGTGATCTCGGGAATGAGGTCGATGTGCTCTATGGTACGCTCGCTGCGCCATCAGAGAAACTGCTGCGCGAGATCGCGTTTTTCGATCCGTTTGTCGATCGGCCCGGATTTCTGTCCAAGTTTGCGGCAAACCTGCATAGCACCGTGTCGGCGCCGTTTGGCGCGCTTGCCCGGTCGGTGCCGATCACCGGGAAGGTCATCACCAAAGCCTATAGTTCGCGCCTGCCCTATTTTGATCGGCTGTGGAATGCACCAGCTTTGTTCGAGCGTGCCAGCCGGTATTTCGATATTTATAGGACACGGCTGACGGTAAAGGTGCCGTCGAAGCCCCAGATCGCCCATTGGACCTATTCGCTGCCAATCAAATTGCCCGGCGCCAAGAATATCTACACAATTCACGATCTAGTTCCGCTGCGGCTGCCCTATACGACACTCGACATCAAGCGCCGCTATTACAAAGTAGTGAAGCATTTGGCGAAGAACGCCGACCATATCGTGACAGTGTCGGACTGTTCCAAGCGTGACATTGTGGATCTGCTCGGGGTCCATCCTGACAAGGTGACCACGACCTATCAGGCGGTCGAGATCCCTGCAAAATATGCCGATAAGCCCGATGACGTGGTGAGCCGGGAAGTGGAGGGAACCTTCAATCTTCCTTACAAAGGCTATATGTTGTTTTTCGGCGCGATCGAGCCGAAGAAGAATGTCGGGCGGCTGATAGAGGCCTATCTGGCCAGTAAAATTGATACGCCACTGGTTATTGTCGGCAAGCTCGCCTGGAAGTCCGACCAGGAGACCCGGCTAATGTCCAACGAAGTGCTGAAATATCTGGAACAGGTCAATAATTTTACGGTCACACGGTATCGTATCCAGCATATCGATTATGCCCCGTTCCCGCTGTTGGTGAGCCTGATCAAAGGGGCGAAGGCCGTGCTGTTTCCGTCGCTTTATGAAGGATTTGGGTTGCCGGCCTTGGAAGCGATGCTGCTTGGTACACCGGTGATGACGTCGACCGAAGGCTCCATGCCGGAGATCGTCGGGGATAGCGCAATCAAGGTTGACCCGTATGACGCACGGGCGATGAGCGACGCCATTCGAGCGCTGGATAGCGACGCGCAATTGCGCGGGCATTATTCCGTGAAGGGCCGCGCGCAGGCACAGCTTTTCTCGCACGATGTCTATCAAAAGCGCGTCGGCGAGATGTATCGTCGTCTGGTTCCGACTAAATGATCATCCGGGCTTTATGAATTCAGGTCTGGTTATTGGCCTTTCGCTACAGGCTGAGCATCACGCGGCAGGGCCGGGATCAACGAACCGAGGACCCTGCCGCGCAGCGTCCATTCCGCAGCGTCCAGCGAGACTGATTTGGCGATAGGCAGCGCATTAAACAACGGTACCGCGTCAAGCCGTGCCGGCGTCCAGCCTTTATCGATCCATTCCATCAGCGCCGCCCAGTCGGTCGGCGTGTCGCGCGCCTGGCAATAAGCTGGGAGCGCCGCGCGATCAGTCGTCGAATAGAAATCATGGACGCGGTGGTCGATCGAACTTTGCGGCTTCTTGAGATCGATCAGGCGGCCGCCGCCGGGATAAGTCCCGAACCAGACGCAGGGAATGCCATAGGCATCGGCGATCAACAGACCGTGAAAGCTGGTCGAGGCGATCCGTTTGCAGGACAGGATCTCGTCCACCTTGTTGAACATGCCTTCGACCGACCGATCGGTAAATGTGTTGATGATCTTGACCGAGCGCCTCAGTGACTCGGGAATGACATAGCGCTGAAATTCCGGCTTCGCGCCCGCACCCGGCGTGGCATTTTCCAGCTCCGAGATATGAACAATGATGCCGAGATCCCAGCTCGGCGCGGCCGCGGGCCGGGGCAGGATCTTCGGCAGAAACCAGACCGGATCCCCATAAATCTCAGGCACGTTGAGCCCTTCGCGGCGCAGGGTCGCGGCACTGTGCGGGCCGCGCACGGCGTGAATGGCGAAATTTGTATTCTGCGGCAGCGTATAATTGTCCGCATCGACGCCGGTGCCCCAGAAATGGACAGTCCCGTGCTTCTGCGCATGACCTATGGTCCCGACCGCAACCAGCCTTTCATGCATATCGTCGAAATGGCGCCGTTCAATCGGTAGCCCGGTGATCGCGGCGACCACGACCGGGCTCAGCCCATCGCCTAAATTCGGATAGGGATGTTTTAGCGTGGGGGCAACCCAGCCCAGCGGCACGGCACCACGGGCGGCGACCTGCTCGGCGAAACTGGGCACTGCCTTGTCGAGCTGGAGCACAGGCGCGGCCGGTTTGAAGGCGCCGCTCCGGGCGCGATCAGCGCGGCCCAACTCGGCCACATCGTGCTGGAATACGATCTCGTTCAACAGCGGATGATCAAAGATCGTGCCGCCGGCCGGGGCGACCAGCGGGTTAATATCGATCGGCAAAGCCTGCATCAGCGCATCGCTGTCGATATCGACCGGTTGCCAGGTGCGATCAATCGCGCTCAGCAAATCGTCCCAATCGGTGGGCGCGTAGCGGGGCTGAACATAGACCGGCAATTGCTTAATGCCGAGACCCTGATACAGATCCACAATTCTGAGATCGAGGCCGGACTCGACGGTCGGCTCGACATGGCCAAGGCCGGGGCGTACCCCGTGCGGCGGGAAATAGAGACAAGGGATACCGTAGCTTTCGGCAATGACCATGCCGTGCAAACTGGTCGACACGATGCGCTTGCAGGACAGGATCTCATCGGCCTTATCGCGGAGCGCGCCCAGCGAAATATCGGTGACGGTATTGATCAATCTGATCCGGCCGACATCGCTGCCAGTCCGGTGATAGCGCTGAAAATTCGGATGGGGATGCGCTTCGGTGCTGCGATCGGTCAGTTCAGACAGATGCAGGATCACGCCGAGTTCGTAGCGCTTTTCAATCATTGGCAGATAGAAGCGCGGCAGCAGCCAGACCGGATCGCCATATACGGCATTCGGTTGTCCGGCACCGCCGAGCAGGCTACGCGATAGCGGGCCGCGTGTCGCCGACAGGGTAATATTCGTACCATCGGGTACATGATACGGTATGCGCTCTTCGGCCTTGGCGCTGGGGTTGCGGTAGTTCGAACAGCCCGACCCCCACAACCACACCTCACCGCCCTCAAGCCCATGCGCAATCGTTCCCACCGCCGCGAGACGCGGTGTCATGGAGCGGAACGGGACCCGGTCAATCGGTCGGCCCGCGACCATCGCCACCATGACCGGGCTCAGCGCATCGCCGAAATTCAAATAGTCCATCTTGAGCGTACTGCCGGCCCAGGCTAACGGGATCCGGCCGGTTTCCTGGACGATCTTGGCGAGGTCGGTCATGGCAACATCCTTAGAGCATCTTCAGGCACGCAGGTTCGCGGCGAATGACGGCGATGATTTCGCCGCCCGGCTTTGGTTCAGGGGCGTGGCAGATGCTGATAGGGCAGCGATCGAATGATCGGATGCTCGAACAGCCCATCCGGGCCGGCATTGATCGGTGCCACGGCCAGCGGGAACGCGTCGATCAACCGCGCCGCGTCGAAAAATTTCGGTTCCCAGAGCCGATCAATGGCGCGGCACAGCCCATCCCAGTCGGTTTCGCTGTTGCGCGGCTGCACATAGATCGACAGGTAATCAAGGCCCAGCCCCTGATAAAGATCGCTCATGCGCAGATTGAGCCCATCATCACCGCCGAGCTTCGCCTGACGCTCGCCCTTTGGGCGGCCGGTCGGCGGGAAATAGAGGCACGGAATGCCGTAGCTTTCGGCGAATACCATGCCGTGCAGGCTGGTCGACACGATGCGCTTGCAGGACAGAATGTCATCAATCCGTGCTTTTAAGCCCGCCGCGCTGATCGGGGTGATCGTGCTGATCAGCTTGACCGATCCTGCCAAATCGCGGGGTACATTGTAGCGCACATGCTCCGGGCGATAGCGTGCCTCATACCCGCGGTCAGTCAATTCCGACAGATGCAGAATGACGCCCAACTCGTAGCGCTTCTCGATCGGCGGATTGTAAAACGCCGGCAGCAGCCAGACCGGATCGCCAAAGACCGCGTCCGGTCCGGGCGCCTTGCCCGAGAGCAGCGTCCACGAAACCGGACCGCGCGTCGCGGTAACGTTGAGCGTGGTGTCGGCCGGAACGATGAAGGGTTCACGACGGTCGCGCGGCGCCGAGGGGTTGCGAAACGACGACGAGCCGGTGCCCCAGACGAAGACTTCGCCGCGATGGAGCGCATGGCCGATCGTGCCGACCGCGCTCATGCGGGTTGTCGGCGAATCGCAGGCGACATGTGCCGCGGGCAAGCCCGATAATGCAGCGACTATCACGGCGCTCAACGCATCGCCCAGATTCAAGTGATCCTGCTGCTCCGTCGCGGCCGCCCAGCAGGTTGGAACCTTGCCGGTCTCAGCAATGAAACGCGTGAGGGCGGTTTCCGCCTTGGCGGGGCGGGGCCGGAAGCTGGACGCTGCCAGATTGAGATCGGGAGCGATCACCGAATGCGACAAATTATTCAGTCAAATGTCTCCGGGACCTGAAAGTTGGGACTGACGCGTACCACAGCGAGTCTGCACTGTCCAATCGACGGGGGGATTGAACCCGAAGCATCGGCTCGTGCGAGTGGCCCAACCCAGGAAATCATGCTTAAGTCAGGCAGGTATTGACCATGACGACCGATATCACCTTAGGCCCGGCAAAGCGTCTCTCCAAGCTGCGGCGCCTTGCTGCCGACGGTAATTGGAGGGGCGTCATAGAGGCGACGAACAAAATCGGACCCGAGGAAGGCCGGGCGATTTTGTTGCGTGTGGTAGCGGCCTCTGAACTGGATGATGCTGGTGTTCGGGAGCATGTCGTTCGGTTATGCCGCATGCCCGCGGTTGAACCCCGCATCAGGCTTGCTGTGGCGACCCGGTTGGTGAATGAGCAGCAGATGGCATTGGCCTGGCAGCTGATTGCCGATCTCCCGCTTGAGAATACTGCGCAAACCATCGCGATGCTCCGCCGACTTGCGCTCAATACGCCCGATTCGGAGATCCGGCAGAGGGCCGCGGCGCGTCTGAGCGGTGTGTCGTCTGATATGGCTGGGTTGCCGCTGATGCGGTATGAGGACGACGTCTTTCCGGCGACGTCGATCCGCTTTCCTGGGGCTGGCATCGTGTCGCAGGCAAGGGGCGCTTTATCGATGATCGATGCCCCCGGCGTGGATCCCCGCCATCAGCCGATTTATCGCGCGCTGCTTGCTGAATTCGAGGCGGAAATCCAAGTCGCCGGCGCGCCGGATGTGATCGAACTTAAAGATGTGATCGTCAATCGATGGGGGCAGGCCTGGCGTTCCGGGGGACAGGTTATACGCCATGCCAACCGGCCGGTTCCCGTGCAGCTCTCGGCCCCTCCGGATCCATCGATTGACGAAGCGGTGCTCTGCACCGATCCAACCCGCGGATTTTATCATTGGTACGCAGAACGGCTGCCGTCCCTTGCTTGGCGGCTGCAGGATGGCGCGCCCGACCTGCCGATTCTGATCGGCGATCATGCCGGCGCCTTTCAGGAAGAAACGTTCCGATTGCTGGGCGTGCCGCCTGACCGCGTGCGGCGCATCGGTGATGCCGTGCATTGCCGGCGGGTGTTGATTGCCCGCATGAGGATGCCGATTTTGGCACAATGGTCGCGCTTTTGCTGGATTTATGAGCGGCTTCGCGCCGCTTCTGTCGCCGAAACCGGGACGCTGGCGCCGCAGGAGCACATCTATATCTCGCGACGGGACACGACGCGCCGCGTGCTCGTTAACGAAGCTGCGCTTGAGCAATCTTTACAGCAAATCGGCGTCGTGCCGGTGGTTCTGAGCACGATGCCGCTGGCCCGGCAAATCGCCCTGGTCGCCCAGGCGCGCGTGATCGTGGCGCCGCATGGCGCAGGGCTGGCGCATTGCCTCGCCGGCCGGCCAGACTGCCGGATCCTTGAATTATTGCCCAGCCAGATGGGCTCTCATGCGCTGCGCCTTTCGATTGCCCGGCTGTCGCGCGTGCGCGGCTTGCATCATGCGATGTGGATCAATTCGATCCATCCTCTGAGCCTGGAGTGGCAGGTTGATGTTGATCGGCTGATCAGCGTCGTCGTCGCAATGTCTCAATCGGAAGATGTTTGAGGCATGCGCCTGCGCCGATTCTCTTACAAGGCACGGCTCTCTGGCAGTCCTGCGACTGGACGGCACTTGCTGCACCGCCCTTTGCCGTGATACCGCCGCATCTCGATCCGGCGGAGAATCTCATCTCTCACTTGGTGTGTGCTATGCAGCGGCGAGAGGATGGGCGTGCGAGTGCGGAAGCTGCTCTGGCATCGCGGCAATCTGGGCCTGGCGTTGGATAAACTGCTCGTGAATGGTGGATGAACCGGTATCTGTTCGGGATAAGTCGTCAGATCGAGGTATTGATCACCCTCCTGGGTCGAGAGACGCAGTGGCGCTTCGCGCGTCGCTCCCTAGGGTTCGTTGAGGAATGCGCCAGCATCGTCGTGCATGTCGCGGTGTTTTCGTTTCTGCGCGTGATTTCCGGCATCGAAGAACATGACAGCATGCCGATCTTGCCATTCACGGCGAGCGGTGTATTCATCTATTGGCTGTTTCGTACCGGCCTCAACAACGTCGCATCGGCGGTCTTTCTCGTCTCACGTTACTCGCCGTTCCCCCAGGTGACGCCACTTGATGTCGCCTTGGCGCGCGGCGGCGTCAATGTTTTGCTGTACACAATATTGGGCCTTGTCTCGTTTTATGTACTTGAGTTGACGGGTTGGAGCCCGCCGATGCATGATGTGTTCTATGTGACCGGTATGTTGCTTTATGGCGGATTGTTCGGGGTGGCGTCGGGCCTGGTCGCGGCCGGTATCTTCCATTATGCGCCGATCATGCGGACGGTCATCGTGGTCGGCGGAATGCGCATCTTGTCCTTGATCAGCGGCACGTTCTTCGTGCTGCCGGATTTGCCGCAGAAGCTTCGGATCTATGCCGTTTGGATTCCGTTGCTTCACATGAATGACATGATGCGACAGGCTTATTTCGCGACCTATCACGCCGATCAAGCCGACCCGACCTATGTATTCTGGTGTGTCATTCTGACGCTCGCTGCTGGATTGATCATTGAGCGTGCGCTGCGGCCCGTGTCGATGACCCGCCTCCAATGATTGAGCTGCAAGATGTCTCGGTCCAATTCCAACGGCATGGCGGCTCGCGTGACGTGCTGCGGAATGTGACGACCAGGTTTGAGCCGCGCATCAATAGCGGCATATTGGCGCATCGTGGCGCCGGCAAATCGACGCTGATCCGCTTGCTGACACGATTGATGGCGCCGCATGCGGGACGAATCATTCATACCGGCAGCGTCTCATGGCCAATGACAACCCAGCGCACCTTGCTTCGTACTGTTTCAGTCCGAAAAAATATCAGCTTCGTTGCGTCGTTGTATCGCAGCCCGCCAACCGAGCTCATTAGCCGCGTCGATATGTTAGCTGGGCTTGGGCCTATGCTGGATTCCAGAATCGCCGAGCTGCCGCGTGAAGTGGCAGCCGCGGCCACATATTGTATGTGCCTTGCGCTTGGATTCGACTATTATTGTGCGGATGAAAACCTATTTGTCGGCAGCCCGGAGTTCCGAAAACGGGCCGCGATCTATCTGGAAAAGATGCGCTATAAGCGGTCGCTGATCATCGCGACCCGGCACCCGGCTATTATAAGAGAATATTGTGATGTAGCGTACATCCTCCATGCGGGGACGCTGAGGAGATATGATGATCCCAAAGAAGCTATTCGCGACTTCAAAAGGCTCTAGCGCGCTCAGCGAGGCCCGTCTCCCGAAGACCTTCGTGGTCGAGGAAGAGGAAGAGGGCGAAGGCGCCGGCCTCGGGTTGGCAGATGATGGCGGTGCTGACGACGATATCGCCGTCAGAATTCGTGCCATTCGTCCGCCGCCGGTTGCATCGCGGGACCAGCACCGGCGCAATCGCCTGCGTTCGATGTTGTTCAATCTCGCCATCCTGGCGTTGCCGCCGATCGTGGCCACAATCTATTTCGTCTTTATCTGCTCGGATATTTACGAAGTCGATGCGGTGATGATCGTCAAGAACCCACCCGTCGGCCAAGGCGCATCGAGTTCATCGTCCGCCAGCAGTGCCCTCAGCAGCATGCTGGTTGGCAGCAGCGGCGGTTCGCCCATGTCGCGTGCCGTCGACGAATCCTATGCGGTTGCAACTTATATCCAATCGTCTCAAGCTTTCGAAGAATTGGATAAGAAGCTCAATCTAAGGAAATATTTTTCCAGTGAAAAAATCGATTGGTGGAACCGCTTGAGTCCGGATGCGGATTTTGTCAAAGCCTATTCCTATTATCAAAATCATGTGTACGTGTATTACGACGATCTTCAGGGCCAGATTTTGTTGACCACCTATGGATTCGACGCCGACACTACCTATAAAATGGCCCAGGCGCTCTCGGACATGAGTGAACAGGTTGTCAACCGGTTCAATCAGAAAGCCCAAACGGATTTCATTAATCTTGCGCGCCAGCAAGTCGCAAAGATGAAAGCCTCACTCCAAGCTGTCCAGGACAAGATCACGCATTTTCGCGTGCATAGTCAGGTCATCGACCCAGCCACACTGACATCGCTCTATGGCGGTATCATCAGCTCCCTTCAAGCCGACGTGGCGGCGACCCAGTCAGAGATCAGTTCGTTGAAGTCTCTGGGGCTCAGTCAGGAATCGAAAGTCAGGCCGCTGGAAAATCGGCTGCGGTCGGATATGGAACAGATCAAGCAGGAACAGGCGCATTTAACCGGTGAGAATGGTGCCGTCGCGCCGGTCCTGCAGGAATATGCGTTTCTCCAGGAAGAGCTGACCTTGGTGCAGGGCGAATATAGTTCTGCCGTGGAGACGCTTGATTCGTCGGTGTTCGATGCGGAACGGCAGAAGCTTTATATGGTCTATGTCGTCCCGCCAGAACCGCCCGTCGAGGCGCAGCTGCCGCGGCGCTTCAAAGATATCTTGCTGACCATCGCACTCACAGCGTTGGGCTGGGTTGTCATTCGCGTGATCATTGCATCGATCAGGGAGCATATGGTTTGAGGCAGTCCGCCGACGCAGGCGGACTTTTTCTCGAATTGTGCCATTTAAGGAAATCAGGATGATCGTCAGGAACCTTGGACGTAGCGCGATTTTGCGCGCCGTTCGTTGCACCGGACTCGCCGTATCGGCGATTGCGCTCGCGGCACTCGGCGGCTGTTCGTCGTTCATTCCGAACGATGGGCCGATGCTGTCCGAGGTTGAGGATGAGGCCGCTGCTAATAAGGAGTTTGGCTTCGATCTGATCGACATTAACCCGGCCGTCATCGATGCTGTCGAGGGCCACTCCCCGGCGCCCGTGCCCCATTTATTCCCCGACGATGCGCCGGTCTCGCTGGTCATCGGCCGCGGCGATGTTCTATCGATCACGGTTTATCAGGCGGGCGTCGGCGGTCCCTTTTCAGCGCCGACCCAGGGTGCCGCGACCACCGGCGGTGGATCCCCCGCCTTTACCGTGCCGGCCGAAATGGTCGATGAGAATGGCGAGATTACCTTCCCCTATTCCGGTCGCGTGCAGGTCGCCGGTCACACCCCGCTTGAGGTGCAGAAAAAGCTTGAGCAGGATTTTGCCGACAAGCTGGTCGAGCCGCAGGTCGTGGTCCAGATCAGCGATAATGAAAGCAACGAGGTCACGCTCGCGGGCGCCGTTCACTCACCGGGCCGGCCGAAGCTGACCCCGGCGGGCACAACCCTTCTCCAACTCATATCCGCGGCCGGCGGACCGACGCAGCTTCCCTCCGATACGATCATTGAGGTGACGCGCAACAATCGTACCGAGACCGTTGCGATGGAGGATCTGGTCGAACATCCCGAGGCGGACATCCGGCTGCGGCCGAATGACTTCATCAATCTCGTCGTGCAGCCGCGGAACTGCCTCATATTCGGCGCAGCGGGCAAAGTCGACGCTTTGTCGTTGGGCGCGCGGCGCATGACGCTGGCTGATACGCTCGCGCTTTCCGGCGGAACACT
>Ga0116229_10009627_pt1 | contig 14702 bp, 8 predicted proteins | sample S1TSphgellanicum_3_FD_87313 | JGI IMG/M metagenome (GOLD analysis project Ga0116229, IMG submission 87313) | Host-associated microbial communities from peat moss isolated from Minnesota, USA - S1T2_Fc - Sphagnum magellanicum MG | ecosystem: Host-associated > Plants > Peat moss > Unclassified... | reverse complement strand
TGAAAGATTACAAATGTTCTTTGGACTTTAGAAGCAAAGAATCAATGTGTGAAGATTCAACCTCCTTTGAGTTCTTAAATGTTCATTCACCAACCTATTTACCTTATTGGAACTAAACTCCAAACCTAACTTATTTCTTAGAATTTGAATTGAACTAGTTTAATAGTAATTTCTTTTTCAAAAAATGGGGTTCTCTACATTTTTGGTAGTAGGTATTTAGTTTATTACTACGTAATCTCAAAATACAAGTTTCGAAGAAACCAAAACTAGATTAAATCAATCTAGTTTTATAATTTTATATACCAATCTTAAGGTGGCTTCACACATAGTAGTTTTAGAGGTAGGGCTTGCCACATACCACCCATTCAATGGCCATCATGATGGCAATGGCAATGATGTGTGGCCTTGAAAGATATGTTAGTGGGAATCCATTCACACATAGTGATGGTTGGCTTTATACCAATGTTGTGGCATCCATCATAATGAATTCACATCTACCACTGAACATAATGGCTATTCTTTTATAATTATTTTTGGCATGCCTGGTTCTTTTTTTCCTAATTGCCCCTTTCATTCAACTCTTCTCACCTTGTTATCCTCCCTTCACTTCCCTCATCCCTCCTAAATTTTTCTTTGAGCTCTTTTGCAATGCTTTCCCAATGTTGTTTCACAACAATATTTTGTAGTGCTCTCACTTTGTGCTTTGTTTTTTTATCATCTTTTCACATTGTTTATTTCTTTGTTCTTTCATTTACATTGTTCTTTCTTGTATCTTTCACCACAAGTTTTTATTGCATTTGCTCGCAATGTGAGAATTGACACTCATTATGTTTTACTCATTGTCGCACATCACACAAAAAATAAATTCAAGACCTTGTATTTTGTGCTTTGATTTGTTGTTTCTCTTGGAACACTTGTATAAGTTCATCACCCTTTTTCTACTTTCACTACATTGTTGGTTTCTTTGTGGTGCTTAGGGAATTTATAATTTTCAAGCTTTGGGTTTTTTCTTTGAAAGCTTCCTTTGTATTCTTGATTTTTTATAGCCCATGGATACTCAAATTAACAAGGTTTTTTTCACATTTTGCATTGTAATGTCAAGTGATGTGTTTATAGCCCATGGATACTCAAATTAACAAGGTTTTTCTCACATTTTTGCATTGTAATGTCAAGTGATGTGTTGCAAGAAACGGTTTTGGCAATAAGTGCAAAGTATGCTGAAAGTTCACCTTTCTTCATGACAAATGTCGTTCCATCACCAATCGAACATGAGTCGAAGTTTGTATTCATACTCACCATTGCATCAATTTCATATTTCAATTTCTTTGAATATGTTTTCCAATGAATTAGGTCACTAGGTGAAGCCTAAAAGCATTACTTGGATTTTCAAATTTTTGTTGATAGAGTTTGACAAGGACAAGTGGGTGGAATTTTTTTGCATGAACAAAGTGAATTAGTTTAGTTTTGTAGATCGCCTCAAACCCATTTCATAGAAACAAAACACAACATGTCGCAAAATTGTTATAGAAATTTGCATCTATTGTTCCATTTATAAATTGGTTGAAGGTGCCAATTTTTTAACTTGGCGAATTTTTTATAGTTGAAAAATTTATAGTATCTTTGGTCTTGCATGGTTTTGTTCATGCATTCATTTTTGTATTCAAATATTTGATTACTTGGCCTTAAGGAGAAGCAATGGCAATTGTAATGGATGAATTTAAAGTTTGGTGTGGCTTTCTTAATATGCAAGGTGCCATTCATTGCATGCATATATCAATTGTGAAACCTTCTTCATTTCCTAAATAATATTATTATCACAAGTTAAGGGGTTATAGTATAGTGGCACAATTAATTGTAGATTGTTAAAAAAGGTTTATTGATGTGGGCTTTTTAGGAACTATAAACAATTTGAAGGTGTTGTGCAAATATGTACCATATAGAAATGTTGAACACCATGGTTTGTTTGTAGCTAGCAATACAGCTTCTCAACATGATTTTCCACCATACCTTATGGGCAATAAAAGTTATCTGTCAATTACATGGATCATAGGAAGAAGGGCAACATATTGTTTTGGAACTCTTGCGCAACATGACACACAAGTGGGGTCAATATGTTGGAAAATGCTTTTGGCATTTAAAAAAAAAACTTTCATAAAATTTCTTACCAAAATTGGTTTACATGTGTCTTTTGTGTTTGATGCTTTTACCACTTGTTGTTTGTTACATAATTTGTTACAATTGCAAAGTGAAAATAACATTGATAAACTAATAAAGACATTTGATGTGAAGTTGCAATAAAATCTAGAATTGGAGATGGCACAAAAAAACATTTATACAATAAAAGAACAAATATCATATGCAATTGAGGGGCACAAGCGATTTGGTGAGGTAAAGTGCAAGGAGCTAAACATTTATCTTGGAAGGTAGAGTTATGTCACATAATCACATCAATTATGGCAAATATAAATTCAAATTTTTAGCCTACAAAAAAAATTTATTTATAATTAAATCATCATTGTTGGATTATACTATAAGTCACTTGTGTTTTTTGCATTATTTACAATATTGTATACATTGTTCATTCATTATGCATATTGTTTGTTGTTTTCATAAATACAACCTTATTTTGGAAAGACAATTTCCTTACCTTGATCACCTTTAAATATCACGTTCATGACATCTATAAGGCTTGTAATTGCTTTCACCATGTTCATTTGAATTTCATTTGTGAACTTGTCTTTATTTTTGAAATAGTCTAGTTGATTGTCAAAAATTGACTTTTAGGTTTTTGATTTTTTCCCCTCCATAGCCATCTTCATCTTATTCAAGCATTCTTGCATATGATCAATGAACTTCATTAATAGTGGTGTGCCCCATTTTGTTACTTCAACCATGCTTTTATATGTAAGAGAGTAGCTAAGTTTAATATTGGTGTTACCAACGTTTTGTGATGGATGAATGCAAGTTATAGTGGTTCATTTTTGGTGCCACAATGGCAATTTTTACATGGTGTTTTGTGTTAAATGTTTATGGTGAATAATTTAATTTTAAATACATTAAATGATGATTCATTTTAAACTAACAAATTGATTATGAAAACATTTGCATAATTATTTTTTGAAAATAATACATTCATTAGCAATAGTGGACTTTTGAAATAAAAAATATGGACTGATCAATTGGTTGAATTGTTAAAAAATTCAAAAATTCATATTGAATTTCATTCCAAATTATTTATAGGGATTAAAAATAGGTTGAAAAATGAAATGACAAAGTTAAGCGTGAATTTGTTTTTTTAAAAAAAACCTCAACGAAATGGGAGTTATGAACTTTTGATAGGTCAGAATTGAACCTTGTTTTCAAAAGTCCTTTTGAATTTTTTTATTCTATTTTTTTTTTTGGTGGGGATCTTTCACTATTGATGATAAACACATTTGCATTGGATTTCAAGATTTAGGTTCTCTAACACAATTCATTCTATTGTTTTTTTGTGCACCACATTTTGAGTATGAATTGCAATTGAATATTTTAAGTTTGTGTTTTTACCTCCTTCGTTGGTTAGTTGGTCATTGTAGTTGTCCATGGTGGTGTTAGCTTTTTTTCCTTTTTTGCAATAACTAATTTTGTTTGATGCTATTTATTTCTACATTGAAGGAACCCTCCTTTTGGGCATAACTATTGGTGTTGAATGCTGTTGTTGGCGCTATTTTTGAACGTCATCATTGGTGCTATCATGAAATATTATTGTTGGCATTATTGTTGAGCATGGTGATATGGGTGAAAGCACACTATGGGGGGTTGCTTTGGGCAAGAAAATGAATTATTTTTTTGTTACATTTTGTATTATTTTGGCGATAGTTTTTCTTTGATTTCATTTAGCGTTTTGATAAACATATGAAATGCATTTTGATAAAAAGGCCTCCAACATAATTCTTGTTATTTTTCAAATGAAAGTAAATTTTCAACAAAATGTTTTTTTTCAACACACTTATGCTTGTTTGAGTGAAAAATTATCTAGATATTTTTTGTGAAGTCACCTAAATCAAATTATTCAATTGTAATTGAAATGGTACAATCAACTCATATTCAATATATGATTATGTATTCCATCAAGTTTTGCAATTATTTGAATCATGTAAAAATATATATATCTTCATTTTGCAATATATTATTATTGTTTTATTTTCTCACAAATATATATTTTAATCATTTAATATTAATCCAAAAATGTAGTTTCCTTTGATAATTGCATTTTTTGGTAATTGAATTACCTTTGAGTATAATTTATAAAAAAATCGTTTAATATTAGCTTGGTGGAAGTTAAAATTTGCATTATTTTGAAAAACAATATTTGTGACAACATTTTTGGCCATTGTAGTGTGCTTGCACCCCTATTCTAGTTGAGTGGCATCGTTGGTGATATTATAAAACATTGGTATTGGCACTATTGTTGGACATGGTGATGTTTTTGAATGTCATTGTTGAACATGGCAAGGGGTTGCTACTCTTTGGGCATGTTTTCGAAAGTGGTAGGGAATGGATGGGTGGTGATGGTGGGCTTGAAGGTTGGGGTTAATGGTGAAATTTTAGTTAACATCAAATTATTTGCCCATTTTTGGACCAAATACATAAAATTATGTTATACATATTATATCTATCTTTTAAAAAAAATTAATGGCAAGTAACATTTTGCTTAACGTTGGCATGACATTTCATGCCACATAGGATGCCACTTCAACATTTGTGTTACATCAAATTTCATATGTAAATGGTCTTCTTTAGTTCTAGTTCCTAACATGCAATTCCTATCGAATTACCTCTAGGTGTGAACAATGTTTTACACTCAAACCCTAGTTCTTTAAAAACCAATCCTATCTACATATACCTAGGGGTGAATTGAACAAGGTTTTTTTCCGCAATTTTGTCAAGTAGGTGGATTGGCAATCATCCATAATAGGAATGAACCAAATTTGGTTAGAAGTCAAATAGGAAAAAATATATATTCAAAAGTGTGCCTTATTTTGATGACCAATATGAACTCATTGCCTAAATATGGCAATATGTAATTCTCTTTTTCAAAATATGATGACTTTTCTATTTTGTAAATTTTTTTTTTGTAAAATTTGCACTCCATTTTTTTGGTCACCACAATGCCTATTTAAAAAAAAGAAAAAGAAAAAGAATTGGTATTAAAGAGTGGTATTAGAGCAATCACATGGATCTATGTTGGGACTAAAAAATGATCAATCTCTCGCCCAAATGCGATAAACAAATCGCTCAACTTGCATAAATGAATTGCTTCAAAAGAAAGAAAACTATCACATGTTTTTTCTTGGCTTTTAAATTTTGAAGTTTGGTCTAAATGAAATATAATGTTTATTTATGAAAAGAAAGGATATGAAGGAACCTTGATTTCCCTTTTTATTTGGTTCTTTCTTTTCAAATGGGAAAGTGACGTGTGAAGTTCCAAGTTTTTTCTTCACATCCCCATTTTTTGAGATAATGTATGTCAATGCATTTTATATTAATTTCTTGGGCTAATGCTTGCAAATGGTTTTTTTTTTTGACATCACACAAGATAATAAAAAATGCAACATAATTTTAAAGATTGATTTTTTTCAATATCAATTGCATTATGTATACCAATGTGATATCATACAAATAATGTTTCTATTCACACCAATATTTCACCAATTCATGATACATCCAACAAATAGATTAGATTGGAATAAAATTTATAAGGGTTTTGGAACACTAAGATGGGTTATTAAAAATAAGATTGTAAATAATAATATTATGGCCTATGGGTATAAGGATGGGCAAATATGAAAATAAATGATTCAACTTATGGGCCTTATTTTGAGGATCTCTAACTAAGGACATAGGCATGGATTCATGACTGATTTAGTTAATTATTTTTGAGTTAAACATAATTGAAAATAAATTATGTGAATTTGGTTAAATCATGGGGAAGATTATTTCAAATAATGTAATCTTTCATTCATAAGAAGGATCATAAATTTAAAAGGATACCATGTGCCATTATATTGTTGGCTTGTAATTGATGAATGAAAACCTTTGGTACTTGTAAATGAATGAGGTTGATAGTTCATTCATTTTTTCTTTCAAATATTTAAGGTGTTACGGGTGGAACTTTGGATTCATTATCCTTTTCATGTTGTTATTTTGTGTTAAACCTTGGGATAAACATTTTGTGTAATGAACCTATGCCAAAATAAATGTGTCCTTTTGATCATGAAAAATTTCACTAGAGCAAATATACATGTTTTTGGTGAGTTTCCCATTGGGTGTACAACCCACATAAAAGTCAAGCTTTAGATTCATGGGTGATCTTAGCCCCAAAACATTTGGGTTGCATCTCTTGGGTGGAATTTAGTTATGTAATTTATTTATGTGTTAGTAGGGATTTAATTAAAATTTGACTTTCATAGTCTTGGACCTTACCTAGGCTATACCCCTTCGTACCAATTTGGAATTAATATAAACCATGACCAAATTGGTATACAAAACACATAATATTAAACCAACACCACCTCTTCACACATTCACTAAATTATTATTCAAAGGTTTACTAAATAAGTTATCCCTTTTAGTCATGTGGTTAATTTTAACTTGTGATGCAACAATATAAAACATAATTTAAGATATTAGTCTATATGTTGAGTAGTTGGAACCAAACTAAATTTCAAACCCCATTGGGTTTGAAATTTATTGAAAAACATTAGAACCAATGGATCATGAACTTGTTTCCAAAGTTCATCCTAGGTTTCATCAATTAAAAAGAATAGGCCAAAATCAAAACTATAGATTCTTTTCAAATAAAACACTAGAAAGGCTACAACCAAAAGTTATTTTAAACTCAAAAACCAACCACTACTTGTTACAACTATTTTTTGGCACATATATTCAAATGAATATATCAACCACATAAGGATAAATGCATTATTTTTCACACAATAAAGTTATTTGCAAAATCATCAAAACTTAATAGCAAAACCTAGGAACTATTTAGGGAGGCACCTAAAGATCTACTTAGGTTATTGGATACCCAACACTATTTCTAAGGGGCTACTTAGGGCCGACATAGGGAATCCAAGGAAACACTTCAAAAACTACCTAGGTTATAGGATATTTAAAGGCTATTTAAATGACTAATTAGAGTCTACCTATAGGGTTACCTAGGGATATCAAAAGTTTACATAGAGACTAGATAAGGCCTACTTAAAAGGCTCCTTAGGGAGACACCTAGGGGCCTACTTATGTTATGAAATATCGTAGGGCTATTTAGTGGACTACCCAAGGGCCTCCCTAGATTTTAGGATACCTAAAGGTTGCTTAGAAAGCTACATAGAACTTACTTGTGAGATTAGGGATTGCTTAGGTTAAGGGATACCTAGGGATTATTTAGAAGACTATTCAAAATTATGAGCTATGTGAACAGAACTAAATACAAGGTCAAGAAGAAACAAAGGACATAAAATAGGGTAGATATTTTATGAACAGACCAAGGGACACAAAAATATTACACATTTTGGGAAGAAGACCACAACAAAAATTGGATCATATACAAAAGCTTTCAATACCCAGGCAAGTATGCAGTTCAATTCAAGTTCCTAAACTAAAAAGGCTTGTTGGGGCATGACAAGCAAATGAAGTAACCTGGTAGAAAAGAAAGTCCTTGAGAATGTACAAAGTTTGGAGTATGTTTGGCTTGTGGACTCATTCATTTGGTGCACACATTCAAATTGTGCTCAACCTCCATGTGAGCCTTTTGGAGTAACTCCACTACTGAAATTGCAGAGATGCTCTACGAAATCAATAGAGTAACCCTCTTCAAGATTCTTGAAGAGATTCATGTTCATGTCTAGTTCAATCTACTTCATCGATACTGGGTGCTTAGATTATTAGTGGAGAATGTGAATTAGTAGTATAAGTGGACGTGACCGCATCCACATATATACATGACTGGTCTGACTGTGCTTGCAGAAAGCGAGACTTGCTTGTCAGATGTTAGGGAATTGCTTGTCTCTCCCTAACATACCCGAAATTATTCAATGTGATAACACTACAGTTGAAGAACAATTTCTGAAGTACTTTACTGGTGCCATTCACTTGTGCCAGAATCCAAACCATCACAAAACAGAGGCACAAGTCAAGCTGTAACACCATGCAGCATACTTTCTCATGTGAGAAAACATGGTACAGTATATCAGTTTGTGATTTATGGCCAACTACATTAATCTGCTTGACTAACTAATTTCATTCCTCTTCTTTGGAAGCAGTCATGATTATGCTATATGTCAAAATTTTGATGACCAGCCCACACAAAATCTGCTCAACAAGGAACCCCCCCTTGTGTAGTCTAAGTGTTTTGACTCAGTATAGTCCTTTATCTTCAAAACCACATTGTCCACCATGCACAAACCCAGAATTTCAATGTTTACACAAAATACTACATATGCCATTTTCCTTCAATTGCTTTGCTATGGAAGGGAAATCCAAGCCAAAGAGCTTGCTGCACATTCTGCCAAAGACACAGCAGATTTACTCTTCGCAGATTTACTCTTCTCAAAAATCAAGAGTAAGAGAAAAGGTGGGAGAAACACACAAGCTTGAAAAACAAAATATATAAAAATTCTCTTGCTAAATTGAACAATTGTTTTTTTTTTCCACTCATGGAGTAACATCAATGGAAACTACTAATGCAGGTTAACAAACCCACAAACAGGTTTTTTCAATTGGAGTAGCAAACACTACTACTTCTACCACTGCAGCTCAACAAACCCCCAATCGATATACCTACTCATATGTCATGGCAAACAATTCATCCTTGCAACCATATTGTTACAAACTATGAACTGCCAAGGCTGGCCAGCCCTGGGAGCTAGGTAAGAGCCTCACTTTGTCTCAATAATACAAGCTTGGTAATTTATAAAAAATAAACAAAAAACCCTAACCATCTAGGCTCTATACTAATGGACAATCAATCATCAAGGATCGAGGCGATGGTAAGTCCATGATGAAATTTCATACCTGTCTATAATAATGGACAATATATCCTCAAAGATCTAAGCTCCGGTGATTCCACAACAAGTCCCTGATGAAACTTCATACAAACTTCAGCACAAGCATCCCATGGTGAGTCCATGTGAGTCCCATGAAGAGTTCGTGATACCAAAAGCTTCATACCTTGACACCACAAGAACACCCTGAGAGATCTTGATGGAAAAAAAACAGAAGCTTCTTTCGCAACCCCTCACATCTCCATACACAAACCAACCCCACAGTAGTATCAAATTACATGATGACAAAACTCCCTTCTTCTCCTTCTTCTGCTGCTGCTGCTTGTGATTGTAAAGTTTGTTTTGGTTTTCTTTGTTTCCTCTCTGCGGGCGAGTGGTTTTCAGTACTCAGCAGGAATGTGCTTCATGTAGTAAGGGTTTGTAACAGGCAATTTGGAAAAGGAAACCTGGGAGCGAAAGACAGGTCGTTGTGAATGGTGAGAGGAGTAGTGAGAATCTCCGTGGTAGCGATCGTCCATGGAGATGTACTCAGCATCGTGGTGTCGATGTTTGTTAAAGGATGGCATGCGTCGCACTCCATAGAAATCTCTTTGTGAAGGATGATGCGCGGGATCAACCCTGCTGAACTCATGTCTGTATCCATCTGTTCTGTGCACGAAATCGTCATGTCGTACTCGGGGTATCTCATGAGCCGGGTATCGTTCTACCTTGCCAAAAGAAGGGAGTCTACCCAACCGTCTACCAAAAGAGTTGGAGCGTGTTAAGCCCGCGCCACCATCAGAGCTTCCGTGTACATATCCTTGTCCTGTGTAGGTGGTAGTGCCGGTGCTGACTGGTGCACTGTGTGGGATCATTCCGCTTATGTAAGTACCTGATTTGAAGAACTGCGATTTCTTCTTCACTTTCTTGACTTTCTTGAGAGCAAGAAGAGGATCTACATGGCCTAATACTGTCACTCTCTGATTGGACTGATCGGTTATGACGTTGCGCACTCCGCTCAGCTCCTCCAGCTCTTCTTTCACTTTCTCCTCACACTTGGCGCAGCACATGGGAACCGTGAGCTCAAGAACCGGCAAGTTGCCGTAAAGATTTTGCTGCTGACCCGCGTAATGTTTTGAACTTCCGCCAGTTGGTATGTACTGCGCATGGCTGGCACGATATCTCGGTTCCTCCTTCCCTTGGAACATCTGCTACACAGCAAAGAAGAAAACATTGAGCTTCACCTAATGATCAGCAAGTTCCACACAGCTCCCAAAACCTCTTCGAAACTATCAATCTCCAGTATCTAGCAATGAATCCAAGGCCAACGAAACGATCATGATTAGCAAAAAGAAAAATAATCCAGACTCACCTCTAGTATCCGGCTGGCCATGCTGTAGTGTTCTTTCTGCTAGTCCTTTCAAGACTACCAAAATTCCCCTGTGCGGTTTAAGCTATCAAGTTAAGGCAGACTATGAACAGACCCTGGTACTCTGTTACAAAGCTACTGGCCCCAAAAACTTGCCAAAAAAATCGGTATGCACAGCACCACCACCACAATAACAACAACAACAACAAACAAAACTGAAATTACAGTGCTCAGAAAGAATTCCTCCTTCAAAAGACTAACAAAATTAACTGAGCAAACTGGTCCAAGCTCTTTCCTTTTATAATCTCCCAAGAACAAGACTGATAAAGCTCTTCTTCTGACTGACTGACTGATTTACAGCAACTGCTGCTGCTGCTGCAGCAAAAAAGAGTAGTATATTTCTTAACTCCCACGCAAAATCAGAATCAACCAGGAGAGCTACGAGAGAGACTGCGACTTCCAACGCATGCTCCAGACTTGCAGACGGTGATGATAATAAATGGTTTACCGATACTAGTACAAGTAGTCGTCCGCCGCAACCGCCCTCTAAAGCTACGAAGTGTTGATGGCGTCGTCGCACAGAAGAAGAAGAAGAGGAAGAAGACAATAACAACAGAAGTAGCCTAGCAGCAGCAGCAGGTCAGGGTGGTGGGTGCCCAGAAGACGCGTGCGACGCCGCCAGGTGGGTAGCCCTGCAACTGACGCGTGCGACACCAGCGTCACAAGCAAACCTCCTTTTTAGCATAATATCTCCTCTTCCTTGTTTACCTTATTTGCAATTTTTTTTTGGGCAAATTCCTCTTTTCTTTTTTCACACCGCCTCCCTCCCTCCCACCACCAACCTCTCTTCCTTAACCCTCTAAAATGTACTATGGTTAGATCTACTTGGTGCCACATGGCCATCTTTGGCCACCACCAACGTCTCTTCCTTCTCCTTCCCGTAACCTCTAAAATGTTACTATGGTTAGATCTACTTGGTGCCACATGGCCATGCTTGGCTTGAATGAAAATGTCATAAAGTGGTGTGTTTTCTTCCACTGTTGTACTTGCATGATTTGGTTTTAATTGTGATGTGGCTGCTGACTCCTCCTTGGCCTGGTCTACCCGGCCAGGCCTCAATAGAGCCCATTCCATGTAGGAAAAGTGACAAGCATAGTAGTAGAGTGAGCTGTCCTTCCATTAGGTGGTAATGGGTTCATTCCAGGCCTTTTTCAAAGTGTAACTGGGTTTTTTGATCATCAATTCACATTTCAAGTGCATTATTTACTAATCATTGATTTGTGTTAGAACAAACATTCATAGCACCAAAAGCAAAGCCAATAAATGGTTACCTAACAAAACACCTGTCTTGAGTACATTAGCACTCAAGGGGGGGTGAAACTCAGAAAACCATCAATTTTGGTGGTAAACTGAGTTTCATCATGTCTTTCTTTTTTCTTGAGCGCCTCCACTGTTGCTACATATATTTTCACTACTCTACCTGTACAACTACTATAATTAGTCTCGAACCTTCTTGTGCATTAAATGTCGAGTTCCAGCATTTCATACTGAGATTTAATAAAATGTCCTTACTTTGCGGAACCAGCTGAAGGAGGGGGATAGGGGGTGAAAGGAGGCCCAAAGACAGGGTGAAGACAGGGTTACTTTGTGGATAGATAACTCTATTAGGTGATGGCCATTGCAAGGAATAGGCCATCCGGTGGTTGGCTATGATCAGGGTCTCACCAATAGCCATTATCTGACAGGTGGCAAAGAGCCAGGTTTCAGCAAATGGGTAACCATGAGCTGAGTCTGGCTAATGGCCATTTTTCGATATATTCTGCCACATCATTGGGAACTTTGTAAACTATTTGCTTCCACCTCAGCATGTTCGATGTGTCAGGATGCATGCAATTGACCCAAAGAAACCAAGGGTGAAGGGTTTAGAGCTCACAATGTACTAAATGCCAGTGGCATGCACTTGACCCTAAGAAGCTGAGGGTGAAGGGTGGAATTTATCCTAAATGATATAAGTTTACATAGGGTATTTGCTCCCAAAGCTGATTGTGAGGTTTTAGGGTTACCACACCCAAAGTCAATTCTAGGGTTTTTGGGTTTTGGCTGCGTTGAGGGTCATTAGTAAACCTTCAATTGTGAGCTCCCAAAATTGAGGACCTGTTGTGCACACGGAGCATTACTACCATGCAAACAAGAAAAGCATGGAAAAAATGTGAGTGCATGTATGGCCCACTTTGCACAAGGAGTTGAGGTCAAAGTTTAACCCAAATGAAGCAATCCTATTGATGCAGCCACTGAAATTAGTCCCAAGGGCTTTTACACTAAGACTCAAGGCCAAACTATAGTTCAATTCATGACGGTTTGGCCCTGTGATGGCTTCAAGGGTGAAAAAGAATACCTATTAACTGGGGAAGCCAATTCCCAACCCTTGGGCCCAATGTTGTAAGAAGAAAGTATTACTTATTCCTTGAAATCTACACCTTGTGATCCAATTAAACTTTGCAACCCCCCTATAGTTAGTGTTTCTCCATTTTTGTCCCATCTTTATATTGCCCTTTGTCTATTGATATCTCTTATGAAATCAAGAGAGAGAGAGAGAAAAAAAAAGGAGAGCATACCAAACAAGACCTGGCTTGAACTTCTTGGCATCAACTTTACACAAGAGATCCTAGACCTTAAAAAAAATAATTAATCATCAATTTATTGGTAACTTGATGCCAAACTACAGGCAAAAAATGTTCAAATTTTCCCCTTGTTGGCCTCAAGATTTATTGGCCTTGACTCCTAGTCTAGAACGGGCCTAAGAAGATGTGGGGAAATGGTCAGCAAATTAGACATACATTCATGCATGTGTTTGGCCCCATAAGGAACTCTGTACCTATCCCTCAAAAGAGAGATGAAAAACTTAGGATGTGAGTCTGGTTCAAAGCAATAAAGGCTTTCAAATATCATAAAAAAAATTCTTCTATGTATCCAAGGTTTAGTTTCAAATAACTCCTTAAAAGTCCAATGTTGTTATTGGACCAACCTTGTCCATTTTATTTTGTCCAACCTTGAAACCTTTACCCTCTCAGGTTTCAAGTCTGAAAAAATGGATGAGGATTCTCCAAACTTGAACAAGCCATTATACCATCCATTATCCACCATATAATGTTCCCATTTCTTATATCTACTCCTTGTGGTCCCATTGCTGTCATCGCACTATTGTATCTTAAAGAAGAAATGGGTGCCACATCAGCACCAACACAAATCCATGAAAACAATTCTTTGTTAGGTAATAATGCATTGCAATTCATGGGTGAATCTACAATAAGTGCCCATTCTATTAAATAGCTTGTTTTATTGAATGACTAAATTGTCATGATACCACTAACCTAATGCAAATGAATGATTATTAAATATTTTTTGAAATAGTTATAATCTTTGAAGAGAAACAAGGTGTTGCATGAATTCCAACATAAAACCTTGAAATTTTGTTAGCAAGAGCACGCACAATAAACACAAAAACATAACAAAGCGGAACAATGTTTGAAACCAAAAACATCAAACTAATAGACTTTGTTGTTGGGAATCATGGCCATCTTGTCAGTGACCTGAGCTTCAACTCACTTGCTATCTCATGCTTAATTTTACCCATTAGAGCATCCCCAGTGGTGGTCAGTATGTGAACCTGCACATTAAAAATGGAATAAGAAAAGTCAAAATATGCTGGTTTGACTCAGCAAAATGGTTTGAGGCCAGCCTTTTTGTCAAGTTTGCTGAACCTGAGAATACCCTGGGAGAACCCCATGAGGGGAGGGGCGAAAACAGACCCCTTTGATTTGGGTCCACAGAATGGGCTCACCATTTCTCCCAAAAATCTCATGATGTAATCATCTTTTAACAAATTGTTCTTCCATTTAAAGTTGTGTGCCAAGCCGTCTTGTGTGTCTACCTTGTTTCAAGGACTGCCAAGCGGCCTGAACCTGCCTGAGAAGACTGTAATAGGTACTAGAGTCTCATCTGATATGGGGAAAAAAGTAAGATCTGGTCCCTGTTTATGATTGGCCAATCATACTGATTGGTCCAGGTGGTTTGCTATTAGAAGATCTTTCACCTATTTGCAATCTAGGCCCTGTTTATGATTGGCCAATCATAATGATTGGTCCAGGTGGTTTGCTATTAGAAGATCTTTCACCTATTTGCAATCCTAGATTTAGTTTTTTGGGCATGGTTGTGAAAAAGGAAAACCCCAAACTTGGATGTAAGAAATATTTTTGCAGGGTCACATACTAAGCACCTAGTTCTGGCCAGGGGTCAATCAACGTGTCATT